>JAAUXU010088394.1_pt1 | contig 27833 bp, 25 predicted proteins | sample 7278151 | NCBI WGS metagenome assembly JAAUXU01 (sample SAMN14350113, study PRJNA611818) | marine sediment metagenome | isolation source: surface marine sediment (1.8m) | place: French Polynesia: Moorea | collected 2018-08
ATGCAAAAAATCCATTTCTAGTTCCTTTTCTCTGGCTTTAGCTCCGTTCTAGAAGTCCAGGCTGAGACAGTAGGAGCGCTATTCAGGACACTGAGTTCTCTCATGATAGGAGAATCTCAATACAGCTGCCAAGTCAGCGCTGAAAGCAGTCTCGTCCCGATGAGGAACATGCCAGCAATACAACATCGCCTTCTGAGACACAACTTAACATACTTTTAGTTTCAAATCTGTACAAAGAACCTGACTGGCAAGGCCAGCGCACGGGTGTCAGTAATTGTTGCAGGGCTGTGAAGCAGGTTGTGGGTCGTGGAAAGGCCTCCAAGGCCATGAGGCCTCAAAGGCCATGAGTGCGACCTCGCTGGAGGAAGTCCTCAGGTGGAAGTTGTGGCCTTAAGAAACTGTCCCAGTTCCCCCTCCCACCCACCCCAAAAAAAGGTGCACTTAATTAATCATGGAGAACATCTGCTAGTTCTCACGGGCATCTTTATTTAAGTACCTGTCTTAGAAGACAACTTTGACACTCGAGTCTGAGTACGGCAGCGTTTAACCTACAGGGCGATTCAAAAAAAAACCCTGAGACTCTTTGCTTCCTTCATAACTCACTGAGCTAAAATGATAACGAATGTTTGCATCTATGATAGAGCCCCTCAGGGGGCCGGAAGTGTCTTCAAGGGGCAGCTGCCCGTCTCTGTGGCGGTGTGGGCGGACTCCTGGACGGGCGTTGAGAAGACGTCCTCGTGCTAGCCTCGGGCAGCCGCACTCCAGGGCTGAAGTGGCCAAGATCGCAAAATGCTACTTTGCCAAATGCGCGTAATGTACCCATTACCTGGATTAATGAATGCCATATACAAGCACTCGCAATGAGCATTAATTTCTGTCTTCGAGAGTGTCAAGTAATTAACACATTTTGAAGCGTAATTTGTCCAGCTGTGGCGAGGGTGAACCTTTAAAAAAGCCACATCTTCGGCGCATTGTTCAGCTGTGAGTTTGGGCATTCAGTGGCATCTGTTACCCAAAGGTGCGATCTGCGACCGGGAGAGGCCCCATATGGCCAGGCCCACCCTGCCCGGGCCCCATATGGCCAGGCCCACCCTGCCCGGGCCCCATATGGCCAGGCCCACCCTGCCCGGGCCCCATATGGCCAGGCCCACCCTGCCCGGGCGCCCGACTTCCACCTGGCCAAAATTAGACATATGACAAGAGGAATGACGAGGGGAAAAAATAAGGAGGGAAACGTCACGTGTGGTCCCAAATGTCGTTTCCCCCCACAAGATGAGCCAAGCTTTCACTTGACGATTTTGTCTGGCTGGGCCTTAACAGGGCCCATTAGAGGCCTGTCTCGTGTGGGATCCATGCATGATTTAGCGTCAGAGAAAGATTCTCATTCCCGCGGGATCTGAGCCAATGACACAGGAGAAAGGAGACATGGAGGAGGGCTTCGACTCCGAGTTGTCCTCCTCGCAACTCGTCCAAATGCTGCAGCCGAGGAAGAAGACGTAGGCGTTCATGAGTTTGACACACCAGACTTGGGAAATTCTGTATAGGAAAGTAGATCTTTCACATGTTCAACTTTGCTCATGTTTTCTTGCCCATGCAGTTTCTGACAGCCAAAACACGGATTTTCGCCTAGAGTCGAATCTTAAATTAATGAGTCTCGAATTCACATCAAAGTTCAAACTATGTTTTATAACTCTCAGCTGCAGACCCAAATTTAAGACTTAATGTTATTTACTGACAAAGGGAATCTCGAGTTAACGTGCGGTGTTTGTTCTAGACGTCACAGAGCAATGTGAGCAGTCCAGTCAGCAACACCTCCAACATGAGCAACGTCTATTTTCGCACACATTTTCACCATTCTAGTACAGTTGTTTGGAAAGAGTTGTGGCCACAAACCCGACACATGCGAGCCCCCTTTGCTTCAGTGGGCTGAGTTGTACTTGGTGAGTTTGGACATGTTTTGGGACTGTCTTCCACCCAGACCAGTGGCGGAGCTTCCCCCGCCTCTTCAACTTGGTGGTGCACATCTCCCTGCCGTTTGCGGGGCTCCCGGGATGTACTCGGTCAGCGTGGAGTCGACAGCCAGCAAGGTCTTCGACCAGCGCCAGGTGGACACCCACATTGACTACGTCTCCGGTGGGGAGAGACGTCGTCTGACTGCTTCATCGTCGATTGACTTTGACCACAAAAATTAATCTTTGGCTTCTGTCAAATGTCTCCGCAAGTGTTCATTTCTCCAAAAAGGTGGGTCGAAAACTAATTCTGTGAAAGCTCAGGTGTGCAACCTGTGCTTTTTCACCAATTGTCATATCTGTGAGAGACGTGGGGCACATTCATACCCTCAGTTTGCCAACTGACAAGCAAAACACTTCAGACCTTTGGCAATGTGACCAAGCTTCACAGTCACTTTGCAAAATCATGAGCTACAGGGTGTTTCGGGGTTCGTCGGACAAAGTCAACTTTCTTCAAAAGGAGCCTTTTTCAGCCTTGAGTTGCCACTGAAGGAAGAGCGTTCGCTGGGAAAAAAATATATGATAGCAATGCTTTACAAGTGTCCAAAAAAGGTTTTGTGTCTCCTCCGATGCTTGAGATTGATCTTGGCCAAGTCACGATCAAGCACAAACTCTTTGTCTTCATTTATATGTCTGACTGTGAGTTATTGAAAATAATCTTTAAACGCTTTCACGCAGCTTCTGTTTACTTGGCGTCAGCTGATTTCCCACGTAAGGCAAACAATTAAAGGGAGGACTCTGATGAGATTGGTTTAAAGACATTGAAGTTCTTGGTGGAAGCTGAAGTTGACTCTCTTGTGATTGTCTCATACTAATCATTGGTGGAGGAGACTCATTGATCCTGCTTGACAACATTTAAATGTTCTTCCTGAGCAAGATTCATATTCCCAATGCTACCTGCTTCCATTACCCACAAAATGGAGGGGTTCTTAAATGCTGGAAAATCCCCAAATCAGCTGTTGCAAATTTTGTGGGGAGTGGCTACGGATTAATCGGATGTTGTAAGTCGAGACAAAAATAGACTTGTTTAAGTACGATCGCTGACGTGAAAAATGTCCTGAAACATCCGGTACCAGTAAATGTTGCAGCCACTGTCACATTCCCTCAAGTTTTTTGCTTGTGCAAATCTAAAAATGGAAACAAACAACATTAGAAAATTAAAAGGGCGTGACGTCAATCACTTGATGGCGGCGTTCCGGAAGGGGGAGGGCCTGTGGGTGTTGCATGGGAGCAACATCTGGTCCTGCACTGAATCCTCGTCCGGAGAGTCCACAGGATGAATGGCAGCATCATCCACTTGGACGAACTGGAGGTCCAGCTCTGCCACGTCCAGGACCGTGACAGAACATAAACCCTGAGGAACAGCGTGACCATCCCAGAAACCCTGATGGCCTCAATGCATAAAACTTCACCAAATATGAGATTTAGGGATCAAAAGCATAGAAGATCCTTGAGATCTCAGACTGCACAGGCTCCTCTTCGACAACGAAATCATTGCACGCCAGTTCTGAATGATCAAAGTGTCCAATCAGAGCAAATGAGTCTTTTATTCGATCAAGCATTCGAATCTTTCACACTGAATCCAAATCCCAGCTGAGTTCAAAAATTGAGGCCAAATCCAATCCAAGTGGTGCAGTGACTCGAGTCAGATTCGAATACTAAACAGCACTACTTGTCCAGATATCAGGAGGGATCACTGCGGTAGCTGACATTGTACATTGAGAGCCAAGTTTGATGCAAGAGTGTTGATGCCTTCGAATTTCATTATTAGGGGGTCATCTTTCATAGTATTTAACCCCTTTCTCCTCCTTCTCCTCCCGATTGATCTTGGTCACGTCAGACACGTCGACGTCACTTGAGAACCATTCTGTTATCGCAGTGGGAGGAAGGGCAATGCATGCTGACGGCTCCTCCATATCGGAGGGTCCACTTTTTTTCAGACGCAAGCTGGGTAACTTTCTTTTTGTTATTTCTGCACATTTACACTTCTTTTTTTTTGGTCCGTACGATGTGTCTGACTTTACTTGACTTTGCAGCAACTTTTTGCCTGCTCCGTCAAACAATGATTTCAGTGTTGACGGAAAAATAGTGATCTGGCCAACATTATACATTTTTTCCGAAACCGAAAGTCGGTTCCTGCCAGACTTTGCCACTAACTGAGTCTTTATTTGTTGGTGAGCATCAACCTCATCCCGTGGACTGAGACTTTGCCGAAATGTACTAAGGGGGGAGGGGAAAAGTACCCATACAAACTTGCATGGAAGTGAATGCTCAGCCTTCTTCCCCAGCCTCTGTAAGTTTTTTCCTTAGGACGGCCAATTCAGGTTGTTGACATCCCATTTTCGTGGACTCGGGTAAGTGATTCTACAGAAGCCACTGGTCTTGAGTCCCAACATGATAACATAGGCCAGAGTCTCGCAATTGCAATGACAGCCCAAATCCCTCTCATATGAAGAAACCTTAGTACACCTGTGTTCACCCATTCATTCTCGAAAGAAATGTACAGGGTGCGTCAGCATTGAAAGCCGTGTGTGATCCCCTGGAACGGGGCCATTGGCACTGCAGTCAGGGGCGGAGATGACAACAATGGACCCAAAATTGGCACCGCTCAGCTGATGACGGAGATCCAGGCGCTGCCGTTGACCAAGTGATGGCAGATCCATGCACAAAGCGTTGTTGTCAACTAACAAAACCTGTAACATAAATACAAAGGCTGAGAAACAAAAAGGCTGCATTTTGAGTGTCACCCATTCTGACGCACCCTGTCTTGTGCAAAACTTTCTAGAGTACAATCGAACCTCGATATGACCGATTGTTCGGTGGGTCAGCGGCAAAATTCCTTTTTTTGGACTACGAATGTGGCCAAATTTTGGCCCTCAGGAAAGGAGGGTGACCAAGAAGGAGATGGTGTCGGACATGAAACGATGTCTTCAGTCTGGCCGAGGTCATTGAAGGAGGCGATGCAAACAGTGGCATTACAGTGCAACACGCTTATAACGATCACGTCAAATAAGGATAAAAATGAGGGTGAAAGGGCTCAAAATCACTAAATCTTGGCTCATCTTGGGAAGACCACCAAAGGACATGAGCAAGGACTTTTTCTCCAGGAGGGACATTGTCTTCCTCTTTGGGGCCACGGTGATGCAATTGAAGAAGCTCTTCCCAAGGCAGCTACAATTCTAGGTGTCTTGGCTCTTCATGACACGTGTCACGAAGCAACAAAATCCAGCTGCACGCACAAGACATCCCTGTTTATGTACTGAATTTCAATCTTCCTGGGAACAAAATGACCGTTATATCCGTTTTGCACGCCTCAAGTAATCGCTATATCCATAACATAATCAGTACAAAAATGCTCATTGGGATTGGGACACGACTTCTTGACCGATATAGCCGGCGATCGTTATAAGCGTGTTCCACTGTATTAGAAATGTTTCGTAGCGTAAGGAAGAAAACAATTTATTGCAGTTAAGGTAAGACATCTCTTCATGGTTGGGATCACAATGAGCTGAACGATGGAGGATTTGAAACTTTCATATATTGTGCTTTGTTGAAAACTCTCGTAAATCTTGTTGTGGCGAAACCGCAGCAAGTCCTGACCTTGACAAGGTTGGAAAGTCGAACTCTCCTCCAGCCTCGACTTCGAACTCAATTCACCGCCTCAATCACGTCCTGCCTGCTGACGGTCTTGAGGCCTGAGTTGGCCGTGTCCTTCATCGGGACCACCAACTCGGGGACAAAAATTGTGGGCAAGACCCACAAGAAACAATCAGGCAAGACCCTCTTTCTGTGTCATCAGTCACATCTTCGACATGTTCGTGGTCATGCACTCTCCTTGTCGGCCATGTTGCTCTCGATGCAGCAGCGCAAGTCGACGAAGTAATTGGCACCCATGGGGAAAGACTTGGCCTCGGAAGGGCCGAGAGTGGCTGGCGAGGTCACCCCGTCCCAGGCATCAAATAGTCATGACTGCAAAGTGACCTCTGACCTCGAGTTGACAGCGCAGTCCTGGAGGAACGGAAAGTGACGAGACCTCGACAGCGTCTCCAGCTTATCAGCAACATGGTGTGCAGAGCAAAGATGGCGAAAGCTTTGATCCAGCCCGTCTCAGTCGTCTGGTTCGTTTCTTGAAGTCAGTGCATGAAAAAGTACAAATAATCAAACAATGTCTCAATGCACAAACGTTGCGCAAACAAGAGACGTCACCCAGGACAACATTTCAAAATAATTTATTTTTCCTCACTCTCTAAAATGTTCCACTATGTGGACTGACAGTTTTCTACGGTGAAGAACGTGAGATTTGGCTCGTAGAAATTGTTCACAGAACAATTTTAAGGACGGAAATTATTACAAAAATAGCATCAGTGGTATTTTTTTTTTAGGAGCATGAGGTGAAATGTTCACAGAACATTTAGTTGGCATTGGAACTGAGAGCCGCGTCGAAGGTGTCCACAAGGGTGTCGAGGCCTTTGAGGTACCCCGAGTCGGGCCCCGAGTGCAGCACGGGGTCGTCCATGAACCCCTCGAACGTGGAGTGGGCAAAGTCAATCATCCTGACGACCGCCCGGCTGGTGCTCGAGGCTTCTTCTCCCTCGCTCGGCTCCTCCTCGTCGTCGTCAGAGCTGTCGGACGGCCGGCTCAGCTGCTGCTCCTTCTTCTTCTTGGCGGACTGGTTCGGCGAGGACGACTTCGACCTCGTCGAGGCCGCGCTGCTGTGGTGTCTGTAACTCATCCGGGACTCACGGGGTCGCTGACCCTCGTACACTATCAGCAGGGAACTAGAAAAAAAAATATCTGTTTTTTACAGTGCTAAAGTACGAACGTGATGTACAGGTACAACCCATGCACCAGATAAGAGTGTCTGTGCACAGCACACGAGTCACCATGCACGTTTTCAAAAGCTCAGGGAGAGGGGGCATCCACCCGTTGGCCCAGTCCGGGACGGGGCTGGGGACGGGGATGGGGTCAACCACTTGCGGGGGCATCCCCGCGCAACCGTTGCAACTTAATAATAGCAACATCAGCTTCACCAGGCCATTGTGAAGCGGGACCCGCCCGACAGGGACTGCTGCACAAGTGCGCAAACACCAATTTTGATGACACTACGGAATCTATTCAAACGCGATCAGTCTTTTTATGCTGACATAAGTTTTTTGGTGTCAGATTTTGAGTTTTGGCTCTCCTTCAAACGGCAAAATATCAGAGATGGCGGCTTTTTTGCAGACTCCTGAGTGAGTCAAGACTGGAAACCTGCCATAAACTACTACCTGAAGCCCAATTTGCCCACTCCTCAAAACACTAGTGTCGAATTAGCCTTTTTGTCAAGTCCCTGAAGGCTCGAGTGGACTCGAGTCTCTTTGAACCACGACTCAATGGTCTGGCTGCTTCTCTACAAAATTGCAACAGGTTTCAGCACGAAATCTCATTTCGGCGGGAAATTTGAATATACATTTAGCCAAACATAAGAATGCCGTGAAACTGAAGGGTGCCCACTGGGCACACCTGAATACATCATACGTACACGCACAGTTTCGATGTTGCATATCTATGTAAACGGGTGTTGACGTTGAAAAATGCTGAATTATTATTATTAGGACACGAGCGCTTACGCACAAGCCTTTTCGCTGGGTAGGAAGAGTGCAAAGCGGAGTCTGTGTGTGTGTGTGTGTGTATGGGGTGGGTGTGGGTCTCCCATCACGCGCAAGTGCTGGCCAGACGGACACGCAGCTGGACGAACGGACGGACACACACGCGGACGTGACTGTGACGCTCGCGCCTTATGACATAGACTTGTGCTTGTGCCACACAATTCGTTGGGCGGGACGACTGGCACAGGATACGCAGTGTGTGTTTGTCCGTCCGTCCAGACACTGAGCAACAGCCTCGGCAGCGAGGACAGGCCGGTCACAACAGACACGGAGCAACAGCCTCGGCAGCGAGGACAGGCCGGTCACACAGGTGGACACGGCGCCCTTGTCCTCCTGCCGCTGTTGCTGAGTGTGTGTGCACGCCGTGCGACCGCAATGGTGCTTTCGTAGGTGTTTTTGGCACGTAGCGCCTCTGGGGTTGGTCCCGACGGTGCCAATTTTGGCATGTGGCACTGGAGGGTGGATGCCGATACCACCAGAAAATTTCAGCCATTTCTACCCAGGAAGAGTGGTAGAAGACACCATGAATCGACAGCATTGGGCATTGCGCAATCTCCCACTCAGCACACGTCCAGCGCTCTAGAATCGCAATAGGCACTCAAAAATGTGAACTTATGTACTCAAAGTATGCTTCATAACGATATTCAGCCCTCGAGTGTTTCACAGCAAAGTACGCAGCATATTTGCATGCCAGATTTTCCGTGGCTGATTTCCAGCTGTACCAGCTTTGGCACAGCTGATTCCAGCTGTGATTGCTGATGATTTCCCAGAGCACAGACGTAGTAGCTACACCAGAGAGAAGGTAGGTGTAGAGAGACCGAGCTACACAACGAAGCTCGTCAAGGATCCAATAAATGGCTCCGGGTGTAACCACGAAGTCTGTGCCCAGACTCATAAGGAGGCCCCGCTGAGCCTGAGACCGCGGTTCCGGTGAGGGTTGCGAGGTTTTTGTACAGAGTAGAGCAGTTACTCCAACAAACTTTCAGACATGGAGGGTGTGTACATGAGAGAACGAAAGATAGTATACAGGGAAGACCCTCTGCCCGGCGCACCTGTTGGTCAGGGCAACAGTCAGTACACAAAGTGTGCCAAGGAGGGTGACAAAACTGCATCAAGATATTTGACTGATTCAAAATGATTGAGGGAGGATTTTCAACTCCAAGCTACATTTTTCATGATAAGCAGCAACTCTGTGGTTGGGAAAAAAAACGGAACACCAGTGCAAGGTTCCCTTTTTGCATAACTTATGGGTATTAACGATCATCAAACCATCACTTGATTTCAAAGGATTAATTATATGTCCTTGTACATATTGCCAACTCTGCTCTTTCGGCCAAATCTGCCGTGATTGTTTCTCGGGCAGGGTCTTCCCTCTACCCTTCTTTCGTTCTCTAATGTGTGTGTATACTTTGGTTTTTGAGGTTTGTCGAGGTAAATGCAGACTTCGGCCGACGGGGCTGGATCGGCAGGGAGACCCTCAACTAAACGTCCAGGGCAGCTCCCTGAGCGGGGTCTCCTTATGTCTCTGTGACTTCCAGCTGTGATTTCTGATGATTTCTGCCTTGCTTGGCCGATCTCCAGCTTTCCCATGGTTCACTGGCACGGCCGATTTATGGCCTTGGTGCTGCTGATCTCATGAGGCCGGAGCGCGTGTTGAGTGCGTGAGGGCCCAATGTCTGGCTGGCTGGCTGGCTGGCTGGCTGGCTGACTGGCTGGCTGGCTGGCACACCAAGTACCATACCACCCTATATATATATATAAATTAGTAGCCCGAAATTTGTCCTTACTAACTGCGGATCTTTCCTAACAAAAACTTGCTGGGTGTTGGTGGCAGTGAGGCCAGTTTGACCCAGAGAAGGTTATGGGGGATGGTGGTGGTGAAGGTTCATTCTGAGGCCGCTTTGCAAGATCAGCTTCGAGGGCAAGATCAGTATCAAGTTGAGGCAAGATCAGCTTCAAGAGTGAGATCAGCTTCAAGTCGAAGGCGAGATCAGCTTTATGTTCTGCACGAAGTGCGTGTTGAGCAGTCCATAGGTGGGAAGACACCCAGCCAGGTGGGTCGAGTCTGCTGGCGGGCCGGATTGGGGCGGATCTTATATTAATGTGAGCAAGGCCGGATACGTCTGTTGGTGATATATAAAGGGACTGATTGTAAAGCAATGCTTGCACCAACCAAGACCAAGTGACATTTTGATGTCAGCGCATGGCCACAACCACGCTACTACACTCAGCACAACATGGCCAATCCATGCCAAGATGCTGCCCATGTCCAACTCGGCCTGACTTCTTGGCCGAGATCTCGGAGAGCGTGGACGAGTCTCGACAGCCAGATTTGACAACACTGCAAATTACACAATGACAAGGCAAAAGCGGTTTGTTCTAGGTATTCTTATTGTGGTCACTGATGATGTTTAATGTGGGCATTCTGCAGAGCCAGTCAGTTGTTGAAGCGTGGATTCGCCATGTTGTCGTGCTGAGTGGTTGTGAAGGTGCTGACCTCGAAACATCACCTGGCCGAGCTCTCTTTGTAAGCTCACAGAACGTTGCAACCTCTCATCCATATGCATGGGGTTCGTGTGGTTACTGCAAGGTGGGCCCGGAGTCGGGCCCGGAGTCGGGCCCAGGGCCCATAGCTTCTCTCTTTTTCATGCTCCACCTCAACACGTCTCAGTACAGCGTCACAGATGTCACGCCCGTGAACATTGCTTACGGCAAGGACTGGTACATGGCTTGGGAGGGAGGCTGTTACTGCACTGCACAGTACAGGGCAGCGGTCGCACGGTACATTCTCCTGTGCACATTGCTCAACACAAGTCATGAAAGAAATGCTGGTACAACTGTCTTTGCTAGACAGACGTATGCAACTTTGACAAACATTTGGAAGCCTCAAATGTTCAGATGTCAGCAAAATTCACGCCTTCCCCCTGATTCGAAGCTTTCACGGGTGCGTCAAGCTTGTGGTGGGGTCAACGCCCCAAACTGGATCGCCCAAAGGCTTGGTGTTTCGCTACCTGGAGTAAAACCTGAATGAGTCGAGCCTGCTGATGGTCTCCCTGAGAGTCCTGAGCTGCTTCAGGATGTCCTTGACGACGTCGCGCCTCAGCTTGCGGCCGTCGGTGACAAAGTTGACGAGGGCGCGCTTGAACTGATACTCCGAGTAGGTTCTGCCCTCGTACTTGTCGGTGCGGTGTAGGGAGCGCTCGTAGGGATTGTACCACAGGCTGCCGCAGATCCGGACTCCCAAGCTGGAGGGGGTGGAGGGAGACTTGAAGAAAGTTGCATCACTCGCGAGGTCGTTTCAACCACGCTACACTTGAATAGGGAAACGCATCCAAAGTGGATGGACGTTTGTCGAGCTTTTAGAGGCTGCACGAGGCCATCATTGAGGCTGAAGGAGGCCGCATTGAAGCCAATACTGTTGCTTTCTTGTCTACCAGACAACTCAAACGGTTCAAGTATTTACACTGGAACACTGAATTTTCTTTACTTCCTTTCTGTTCACAGTTGACTTTTAGAAACTTAAATAACGCTAAGGCATTCAGACAGCTGAAGAGATGTGATGTACGTACTTGAGACTCGTCGATAGCGCGCATTTTCTCTTTTGGCTCTTCTTCTTCTCGTTGGTCGCGAAGTCGCCGTGCATGCGCGTGCCCATCTTCAGGTCGAGCACGCACGCGCGCGAGAAGGGACTCGTCAAGTTCTCCAGCAGCAGGTAGCCGGGCGGGCTCAAGGGCCACGACGACCTAAACATGTCAACGGTGTCAAGCCTCAGCCACAAACGCGAACCGCTCAAGAGCTTACTTACCTCAACGAAGGGTTATTCGTTATGTGTTCAGCACTGATCGTCCCTGAAAGGTTGAGACCCGGATTAAAAGAAACCCGAGGATCATTTCACTGCGTCGCTTCTCACCTTCAAATCCTGCCATGAATGGAGCTAAAGATCTTGGCCTCGATTGGTAGAAAAGAGCCTCTCTCTCTATCAGAGGCTTGCAGATGAGGCCATTTCCCAACCAGAGCAGCTTGGAGTGGCCTCCAACCTGTGAAGTCAATCAAAGAATTTTTCATTTGAGGTCGTCTCTCAGTGAATCCAGATGTTCTTTGACCTAACTTGTGATAAATTTTGACAGACTCTGGAGCACGTTTAATCGATCTCGCTCAGAACCAGGAAAAATAGCCTCAAAAGTCACCTAAAAACCTATCCAGAATCAGGAGGTTCGGTTCAGTTTGGCACTGCAACCGTGAAAAAAAAAGTCTTTTCGGACTCCAGGTCTGCTGGAGTTGTGAGGAGGCACATGCCACATTTTGGCACTGTCCGATGCCAAAGTTGCGAGCGTCGGGATTTTACTTCAAACGAGAACTTTTGGCATTTTGGCAGTGGGCTCAAATACTGGGCCAAAACTGGGCCCAAATAGCTAGGCTCCAATGAAGCTACGTGTTCCACCTGAGCGGCCACTGTGCTGTGCCCCATTACATGGTCACCCAATTTTTGAGCATCCCCCACCCAAGGTGTGCTATGTGGGGTACCTGAAAGCATCTCCCAGGTGAGGCTGATTGACAACACCCGACAGGATTATTCAGAGTGACCTCCAGCACGGTTGGTGGCCAAGAACAGCCTGACGAGGCCCTCTGGCTCGTTGTTTCCCGCCAGATTTTGGTCTTCCCGAGGTTGGCCTCGTGTTTGAAGCGCAAACTCTTAGACCTGTGGCACGCCTTGACCTAACGGACCACTCTTACTTTCGGAGAGGAAGCGAGGGCTGAGCTCTCACTGCCGAAGGAGACCTGCCTCACCCAGCACGAGGAGGTGGCGTTTGTGCGCAAAAAAAGGGTGCGCGCTGCACACTTGAGTGCGTCATCGGGAGAAGAAGCCGCAGTGCAAAATTGGCAGGTCGAGTGAGATAAGTGAGTTGGGCCATGAGTAAGAATCCTGTGCAAATTTTGGTCCTTGTGTGCTAGATTCCTTTTAATCTTGCCAAGTGTTTCTGCAAGGGAGGGAGAGAAGCGCTCATGCTCGTGTCGCCGGACACGACAGCGTTGGACGTGCGCAAGATCTCCCAGGAGGAGGACCTGAGAAGCATCCGAAGTTCTGAACAGGGATGGGCTTATAAACATCCATGCGTGTGAGAGCCTCTTTGACGCATGTTTAATGGCTTTTCCCATGTTCTGCACCTGTCGCTTGACATAGGTGACCGGAGCGCTTTTTTCCTCACAAGTTGGGTACTGACTTGGAATGCCTTTGGTCTGATGACGACCTTTGGCTTTGGTGTGGCTGGATTCACATGCGACAGGTGCAACGGGCAGCCTTTGCATTGTTTGGCTGTTCGAGCGCATATTTACATATTTTTCTGCACTTGGCTAGGGCAAAACATCGACGTTTGTACATCAAGATATCACATTTCACTCCTCGTGACATAGGACGACTTTGAAGAGTGCGCACTCGACTCTTGCAAAGGGTCAGTCAGCAGGATGACCTCGCAAAAACCGGGACTCTTCCCAGATCAGCTGACCTCTAGCGAAAAATCGGAGTGAGAAACCTTCAGGTCAAAGTCGGCCCTTCACTAAAAAGGAACTCGGTCAGCTGCCAAAACTTGCAAAATTCGAGTTTAGGGCACTAATCCATCGAATATCGGGCGAGTCACGCTCACCTGAGGCCGGTTCTTTAAAGGAAGTCTAGGGGGATAAAACTCAATTCGTCCAATGTCAACCTCTTATTCTTCCTCAGAGGAACTGAGGTGTTCTTTAAATGAAGAGCAGGTCTAATTGAAGCTGAATTGAATGGTCAAGTTCAACTTATTCTGAACCTCAGCAAGGGCAAGTCTGATTGAAGATCTGTGCTGTACACAGGTGCTTGCTTTCCTTTCTTTCTTCCCCTTTTTCATCATGGTCAACAGCGGTGTCACATAATGGATCAGCCACTGGATGACCACTTTGACCAACTTCAAGATTGGCAAGCTCATTGGGAACTGCCCATTCAAGGTAGGGAGCCTTGGCAGTTGTGGGATCGGTCCAATCCACTTGTTGAGATGACTTGAAGTTGAAGGACAATGACTTTTTTGCTCAAACTTCTTGTCACTGAAAGTCAACTTCTTGAAGGTGGGTTGACATTATGAAAGAAGACCTCTCTCATTCAGATGGAAAGGGTAGACCTCCTTCCCCATTGCATCATTTAGCACTGACTGTCTTTTTTCTTCTGTAGTACATTCCCTAGAATCTCTGGTCACATGGTGGGTGTAAACAAAACATCTGCTCATTGGACTATGAAGCACATATCCTCTATGCTCTGTCACTCAGATACAATAGCAGCCCTTCATTTCAGGAAATGAGTGAGTCCGCCACAGATCTACATGAGCACTTTCTCATTCCCAACATTGCAGTGGATATGCATGGGACTCAAACCAAATTGGACAGGTATTGGATAATTGATTAGATAATTTCAAGTTCGGAGGAGGCAAACTTCGACTCAGCAGATTCTAACTAACACAAAAATGAAGTCGGTTCAACTGAGATTTAGTCAGTTCTGAACCCCAATTAGCCCTGCATTCAATCAATTTGAAACAGACCAGCCTCTGAGGAGCAAATTCGCCATCTACGCACTCTGTACCTGATTTTTGAACTTCTCCGGCTGCTGCACGGTTGTTTTGCTCTTCTTGGTCTTGCAGTCGGTGCTCATGATTTGACCTCTTTGTTGCGCTGTTCGCTTTTCGTCTTCCAGACTTTTTCCTCACATCCAGCCTAGTTGACATTTCAACCTTAACTGATAAGGATTTTGTTTTCTCCTCGCTCTGATAAGGAAAGAGTAAGGCAATGTTTATTTACTTTGCATCACCATGAGAGACGTCGGGATGAGGTGGAAACCGTCCTATCTGCACTGGCAGAGGCTCGAATCACGACCGAGACGTTGCTCACTGCATCATCCCTAACCGAGAATCAAGACCCACTTTTTTGTCCTCTTTGCTGACAGGACAAGTGCATTTACATACCTGCAAAGTAAGACTACAGGGGTGTAAAAAGTAGTGACTGCGTTTCAAAAATGAGGCATTGATTAAGGAAGTACCGTAGTAGTTCCGCTGAGAAGTCTACAGCCTTCAACTCCTCTGATATCATTGCTCCTTGGCTTGTCTGATGCCAATGGTTTCATCCTCACTGATCTCCGCCATCTTTTTCTCCATGCTCATCTTGCCAAAGCTTAGTTCACTCATCAAGTTCAAAGAACGGGTCTGACTTTGACCGTTTGAAAAACAAAATAAGACAATGAAGTACACGGGGCGCAATATTTAGGTTATTCCAAAAAGTGACTCACGACTATACTTTGTGAATATGTTTTTGAATTGATATCTACGTCAATAGAAAGGGATTACGGCCAATGTCCACAACTCCGAATTGGCTGAAAACATTGCTTGCGCAACACAATACGCAAAAATATACAGCAAGTGAAGAATGAAGAGCTCAAGACGTTGCCAGACAAAGAGGAAATGCGCAAAACTTATGCTCTTAAGTAAGTAAGTACTGAGGCGTACGTAGCTGTCAGATGAGAAGTTGACGTGACAACATTGAAGCAGTCGCACTGACGTTATACAACCGCTGTGAACGAGCACTTCCGTACAGATTTATACTGCGGAAATTTAAACGTTCATTATAGACGTATTTAAGTGACTTGAAAGTCATGGGCAGGCCTCCAAAATCAGCATCAGGTTGACTTTTTAAATACTCACAACTACGTCCAGTTCTTTTTTTCCTGTGAAACTTGCTATGCTGAAAGCTAAGATGTCTCTCGTGGCTGCCCATGTTGCCCCTGCCTCCGAAGCACGACGTTTGCACATGTCAGAGCTACTCATCGGTAAGAACCCCAATATTGCGCACCCTGTACATATGGAGTAGCAGCTTGCTCTTGGAGTTCGTTATCCAGAGGACATATTTGACGAGACACTTTACATCCCTCTGTGCCACCTTTTTTTTTTTACACGCGTGTTGAAAGTGTTGCTCGGCCCTTCCCATTCAGCCCCGGAGAGACGCAGGTAAGCACGGAGGTCTCGTCGCTTACGCAACTGGCAACACTGTTTTCGTGCAAGGGGACAGAGTTGCCTTTAACGGACGCCTCGGCAATGGTTTGTTAGACGTTAAAGACGTCAGCAGCGACGGCACCGGAGCACCGACTGATTGGACTCGTCCTTGGGACTTTCCTGCTGTGCTGTGCAAATCATCAGCATCTCCGTACTCAGTAGTCGCATTGAAGTTGTTGCTGGAAAGTTGGTACTTCAATCGAAAGTCTTCTTGGGTGTCCAAACAGTCGTGCAAAGACAAAGTAGGCATTTGTTGCGCGCAGTAAAAGAAGAATCTTGAGAATCACTCGAGAATCACTTTGAGAATCACTCGAAATAACTGCGGAAAATCTATCGTGATTATCTGCATCTAAGAGCAACAAGGACTGATATAACAAAATAGTGCAGGTCTTATCTTAGGTGCAGAAGCGTCAGAAGCTCTCGAAGTGTTTTGACGGCTTTGAAGGCTGCTATTTATTCTCTTTTGAGGGACAGAAGACAATGGCACCACCTCGACTGAGGGACGACTCGTGGCGCATCTTTGGCGTGGAGTTCGTTTCTCCGTTGGTGTCCAGGGAGAGGAAGCTGCAGACAGTGGCCGTGGCCACCTACATGTACCTTTTCCTGCTCTTGCCGTCGGCCACTATAGTCACGCTCTATTATCTGTACTTCTACACCAGGTAAGTAGTCATCAAGCATGAGTTGTCGCCACAGGTAACCGTTATGACACTATTGCGACCAGTTACTACTGGCTGGTCTCACTCTACCTGGCCTGGATGGTCTACGACCGGGACGTTGGGGAGACCGGCGGCCGACAGTGGTGGTGAGAAAGCTACACTGACCGACATGCACGTAACCAATGCAGCTTCGAAATGATCGCAAGTTACTGTGCCACTATAGCATAATTCGAAGCTGGTGCTTGTGGAACTACTTCCGTGACTACTTTCCCATCACCCTGGTGAAGACCGCCGAGCTGGACGCCGAGCAGAGCTACCTCTTCGGCTCCCATCCGCACGGCATCCTCTGCTTCGGAGCCTTTGCTGCATTTTCCACGGACTCTCTCAAGTTTTCCAAAGTGTTTCCAGGTCTCTACAGCAGGGTCTTGACCCTGAAGCAGCAATTCTGGCTGCCAGGGAATAGGGAGCTCATATCTTCAGCAGGACTGTGCTCAGCTACCAAGCGAGGCATGGAAGCACTGCTCAGGTAGTAAACAACACGTCTTCACCGTGACCATTTGATGCATCCACATGCGTACACATAACCAACCAACTCCATCAGGCAGCCACGAGGCTCTGTGGCTGTCCTCGTCGTCGGTGGAGCCACTGAAGTTTACAACAGAGCTCCCGACGAGATCGAGTTGTACCTGACGAAGCGCAAAGGCTTCATCAAGCTTGCTCTGAGGCACGGGAGGGATCTGGTCCCCGTCTTCTCCTTTGGAGAGGCCTTCATCTACGATCAGGTGGCGAATCCTGTGGGATCAGCGCTGAGGAAGTTCCAAGATTTATATGAGAAGCTGTTCGCTTATCCCTTGCCAATCATCTACGGACGCGGACTCTTCCAATATCACGTTGGCTTCATTCCTTACCGCAAACCCATCACAGTCGTGGTGGGGAAGCCCGTGAACGTGCCCAAGATTGAGTTTCCCACCGTGGAAGACATCAACGAGTACCATGACAAGTACGTGGCAGCACTCAAGGACCTGTACGATGAGTACAATCCTGTATACGGTGACCCACAGGTAAAATTAGTCATCCACTGAGTCCCTCTGACACCTTTTAAGGTGGACAACAGATAAACTGATGTGAACGTAGAATGTTTATTTATATTGCACTTTCGTTGTGCCCTATAATTGTTGCCAGACCTCCGCAGCTGATCAGTCTTGGGGTCCCCCTCATGCCTTCAAAGTTTTGTGTGGCAAACCGTGCAATAGGATGTTGGGTCAAATTCGACCTGTTTAGTTGCTTTCAAATGAAATTGAAAAACAAAGTGTACTTAGCTTTGCCTTCCAAACCTGAACACCTTGTTGTGTTATTAACGTTTGCAGTCAAACGTAATTGCAAGAGAAGGAGGGGGGGGTCAGTTTTTTTAAAGCTATGTGACGTTATCTTCACCGTTTGTAATTACGTAACAAATCCAAGATGCACTAGTTCAATTCCAAGTTTCTTCATTTATTAGTCTACCCTATCTTATATATACAAATAACTTATTAGATGTCACCCACAGCAATCTTGCGTGTGATAACCTGAAATAAAACGCATGGAAACATCTGTGTTTCGTGACTGATGATCAGATTGTGCTATTATGTCACAGATGCCCATCTCTGACTCCTGATATGTAGTCGTGTTGTTGATTCTCTCGGGTTCTACCTTCATGTGTGCTTGTTTATCCTGTCCTATTAGTGCTGATAAGGCAAGAAGTCGAGTCTTGTGGTGCACGGGAGACGAGAAGCTGTTCAGCCACCACCTCTTACTACGCGTCTGTGCACTTCCCGTCAGTTGCACACTTGCTGGAGGACTCACACACTGAGCTGTTCAGGAGGCTCTCCGTGCAGTTGCCAGAAGGAAAGATGCAGCAGCAACATGATGAGGCTGGTAAACACGATGCAAACACGTTGCTAACAACCAAAGGGGCATCCTTGAGACTGGAGGATGTGATTTCAGGACCTCAGGGCTGGCGCCTGTTCAATGTCAACTTTGCTCCTCTGTTCATGCCGTTGGAGAGGCGACTGCAGACCTTAGCTGTTAGTCTCCAGTTCGGGATCTTCCTCTTCAGTGGTGTCATCAGCATCCTCACCATGGTCTACCTCTTCTTTTTCACGTCCTCCCTCAAGTTCATCCCCTTGTTGTACCTTGCCTGGATGGCCTACGACTGGGACACGGGGGAGAAAGGGGGCAGAAACAACAGGTGTGCGTCATTGTGCTGCTTCAGCTGGAAGGGGGAAAATGGTGGCAGAAATCTACTTTCGCGCAGGTTCGCACGGGGTTGGTGGCTGTGGAGATATTCAGCGAGGTACTTTCCTGTGAGAGTGGTCAAGACGACAGAATTGGACCCCAACAAGTCGTACTTGTTGGGCTGCCACCCTCATGGAATCCTCAGCTTTGGAATTGCCCTTGCCTTCTCCACTGATGCTCTCAAGATCGAGGAGATCTTTCCCGGCTTGAGGTTCTCCTTGTTCACGCTCCCCATCAACTTCCAGATGCCGGGTTTGAGAGAAGTTGCCCTCGGCCTGGGGATGAGATCATCCTCAAAGGCGTCAATGGAATTTGCGCTTAGGTATGGATGATGGTCATCATCACTTTACACCTGCAGTAATCTGTTTGCACTGTTCAGGAGTCCAAAAGGCTCCGCCAATGTCTTGGTCGTGGGCGGTGCAAAGGAGGCGCTCAACTATGAGCCTGAGTCAATCAAGCTCGTCCTCAACTGTCGCAAGGGCTTCATCAAACTGGCTCTTAGATTCGGACGAGATCTTGTTCCAGTCTTTGACTTTGGTGAAAACTTTCTCTTCACCCAGACGCCAAATCCAGAGGGATCTCTCCTGAGGAATTTCCAGGATTGGCTGGAGCAAAAGATCACCTACTCAACACCCATCTTCCGAGGCAGGGGATACTTCCAGTATGACTATGGCATCATTCCTCAGCGGAAACCCTTGAACGTCATCATTGGAGAGCCAATTCCAGTAACCAAGATTGAGAATCCCACCAGACAGGAGGTTGAGGAGCTGCACGCCCGATACGTGGAGGCAGTGCTGGATTTATATGACAAGTACAATCCGGTCTTCGGCGATCCAAATGTAAAGTTAGAGATTTCTTAGTCAGAAAATATCAACCTGTCGTCTTAAACATGCATCAATTAATTAACGCATAGCATTTAATTATCTGAATGACAATCAGCTGCAAGAGATAAGAATAAACTAAACACGTATTGTTTATTATGCACGGTGCGTAGTTATAACTTTTGGACTTGGGGTGGAACTGGGCCGAGCCCGAGCCGGAAAACCCGATTATTAAGGCCAGGTTCATTTGGAGCTCCTAAGTCGGTCGGTCTCTGCAAAAGGTGGACGAACGTCGCACTCATGGACAACCTGAACGAGTTGTAGTACGTCAGGATGCAACGGACGATGAGTCCAGAAACAAACCTAGCATTATTTTTCTTTGTCAGCTTTTCACCTCAGGCAGGTGTCAACTGGGATAGGATCCCGAGCCCGAAGCCCGAAAATCACACAATTGTCTTGCTCGTGAATAGCCCGAAAGCCCCAAAATCGCACAATTGTCTTGCTCGTGAATAGCCCGAAGCCCGAGCTCTTCGGGCCCGTTTCATCACTACTGCTGACCCCTATGGACTTGGGCTCTGAGTACGAACGTTTGTACGTCTGGCCGAAGAACGAGTAAGTAGAGGGGGAAAGAGATGCTGGTAGCCAAGCTGATAGTGATAAACAAGAGGGTCAAGACAGCGAAACATGAACTGTAAGTGTTTAAGGAACAACTAAAGACAAACTTAAGAGCTAAAAGTCCACTTGTGGCAGCTCCGTCGTAGTCTTTGGTCTCATGATTTCTTGCCACACACACTGAACATAGACTCACGTACAGGGTCGCTCCCCATCAAGTTCGCCCCCCTGTTCATCCCGCTGGAGAGGCGCCTCCAGACCCTAGCCGCCGTGTTCCTGGTGTTCCTGTGCATCTTCTCGCAGGTGACGTTTACTAGCCTCCTCGTCTACTGTCTCTTCTTCACATCTTACAAGTGGATCCCCCTGCTGTACCTCACCTGGATGGCCGTGGACTGGGACGTGGGAGAGACTGGCGGCAGGGAGATCGCGTAAGGGCCCGTTCACATGACATTTTGTTGTTGTCTCAAGCATCAGCTACCACCGCTCCATGGAATGTCAGAGCTGAGCTTCTTGGAGAGCTGGTCCGGCTACTTGGAGAGCTGCTTCAGGCTACTTGGAGAGCTGCTCCAGCTACTTGGAGAGCTGCTCCAGCTACTTGGAGAGCTGCTCCAGGCTCACTTCCGTCCAAAATCCACCTTCATTACCTGTCGGATCAATGGGTCCAATGAAGATATCCTTACTCTCGTTTCAGCTGGGCCAGAGGATGGCCCGTTTGGCGGTATCTCCGAGATTACTTCCCCATGACACTGACCAAGACCTGCGACCTCGACCCCCAGAAATCGTACATCCTCGGCTGCCATCCCCATGGCATCTTTGGCATCAGCATGCTGTGCTCGTTTGGCACCGACGCCTTGGGCTTCCGCGAGCTTTTCCCGGGCATCGACCGCAGACTCATCACCCTGCCCGTTCAGTTCAGAATCCCGTTGGTCAGGGAGATCACGGCTGCCATTGGCTGTTGCTCCTCCTCCAAAAGGTCCATTGAATGTCTCCTCAGGTGAGCCTCATTGGCGACAGACATGAGCACAGCCCCCCCCCCCCTCAGAATGCCCTGTTTACTGCACAGAAATGTTTATTGAGAAAAGTGCATGCATTTTTTAAAACAGGAAGTTCTGGGGGGTCCACCTTTAAATATCGAGAATATTTAAAACGTTCTATAACATTATGAAACTTATTGATTCATAATGGGGTCTCATACCTGAGCAAAATTTGGTTAGGCAAAAGTTGTAGTTCTTTAAGCGCTGAACACTGGTATATGTGTGGCTTAGTGAACTGACTATTATTAAGGGAGTTTTGAACAATTCAATATTGAAGATTATTGACTCATTCAAATCCACTAATTGTGCACATACGCCTAGGAGAGGATGACAAAAAAATTTCCTAATATCAATGCTAAGTTCAAATCTGGGACCACATTGGGCCCGGACACATTTTGTTAGGGAAGTATCATGAGTAAAAGTTGAAAACTCACTTAAAATCAGTTCCTGGGCACAAAACAAAGTTGCATCATTTCTTCTTCTGAATATAAGTCTGAGTACACATTTGACTTAACACTATTGCTTTGGTTATGAACTGTTGTTGAAGGTTATCAGCTCCTGGGGCTCCTAGAGATATGTAATCAAGAAAACTGGTCTCATTGTCAGTCCTAAATGCAAGTCTGAGTGCACCACTATTTTTTGGATTATGAATTGTTGTTACAGGGAAGGCTGACAGGACAGGGAAGGCTGTAACCCCTCCCCCCCCCTAAAAAGGGGCATTTGGAGGGGAGGGGGCTGTGCTCATGTCTGATTGATGATGACTCAACATTGAACCGATGCTAAAGTTCACTTGTCTAGGCAACCTAGTGGAAAAGCAACTGCCATAGTCATTGGAGGAGCTGCTGAAGCTCTCAACCACAATGACAAAGAAATAACGTTGGTGCTGAAGAAAAGAAAGGGCTTCATTAAGCTGGCCCTCAAATATGGCCGTGATCTGGTCCCAGTCTTTTCCTTTGGGGAGCATTTTCTCTACGATCAGGCTGCCAATCCGGAAGGATCTCCCCTTCGTCAGTTCCAGAACTGGTTCAAGCAGGTCTTCACCTTCTCCCCTCCCCTGTTCTACGGCCGAGGCATCTTTCAGTACAGCTTCGGGCTGGTGCCTCACAGACGCCCAACCAACGTGGTCGTGGGCAGACCAATCGCTGTGGAGAGAAATGAAAATCCTTCCCAGGAAGACATTGAGCAACTGCATGACCAGTATGTGAAGGCACTTCTGGACTTGTATGAGGAGCACAACAAAGCACCTGCGGGAGATCCAACAGTCAAGCTGGTCATTTCATAGACAAAGCAGGTTTCTTGTCAAAGACGTCAGCAGTGTGAGTGGTGAAACATGCACATCGACGTGCGGAGATCGTCCAGGGGGACTGGGACATGTCAGAAGCTATGTCAGTCAGAGGGGCACCGGATATTTTGATCATCGTACCGTGCTCATGTTACTAATGTGTTTTTTTAACCTTATCATAGCAGTTTGATTTATGTACTGGTAATGTTACGTGCAGGGAACTCGTGGTAATCGCAACTTACCGGAAAAATTCTATTATCCGACAATGCAGCTACGACCAGAAACTTTACCGCATGGCTGAATCCTTTTCAGTCATTTTAAACAACGAAAAATGCGCAAGTTCCTGTGCTCGTGCAAGTTGTCACCGTATTGATGGGCGACCCGGACGGTGTGAGACGTCCCACGTTTGGCCGGTGACCACCGGACAGCCTGTGCGGACTCTCCCACATCAAAAAAGGCAGTTTGCATCTCCATCGGGTCCCATCAGACACACCAGCCCGGCCGGAAGTCAATGACCGGCGCGGCCGGAAATGGGAGCAGGACGGGTGACCAACAGAACAGACGGACACACGGTCCTCGCGCTTTACATGCACATAGCGGACTCGTACACGCTTTGGTGGGGACAACATAGCTGTTAAGTGCTTCATCTCCGCTGTAGCGTGTGTGTGCTATACCATACTGGGGTTCATCATGTGGGAATAAGGTAGCATACGGTAGCTGCGTGGTGTCCAGTTGTCCCCGGCTGTGCAGTCCCCGGCCCTGCAGTCCCCGGCCCTGCAGTCCCCGGCCCTGCAGTCCCCGGCCCTGCAGTCCCCGGCCCTGCAGTCCCCCCACCAACGCAGTAGTCCTTGCATAAGGAGCATCCCCGCCCAAGAAGCCACCACCCAAGTACCCATGGCCTATGTAGTCCCCGGGTAGGCGTTTGTTGTTACCTGGCCACCGCTGGCCACAGCTGGCCACTACTGGCCACTCCTGCATCTCGTAGCGGCGTATGTATTACTGCTGGCCCCTGCCGTACGTTGTGAAGTACAGGACAGACAGACAGACGGGGAGGGAGTGCCTGCCTGATACTTAAGATGCTTTACCCACTTTGTGAGGTCGCAAACAATGTAAAGCCTCACGTGTGTGTGTGACTGATATACGTACATTCAGCCCTCGCGCTCATGCATACGCCAGGTGCTCAACACGTGCTCCACGCTCATCACGCGCCCAACATGAGCTCCTCGCCGAAGCTGGACTGACACACATACACGTAGTTACCTACCTCGCGCTTTATGTAATGTATTGGGCCAGGTCATTTATCTCTGGCGGCTTCCTGAATTTGTGGCAAGATTCAATTTCGAGACATTGTAGTCAATGCAATGAAAACAAATAATGAGCTTTTGGATCCCCTCCCTGCCTTCAACGTTATGTTAGATCGATATTATAAATTTGATGTAGATCTGCCCTGTTACTTTCCAGGTGCAAAATTCGAGTACTGCATTCAAATGAGACTAAGAGCTAATGGTTTGTAGCTTCTCCCCAGGGCCTTCAAAGTCTGAGCACCTCGTCACATACTGAACTTATGTAGTAATACTTCACAGCCAGACAGGGTGGTCCAAGTGGAGCATTTAACTGTACCTTTCGACATTACGTAACAAGCCTATGATGCACGTTTTTTAACCTAGCCCAACATATAGATAAAGGTTACAACGATCCCAGCTGGGCACGTTAAATACCTCTCACGCACCCTGTAGAAGTAGGAGAAGAAGCTTGATCACAGTCATCTCGCGTGCCCCGTGAGTCCAAAGATCAGCAGCCTCTCAAGAGGGAGTTTAAGTAACTTTCTCAGCTTTGCTGACAGGTCTCACCCAGGGTGACACAAAAAATCTAGTGTCTTTTGCACTTGATCGTCGTCACTTGAGCTGCCCTGAGTCGGCCGAAGCGTCGTGCGTGCGCTCGCCGGTCAGGGCCGCGGGACGAAGGTTGTTGCCATGTGAGAAGCTGACTTGGCTGCTGCCTGTGGCGTGCGCGCGCGCGTCCACTGCGGAAGCCCTTAACCCTTGCCAGTGTGAACTGAAATACAAACAAGACGTTTTATGCACTCGTCAGTATGTTCGTGTTGCCAATTGAGCAGTGTTCAAGCTGTTGACAACCCTGAGTGTGGTGGGCTACGACAGGTTCGTCGAGAAGGCCATGTCGGTCCATGTCAGGGTGCGAAATGGAGCCAAAGGTGAGACCAACTTCGTCGGGGGCGTGACCTGCTGTCAGACACCAAAACACTCGTTGCAGAGTACACAATCCTTGAGGAGGCACCTGCCAACAGTGATGAGAACGGATCCACTTTGCTGGGCGTTCACTTTGCCCCTCTGTGGCTGCCCCTGGCCCGGAGACTTCAGGTGCCCTCTAGGCCATCCATTTGTAGAGACTTTTTTGTAGTAGAGCTTATTTGTAAGGCCCTGGTCCAAATTCAAAAAAAATCAATACACTTTTCTAAGAATTGTATTTATCGGGCATTCTGAGTGAAAAAATGGTACTTTACCAGTGTACCAAGGAGCAGTGAATGTCAAACTGACCTTTTCACTACCTGTGTCCTCTGACCACACATAGAAGGTCTGACTCATCAGAGTTTTTTAGTCAATGTTAGGCCTCAGACAAGGGCCCGAACCTGAGGCAGCTCTAATAGAAGAGGATGCTCTGAGTTGACAGACACTGGAAAACGTCAGCTCCAGGGTGTGCCAGCCTTTAGCAACAGTCCAGCAGCTGTTCAAGACATATGCATCTCAGCTGGAGATGAACTCAGCACTGCATTTCTCCCGTCGTTGAGCCCCGTACAATCAGGATTGGCAATTCAATGATATCGCATAAATGAGTTAAGATTACAAGAAATTGATTTCCAGTCAAGTACAGTTCTTGCTACTTGTTCTACCGACAATCACAGTGCTGGTGTCACGAGGAGAAGTGTAAAACAATGTGTGACTTGAAAAAATCACCTAAAATGTCGGTGGGACACCTCTTTTTGCCCAGCACTAACTGAGCTTTCACTCCAGACACTGGCTGTGGCATTTTATGTGTGGGTCTTCTCCAGCTCGGCGATCTGGACCTCAGCAATCATGGCCTATCTCATTTTTTACACGAGGAAAGTGGGAAAAACTTTCATAAAACTGGGATGGGAGATCCAATGCAAATGACTTAAGCAGTTTTCCACTGGCGTTGACTGAAGAGACATTTTCTGGAGTGTCCGAAGCATCCCAAGTTTTATGAAAGTCCCCCTGTCTCAGCTACCATTGGATCGCTGTCCTCTACCTGACCTGGATGATCTACGACAGAGACGTGGGCGAGACCGGGGGCAGGGACAAGAGATTTCTGTAAGAGTGAATCAGTCGATCATCCGTCAGTAGTCATTGCTGTGTCCCTGTTTTACAGATGGGTCCGACACTGGAGGATATGGAGGTATTTTGTCCAATATTTCCCCATCACGTTGGTGAAGACAGCGGAGATGGACCCGAACAAGTCGTACGTGATGGCAGCGCACCCTCATGGCATCTTCGCCTTTGGACTGTTTGGCGCACTCGGCACCGAGGCTCTCAACATCGCCGGAGCATTTCCGGGGATCTTGCTGCGGGCGGCCACTTTGCCTCTCCAGTTCTGGCTGCCAATGTCAAGGGAGATCTTTGCAGGCATTGGTCTCTGTTCGTCTTCAAAGGCTTCGCTGGAGGTCTTGCTCAGGTCAAGTGTACTTCATGACTTTGCACCATTCCATGTTGACCTTAAGTGCTTCTTCAACTGCAGCCATCCCAAAGGCGTGGCCACGGCCATTGTGGTGGGGGGAGCCTCGGAAGCTCTCAACTACGAGACTGACAAGATCACTCTAGTGCTGAACAAGAGAAAGGGCTTTATCAAGCTGGCCTTGAGGTTTGGCAGAGACATTGTTCCAATCTTTGTCTTTGGGGAGAACTATGTGTATGGACAAGCTCCCAATCCCGAGGGCTCCAGACTGAGGCGCTTTCAGAATTGGTTCGAGAAGAAATTTACCTTCTCTCCCCCCATCTTCTACGGACGAGGAATTTTTCAGTACACGTTTGGACTCCTTCCTCACCGGCGACCACTCAACGTGGTTGTGGGGAAGCCCATTGAAGTGGCCAAAGTGGAAAACCCAACCTCGGATGACATCCTTGGCCTCCACTCAAAGTACATTGAAACTCTCAAGGAGCTCTACGAAAAGTACAATCCTATCTACGGCGATCCAAGTGTCAAATTAGTTGTCCATTGATCAACCAAGTGCATCATATATAGTGCTTTACCGATGTATTAATTATGTATCTATAATTACAATAATACCTCCTGCCCTGATTGTCTAGAAATGGCGCCACTGGTCATTAACCAAGGGAAGGGGGACGGGATTCGAACCCGAGCCTTTTGCGTGGAGACCCGGACACGCAAGAGCTATGGAGCTCGGAGCGAATGCGGGACTTCAAGAAATGACCCAATTGAAAAACGGGTTGGGCAAAATATATATGGCCCGCTCCTTTGAACTGGCAGCGGGCCGTATATTTTGCCCGCCAGCTCTACTGTAGTGTAGTACAGTGGTATGTTCTAGGAGACTTAGACTGAACATAAGTTGTCGTCATAAGTCCACATAAGTCTTAAGAACTGTTCTAGGAGACTTAGACTGAATATAAAAGAACCCTTGAACCATGGTAGCTCTGCCTCCAGTAGAGACACAGACCAGGTTCAAGATGAGTCTGACTGCAATTCTTTTAAGATTACTCAATGACTTGAGACCAACACAGGAGTTTTTAGTAGTAAAGACAATACACACACAAAATATCTTACCAAAGCAGAGGATAAAACAGAGTAGGAAGAAAAGAGATCAGATTGGAAAGGGAGCCTGAAGAATGGCTTGCCAGGCCTTGATCCAAGCTTGGTAAATGACTGAGCATTTGAGGCAAATTTCCCCTCTTTTATACTCCATCGTCACTAAATAGAGGCCGTGACCAGCTGGATGTAGCTAGTGTCCCTCCCTTCCTAACGTCCTTCCTTGTCATCCTTACTGCAGAGCAGCTGCAGGCCTCCTTCACACTTCTCCAGCAGGTTTTCCCTCCACAACAATCCTCATGAAGCAACAACAGAAGACACCAAAAACGACAGACAGAGAGACAGAAAAGACAGCGGACCCAAACGATCATTCTCGCTAGTGAGTTAAAAACTGAACCACAAGTGGTATTGTGATTGGGGGGTGGATCGAGTCCACTTTTTTCGAGTACGAGTCGAGTATAAGGATAGAGTTTTGGAGAGGGTTGAGTCCATCCCCAAAAGTCCTATTGAGTCTCGTTCAGTCAAATTTTGATCCTACTGAATATATGAAGCTGCCTGAGAAGTGTGAACTCTCAAATCTCTTTTACAAAGCAACATTTCACTTCAGGTTGGATTTGAGACAAACTAGGAATTGAAATCTTGC
>JAAUXU010054687.1_pt1 | contig 27823 bp, 24 predicted proteins | sample 7278151 | NCBI WGS metagenome assembly JAAUXU01 (sample SAMN14350113, study PRJNA611818) | marine sediment metagenome | isolation source: surface marine sediment (1.8m) | place: French Polynesia: Moorea | collected 2018-08
TCGTTTCCCCCCTGATTTTCTGCCTCTTTGGCTTGCTGCCCCTTCCAATTGGTCTCGTTCTGAGCATTCTAGCATCAAAATGGGCATCCCTGACATTGAACCATTGTACTCCATATTGTGCCCAAGTATCACATCTATGTGTTCCACCTCAAAATTCCAACTCAAAGCGTCCCATGATAGCGTATGAGGTGAAGTCATGACTGCGGCTAATCTTTACGCCAAGGACTGTAATTATACCTTGAGTTGTAGGCATTTGTGACGGTGCAGACGGGTGAACTTTCCGAAAGCGACAGCATTATCATTACCAGAGGATTCATCTACCCTGGAAATATGTCCAAGGACGCGTACACGTCTGAGAGGAATAAAAAGAGTCAAGCCAGCCATGGTATCGAAGACATCAAGTCCTTGGAGCACTCGAGGAGAAAAGCTTTGGACAAGTTCACTGAACTCAAGGACACCAAGATAAGTGCCACCGCCACCATCAGCACCAGCACCAGTACTAGCACCACCACCAGTACTAGCACCACCACCACAACTACCACCACCACCACCACGACTACGACTACTACTACATCTGAAATGTAGGGGAATAACTTCACTTTTGACGCATGCAGGGTACTTTCTCGCCTGAGTTGCCTTTCTCCTTCACATCAAGTTGCATATCCTATTGATACACCCTGTATGCTGCAAGCCATTCATATACCGCACGTTGATGAAGCCTTTTATGTCCCTTGATGTCCGGTACGTTAGGACTGCAGACGAAGCCGCTGACGCTACTTCGGAGAGTGAACTGGAAGAACTTAGGAGGAGGCTGAAGGCTATAGACACGGTAGAGAATGATTCTCGCTTGGTGAGTGCTTATTTGAAGGTGTTACATATACAATACATGTGAGTTTTTACATTGAAGGTTGAGGATTTGGAACAACTACTTCTCCATCACGCTGAAGGCGAACAACAACAAGAGAAAGACAATGATAGCCAAGGTAATTAATGAGGGACTCATCTTAAATGTCGACAGTGTTTAGGATGCTATCTATAAATAAATGAAGTGTATATGTGTACTACAAATGAAGTGTTCGAAGGTATAAAGGGAGGGACAGAAGAAAAATAAACCATTTTTTGCGCTGGAATTCAACACCTCCGAAATTTGTTTCGACTTACTCTGGAAATGCATGAACGAGGATCTTTGGATTGGGTGTCACCTTCACGTCTTCACCCCGAGAGCGGCGCAGTTGGCAGAGGAGAAGCACGAGACCAAGCACGAGCTGGAGGAGAAGACCGTCTTCTTCATCTTTGTCAATGGCCTGGGCAACAGCAATCGGGTTCTTACCTTATTGAGAAGGGACATGTCGAAAAGAAGGTCTCTCCGCTGTCAGCACCTGTCCGCCACTGCAGCCACCGCTTGTTGTTGCTTGGCGTGCGGCTGTTTGCATCATGACTTTCATGAGGACTTTCGGAAAGTCGCGAGCTTCGTCTTCAACTTGGTAACGCGTATGCCAGATCCGCTCTCCAGGAAGGCTCTGTCAGCATACTCAAAGCATCGTCTGACTGACGTTGATACCCGTCCGACTGACAATGATACTAGCTAGTATCGTTGTTGGACACCAGGGCTGTGGTTTTAGATCACGTCACCAAGTGGGAGTGCAAGTAAACACGTCAGTTCGATTGGGAAACTGTAACGTCAAGTGCAAGGCCTCATACTTAGACTTGTTAACCTTTTTGAACGTTATCATCCTGTAGGTCGCATTATAAAGTTAAATTGCAACTGTGCGTGTCGAGTAGGTTATTTTTTCGGTAAGGTGTTTGCTGGCAAATCCTCATACCCACGTGTCTCAGAAACGCATCATCAAATGCAGTTCCCTAGTTTGTGGCTGTGGCAAAACTTCCTTGTCATCATCCTTTTTACAGACTGCACTTTTTTTAGACGGGAATCTGCTCCACACACAATACACCATGACTGCCATCAAGGTGGTGCCAGGGCGGATTCCCACAGTTTTCGCAAAGACATGACGAGGCCTTCGCAAAAGTGCATGACTGAAAAATGGATCCAGCATCCACGGCTCGCCTCACATTGGCTAGAGGAATCAGGATTTTTTCAAGGTGTGCGGATTGTTACGAGATGCGTTTACAACGCGCCAAAGAAGCAGAGAAATGCGACGTTTTCCCACAACTTCTTCTGCCGTACATGTGTACTAGTGATGAGCCTCGAGCCTCGGGCCCGGGCTCGCGAGCTGTTCTTTGTCATTTTGACGGCAGATGCGAAAAGCCCTGGAGTCTCAGCAAAGGCTGACTTAGCAAAACTGCCGGCCGATGGACGGATCTGTCACAGAGAAAATTCCAGGATGGATTTATTTGAAGCAGAATGATTCACAATCACTATGATATACGCACAATGGCACTTTACGCTACTTTGGCCGAAAGACTTCGATCGTAGGAGGCTCATGCGAGCCAAATTTTTTAAATAGTCCAGGAGGTCGCGAGTCCTCAAAATCCATCACTAGTATATACGAGATTTGCCTACGTATATTGCTCTGTAGAGAAATTATCAATCTTCCAGCTGGGCAAATCCTTAGACGAAATCACACGCGCGTGAGGAAGCGATCCACAGAAGGATCAGTTGGAAGGAACAAGGGAAAACAGACGAATTTGTCATATCGTTGTCACGTTACTCGCCCGTATCTACAGAGTGGGGACGCTAAATTTGCACTGATGTGCATGTGTGCGTGTGTGCGCGCCCGAGCGTGTGCACCGCCAATATCTTTAACTGGTTGCACCTTAGAATATTTGATGAAATCAATGCCCACTTCTTCCTGGTTGGCCGGACCGATCTCGACTAACTCGACAAGGGGTGGCGCTGTCGCCAGTGACGAGCTCATGTATTGAATTTGTTTACCAAAACTTGCTATTCACACTCCTGACAGGGTATTAATCCCTTCCTTCGCTTCTGAAGGGCTGGGGCGGTCCCACTCCCGCCCGGCTCAGGCCCGGCGGGCGGGTACGTCGAACCAGAGAAGTAAAAATACGGGCCGGCAGTTCTAGAACTCGAATCATTTGCGTCGTTGAACTTAAAACACCCTGTGACTGAGAAAATGACGGTACTGTAGTAAAGCCGCCTGATGTTCATAAGTATGTAGGCACAGTTAAGTCTCTATTTAACAATATCTTTTTGTTTCCGCGGAAGCGTTAAATCCAGACTGTTGGTAGAAATGTGCTCTTTCCTGTGCTCGACTTCAGTCATCATGTAAGAGGAGTAACGAAGTAACTGACAACTGCTGTGCGTCTTCTTCATCTTCCTGACGCTCATCTGCTTCGTCCCCCACGTCCTTTGCAGCTCCGTCAACTATTCTGCCTTCACCCACGATGACCCGGAGAGCCTAATCTTTTCATAGGAGTTGTACTTTTTAAATACCTATGAGTCGGGATCAATTCTATCAGTAAAATGTGGGCAAGCAGTGAAAATATTGTGCACTTGAGAAGACTTCTTGGTAAATCGAGATTCGTTTAATCTGGGCTTCACTGTGCCAAGACAGGAGAGAGCGCAAGTGTGCGATTTGCCCGTGAATTTGCCATTTCCTCTCATCCTCCTCCGCGCAGTCGCCGCTGTGAGCTTGCGGCGGACGCACCTCTGCGACATGAGGAGTCGGGCCTTGGTCGCTGCTCTTCTCTGCGCCAGCCTCCTGTGGCGGCAGACCGTAGTCCACATGGCCGCGGTCAGGGCCGTCCTCATGCCATACCCCATCTACGCCGATCCGCTCCGAAATCAGGATTTGCTCTTTCTCGGCACCAAGAAGGCCAACGACTTGGTCAAGGCCAAGAACAAGGAGAGGAAGAAGCTGCAACCATCTTTCTCAGCAGCAGCAGAAGAAGAAAATGAGGTGAAAATTGGCAGGGAGTGGATTCCCAGGCAAATTATGACAGCTTAGACCATGACATTAAACTTGTGACAACCTTTTTCAGAATGTAAGAGTGTTTTTGAGAGATTTGTATCACCGACCTACAGAATGATCATTTTTAATGTACAATTATTTATCACAACGATTGTTATTGATGAAGAAATGAATCAACAGTAGATGCATCTCGTCTTGTGGTAGGGGAACTTCTCCATTTCTTCAGCCTTCTCTCCCCGGAGTCCCCATAGGTAGTAATCAACCAGGACGTCTGAAATTTCTGCACCTGACATTTGGCGCCTTATGGCGTCTGTGATCAAGGACACGGCGTGAATGGAGCAGCCACGGATCTCCTCCTCCATGGCTGAGCCATTGGGCAAAAGCTGGTTGGAGCGCACCCTTGACAAAAGTTCCTACGAGAAGGACCACAAGAATGTGGTGTGAATGAGCAAAAAGTCGGTCGTCATCATGTCACCTCCGAGTATCTCATGACACCAAAGTGTTGCAGGCTCTGGCGCACCCTGTAGTCGGCAAACATGGTGAGTGCTTTGATGTCGCTGAATTCACCCAGTTCCCGACCTTCAAAGAGACTCCAGACATCAGAAATAAAGATCTGGGCCCTCTTGTAGAAGGAGACCTCGTGAATAGAAAGTTCTGCTTAAGACACGACCCTAGCAGTCTACGTACACGTAGACACGACATGCCTTGGAGCCGGGTCGAGCTCGAGTCCGCGGATCCACTGGGTCGACTCCCGTCGGACTATCCACTCAGCCCGCTTCCCTCAGTTCCGAGCCGCACACATCTTCCGTCTAAGGGTACCTTCTAGAGAAATAATGTGGTCATGGCACTTCATTTAGAAAACGAAATTTGCCATGACGTTGCAATTTACTTGAGAAAGCCATCAATAGTCATCCGCAAGATTTTATCCATTCTTTTTGTGGTAATTTGCATATTTTCCGAACTTTGTAAAGTATGTTTGTTAGGCTTGATCTATCCCGCGGGCCGGCTCATGTGCTCAAGCCGATCTGACCAAAGCTCGATTCAAGGTCGATTCAGTTCACCCCTGGCAAGTGTCAAGATGACATTCGTCGCAATGATGACGCCACATTCACGCAACCTATAGTAGGCGTTGTTGCACTGCCTCGCAGCAGGTATACAAAGCAAGTGCCAGATCTCTTGTTCATGTTTTTAGTCTCTTTTTTTTTTACAATTGCTAACCTGATCATGAGACATCACGTGATATTTCAAAACTCTTGACTGTAAAGGCTTTCAACAAGGATGACAACCATCATTCTTGGTCTATTTCGACAAGGTTGAGACTGTTTTTTCAGATCGCCACGACGACCTGGCAAACAGCATGCGACTGTCAGGTCCAGGCTTCGACCCTTCATGAGCATGGAAGGACGAGAAAATGAACGGCATGCTTGACAGAGCCTGAGAAACAGATCCTGACCAAGTTGAAAGCCTCTGAAGGTTTTGATTGCCTTTTAAATGAAAAACTTCAGGACAGGTTATGCGTTTTTCGGAAACAAAAACCGCCTCGCTTCTGTTCGCATATCGCACCTTCTACTGTTTGAATCTATGTAGGTCATTTTTTCATGCAGGACGAGTCCTCACTAATCTGGAGCACCCTTGTGCTTAAAACTCTCTGTGTGCAAGTGCGTTCTACATCAGTTTTACGCAGTAACATGATTTTTGTACGTCTGCTGCCTTCGTACAACGTCGCCAACTTCTGTTGTTTCATTGACAGCAACGACAAAAGAGTTGTAGAGGTTTACGAAATAAGCGCTGGAAGTGCTAGAACCCCGATCTAGATCCCCCAAAAAGCCCTCTTGAAGACCATCTCCTTGTGACGCTCGCGACGCTGAGGGAGGAGGCAAAGGCGTACATCAGGATGCAGGTAGGACTCCTCCGCCAGTGCATGGTACGTTTGACAGGAAATCCCTGGCCACACGATAGGGATGTGTTGAGCAGTGTCCTCGACGCTGACAAAAACCGCGTTGTCTTCATAAAAAAGAGGCATCTGCTACGTTTTGATATGCAGCGTGAACAAGAAGAGTACGAAACTTCAGTCGTCTCACGTTCATTTCTACGTGATGGGAAGTAAGAATGCTATTCCTACTTCCCATCGGTTACTGCCATTGGACTGACTTGGGGCTTCAAGTCGCTTATGGATCTGTTTGCTCCCAAAGTCGATTAGTCTGGCAAATCAAAAACAGTCAGGGTCTTAGAGTAATGAAGTACATTTTACGTAATTGTGATGTGATTCCATTAGATTTTCAGGAATAGTAGTGGAACGACATTACTTTTCAAAACATTACTCATTACAATTGCTTGATATGGAAAAGCAATCAAAGGCTGGCAACCCTGACTGGAAGCTGTCGGGCTTCACCTGCAACTGCTTTTTTCTCAGTGACTCTCTTGGGCGCCCACCATCACATCACCTTGTCAGAAAAAAAGTTTCTGCATGTAATGCAACTACTCATACGTGTAAATAATGGCTGGAAATAAAATTTGCAAAAGTAATGAGTAATGCAATATTGATTGAAAATGATGATTGGGTAATGAAATTACTTTTTCTGGGATGTAATGAGTAATGTAAATAAATAATTACAAAACCCCTGGAAACAGCCCGCTACAATTGGATCGAGTCAGAAAGATCCAGCTCCAAACCGAAGCTTTTCCGACTCGAATCAAAGCGATTCGTGGACATTGACCGAGTTCGACCAACACAGATCGGGTCTGGAAGTGAAAGGCTCAATGAGATCACAGCTGTTCTTGCCACTCCGATCTCAGGCTGGTCTTTAAGCATTGGCAAATGAAATTCTGCGCCGCACCCTAAGCGTGGAATGAACGCTGAGTCGAATATTGGAAGTCGAATCTGAGTGTAGACCGAATCCTGATTCGAGCCAGATCTGATCCGGCTCAACCTTGATTCGAGCAGACAAAGAAAAAACTGTTTCGAACCCTTATCGACCCCTTAGTCTAGTTTTTGCAACTTGGCCAAGCTTTTTTGGTGCAGAAACGCCAGCTCAGAAAAATTGCTTTGTTCGACTCACTTGCAGAAATGATGTTCTCTGCTTACTGGAACAACAGCCTTTCTGACTAGACATTTGCCATTGTGCGTATGAAATGATCGATGAGTGACGTGGATAAAGGAATTAAATCAGTGTTCATTCTACTATTGCAACTCACTTGGTCTCAGCCGCAATTCAAACCACAATCTTAATAGAGGGCAAAGAGCATCACCAAGCTGAATTAAAAGGTTACCGGACCCTTCACCATTGGTGCGTCGTGGATGACCAAGAATTGATGCAGCTTCAGCTGTAAAACAGGCAGTTTGTCGAATACATGAATGTGAAAACGTCTTCTCCTGCCTCCGCAATCGTTGCATGTGCATCGCTCATCACTAGTTCGACGTCAGGGCAGAGAGCTTCAGTACATATGAATTACAGCAGTAGGAATGAAAGTTGCAAGTTGTGACCGTCGCTTATTGGATCGATCAAGATAGTGGTCGATGACGCCAGAAATATGACACTGTTGTCCGCTCGCTCGCAGAAGAGAGAAATTCAAATCCAAGACATTAATCGACGAAATGACTGATATCAGGGGTTATTAAGGAACAAGATCCTCCTCACCTCATCAACTCAATTCAGTCCAGCAAAAAAAACCCTGTCTTCTCTTTATGCAAGGCAGGTGCTTGGAAGTTACAGAAGCCTCAGAGCAAATTTCGCTAACTTTTTCACGACCAGAGGGCTGAGATCCACTACCTTCTTGAGTACAGGGTGTTGCAAGTGAGACAAGAGTTGTTACCTGATCACAAAGTCCGAGTTACCAAGGAAGTAGCACAATTTCGACCGTGTAATATTTGCTTCATCATCTATTCCACAATGAGGTGCCGTACGCAGAGGCGCTTACTCAGCATGGACACCGCCTAAAGGGACGACAGCGTCTGCACAGTCAGGAAAAACGTATACGACATCCTGTATTCGTCTCCATTCTTTTCGCTGCACGATTTTTCAATCCATTTCTCTGTGCGTGGTCGGTTCCATTTCCCCTTCATTTAGCAGAAGGGATGAATCGAGTCCTCGAAATTCCGAGCCGAGCATAAAGTTAGCTCGAAATTAGCTCGATTCCAATCCGATCCAATAAGTCGTAATGGGAGATCGAAAAAAAAAGTCTTAGCTGAAGCTTCTTTTTAATTTAACTTGATTTCCACTGTTTCTGTGCTCCCGCCCGTGCAACTCTTAAAGAAAGAAAAATGTAGACAAGAGTAGCTGACAGCTCCAATTCAGTTAGTACTTTCAGTTTTTTCAGTCCTCCTGTCCTTTTCTCTACAAGTCGAAGGCACTGACTCATCTGTGCTAAAAAGTTCATTTTTGCACAATTCTTTGCAGTCATTTTCATGATATACCCGGTAAGGTTAGCAATTTCTGACTGCTTTGTGACAAAGACACCAAACTAATCATCTACCCTCAACTGTTTCCTCCTCCACGACGGTTGAGAAGAGCAAGGTCATCAGCTTCGTTAAATACAAATGTGTTTCCATGATTGCTGGTTTTTTGTGTGTTAAATCTATGTAGCAGCACCAGTTCCCTCTTTGGGATGAAGCTGTTTGTTCACTTTGTACACTTTCTGTCATCTTTTGTGGCTTAATCAGACTTTTGGGGTAATAGAATTTTCGAGCCCTAGTCATAACTGTTCCCCTGACAGCGAGTCAGCTTGATCACTAGTAAAGGATTTTTTGGTGTTTCATGAACTGCCGTCACAGCCCGACTCGGCCCGGTTTATAAATCTTAGCCCATCATGATTTAGCCCAAAGAGGAGGAGGAGGGGGTGGGGTGGGGCTAGTGGTCTATCTAGTGGGTTGAGCTGGTGTGAGCTCGAAGCTTGAGCCCGCATCACTAAGCACTTGACTGGCACGCACGAACCTGACGAGCAATCACGAACAATCATCATAGTTTCATTTACAAGAAGATGACTATCACAGTGCTGATGAACACAACCTCACATCTTCCCCACTGGCAGAAGCCCCCGACCTCCAGCCAAACATGATTTTGAACTTGCACTCCGGCCCGGCCCGATAGACACTCCTATTTGGTAAGTTACTGTCTTTCTCTCGCCTGCTTTAAAACTGCAATTTTTCATGGATACGTAGAAGACTGAACTGCCACATGACTGCGCTACGTGCAAAGAAGTAGTGACTGCAGGCATTTACGATGAATTAAATTGGCGCCTGGTGCAAGTGCCGCAAGTGCGGATGTTTGTTGCTAAAAGTTATCAACGGAACGTCTTCGTGGACAAGAAAGAGGTCGTTTGCGACGTCGTCCTGTTGACCGTGTGTGCGGCTGGAAATGGACCCATCACAACTTGCACCTGCCTCGCATATCCGCAAGTGCAGGAGATTTTCATACGATATATCCCACTTACACGTCTTCAGTAGGGCACGGAGAAATATGTGTTTTTTCGACCAAATATGTCACTTCCATGTTCATTCATGGTACGAAAAATGGGCCAAAATATGCTAAAACATTTGAAGTTTTAAAACTCGTACAGATTTTTTAGTCATGAAGCAGCAGCATGAGCTGAAAAAAAACAAATATTTGAAACACTACGTTTCTAGAGTCTCTTACAGGGAGGTCATACTTAATTCCCCACGGCTGTCAAAGAAATGAGTGACCATGGTCTTATTCTCCCTGGCCAGGGATTCTCACCGATACGAGAGGATGTTCATGTAGATGAAAATGGGGCATCCTACATCAGTGCTCCTGGAATGCTGGAGTCCAATTGTTCACTGAACAACTTCTCAACCTCAAAGTTCTTGGCCTAGTAGATGGAAGCCACGAGCCAGGCTTCTCATGGGATCGACCCGGGTTACAGGGTAACGCTTGGATCAAGCTCCCTCCAAAGCTGAGTCCAACGCAATGCTTTGATGACGTTTTCCATCCGGTGGTTGATCTTCTTGAACATGCATATCCCACGGCCTCTCTTACGTCACGTGTCTTGTGGACCGGGCGAGTGATGCGAAGCAAGTCCTTGAAGAGGTCCTTCAGGGTCTGCCCAACATTGGTAATCTAGGCTGCGATGAGCTTCAGGTTGCACCCTAAGTTGGCCAGAAGAACCTCATTGTACCGTATTGTTCACCAACCTCGCAATAGGACCAGAACCCATTTTTCTCGAGGACGGTCGTCTCAATGAGGTATGGTCACAGGTACCCATGATCAGCAAGAACCCAAACCATCCCCATGAAAGATTCGCCGCATACCGAGCAACAGAGTCCAATTTTTTGTCAATAGATGTGCATATGAGATCCACAGCCGATTCCGAGATAAAAGGACCTGACTTCCTGCTTTAATATTTGAAACTCTGCATTACGTGGGTCCACCTGTCTCGTGACACCTGTGTGTGAGCCTATGTACTGTCCATCGGTACACAGGATCTGTCAGATAGCGTGGATGATTTCAAAGGGCTGCAGCTCTTAATTATACCAATTAATTACCTTGTACAATATGTCTACTTGTCCACAACTGACACCCTTTTGATACGGAAAAATCTTTTTAGAATTGAAGTGGATGTTTGCCTTAAGATGCAACTTGGGCAACTTGGGGCAAAAAGTTCGTCAGCACATCTTCAACGGTTTTTGACTTTTCCCACTGGTCAAGTCAGGTTTTGAAAAGAATCCGGACAATCTTGATAAAGTGGTGCAGAAGATTGCCGAGGGTTTAGATGAGGACACTACCACAGAGCTCTGGTGTGTGTTCAGAAAATGTGGGTCATTTAGGGCATCTCCTGTCAGATCCTTAGGTCATAAGTGAAAACAACTGTTGCACATTATTATCATAAAAAGACTTGTACAAGTTGAAGACTTGTACTGTTGGTATCAGTGTGAGTGTGTGGCCATTGTGTGGTCAAACTGCAGCCTCATCTAATCTCAAGACAGCTTAGGTTAGGTTGGACTGGGGTGGGTAGGGTTATGTTGGGCTAGGCTTGTTTTGACTATAACTTTAGGCTAGATTGAGGTGGCCAAGAATAGATTTTATCATTAGGATGTAAGGTTGGTTTATTACGTCAGGTGAGATTGGATTGCTAGGTTAGGCTAGATGCCATGAGCTTGTCATGGACATGGCCACTCTTATAAGCGACTTTTTGGGTTCCTTTGGCAGAAGCCAGTCTATCATTGCTGCACCTATCAGGACAGCCTGAACTTGTCCTACAGCTTATCGCAACCTTGCATCTGTTACTTGCGGTCACCGAGGAGTCTGAGCACTAGGTGCAATTGCAAGAATCAGCGTAAGCGAACAAGGTTGCCCTGAACTGGGCCATCCAGTCTGCAGTATGAATGAACGGCTTGGTCCATGCGCTCCAGCGCTCGCTCCACGGTCGTGCCGCAGCCTGGGGAAAAGTCGATAGCGGCTGGCGCTGTGATCGTGCGTGAGAGTAAGAACGCGCGTGCGCGTCGTTGAACTCCCCTTTCTTTTTCTTAGTTACCATGGAAACCTCTTCTTCCTCTCCAGGAGTCTTTAATTGCTCCTTCAACGTCTTTAGCGCTTTCCACAAGGAGTTGGAGGCTGAAAAGTTTGATAGTTTGTTTGCATTTCGTGTACGTAGCCTCATCATCAACAGGGGGTGTGAGGGGTAAAGGGACGAGGGTGGAAGACCGTTGTGTACATGTGCAGCAAGTTCTGCTCCGTCTGCTGCTGCCTCTGTTCCAACCGCCCGATGGCAGCGTGACTGGCGGCTCAGGAAGAGTGAGCGTCCGCAGCGGCGGCAGCGGCACCAGCGAGACCAGCAGCAGCAAGCAGAGCACTATGAGCAGCAAGCAGCACACTATGCTCTGAGAGCAAGTTTTTCGGTCGAGAAGCGCTCGCCCGCCACCATCCGACAGACGCACACACAAAGCAGGACGGCGACGCCACCTTGGTTTCCCAGTTCTTTCTGTCTATCTGTTCATGTGCAGGGGGAAAATGTGAGGCTGAATAGCTCCAAATCTCCCCGTCCCTCAGCAGGACTTGGGTGGTACCAAGTGGTGGATGCCACACGGCTATGACGATGCACATCGACCGAAGGTGGGACACTTGACTGACTCTGCAGTTGCGGGAGACGCTGTCGTCGTCGTCCATTCCGCCCTATTCAGCGGGATTCTTTGTAGTAGCTCTTAGTGCAGCAGAGCTCCCCCTTGTCCATGGCCCTGTGGCGCGTGTGCTCTCTCTCTCTCTCTCACTCTCACTCACTGGGGAAATGAGCAGCGCTCCTAACGTGCAGTTCAAACCGGAGTACGTCATAGGTGTGCCAGAACAAAGATTTGGCACTTTTACATGGATGCTTCTCGTTGCAACAATTGAGTGCTCAGACTTTCCATGCCAAAGTTGAGTCGGCGGATATGGCAGATTCTGGGTAGTAGCGCGACACCCGTGGCAGCCCTGTCCAATCTCTCTGTAGTTCTAGCAGCAGCAGCAGAAGCGCTGGCGGTGGCGACGGCAGCAGCGGCAGACGCTTGTATGTGTACGAGGGCGACTGTGGTGTGTAGGAACGACGAGGAGGTGGCGGAGGCTTCTGACAAGAAGTAGAAGACGATCCGCAAGTTGAAGCCCCTCTCCGGTGCAGTCTTCGAATCCCCCCTGCACCGGGGGCCTAGAGGCCCCGATTGAGACGCCCCGAGGAGGCACAGAAAAGGTAGGAACTGCCAGTAGCTCGTCGGTTGTGCCAGTGATCACATCTCTCCTCGCTACAGGACGCTTTTGACTGATCCAAATACAAATAAGTCACTGTAGTCTAGTGCAGTCCGGCGTCGCTTGCTCGTCAGTCCGTGTGCTCAGGGACAAGGTTGTCTGGTGCACGACAGCGGGGTGACCCTAAAATGGTGTCACCTGCAACAATAAAGTGCTCGGGACCGTTGTAACCGTTGGAAGAAGGGCATTGCCCTCAATAACACGGAGAGTAAGTCATTAGCACCTAATGCATATTTGGAGACTGCAACTTGGCCGGTTTGGCATTTTGGCCGGTTTGTCAGCCTTTCAAGGACACTCTTTGGAGCAGTTTGGAAGACTAGCATCGACCCCAAGGAGCTTCAGGAGGTAGATTTGGAGCTAAAACTGTCGTAGACGAGTCTCCTAACTGACGCGGACGCTTTAAAGCTTGACCTCAAAGGAATTTTCGCTTTCTTTCTTCTTCAAGACTAAACTGTGAGGTCAGAGATGCTGCAGAGATCCAGAATTGCCATTATTTAAAGCACAGACTCGACAGATGAAGTCCTGTTCTGGGCAATGCTTTACTTCCTCCCATGTCTCACGTGCTTTTCTCTCTCTCTCTGAGGTTTAAGATTTTTTACGCTGCTTGGAATCTGATTCGGAATTTTAATGTCGTCGCTCGTGTCTGAGCATTTTCTGATCGTTGGAAGCTGCTGGAGACGCCTCCGAGGAGCTCGACATATCAGACGTACGTGCGAATGTTGTACGACACTTCGGGCGTTGCTCACTTGAGGCTGGCGTGGCCAAATTGCCTTTAATTTAAAGTTGTACAATCCACAGTAGCAGTGTTGCCACAGCAAGGACGATAAATGCATGTGTGAGATGTGTCGTAAAATGTCGCAAGGAGTCACAGTCCTATCAACTTTTTGGCCAAAAGCAGTGCTGACGTTCGTTCCGACAATGCAAGTAGTCCTGATAGGAAAATCGACACTAAGCAACGCTGCTGACGTGTGGGACAGCAAAGGGTGCCATTTGTGTGGCTTCAGTCCAGAACCAACCAGTCAACCAGAAGTTGGTGGTCAGGCTGACCCTCAATCCACATGGAAAGGTTGTGCGAAAGCAGTCAACTTGCTGCCTTCAGGCCTACTTTCAGCATCATCGGGACTGCCGGGGTCAAAGCCCCGTGCCGCTCGGTCCGTTTTCAACCCAGCCGGGCTTGGAGAAAGTGTGTGTTACGTGTCCAACGACGACAGGTCCACTCAGGGGACCCTCCTGAGCTCCTACAAAAACTCCCTACTCTTTTTCGCGCGGGGTCCACTTGCACCTACGTTAGTAGCGCGTGAGTAGTAGGTTGAGAGGAGCTAACTAACTCTCATTGTACGACCGTGCAGATGTACTCAGTTATGCATTGATGTACTTGGTAGCACTTCTGCGAATGCAGAGTTGCTCGCAAACTTTGCGTGACGTTCAAGACTTGGTGGGCAACGATGAAATTGCAGAAAACGTTGTTTACGTGCGAAATCGGACCAGGGAAGTTTTGGTTTAACTCGGTGGAATATTTTTCTCTCAGCAGGAACCATAATCCTCAACTCCGTGTCAGGAATGTGAGGGAGAGCTGAGCAAGACTCAAAACCCAGAGAAAAAAAACCAATAGATTCACATGGAAAATGTGTCAAAGTCGCTCCTGGTGCGCGCTGTGTGCGTACTCTTGTGTGCGTGGCTCTGCCAGACCAGAAGTTGGCGCTACTTTGGCATCCACTGACGCTGGCAAACTCTTTCAGCTGCTTTTAAGTGTTGCTAAGTCACGACCGACCAGATTGGGCTAGAAGCGGGTCAGACGCATGCACGCAGTCGAGTTGACACGTACGGTTTCGTTCAAAGCGATCATCCCGCAGTTGGCCAGGTAGGACTGGTAGGAGGAGAGAACGAACAGGGTGTGGCACCTCTCGGTAAACAATAACTGGCCGACCAGTTGAATAAGTGGCCTTTTTGCGCCAAATCGCTCCAAACCGCGTGGGAAATGCTCACGTTTCCAGCCTGTCCCACCTGGACCACGTCTACGTCATGTTCAGGGCGCACGTCAGGTAGAACGTGTTTGAGTGGACTCGTCCATGGCAGAAGTTGTCACCTGCAGTGACAAAATACGTACTGCAGTAGTACGACATGAATGAAGAAAGTAATTCGAACTATTTGAGAAGCCCGCTAAGGCGGATTATTCTTATGCAATTGCCTCAAGTGTTGAGAGAGAGACAGGATACTAACTTTTTTCATGGAGAGCGCAAAAGTGTCGAACCTGTTTTAAGTCGAATAGCAGCATCACTTTTAGCTCAGGGGAGCCTATCCAAAAAAGGAGCGCACAACATTGTGCGCCGCATAACATACGCACCGCTACAGGGTGACCCGTGAGATCTGTCGCATGTTCAGTCGGTTCGATTTGACAGTAATACGTTGGAAGAAAAAAATGTCCTGTGTCTTCATTGGGTCACTCCGCACATTCAAAGCCCAGCACATTCTAAGCCCCGCACAGCAGTTCCCAGGTCCTGAAGTGCTCCGACTGGGACGTCACCCCCGGGGAAACCGTGCGGGATTTCTGCCGGGCCTCGGAGAGCGTCGTCGAGACTGCTCTGAGTGACTCTGGTTACACGACGCTTTTATGCCACAGTCGTTCTCATCTGGAATGCGTCACGTCAATGTTGATCATATTGTTAAAAGACACGTTGAGTGGAACCTACTGAGCACTGACGGGCCACACTGTGGCAGATGATCATTTGTACCGCAAAGTCGTGCTGCATTCGCTCAATAGAGGGTGGGTAGTTCTACTGGCCAATTACGTATTAGCGCCCAGGAATTTATGAAACATTGGGCATCCGCATGCTTTTTCAAGGCTATCTAGGAATGTGTCGTTCACACTTGGCCCTAGCAGATCGTCATTTCTAGACACTGATGACAGATTGCGGCTGCCTCATCTTTGTTGGGACTCTTTTTTGGGCCCCTTCCTCTGACCCATCCCTAGTCTGTCAGCCTATACTCAATTGTCATCCTACTAGTACAGTATTAAAGGTATGTATTGAGCTCGAGTTTAGTACACGCGAGGGAGATGATTCTACTTGTCGAGTATTAGCTATCATATTCCCCCCCCCTCCGTAACAAAACACTGATATGCAGAGTGAGGGGGGGGGAGAGGGGAGCCAGAGAGCTCTTGGCAATTGAAAAAAAGTGTCATTTGCCTAAAAAACAAGATAAACCGCCAAAATGTGCTGTACCCTGGATGATGCATCGAATCCAGCTTCAATACTATCGTCAGCCGGGCACATGTCCAAGTCGGCCTAGGCCTGGTAGAGCCTAGGCCGCAGGTGCAGGGTTACACCTGTACTCTCAAGCTTTCATGTAAATTAACCAATAGGCATGAGCCATGCGATCTCTCACATCCCTAAAATCAGGTGAATGAAGCAGAAGGGGGAACCCTTCTCTGGCTGCCCGTTAAAATTCAGCTGAGGGACTCGATTTTCGGCGGATTTGCCAAGAAGTGTTTGCTTTTCTCAGCAGACCAAGAACTTCGATCCTGGCAAATACTCAAGTGGCTACTTTTTTATCTACTGCTATGCACGAGCAGGTATATCCAGTGTTGCTATTGGAGCATCTGACGTGATATTTCTTCAGTTTCACCTTTTACGTACCTCTGACGTGTGCAGCACATCTGCAGCCTTGAGTTCCTTTGTACTCTGGCCTCTCGATATCTGGCGCATTTTGCCCATCCTATTTTTTTCCGCCGAAAGTAAAGATCTGCGTTTCTCTCCGCCATTTTTCGTCCGAGGAAAAAGATTGATTTTATTGTCAACCATCGGGCTTCATTCTCAGCTATCGAATTTGGATCTTGGCAATCCCGAATGGAGAAGGAGTAGGCGTCACGCTGGACTCCATCTGCATGAGGGAAGGAGGAGTGAGCTGAGGTGATCAAGCCTGGCCATATTTTGCTCTGATGAAGCAATGAAAATTTTTGGGTTATCTTAGCTCAATACGGGGGACGCAGCAGGCGCGTACGGTTCACAGTTGGCCAGACAGCAGCAGAATTTGGTGATTTTCTCGTCAAATTTGGCCATTTCTTTTGACTGATGGTCACAGCCTCGCCACAATGGGTATGGTTGAGCTCCTCCGTAAGATAACAGAAAATTGCGTGCCACATTGGCATTCAGGCAGTGCAGCTCCACGGGTTGGAGCTATGAATGAGTGTCGATGAAAAAGTCATTTCAGTCCTGATCTCCTCACGTGTCAACTGGGCTAAGTTTATTATGGGGCCCCTTTCGTTATGTTGCAGCAACAATGGTGCTACAGCGTGACCATGACAGTGCAGCTCTTCGCATTTGCATGTCCAGCTGTCCTGACGGTCGTCACGAATCAGTCCTCAGAGAGTGACCCTGGTCCTGGTCAAATTTTCGCTCCAAAATTCCACACCCAGTATGAGCCCGAAACTCACTTTTTGGCTTGGAAGCCGCCCCTACCCATGAGTTGGCAGATGCAGTCCAGTTGTCACATGTGGTCATTTTCTCTACTCCCATGTCACAAGTTGTTCTCCCAATAGCGGCAGCAGCAGGAGGTCATTTTCCCAAGACTTCCAGCACTCAACGACTTCTGTCGTGACGATGAGTAAGCCCTCCGCCCAACATTCAAGTATTTCTGGCACAGATGAGTGGTTCTTAGGATGCGTACAAGTAGTTCTGTGAAGCATCGTTGAAAGAAAGACCCCAGAAGCCGCATAAAGCTTGAGACTCACTCTTCTTGGCTTGGAACCCACCTCTACTAGCACTCACAGACGTGCTGTACTGTACATGGGCGAGCACAGCGACATGCACGCATGTGTGACTACAAGGGGGACCAGTCTTGCAGTGCGGACTTGCCCGCGCATGCAATGCAAGAGGAAACATCGCAGTCAATAATTTGCTGGTGTAGGATTTCGCTTATTTGTGAAAGCGTCGAGATAAGCACAAGTGGCCATTTGTAAAGTACAGACCTTTATGTTATTTCCTTTAATCGTGATATCAAATGCAACACCAACAAAGATATCATGCACTTTGGCGCTGCATCCAGGACCAGATACAAAGAGAACTGCACTCATTGAATTCTGTCTCAGAGTCTGCAACTTTTATAGCACGCCATGTTCGTTGCCCGTGCATAGTTCAGTACTGGACCCAACACAATCAACAGTCACGGCCACAATAAAGTGGTGAAAACGCCCCCATCTTGTTTTTTCTCTCCATCTCCTTCTGCTTCGTCTGCTCCTCCTTCTCCTGCTCTTCCTCACTGCGCCCACCCAAGGCATTCTTGTTCAACTCTGTGACATTCGTTTTGTACACATCTCCAGTACATACGTGGTCTGCACAGTGAAGCCTTTTTTTTATCTTGCCCACCCATCTCCTCTCTGTCAACCAGTTCTAAGTACACACTGTATAGAGCGCTAGGACAGAGATGTACGTAGGGTGAGCTAAGACAGAGAGGAGTTGCCATGGAGAATGCGAATCTGTCTTTGTACGAGTGTGAAACTACACACAAAGGGCCTTTGACGCTGACCTTGGTGTGTTCAAGTCTAGCTGCGTCCTGCTTTTCTTGGCCTTATCTTCAGTGATGCGTCAAAGCTCGACTTGCGCACAATCTGTGAGCAACGTGTCCGCGCCAAGAAGTGTCGAGCGCTGACTGGAATGATGTAGCTGTCACTAATCTGGAAGACAAGAAATGTTGGATACTCTAAAGAAATCTTGGGAAAATGACCCTGCTGTCATTGCAACAACAACTTGTGACATGGGAGCAGAGAAAATGACCACATGTGACAACTTGACTGCGCCAAGTTCGACATTGCCGCCCCCTACCCAAAGCTGCCCACAATTAAGAGGCCTATGAAACCCATCCACTAACCAAAGTGTTTAAGTCAGGTTTAACATGTGAGAAAAGAATCGTTCTCTCTGTCCCTCTCACTCAGGTTCTCTTTTCTCCCTCGGTAAAAAAGGGTGACACAGCAGGGTTTCTTTAGAATGGCCCATTCGCTTGCCTTCAGACACATTCTTCCATCCACCAACATCGCCTGCCTTTGTATTTGTGGTGTCTGTGAAAAGAAAAAGTGCCTTAGGTAGCATATAAGAGTTCAACTGCAACCAACTATATCAGTTAGACTTCCTTTGTTAATCAGTTTAGTTGCAAATCAACAGTTGTTGGGCTCCTTCGTAAAATGGCAACTCTTTCGTGACGACTATTTTCAGGTCACTTCCAACTGAAAATGTCGGTTTGGTTACATTTGACTCTTTCCATTGTGCATCACACATTCTCAATAGAGGTTGGTAAAAAGATGCAAATCTGTGAGGAGGAGGACTTTGCTGTATCCATCCTTAAAGATTGCTAACATTCGGTGCAGCATTGTTTCTCCTGCTGTTTCATAGAGTAAAATGTATGAATGCAAAGTGGATGGAGCGCTATATGCGGGCCTCGAGGCCACGCACACTCACTTCCCAGAATAAACACCTACCACGCCACCACTACTAAGACATCTGCTGTAGATCAAAGCCAGCTGGGACTTTAGGCGAAGTCCCTTGCCTTACACCATGCGAAATTTGGGATGAAAAAGGTTTTATGGAAAGCTCCCTCAGACACTCTTGCCTGCACGGAGGCATGCTCATTTTCCCCTTCAGGGCATGAATTTCGCGTAGCGATAGACAGGGGCTAGCCTTTTTTTATCGGGCTCGGGTCGGGCTGGTGACCTTCGAGCTAGGGTCACACTCGAAGCATTTCTACTTTCACGGTCATTTTCAGACGCACACGCATACAAAAGTGTCACAGGTGCGTGGAATAACTCAAATTTAGAACCGGCCGGACTCGCTGGGTCTCACCTGTCTGGCCGAGACAGAGGGAGAAAGAAAGGTGGCGGCTCTTTCGTCATCTCTACCCGGTGAATGCATGCGCAAAAACATCTGCATATGATTTTTTTTGTTTCGTCACATTCACTACTCTGATTGGTCGAGGTTGCATCAGTAATTATGAATTGAAAGGATGTGCCTGCTCTGCAGCCGCAGCTATGCCTCTCTCCCCTGGGACTGCCGAGTGAAGATAGGTGCTTTTGTCATTCCTATCACGCTTTAGATACCTGCCAACACTCTACTTTTTCTATTAAAACAGCAAAGTGTGGAGAGAGAGAAAAAAGGCCTCTCTGGCCTTGAAATTCGTTTACAGCCTTTTAGGCTTTGCTGCTAGCATCAGTTTATAGCAGCTCCTGTGAGGCTGCTTTTCTGGTGCACCCTTACCTTAGCTTTGCTTTCTCTCCTACAGCATTGTACTGCCCAAGTGAGTCTGCAACCCCCCATTAAGCAGGATGGCGGTGTATGGTCTTCTCATGCCCGTGGCGGGCCTCATGAAGGTAAGGTGTAATTATGATGATTCCATCCTGCCTTACTGCATGGCAACTCTAAACTGGCATAGGTCCGCTACCGCGGCGACAAGGCAGACATCGACTCACCCTTCTTCAAGCTCCACTACCGGACCTCAGCCACAGTCTGCTTCATAAGCTGCTTGCTGGTATGAGAGACTTCAGAAGAGTTGTGTGGCATTTGGCCGTGCACTCAAGATCCGCGTTATTTTTCTTTCTTCAGGTCACAGCTAATGATCTCATTGGCAACACCATTGATTGTATCAATGGCAGCATCCCAGGCAATGTCCTCAACACCTACTGCTGGATCATGTCCACGTTCTCAATACCCAGTAAGTATGGATAAAGTCTGCGGTAGTATTGCCTGGTTTTACCATTCTGTTAATGATGTCTCATTGAGAAAATTGACAGGCGCCAGATGAGGAGCATCAGCCTGGTCAGATCAGATCAGCCTGTCCTGCCGTGACATGACCTAACCTAACCCAACCTCTCGTGTGTTTCAGGCAATAAAGGCACTGCTGGCAATGAATTTGCATACCCTGGTGTGGAGCCACAAGATGAGGGTGATGAGCGCATCTACCATGCCTACTATCAGTGGGTGCCGTTCGTCCTCTTCTTCCAGGGATTGCTTTTCTACGCACCACACTACATATGGAAGACTCTGGAAGACAGGAAACTGGACAAGATCACAAAGGGACTCAGGGGTAAGGTCTTGCTCATGATGCTCGACAGAGGATAGTCATAGTGCTACAACATGTCTTGCTTGCCTCTCAGGCCGCACCCTGAACATCGAGGAGCGCAAGGAACAGTGCGAAGTGTTAGTCAAGTATGTGCGCGAGACCTTCCACACCCACAACTTCTATGCCTTCAAGTACTTCCTCTGTGACATCCTCAACTTCATCAATGTCATTGTGCAGGTTAGCCACATCTTTTTTATCTTTGATTTGTTTACCATGCAACCCTAATGGATTGGTTGTCTTTGGCGCTTCAAGATGTACTTGATCAACACATTCCTGGGTGGCGTCTTCTTGGCTTATGGCACTGATGTCCTCCACTGGAGTGAAACAGACCCTGAAGGAAGGAATGACCCAATGATTGAAGTCTTTCCCAGGTCAGTGTTCAATCCCTTCATTCAATTTTTTTATGTATTACAAGCACCATATTTCACCTAATGTAACTTTAGGATCACCAAGTGCACCTTCCACAAGTATGGTTCTTCCGGCACAATCGAGAAGCATGATGCTATGTGTGTTTTGGCATTGAACATTATCAATGAGAAGATCTACGTGTTCCTGTGGTTCTGGTTCATCATCCTGGCCGTGCTCACCTCACTCTATCTGTTGTATGTCCTGGGGGTCATTGCTGTCCCAGCCATGAGGAAGGTGATGGTTGAGAGAAATGCCAAGTGGGACATTAAGGTACGTAGAGGGAAAGAAAGTTGTGACGTCATACAAATGGTAAAAATGAATTGACTTCAGGATCGCTTGGACATCCTCATGAAGAAGGCTCAGATGGGCGACTGGTTTATCATCTTCCTCCTCTCCAAGAATCTGGATTCTGTCCTCTTCAAGGAATTCATCGTCAGGTCAGCTGTCTCCACACCTATTATAGTCAAGACTGTGCAGTATTCAAGTCCCCCGACCTTGTATAACCTCCTCTTGTCCTCAGGCTGTCTGACAAACTCCGGACGGACGCGTAGGATGAACTAATCTGGGACACAGACCCTAGCCAAGTGTTGCTGCAGGTAAGACCGACGAGGCCGTCGACCCAGGCGATCCTCAAACTCCTCTTCCCGCAGGCTGCCGATGAAAACTCTAGCTCCTCTCTGTCCGGCGATGGCATTGGCATCCCTAGCGAATCGTCCCCTTTTTTAGAAAAGCCAACCGCCTCCTCAGTGAGTCCTTCAGCTCCAGAACCAGATGAAGAAGATTCAACCGCATCAGTGCGATCCACCGAGGTCTGAGCGAGTTTAGAAAGAAGAAAAACATAGAGACGAACAAAATATCAATCCCATGGACGACTGACCTTGAAAAAGAACAAAGCAGAGCTAACTGCAGGCTAATTCGACCCACCCCATAGCAATAACTCCTTACCCCTTACCCATGTGCAGCCAGCCAAGTTCATAGTAGAGGAAGAGAAGATCAAGGGGGGAGAACGAATCTCAAGGTGGAGAAAGTTTTTTTTTTTTAAAAAAAAGTAAAGTATTTTTTTGCATGCAATTTTTTCCTTGAAATGTCATAGCAAAAAAAAGAGCATTTTCTCTGCTTTTCTGTGCGGCTGCTTTTACGCATCCCGTCACAGCTCGAGCTGCTCTCGGGAGAGATCTAATTTTTTGCACGAATCCACTTACACAAGACACAAATTTGATTGCAACGGTAAAATGCTTTGGCGCTTTTTTTTGCACACGCAAAATGTGGGTAAGGTGGCTAGGATCTGTGTTCCAGATTGGAAATCCGTAGTAACAGTTTTAAGACAGTTCATTGGTACGAAGAAGAAGAAGATGACGAAGACGACGACGAAGACGACGACGAAGACGAAGACGACAGAAGAAGAAGACGATGAAGTCCTCGACGGCAAGGATATTTATGCACCACCCTGTATACAATGAAGACGAGCCTGCTTACAAAAGAAGAACCGGTCACAAAGAGGACGAAAACTGAAGGAAAAAAACAAAAACAAACAAAAAAGAAGTGAACGTAAGCTTTGAGATCTGACCAGGCAACGATCTGAATGCCACTGTAGAAGTAGTGGAAAAGCCTACTTGATTGATGAACGACAGACAGACAGACAGACAGACAGACAACAGACAGGGCGGTATTTTATGCAAGTGTGTGTACATAATGTTGTTCTGCTCACCGCTTTTCTTTACTGTTTGTATATGACTTCCTCTGTCCAAGGTTTGTGCGCAAACAGGTGTGTTGAGCGAGGGAAATCTTCGAAATTGTCTTAGCAATCGACAAATTTTGTCCCTGACCCATGACAAAAGTAATGATGCTTGTGTTTAGTTCCTAAGGGCCTCACCAGACGTACCCGTTACAGCAAGGACGAATCACTCGTAGTTTTAAGGTCCGACTGTCAAATTTTAGGATTAAGGATTGCTATTTTTATGTCTTTCTACTTGCCCGTAAATGTTTGTAATGTTTCTCATTGATAAAAATGTTCTCAAAAATACCTCAGACAAATGTTAAGACAGCCTTGAAGGCTGCTGCAGTCATCAAAGCCTTCTGCTCATGCTACCAACAACTTTCATTAGAGCCATTGGTTTCTTGTTGTCCTAGTTTTTAAGGTGTCGACTCATGACTGTGACAAAGAAGATTTTCGTGTGACAAGAACTTAAACAATCCGGGGCATCCTTGACGTCTGTTAGGGCAATGTCGATCCTCTCCCAAGCTTCTCCACCTGAGCGCACAGCCCCGATCTGCAATATACCGTATATAACCGAACAAACCAATGTGATCTGAACGAGGATGCACTATTTTTACACTTTTATACTTTCACATCCTATGCTGAAGCTGCTGGTATACAAGAAAGGGTTGCATAATGACTTGAAAACATTGTTTTTTTTTTCTTTTTGTAATTGTACACTTGAAGTGAATGAAAGGTTGAAAATGAAGTGTCCGAACTATAAATGTTTGACCTGACGCTGTGTTCATAAATAATCATATCAGTCGTCAATGCATTTCGTCTTTTTTTGCCAAATGATGACGATGATTCACAAATAGTTTTTTTTTGTAAAGGAAAAAATGCTCAATTATTGCATTGTCCCACTTTACGTGTATGATGAGTAGTAATTTTTCTGCTGTTCTCTGACAAGAGAATTTAAAATAAACCATGCATAAACTTGACCTTGACAAAAAGGACAACTGGCCTTTATTCGAAGTCCTCCTTGTGTATGAGTGCGCGTGCGTGAGTGGCTCCAAATGACTGAGAATCAATCTACCTGAGCAGGAGCTACTTGAAAGGCAACATGACCAGCGTTGTATGCGTAAGTACTTAGAGTACCGCAGTCCTTGGGTGCGGTACGTGTGTGTGTGTGTGTGTGTGTGTTGCAGCATGGCGAAAAAAGGGCTCGTTTTCTTCAAAATCAACTCTGTATGCGTGTGGTACATCTTTTTGTGCTCCAGCATCGACATTCCAAATTATGCACATGTACTTGATTTTTTTTTTTAGTTTTAAAACGTTCGTCACTGTGAGAGGCGCAGCAGAGAGAGGAAAGCAGAGATATGTTAAACCTAAAGTTATCAATCAACACTAAACAGGACTCACATCTTTAGTACACTAACACACGTATAGAGAGACCTTCGTCACATGAGCGTGGCTGAAGAAACACATAGAAGATTGGTTGCCTTTTTTTTCTTTTTCTTCTTCTGCGGTGTTATCGTCGTGGCGAATTCGCTTTTTTTTTCCTGATAGTTAAGTGCTAACGGGACCAACTGGCAACAAACCATTTTCGGGGAAGTCGTTGCTCTTCTATCAGGCCTCCCTTTTGTATTTTTCTCCCTGTTCTGCTTCTTCACATGTAGTCTGGACAGTACAGCAGGGTGTTCGTGTCCGGGTCCAAGTCCTGCTCCCCCGCAGCGCGCGCCAAGAACGAGACGACGTTGCCGTGGGCAGACTTGCCGTGGTTCACCAGACGCACAGTGGCGGAGTCGCACAAAACCGTGACGCCCTGCAACCATCAACGAGCGGTATAACGTAACTTTTGTACTACATGTTATTTCGTACAGGGTAGGCCCCGAGTGATCCAACTGACTCAGGTTGGACCGGGCGCTGACTTGACAAAATTCGGGAGAAGGCGGGTGGGTTCGCGGATCCGGACGCGGTTTTGGGTATGGTGCGCCGGTCAACATGCCGGTCTACACAGACGTGAGCTAGTAAGAGGGGTGAGCCTGGGCTCGGGCTCGAAAGCTCGAGTCTCGAAGGCAAATATGAAGGCTCCAAAGGGCTCGAGCTTGAATGTAAAGCTCGACCTTGAGGCTCGATACGAGGCTCGAGTTTGAAAATGAACTGTGATCAAGGACTTTCTTCATGTACTCATAGACTGCTGAGACAATTCACAGCGAACACACGGAGAATAGCTTTTTGGCACAAAGTTTCTGACATCAGAATGCCCAATAAAGATCGTTGCTGCGAAAGACAAGTTCATTAGTGTTTCAGCAATACAGTGTTACACTTCAGTAAAAGGATCTATTAGTCTAGTGATTCCTGATAGCACTTAACTTGACTGTATAAGTTGTTACGTCAGGATTGATTCTATTACTTGTCCAATAAATTAAATAGTCTGGCGAGGTCGCCAGACTAATAGATCATTTTGCTGCTGTAGGCTCGAAGCTCGGCTCGACAAAGTTCGAGCTTGGACTTGGAAAGCTCGAAAAAGCTTGAGCTCGCATTTAGTCAGGCTCGCCCCATCACTAGTGTGAGCAGCAGGCACAACCAGAGTTGCCAGATGTCTTAGAATGTGCCATCTGGCAGGCACTGGTCACGACGAATCATCATTGTCGAGCATGAATGTCCCCTTCTTCGGACCGTCCCCCCTCCCCGCCTTATGGTTCCGCAAAAAGTTGGTCCTCTCTTTACTGGCATTTTGACGTCTGCCTCCTCCAGCGTCACTGGTAGACACTTTGCCCACATCCTACCCAAACTCAGCTCAAAGTTCCTGCTAGAACGAGCTGGAAGCCTACACCTGTTCTCAGTCATCATGAGACACCCTGTATGTCAAGCCGTGGCGTGGCCGATGACTGACCTTGACTTTGTTCCTGTCGCATCCACAAATGGTCTCTTTTGCCAAGAGATCTCTGGACTCCAGACTTTGAGAGCCCCCAAATTCGATCAAGCCACGTCCTTGAGAGCAGCAGTCCTGACAGAAGAATTGACTCTTCATTAGCGTGAATGTACAAACAGAGCAAGCAGAGCAAGACAAAGCTTGACTTTTTCCAGTGCTTTTTCCACTTTCTTTCGGTGTTTTTTTCCAGTTTTCTCAGTGCTTTTCCACAATAGTCGCTCCGTTTGAGGAGCGAGGAAAGTTGTGAGCGAAATTTATTTGCTGTTCTCACTTGCAAGCTCAACTCTGATTCTCTCGTGACCCCTGACACTTCTTTCAGTCGTTCTTCAAGCGAAAAGAAAGTGGCTCAAGAATAATCGTTCTTTACCTTTTCTGATGTCTTTTTATCCCCGAACGCAAAGTCGACGAGCTGGAAGTTGGCCGGGAACAGGAGCGTCGTGAGGGAGCAGTTTCTGCCGGTGCCGAAGTCCGTCAGGGTGAAGAAGCCCTCCATCTCGAACATCAGGATGTTGCAAGCTGAAAGAGGGAAGAAGAAAAGGAAGATATCCCCGTGCTCAGGGTCGTTGCTGCCTTTACTGACGTTGGGGGTTTTGGTGAAATCGAACCGAGAAGGTGAATCCTTCGCCGGCCATCGGGACGCTGTACTGGACGAGAGCGGTGTTCTGGGACGAGAAGAACCTGAAAATGCACGGGAAATGAAGTGGTTTGGGGGTTCCGTCCATCCTTTGCTCCTGATACCTCCGCTTTCTGGCGCTCTCGTCGCACATCTCGGTGATCCTCTCCGCCATGGGCAACTCGTGGTCTTGCTCGTTGGGGAAGATCTTTCGGTTCATCTCCCAGCCATCAAGGAACTAATGGGAGAGCAGTACAGGATACAAATGGGCTGGATATTGAGTAACGTTGCGCTTCAGTTAAGTTGAAGCTCAGCTTTTTCGGGGTCACTCAGGGGGCCTTCAAAGCTTTTCACAAAACGCTGCGGACTTGCCCAAATATCGTCTATTTTTAGGTGCATTGGCCAACAGTGCTGTGTGTAGCCATGGTACAGCATGTTGTTGAACTCGGGCAACTTTAGCGTGCACAACATGTGGCGTTATCCAACTCACCCCCCAGGCCCCCAGTCTATACGGCTGACCTTGAAGCTTTTTGCCAAAAAATTTTAGAATTACAGAAAAATCCGGCTTTTGGCAAAAAAAAACCCGAAAAAATAAAACCCTGTCCTCAAGGATGAAAAATGGATTCATGAGAGTTCGTTGGAAATTTTGCATAAAGGTGGTTGTCAAGGCTGCCGGCAACAGCCTCTGGGGACCTTCTGGAACATGAACATGACGAGCTCTCACCGTCACGAGTCCCTGGTCCCTGCACGAGACGTCGATGGTGTCGAAGGCAATCTCCACGATTTGGTCAGCATCCCCCACGACGTACACTCCGCAGGGCTCACCCAGGTCGCCCGCCGAGCGGAACTCGTAGCGGCCGGGCTGGGACACGATCTTCATGCACTCTGTTGGGAAAATCGAAATAACGATGGACCGAGTGAGTAAAAGTGAAATGATCTGCGCATCCACCAACGTCGACACAAACGTCTCAGCCGTCACAGGCGTCAACCTGGAGGGACTGACGATGGCTTCTTCTCAGGGGGCGAATTCTAATGGGATCACCTCAACAATATTGCGTTTTCACAAGTTTTCGCCCTCTTTTTTAGGCTTCTTCAGAGGGAATCCCTGCATTTTCGCGCATCGGAGGTCAAGTTAGCAACCCTTTCTAGCCTGGACATTCTGAGAAAGGCTGGTCAGATGCTTCGTGATGTGGGTCAATCCCGTCCTGCTGCTGTGGGAGCTGCCAACGTTGTTCACCTACAGGGCTGTGGTTGTGGCCATTCAGTTTCCCGACACAGTACACGCCGTTTATGAGGGCTCCGGGTATAAGGACCGAGTTCTCGGGTACCAAACCGCTTTGCATGCTGTCTTCGTCAGATCCGCTGCCTCATTGCTGGTCTCGTCGGGGTTGAGTGAAAGCGGCCGGGGAGTAAAAGGGCTGGAAGGAATCGTGGTTGCGTCTGGAGAGA
>JAAUXU010157222.1_pt1 | contig 27822 bp, 23 predicted proteins | sample 7278151 | NCBI WGS metagenome assembly JAAUXU01 (sample SAMN14350113, study PRJNA611818) | marine sediment metagenome | isolation source: surface marine sediment (1.8m) | place: French Polynesia: Moorea | collected 2018-08
ACAGACACACGGGCACAGACAGACACACGGGCACAGACAGACACACGGGCACAGACAGACACACGGGCACAGACAGACACACGGGCACAGACAGACACACGGGCACAGACACACACACGGGCACAGACAGACGCATACAAACACACACACGGGCACAGACAGACGCATACAAACACACACACGGACAGGCACACAGAAGCTAATAATGGGTAAGACCCACGCAAACTTTGAGAGAAAATGGCTCAATCTATTAAACTCGGTGAGGATCATCGCACAAAAGTACCCATTTTTTGAACAAAGTGTACACAGCTGCGGTGAAATACATTCTATCGTGAGGGAATGTACGCAACTTTTATGCATTGACACTTCTCTTGCCAACTCTGTTTGCAAGAGATTCTTTTCTGAATCCACTAGAACGCCACAACCCTACGAGCCATTTCTTTCTACCTCCTCTCAACTTCACACTGTTGGAATGACAAAAAGGGTATCAGCAGCCGCCGTTATTATGTGACATCATCAGCGGCATCAAAAGCTTCACCGTCACTTGCATTGTGGGTAGAAGAAGCACTCAAAGGTGATGGAATCGCAGGATTAAGAAAGGTCTTGAGAAGCAGAAAAGTCATATTTTATTGTAGTCGAGTTCAAAAATGTCACTTTGGGTTTGTTGGGGTGGGTCATTGGCGTTCGACGCTGTTACAGCTTGTATGAGTCCCTTTTCTCTTAAAAAAATATGATTTTGCCATTTGCATTTTTATCTCAACATTTTATAAGATACTGTATGCTGTAAGTGCAGTGGACACTCCTTTCTTCAGTCGTAACTTTTGACTGGATTGAGCTACAAAACTGATCCACTCTTCCTTGGAGAGCTAAGAAGCTTCTCTGGAATCAAACTGATATGGATTATTGCTCTAGGACAATTCATTTTTCCACAGTATGGGATTGAAGTTATGCACTATAGCAGAGTTTATTGCGTAAAAGTTTGACGTTTTTGTGAACAAGTACGTGGTCCTAGACCAAACGTGCATATCAGTCCAGTTTTAGAGGAGCTTCTTAGCTTTCCAAAGAGGTGTGAACCATTTCTGTAGCTCTATCAGGTCAAAAGTCATGGCTGAACAAAGAACTGTCCACTACACTTATTACGTACAGTAAGTCATAAAACTTTGAGGTCGAAGTGCCCATTACAAATGGTTCTTGAGAAAACATGGCTTGAGTGAAATCCTAATATTTCGGCCAAAGGCCAAAAAACTTTCTCATTTTCTCTCGAAACTACTTTTTGAACCACCCTATTATTGTGCAGGTATGAGATGCAAACGCATGCCTCTGTCCAGGCAAGTAGCACTGATTTGGCATGTTGTGGCTCAATGGCCTGGACTTCATGGCCCGAGAAGTGTAAAATCCAAAAGAGGGTGAAAAGACCTTGCCCATATGGACTTTTGTAGCTTTACGTTAAATTGTCCATTTTGCATTCATTTCGTTTGTACTGAAGAGGTCCAGGAGAGAGCTGCTTTACCTCCCAAGCGGGCAGCAAAATATTTTCCGCACAGCTTATGTTCCGTCAGAGGGTCGAGAAGGAGAGGTCAGGGCTCCTGTGGCAATAGTTAAAAAATATAAGAACCCCTTCATCGATACATTGGAGTTGCAGTTGCGAGGTCAGTTGCTAATTTCAGGGTATCAAAATGGACCGCCTGACTTTAACACAATGTGTGCATTTGACAAGGTAGCCTTTTATGAGCACTCAGAGGTCGCTGAAGTCCTCACTGCTGCCAGAGGCACGAGGGCCCAAAAGCAACGCTTTCGGGCTGCAGCGACCTCATGTTCGTAAAAGGCTACTTCATCAAATGCATGTAAGGTACTGTGGCCCTACTTTCCAAATTTTCTGTGGCCCACACATATTATTTTGTGCCGTGTGGGGATTGATGGCTCAGTGTGCAATAGCGGGCCGCCAAGTGCAGCTGCATAGTAGCTGGAGCAGCCATACAGCCCGCTCAAGCTGTCATACGTCCCGCTGCAGATTGCTGGAGTGCTGTAAGGTGCTTCTTGCCTTCCCGCTCTGGGTCCCGTGAGTAAACGGAAAAAGTGACGTCAAGTTATCGTACGGGGTGGTCGGATCAACTTCGGACTCCAGTAACTCCAGTAATCTGGAGATTAAGAGCCGCGGCTCAAAACTTTCGATGCGGCTATTACTTCATAGTTGCAGCTTCCCACTCATTATACCAAAGTTGATGAATGACAATATGAAAACTTAAAACAGTGAAAAATCATAGAATGTTATGGCGATCGCTAGAATGCTTGACGATTTGAATTTTACGCCGAGGCCAATGAGGACGAATGAGCGACTTTGGGCAGGTTTGACAAAGAAAACATCCTTCAAGGTGCCATAGGCAGGTTCATTGTGACATATTCTCCCTATTTCATCAATGTCTACTCGCAAACGTTTGAATTGCACTGGAATCTGATTCATATCCGGAAATGTGCAAGTATTCGCATGCAATCCAGATTCGTAACACTCACTCATTAGATTCTGATTCCGGATTTGCCTTTTAGTGATATGACGCAGCACTAATTGTAAGCGGTTGCAGACAAGCCTTTGGTGACGCCCATGCCCAGTGTGGTCAACGTCGGCCCGAGCAGAAGGGCCAGTCTGAGATGCAACGTGAAAGCAAAACCGCGGCCTCAGGTGAGCTAAAAGATCTACGACGTTGCAACCTCGTTGTGCCTAAAGGTTCAAGATACAATTATCAAGCTGGTGTAGCAGACCCCAGCATCATACGAGTACTCGCGTGACGACATCATGCGGCAGAGTCTTATGTGTGCCAATTCAACGTAGCGCTCGTTGCAGTTGTTGCTGTGGAACTCGGGTTCAACCCCCGGGAAAAAAAGTGACATTGTAATCCTGCGAAAGAAGCACTAGAAGACAACTGCGGCGACAAGGCCACCTAAGCCAAAATCTTTGCCTTCCTTGGTAGGAAAGAGAGCAAAAGCACTTGTTAGGAGTTTCCTAATCTCCCCCCTACCACGGCAAATCTGTCATCCTCGTCTCTCTTACACAACTACAATACAGTCTGTGCTACGTATGAAGAGTTGGGATGGGTGGGTTTGATGTCACGCTCTCTAGGGATATTATGGGAGCTGGCAAATGTGACTACGTCTTCAGTTTTCTCTCAGTGTTTTTCTTCTTTTTCTCTTGATCGAGCCCAATGCAGCAGCGTCGTTGTATATGTGTGGTATAGCAGGGAAATCTTTCCCTCCACTAATGAAACAGCCGTGGGCTGTGTGTGCTCTGTTTCACAGAGAGAGAATGCTGACAATACTAACTGAGCAGTGTTTCCTGAGCAATGGCTTTGATGCAGTTTCCCCAGGAAAGAAAATTGTCGCTTTTGTCCAACTGTCTCGGAGAGCAATACTTTGAGATACCTCCTGGGACACGTAACTCTTATATCCATATAAAATAACAGCTTTACATATCCACAATGGCTGTCATGCTGGCGTCGGATCCATGGAAAGTCTCCCCATAGAGGCCGGCCTAATGGCCACAAGCCCACAGCGTTTAGTGCCCGCTAATCGTCTCCAGCTTTTTCTTTTTTTTCCACAATGAAAGCAAGAAATCTGCCCATTTTGCCAGGGTTGACACACGCATCTCCATTTCTCATTTCGAGTAGGTAACTTGGTACATTGGGGCGCAAGAGCTGAAAACCAACCAGAAGCACCTAATGAAGGAGAACGGCAGCGATCACATCCTCTTGCTCAGAGGCATCGACGAGAGTGATCTGGGCAATTACACCTGTTTGGCAGTCAACAAGGTGGGAGAATCAGAGACCACCATCAGACTCACAGGTGAGACGAACTCCAGTCGGTTGTTGTGCAGAACAAGTATGCTGTGTGCAGCTAAGGGCGTTCTTACAAAAGTGTGTTTGTGCTCAAAAGACGATTCTTGGGGCGTGATGACAGGTAATCAGAGCCCACCTGTCAACCGCAGCAGAAAAGACGAGAAGACGATAAGAAAGCAGCAAGAAGTGATGGAGTTGTAATTACGTTGCTCCCGATACACTAACAAAAGATACAAAAAGCAATCGTTTTCTCGAGAAGGCTGCACGGTCATATGTACGGAGTCCCCAATATTGTGCACGCTCCTTATTCGCAGGCGTTCCTTTTCCCGCCGAGATGACGAGTCCTCCGGCGGGGAAGTACAGGAACACCTACAACCTGACCTGGACTGTGGAGACGTACGCGCCGGTGATGGAGACTCAACTCTGGTACAAGTCATGCGTGAGTAGCAACACTGTTTGGAATGACTTTCATGTGTTAAAGCCAGACCAAACTTCCTTGCAGAGGCCGTACGACAACTGGGAGGCCGTCCCTCCCGTCAAACCTGAGTACTTCTTCGCGGGGGAGGACGTCAGGAAGACAAAGGTCAAGGACAGGCGGACGAAGAAGACGAGGACGGGTCCCATGAGGGAACGATCAACATATGTCAATGGGTACAAGTACTACACGTGCAGATATTTACACCATGAAACCCCACTTCAGCCCAGCCTGAGGTACGATTAGCGAATATTAAGGCGGTCCTGGCCGTACTTAAGATTATGCGATATATAAGACCAGCGATGTTTAAGGCCACTCTGAGCCACGGAAAAAGACAGAAAATAGAACATTGCTAGTACGGAAATGCTCACCCACTCACTTTCATTGTTCTTGTGCGTCAGGCACATCAAATGCTGCTCCGACATGAAGGGCGACTAAAACGCTAGAAAAAAGTCAGCACTGCAGTGACACTTACACTGAGTCATAAGCCTAAAATCAAGGTTTCCCTCTCCAAAGCTGCGCATGACTTCAATTTTTTCGAGTTTTGGCTACCTTTCTTTAGTGTCTTAGTCACCTTTCATGCCAGAGTAGCGCTTTGTTTTTTGTAGATAGGGGGTTCGTAACGTTTATATATCAGAGACCCCGTCATACGTGACCTTGGTCTTAACTGTTGCCACATATAAATTTTGCTGGTCCAAAAAGAGCATCGTCATAGGCGATATTGGCCTTAACTGACTCAAGGTCTTGCTTCACATTCGCTGCTCTATCTCTGGCTGGACTGGGCTGGTTAGGCACTACCAGGCGCAAACATACATGTGACATACTTGTGACTTTCTATCCCTTGCAGACAATACTTTTTTAACGGTCACTACATTGGCCACCACGTGTTTGAGAAGTTGTTGGCTCGCTGTCGCTACGAGGTCAAGCTGAAGACCAGGAACAAGTTCGGGTGGAACAATGAGGAGGCGAAATTCGTGTTTCAGACCAGCAGCACTGGTAAGTGCTTCGTACAGCAAATTGGATAGGTCCATTAGGATGAATTTTTCCCCTTCTAGCGTCATCATGTCAAGATTAATGCTAGTTTATATAGGCATAGCTGCTTTTGTTTGTTTGTATTTGGAAAGCGTTATGGTAGACTTGAAAACTCTGCTGATTTGGGCCTTTGAAGCTCTCCATCGCCGTGAGTTTAAGGCAAGATACCGTTCAAGGCATTCAAGACAGCTGAATCTCTCCCTTCTAAACCCAAGCCATGAGTTTGAGGCCAGGATGCGTAGAGAACGAGGCAAAATGAGGAGTCATCTGGTTCAATCCAAAAGTTGCTTCCTCACATCCGTTGAGAACGTCTAGGAGTCGACACATACCACTCCTCAATCCTTGACCTCTCCAATGCAATAAGAATCCGTGTGCAAACGCACCCTAAGCGCTTAACTCTGACGTTAGAACCCAACTCGAGAATTTCTTGGAGCAAATCTCTGAGAATCGAAGTTACGCATGTAGAATCATAATTGATTCTGCCAGCTCAGTACACATTGGCGTGTGCCAGGACGCACCATGGAGACGCCTCACACGCGTACGCCTGCCTGTACTCTTAGCGCAGCGAAACAATCTTGCTTGCGATGTTTCAACTCCACGCGGCCGCGCAGTAGAAAGCTACTTCTGTAGTAGCCACTTTGTATTCAGGGTAGATGATAATTTCTTAGCAACCTTAAGCCCTGCATGTAAATGCTGGAGGGGAGAGAAAGGGTGCTAAGAGGCGACTCTTGTCTTCCTATTTAGTGCAGTAAAGCTTTGTGGGACGAAAGTAATGAAAGACATGGTCGCAGTTGGAACTGTTGTTCCTGGCTCCAGGTCGAGGAGGACATTGCGAAGTTGGTGTCATTACAGCCGTTGAACAATGCAAATCGACACCCTGTTCTCTCGCTATCTCTTCCCCCGACCGCCCAGATTGCTTTCTAGCACCCTGTATCCGAAATTTCTCTGCCCTCCCACTCGCCCGCAAAAAAGAAGCAAAAACCACTCCAGGCACGTCAGATGATGGCCCCGTCTTCTGTTGCTCGCCAACTCCTCGCAAATTCCGGCTGCCCGCTTCTCCTTGATCCTCCAGCGAGCCTCGACAAAGCAATAACGCGCGCTTCAGCGAGGAAAAGAAGCGCCCACGATCCAAAAGACCCGCATTTTGCTGTCAATGCAAGCAAAACTCTGCTTTTCTCCCCCCAGCCTCGCTCAACTTTACACACAATGGAAGAGAAAAAGATGTCATAGAGACAACTGGTTCAGCAAAGCTGCGCAGAGAGGAAGTCTCCCCAAATCCTACCTAATTCTCGTACAAACCTCTTTCTCATGCAATATCGTTTGTTTTTTCACTGCGAGGGAGAATCCCCCAATTCTCACTTTGCTTGCGCCTCCTAATGATCCGCTTGGGGATGTCCCTTCTACAGTGTTTCCTGCGTGTGCGTGTGTGTGTTGCGTCAGACCAGAGATAAAGGATGCGAGCCCAGTAACAGCACCAGCACAGAGGTAAATGGTTATGGATATGAGAAAGGAGAAAAAGGATTTGCTCTCCTTCTGCTTCTGCTTCTCCTTCTCCTTCTGCTTCTGCTTCTGCTTCGCCTTCTCCTTTTCCTTCTCCTTCCCCTTCTTCTTCTCCATGTGTGTGTGTGTGTGTGTGTATCATACATATATATGTGTATGATACACATACATGTGTTTATAGTTGACAATGCTCCCGGAAATTGTTAGAAAAACGCTCTGGAGAGCTGAGCCTCTCAAGTCCCAACCTACCCACCTCTCCCGCCAAATAACATTTGATTTGCGAACCTTAATCTTGTCACCTGGAGAGACCCCAGGACCTACACACGCGTGAAATATGTCTGCAACGCGAGAGCGCACATGCTGCCTCCTGCTGCCTAAAATCCTTGCTACAGTGATGATCACGTTCCGGATCCCCTAAAAACTTTATGGCTGGCAAAATCTTTTCAGAGATTTGAATACAGAAAAGTTTGTTGTTGCGCTTTTTTTTATCCATGGTTGTTGTGTGTATGCAATGGCGAGCCACTCCTGCATGTACTATAGCAATTTCTTGTTCTTTTCGAGGGAAAGGACTTCGCACGAAAAGATAACTGTAGGAAAGTATTGTAGGTTCCTTGACAAGAGTGGTCCTCAAGTCGGCTTATGACACACCTTGTATGAGCGACCTCAGTCATTATGGAAAGTCACGCCTGGCTTTGAAGTGAAAGAATTAAGCTCCACCTCTTCTTCCAATCCTCACAAAATAAATTTGGTCAGTATCTTTTCACAACCTTCGAGCAGTAGGGGAGAGATAACCCCAAATTTAATCATGCTGTTCAGGGAGATGGTGGCAGCTGGGCCCATTTCGACCCCTTATGCACCACTCTCGTCATTTTCACTCCTCCCTTGGTCTTATTTTTCGCTGCTACGATGCACTTCTCTGCTACCATCATTTCAATTAGGGAATGAGGAAAACTGATAGTACAGTGTGCAGAATATGGCACAAATTTTGGATGGGGGAATTTCTGGAGTTTTCTCAGATTTCTCTACTGAGATTAGCGATCGTCGATGATTCTGCGTTTTCTCGACGTTTAAGCAGCTCTTTCTTTTGTTATGCTGCTCGCAGATTCGATCTACAAGCTTATCTACACTTCATATATCATCTTTTCTTTCTTTTTTACCAGCCAAGTGTTCATCGTGGCTCAAAGAAAGAGTATTTTGAGAAATTTTCATCTACATTTCTGAGCCTCTATTCAAGCCAAAATGTCGTTCATTTGAAGTCAATCTGAAGACGCTCATTTGAAAGCCTCAGTGAGTAAATCCAATAGTGTTTATTCATACTCTGTATGTTCTGCGAACCCTTCTTCTGGGAGGAGGACACAGTTGAACCTGCGTCTACTGGGGCCGATGCCTAAGCAGGCCTTTGCATAAATTGCTCTGCCGCAAGACTAGAAACAAGGCTCTGTCTCAACTGACTCTGTGTTAACACGCTACCAGCAGTAGATGGAGGGGGATGTTAACATGCAGACAACTGAGAAAAGGAACAAACCATCGAGGATAGAGAAAAAGTCGTCGTTGTTCATGCATCTTAAGAGAAGAACGCGAAAGATGAGGAAGGTACAATCGCTCAATTTACAGACAAGAAACTCGTAAAAGTGTGCTTTTTCTTGATAAGGAATCTCTCTGACGATGTAGCTGGGTGAAGTATGGGAACATCTTTTGTTGTCATCTCTTGTTGCGGCCAACATTTGTTGCCTCTAATATCTTATTTTGAAGTGTCCTTTTTGTTTTATAAAACTAAAGCCACATTGAGTGCTCAACATGGCCGTCGTTCTTTGGCATAACCTACCGAGACTGTTTAAGAGTGTTTGCCACTGTTGTCGTGGATCATCTCTAGAAATGACACAACTACCTCTTCAAATGTCTTTTCATGTTGGAATTGTCAACATTGTCAAGCAGAATCGATGAATCTCCATCGAGTTTCATCTCATATTAGGACAGACTCGGGCAAATAGTTTGTGCCGAAGAGAAGTAGGTTTCGTCCTCTAGCAAGACCTAAAAATGTCCCTTAACTGTGTAGTTTTTAACGCGCAGTTCTTTTGCAGGTAAATGAGCTTTTGAGTCTTGACATGAAGCTAAAAAATGAGATATCAGAGCACACGTGACAGTTATAGCACCATGTCGGTAAGATACACAATATATAGGCCGTTCTGTATAAAGTAGAAAGTGTGGTTTGTGCGTGCATGCTCTGGTGCAAGTATTAGTGTGGAGCGCTCGGACAGAAGCCGGAGGATATCAGCGCGGAGCACTTGGACAGCCAGCAAGCTTATTATTGGCGAGTGCTTGGGCAGCCACCGGGGAGAGCAGTGCAGAGTCCTTGGACAGCCAGCGGGAGGCAAATAAGGACAGACTTGGGGACATGCCTGCAAAGTACTTGGGCAGTCATCTAGGAATATTAGCGCAGAGTGCTCGGACAGCCATGGGGGATGTTGGTGCGGAACACTTAGACAGCCACAGGGGGATTTTAGAGCAATAATGAAAATTAGCATTTTTTAGCAAAGTGCAATTGCATAGCCACCCGGGGACATTGGCATGGGGCATGGACAGTTCAGCGCAAAGGCCCTTATGTTACAGTTTAGTTTAGTCTGTACGCGGGCGAGGCCAGTTCTTACTGTGTTATTTGTGTGCCCACAGTTATACGCTAAGTACTGGGAGATCGTTGTTTGGTACTCTACTGGGACTGCGATCCCTCTGCTGCATCGTGGGTGGTGCGCACCTGCATTGCTGCTACTCAACTAGCGCTGTCACATGTTCTCCACATGATTGATGTAAGCACCAGTCACAGGGTCCACAAACTTCCAGTGTCATATACAGCTAAGTGAGCGAGGGATGACTGCATTGGCAGGTAGGCAACGCTTACAAAGAGTGTATAAAAAGTGACGTCCAGTGGGGAAGGCCTTTTCTTCATAAAGTTAGACCTCATATTAAAACTTTTTTGTGAAGCCCTACCTTATAACTTCCACAACTATCTATATGTGAACAAAGCTATGTTGTACCTGTGTTTTCAACGGCATCTAAGGAAATCAATCTCGAGCTTGCCTTCCTCAAGTTTTGATAATCAGTTGTTAAGGTAATAGAGTTCCAGTAAACAAACAAGTCCCTTCTGATGGACCCTAGCCCAGTTACTGACATTAGGTTCTGGTCGTCGGGTCCACAGCATTTGTTTACACATGGCCGACGTGCGGATGCCATTTTTCTGCACACACTTTGCAGTGACCACCACTTTGGACGATGGAACTGGGACTGATGATTCACGGGATCAGTGTGAGTGTGCAGTGATGAATCCTGCATGTCCACAAATATCAGGAATTTGTCCCCAGGGACGGCACGATATCCTTCACGAACACCCACCTCTGAGGGACAAGGTGGCCCCAGTAATATTTGCACCCTGCCACAACAGCCTTGTCGATCTCTGCCACCACGCCCGGTCCATCGACCATCCAACCACGTCATGGTGTCACCATATTTTGTCGTAACTATGACGAAAAAATACTCACTCACGTGTTTTGGTTGGTGCCAGTCTGCTGGCACTGCACTGCTGGCAACTGCAAAATAGCCTCCGTCTGGAGGCTATTTTGAAGTTGTAAAGCATTATTGACCTGAGAATAACATTCATTGCGGACAGACATATGGGGAATGGGGGCACCCCATTACCCTTTTTAGGGATCAGGGACTCCAATGTCAACTGCAAAGAGACGTGCGGCGGACTAAATTTTAACCCTTTTAAATGAGGTGGGGTGGGGTTGTCGTGTCTCAGTCATCGTCATTTTTAAAGAATTTCCTATGACATAATTAAACATATAAATATGACATTAGAAATCAGATATTACATATGAAAACGGTTGCTGCACAAAAGTTAACAAGCTTAGGTGTTGAAAACAGGCTTACGAACGGCTTTGTGAATTTGTCATTATTGACTAAGTTTTTAGCATTTTTTGTTTTGGAAAGCTCACCTTAACCCACTAATTTTGCGCCTACAGTCATGAGAACAACCAAACATCCTTCTAAAATCATTGCCGTTGAAAAATCTGGGGCGACATTTGGCAACACATGTTTTGAGTGGTTGCAGCCATCCTGCTCAACGATAGCTTCTAGATGATGCCGCGTAAGTTGCTTGAGGGGGTGGGGGTGGGGGATCTCACCAACTAAACGAACTAAAGGGTCTACGACATGACCATCTGAGAGTACAGTACCCAAGACAATGAATTTGGCTGCGTACTTGGTCTTCGCCACAAGGCGGACGTTATACCTCGGGTCATTGGCGGAGGTCACCTAGTATTGCCATAGTTGCCATATTGGCCAATACCATATCTCCCTAACGTAGCTCGTTATCAGTCCATCCGCTGAACCACCACAAGACCTTGTGACCCTGAATGGTTTGGGCCGCAGGGTCCTTGCTCTTGTCCTTCTGGCCGGCAGAAGTCTTCTGGCTACCCACACTGCCCGTGAAATGTAACCATGTTTCTGGGCAATCTGTGTCATCGTGTCAACCCTGGTCTTGGCGTTACTCGCCATGGCTTATAAGCTACCACTTGCGTCAAAACAGACATGAGCCTTGAGCTGGCTGAGCGCCTTCGTCGTCACCATTGTTGTCGGCCCACTGCAGAGATCCTCGGCCGCTGGGTCACCCTTGTTGGACTCAGCAGCTTTGTTGATGTCATAGACGGTGTTGAGGATCACTTTAAAGTTCCCGCTTAATGGCCACAGTGCATTCTGGGCAGACTCGCAGTGCGCTCGCCGTTGCACATCTCACCCTAGATTTGGTTCCGCAGCAAGGCAGTGTTGTGGTGCAATGGGAAGCTTGAAGGTAATGGTGTCTGAAAAAAAGCATGTTGTTAGAATCTTCAGAGTAAAACCTTTCCACTTGGTCTATGTTTTAAGCGATGAAGCACTGTTTCAAAACTTTTTAATGTTATTCCTACGGCAAAGACGAAGAAAATTGTGGATTGCTGCATATTTTTTGACCACGCAGGGTAAACATTGACAACTCAGTCCAAGCTCGAGAGCGAAAATGCATCAAAGTTTTGCAGGCTCTCATGTGATTTTATGTGATGACCGCCAAATTTTGGGTAGCTCGTGATTCACCCAATACGTTTAATTAAGGGTAAGTGATTCTGAATCATCACTGGACTCAACTGAACGAGCTTCTGAGTCTGTTTGAGAGTGGGTAACATTCGGTACAGGTGTGTTGCCAAACACGGCGTCGGAATGAAGGTTCTCGATCACCTATGGACCTGACTGGAAGACACGGTTTGCCACGGTTTGCCAGTTATGGTATCGGAGAGGCCACACTGGCAGAGGTTAGCCAAGAGCAACCCGTCCTTGTTGCGCCTCTTAGCTTACCAGGACTTCTGGACGGCTGCTATAGCTGCCAGGCGCTGAAAGCCAATATGCTGTTGGTGTCTTGATTCTCTGCCACTTGCTACGTTCCACATTTTGACTCAAGTTCATGAAGTCATAATAAATTTTGCCTGGCGTAGGAAGCTGCATGACGAAGCATGTTCGTCATATCCCTACAGTACAGAGGAATGACAAAAAAATTGAGAAGAGCTGCAACAGAAGAAGTTTCCATCAGTCGTTTGCATGCAAATCACGCTGTTCTCCTGAGAGGCTTATACCTTCTTCTACCCTTACTGAGGGAAAAATGCTTTCCTCTTTTCTCCGCTATACATACGTATTCGCTAAGTTAAAGATCCTCTGTTGGTTGAGAGCAAAGTCCCCTTAACGAACCGATTCATGGAAGATGGGAGGGGAGGGAGGGAAACATATAGATGAAGAGGAATGGGCAAGATTGAGACGCAGGAGAGACCCAAGAATGAAATTCCCCATCCCATTAAAATGTCAGTACGTTATTGGGTGTCAGGGAACATGTGTGGAATGCCAGTGACTGGACAGGGAGGCATTTATTCACTCCCAATACATTTTAGTGCACAGGGGAGAGAGAGAAAAAAAAATGAAATCAGACTAGACACGCTTCTTTTCTGTCGTCCTGATGAGAGAAATCGGAGTAATCAGATTTGTTTGCTGGAAGGGGAATTTGGCTCTCTGGCGTTGTAGTTTATGCTGTCCCTTCTTGGGCGGACAGAGAGACATCAAAGCGGAAAATACAAGATGTTGATTTGCTTCATCAGCGCGTGATTTCCAGCGAAGAAAAGTTTCAGTGGTTTTTCATAACGCTGTCGTTATATTTCAGATCCTGCCCCTCAAAAAATGGCCAGCTTTCCAGGAAGAAATCATGGTGAGCACAGTATTATGGTCTGGATTACATTTTGGAGTAGAGACTGGACTTTGGGGAGTTTCATTTTCTTACACTTCTTCTGACTGATCGTTCCCCTAAAAACGCTCATTCACTCATCCAGCCTCCATTTCTGAGTAATTTGTGTCTCCTTCTACCCAGGTCAGGAGCAGTTGCCAAACCGAAGTCTTCTAGTCCTGATCATCGCCAGTGGCATCATCTTTGTACAGACAAGCTGCTAAGACGGAAAAAAATAAGTATTCATGCATAAAAAATGCAAGATCAACAGAAGGTTTTTAACGCGAAACAGGAGGAAATCACTCATGTTATCGACATCTGGAAGCTCGATGACCTCGTATTTTTGTAGATGTTGTATCTGGCTGTGTCTGAAGCTTGAATATGGAAGGGGTGAGGGTGAATGAGAGAACGCTTTTCCAAAAGTATGCACGCACTTCTGTACTGTGCTTATATAACAAGTCAGCAAAGTATGCACTAATGCATGTAAGAGGCGTACAAATACAAGTGTCAGTGGTTTACTGTCGTTGTTGTTTTATCAATTCGTAACCTTCTGAGCGCTGGCAAAGCTTGAATAGGTTTCGTGATCGTCGAAATCACACTTACGTGAAAAACGATTTGTTCTGCATAAACAGTGTCGCACCTGCCCGAGACGACCTTGTTCATGTCTTACGACAATGTCGAGGAGAAGGAGGACTGCATGTCTGATGCAGTCCTGGCTCAATGTATCCTTCATGACTTCAAACAACGCCTCAAAGGGGTAAGAGTCGTCAGTGTTGAAGCTTTCTTTGCCACATGACGAGGAGTTTAGGTGAGATCCTTGTCAGCTACAGATCTTGATCAGCGCTTGATCCTACCATCTACTGAAAATCCAGAAGAGGTTGGCTGCCACTAGATCGACTTGTACTAGAGTCAGAAAGCACCGAAGCACTCAGACGCGCAGATCTCAGAGATGGAACTGTCAGAGTCCTGGTTCTGGCAGACTCCAAATGAAGGTCTATGGTAGGGGGAGCAGGAAGAAGGGTGAGAAGAAAAGCCTGAATCGTTGGACTCAGGAGATCAGCTCACCTGTGTCAGGTACCGAGGAGGAGAGCTCCATGACTTGTGGCGCGGCCACCGATGACGAGGTCGACTTAGCTGAGAACTCCAAGAAGGCGCACAAGGAAGATTTCATCGACTGAGGCATCACCACAGGGTGCATGCAGATTAGCTTAATATGGAAAGTCCTTCTGGTTCCACTTATCCCAGATTTTGCACAAAAATGGCAGGAAGAGCATGCAACAGCTCTTTAGGCAGGACCAGTGCAGTATCGCTGCACCCCTGGATGATAAAAAAGAATGAGGAACATCAAGGTGTCGTTCACTTTTTGCTGCAACTCAACGCATCATTTTTTCCTGACCGAGATAAAACAGTGCGTGACTTTCTTCCGACCAGAGGTAGCATTTATTTTTTAAAAAAATATTGGCCTGTCAGGCAATCACGTCACTCTCTTTAAAGCTCGTTGGGGAAGCAGCTAATTTTTTACAGGCACCTTGAACTGTCCTGCAGTAGAGTTTTAAGGACAACCTTTGCTTGTGCGAATTCATGCAGATCGTTACTGCAAACATTAAACGCAAATGAAGGAGCAGAAAAGAGGAAACCAAACTTTTTCTAATGCATTTTATTCTGAAGGAAACAATTCTGATCGCACATATACAAATTGCGTGTGAAAATACCAGTAGCAAAAGAGTCAGCGGCCGAGTATAAAAAACGACGAAATGAGGACTTGCGCTACAATGACGCTGGACAACAATCCACGTACGTGCAAGGCTTTCGTCTCGCACAGACTAGTTCACTTGGAAAATGGGCTTCTCGATGCATTTTCTTGGTCGATACAAGCACACGAGGAGTCGCTTTGGTAGCTGAATGAGATAGACGATAACTCTTTGGATCGGTCTTCCGAGAGCGATGAGGCCGCTACCAGTTGTCCAGGAAGTCAAAGCCTGTCTTTGGCACGTTCTGGGGGGAAAAAAGTAGGGATACTGTATGTCAACAAGGAGCTCAGCTGCCAAAGTCTGACTTACCTCCGTCGTGAGATCAATCCTGAACTCGTCCAGATCCTCCAAATCTCTCTTGTTGCCACTACTCTCCACTCCGTTGTCTTCTGCCGCCTCCAGAGCCTCCGGTTTCACTCCAAAGTCACATTCTTTGTGGCCATTTTCTTTCTTGGAGGTGGTCCTGGCTGGAGGTGGTGGTGGCCTTTTGGACCTGGACCACGCAGTGTCTTTGTTTTCTTCGCTGCTACCGGCAGCAGGCACGCTTGTTGGAGGGGGCGGAGGGGCCACAGAAGGCTTCACTACCTTGCTCGTCGGCACCGGGTTTGCAGCAGTTTTGCCCTCTGGCTGCGAAAGTCGCCGATTTCGCACATTTTTTGTGACAACGATGCCATTGTTGGACTCATTGGAGGGGTCACTGGACGCCGCCGACTTTCTTCTCACTCGCAGGGTCGAGGTGGACGCGGTGACGAAAGTCTTCTTCACCTTGGACAGAAGTGACCGAGACGACTTTGTGGACTCTGGCGTTGAAGTTCGAGGTGATGGTGACAGAGACTCGACTGGGTTGTGCGTCTCGTCGAGCTGTATCTCGCCAAAGTCCAGCACCAGGCGGTTGGGGGAGCTCTCGTAGACGAAGTTATTGATCTAGGGAGCAATTACTGTAGCAGTACGGTGGTAAAAAAAAAATGGACGAGGCGTGTGCCAACAAAAGCGGCTCCTAAGCCTTCAGAGTGCAGTTAAAATGTTGCCGCGCATAGGAATACTGTTGTCTCGGACACTTTCATAATTTTGGGCTATGTTATTTCATCAATTCTAAGGAGCATAAACATGTGTTAGGTCTTTCACAACTAAGTTGTATCATATGGTGAAATGTACCCAATATATTACATCAATGTTGTAATGTCACACTGTACAACATCATCAAGTTTGTTTAAAATGATGACAAGGAAGTCCGAATTAGAACAGAAGATGATGTCGTTCCAGCCATTTCTTGACTGATCCATAGCTCTTTCGTCATTGTTCATTTTTCATTGATTTCGGTTGCATTAAGAACTTTTTTTTTCCAATCCCCCTTAAGAACTGACTACGGGCGGAAAAGTTGGGGGGAAATAAGAAGATATGCATCAATATATAGACTGTAAGGTGGATGCTTCAGCAGCGTAAGTAATGTTTCCAGTTATCGCGAAGTTTGCTTTGGTGTCATGATCGTCAAGATAAAGAATCCACCCATGGGGAATATTCTGACGACTTTTTTTTCCATGCAAGTGCTTTAGACGTCTTCGTTGGCCTTCACTACAAATTAATATACTTTAACAGGATGCCTTTTGGAACCTTGTGTTTATAAATAGGGCTCTGATGATGGAAAAAAAAGAACATTTCTTTTTGCTCATTTCTCATTCTCTTTGCCCTCACTCTTGCCTTTGACCCCTTCGGAGGTCACTGCAGACTTTGAGACTTCAATTCTGGGACGTAGAAAGACAGTCACGACTCTTTACAAGTGACAATCTCTTTCAAAAAAAAGCAGTTCCCCCTTGCAATGCCGCTTGGTGAAGTTGACTTGAAGAAAACTCAAGGTGATTGCAGTGATTGCTGTTGTGCACGCCTCAGCAGCGTCGGCACCCACCTTGGAGTGACTTTACTGAGCTTCAAATCTTCTTCGAGTGGAACAGTTCTAGCAGCAAGATCACTGGTGAAGGCAATATCAGTGACCATCTTTCTCAATGGACTCGGCTACTCTGGTCACGTGGCATGGAATGGATTTGATGGTCTTTGGGCTCAGCCTTGAACTCATCGAACCAAGTACTGTTGTTCCTGGAAAGAGCTTTGTTCCCAAAGGCTGTATGCAAAAACTTGTGTGCGTTTCAGTTGCTGTCTTCCCTGATTTCTCACTTCTGTATTGCTCCATGCTTCTCCATCATCTCGAGGCTTTTTTTTGCAGCTGGGGTATGCAATGAGGTTGACCCCGTTTTCGCCACGATCTTTTTCAGTCACACCCTCATCAGACACGGCTTGACTGTGTCACAGCTTTTTAGAGTCGCAGGTCCTGCAGTCACAAAATGGTTCAGTCACAGGACTGATGTGGACCGATGTGGACGTCGCCGGACCTTTGACTGAAAAAAGCTTTGACACAGTCGAACCGTGTCCGACGAGGGTGTGACTGAAAAAGATCGTGGCTAAAACGGGGTCAACCTTGCAATGAAGCAGCCAGTCCTGTGAATGCAGCGACTGCCAATGATAGCGCTCACTTTCGGACAGCGTTACCATTCAGACAATGCCCATACTGCTCGTCGCTCCTTCAAAAATCGCCCATGCTCAAAGCAAATGTTCGATGCAGCACTTTTTGGGGGCGCAGCCAGGTTTACCATTCTTCACGCATACATTCTGCGTTTGCAAAAGTCGATAGCGCTCAGAGCGCTGCCAATCACCAGGTCGAGCAAAAATAAACGAGTACTCGCATGTACAAATGAACTCCACAGGAGCTCCAAGTTGATTCAAATGAAAGTAATATGGCACCAGTTACCGCCATTGTTGTCATGCACCTCGTCGTAAGCACCTATTACCTGCTCCGGTGGCACCCCGTGGTTGACCGGGTTGGCAGTCTTCTCCGGCTTGGGAATGGATGGCACCAAGGGAATCTCCACTGGCTTGGCGAAGCAGGGGTTGCCTCTGCTGTGACGAATGTAGTTGACCGACCTGCAGATGAACACGTGGTCAGTTCGTAAGAGGGTAAAGCCAACGTCACTCGTACCTCGTCAGAACTTGCGATGGCGACGTCTCCAACACCTCTAACCCCTCGGCCATTGCCTCGGCCACGAGGGCCTGCTCCGGACGCCCACTCTCAAAGGGAAGATCCTGTTGGCTTCTCGTGCGCCAGCTGAATGGAGCGCTGTGCTCGTCGTGGTACGTGTAAGTCTGAGGGAGGGACAAAGAACAAATTTTGAGTCTAATAGGATGCGCACCATAACCCCAACCATTTCTTCGCATGGGCTGCTCATATTCCTTCTAGGGGACTCAAACTGAATTGCTACTTTCTTCTTCATTGACCGTTATTCAGACACCTGTCTTTCATATCCGCTGTTTCTCGACTTTAAAATTATTTAGCACAATAATTCTAATGAGACTCATGCTGCTTCTGGCTAATTGATGACCTGTCCAGTGGTTTGACCGTGAAGCCAAGCCGAATTTACGTCTGTGACAGATTAACCGAGGCCAGAATTGATTCATGCCAACGTTCCTTCAAGTTGCACAAGGGTCCATTTAGCAGATTTCTTCCTCGAATTTCACGCCAAATGAACTGTAGTTAGCAGAACTGCCACGGTTTCTTCTACATTTTATGCACCTTTCCAGGAGGAGCTCCATGAACTACTCCACTAACGTAGTTACGTGTCCATGAAGCAGGAGGACGTGGGCGATTTGTTAAGGTGAATTTTGGAGCTAGGTCATCAGTGCTATTTTTCTTCGCCTTCTCTCTCCTACGTAGAGAAATGCAGCATCTGCTGTGTTTAGACCGATCGTAACGACAGCTTCTGCTCACTCCACACACACAAGAGATTCTCCAGGACTTCATTTGAAGTTCCCTTGCTGTTGTTGTTTAAACATTAGGATGATTGGGTTTCCCGCGTGTTTCTCGTGCGCACCGCGGACTCCTTCGAGCTGTATCGAGAGTTGAGTGACCCCAACTTCAAATGTAGGTCACACATCTGGATTATATATTGTTTCTCTTTCTCTCTCTCTCTCTCTCTCCTCATCATTGATATCTTTGAGCAGAAAAAAAGCTTTCCTGTTCCATAGGGCGCGGTTACACTTCTTTTGACATGTCTCACGCGTGGCAATGTCAAATCAGGCCCCACAAATGTTGCTGCGGTTTGGGGCGGACACACGCGTACGCGGCTTTGAGGCATTTTGTAGCCTCTTAAAGGTGCGCTTAAATTAGCGGATATTGTGCACGTGCACGAGTTAATTGAAGGCGAACTTTGTTAGTAATTTTGGCGTGGGATCCTCCTTTGTGGCTCGCAAAAAAAACCCCAGCGTGCAATATCCAGTCTTCACTTATCCTCCGTGACGTCTTCTGACAAGTCTTTTTTCTGTTTGTGCGCGCGATTGCTTCGTTCTAAAGGTGTAAAAAATAAGGAAAATGCCAAGTTATCACCCCTTTTTATCCCTACGGGTCCACAGAACAACGTGAGCTGAATACATTGCACAAATAATGGGGAGCAACAAACATGCAACACTCAGCACCAGGCCTTGAATTTCACCCCGACATCGTATCTTGGTGCTCGTCACCTCTGACTCGTCTGTGCTTAGTTAAGCGTAAATCGAGCTCTGCAGTAAGAATGAGCGAGGTGTTGGATTGATCAATACAAGCAGGAGTTTGCAACAAAGGTTTTTTTTGGCGTGCAAAGTCTTATTTGTTCCTGATCTTAGCGGAGTTTTTGAATTCCTTATTAGATCAACGTGGCAAAGGAACACGTGAAGACGTTGATCGTTCGTAGACGTTGGCAAAACGCGGAAATTGCAGTCAGTCTATCAATGAAGCGATCATTTTGTACAACTTCAACCTTATATCTACTATATGTTGGAAGCACCTCAACAGAACGTCCTTAATCCAAGCCTTAAAAGTGCTGCATTCCTCCCTACTGCTCGTGCGCACTTGTTTTTAAAGTCTATTTTCAAGAACGTAACACTCTAGATAAATGACCCGGAGACATTTGGCCAATGGCGATCCTGGAGCAATGATTCAGTTTTTATCGTAGGGAATTTGGCGAAAAAGTAATGACCAGCGAGTTGAAGCTGTCATTGCTATATCTTTCGTTGACTTTCGCCCACTCAACGCGTTCTTTCCCTTAATACACAGAGTTGATGGACGTTTTTCCCCCCTACCAACCATGCTTGGCGCAATGCACCTGCCATTTCTTATTTAGACGAAAACTTCTCCCTCTCTCTGCCAATATTTTGCACAAACGACTCCTTCGCAAAATTACGGCCGCTGCTGTCTCTTCCACAGCCAACGAGCAAATCTTTAAAGGCGGTTATTGTGGCCTAGGCTTCAGAACAATGACGACAACGACGGCAACGGAGACATCGTGGAGGATAAATCGCCAACATCTCGTGTGTGAACTGCTGAACCGCTGAGCTCAAACAAATCACGAGCAGTCGGAATTTGCTCCCCAACACTCACATGTTGGGACGTCGATGGGAAAAGCACGTACGAGTTCAGGACGGCCGTGAAGGAGTTGGTGCTGCTTCCGGTGAGAAATGCACACTTTTCCCACATTGATACAGCTCTTTCGGAAGCTTCGCCGAGTGCAACTGCCCGAATCACTCGGGTTTTTCCATGATTCCATGCAATTTCTTTCCCTGACCCTGCTTATCAACCCCCCTCAAAAAAAAGCTTCCAAGACAGTTGTTGCAACTTTCCTCACTCACTTTCTCCACAAAACTTACGACGTAACAGAGACCCAGATTGGATTATTCAAAGACCCTTGCAATTTTTCAGTGTACAAGAGCCACCCTGTACGTACCCAGTGTGCCTCAACGTCAATACATGTGTCTGCGTCACTCAGTGGCAACAAATCTGGCTGGGAAGGGAGGAGCTTTAGTTAATGCCTCTGTCCAGCTGACGCATCAAAGAGTCGTCATCACCGTGCTTAGAAACCCATTTGTTTGTGTCGCTCCTTCCCTGACGAAGATACCTTCAAGAAATGCTTTGCCACGGAAAAAGGGGAAACTTCGTCAGGCCTCAAGGCCTAGGAACGTAGAGGTGTCGTTGCTGCTCCACGATGTGAGTCTTTTTCTATGTTTTAGAACAAGAAGTGGTACAAGTGACTAGATCGTCTATGTCGAGAGTCTGAACCAAGCACCAGTGCGGTTTTTTTCATTATCACATTCCAATTTGCTATGGTCTCCCTGTACGATGAGAAAGAGAGAGAGGACAAAGAAAAACTGCTCAGTCATCCTTCCCTCTCATAGTTTTTACCTTTGCATTCACGTAAAATGTTTTTTTTTTCCACTTACGCATCCCGATGACGAGGCCGAATCGAGATCCTCTCCCTGAGATCCCTGGGCGTCCTCCATCAACTTCTGACCCGTCGGGTGCTTCAGGCGCGGAAAAAACTGCGTCGCCTCAAACGGGAGCTTCTGCGTCTGCTCTCCTGAGTATTTGAGGACAGCCTCGGGCCTGATCACGGCCTCGTCCAGGATCTGAGAGCGTTCGGCCTCGCTGAGGCCGTACCAGACGTTCTGCAACAGAAATCGCAAAAGTTCATTAAGCGCTGTGCAGAAGTTTCCTAACAAATCTACAGGGTGGGCGATGCTTCGCGCCAACTTGTAACTGATTTTTTTTTAGCTTGCCTTTGTTATACCTGTGCTTTTTTTGTTTTCTTCAAAAAGAGGTATTTGTAAAGAGCTCAGTTATTAAATTCTTCGAGAAAAAAGTTACTTCGCTTAACCTAGGGAAAGCTGAGTTAAACAACAAAAAGTAGGGTGAGGTCAGCAAGACTGTCGCAAGTTCGTCGTTCCCCGTTGTAGTTTAGGGAGAGAGAATAATTCGTACGGCTGTAACACTATCAAGATCAAGTTCAGCAAGATCAGACTTTACGCCCCTTTTTATACCGAACTTCCTCTCCTTTGTGGTCCTTCCAATATAATCCCTGTTGGACCTGCTCGAGGCCAACGCGACCCCACCAGTGTTGCTGATAACCCGTATAGATCTTAAAAAAGTTGTCCATGTTCACGAAGACAGCATTTTTCTTGGATTGGCGCAAATTTTCTCCCTCCACCCCCCCCCCTCCCCCTTTCAAAGTAATTTCTGACCAAGTGGGACGCACAAAAGGTCAACGACACGAGGAGAGGTCTGCAAAAAAAATGCGACTCCGTCACAGACAGCTTGTGCGGCCAGCAGGGAATAAGGTCTACTGCTTTTAGAGCAGGAAAGGCAGGGGTATAAGCAGTCTGTGATAAAAACACATTCCCTCCCCTCCCTCGGGGCCAGACCTGAGAAACGGTCAGGTGTCTCCATGATTCTGGTGTTCATTCAATGTCCTCCCTTCTAAAATTTTTTTGATGACCTACCTGTAAAAGTCAGTTTGAGAGAACGAAATGTATGAAAACCCAGGCCTTTGACGAACTGTGAAACTGCACTCTTGATGGGCAGTGGGCAGATAAGCCAGAGTTTGAGTCACGTCGAACCCCTCTGAATTCTGCCTGGCTGTCGGCAGAGCGTGAAAGAGGCTTTAATTCCTCCTTGGTGAGCGCAGCCTTCGTTTATTTTTGTTTCTCCTCTGGCCAAGTATGACACGCGAAGAGAAAATGGAATTGACGTCGTTGCTCACGCTCAAAATAATTACTCAAAGGTAATTTTGCTCTTCATGAACGATTACTCAGGGAGGCTGCACAGCAAACTGCAGTTCGTCATCGACCCCACGAACACGGATGAAAACATGGAGCTCCACAGTGGTTGGCTGAATGACACAGCCTGAATCTGCATGATTGACCATTTCCAGGCAAGATTTCACTTCATGACGCAGGAGCAGCAACAGCAGGCACCGTCAGTGATGAACTCGGGCGTTTTCCTTGAAGAACGCTTGAAACTAGACAACTCTAGATTTCCAAATCAATGATAATTCTCTATTTAACGATAGTTTCTCGACTTTGGATCTTTCAACACTTTCAGTGATATTCCCAACATAACGATATTGTTGAGGGTGACGCACCACTTTGTTAAATCGAGAGTCCGCTGTAATTGGTTTCATCCTCCAACCGCAACCCCTTTCCTGCACTGGGGTCGATGCCACGAAAGCGACAAATTCAGCTTGACCAATGCAGTGTTACTAATGACAGTTTACGAACAGCGGCACTAATAATATCTTTTCAGTGCGCAGCATTTCAGGTGAAAACCCCCGCACCCAGCCGAAATAGGGTAGGAATCTCACCTCGTAGTCGGACTTGACGGACGCGGCGTCAGCCAAGAGCCTGCGGGACCCTGAGAAGGTGGCGACGGAGGCGAAGTAACTCTCGAAGGCGTCGGAGCCGTTCTTGTCGCCCCGTCCGGCGCCAAAAGTCGTCATGTGGATGTTTAGTTCTGTAGCTCACTGGACGCTCATCGCTTCTAAAATATTCCAGGTATTTTCGTCAGAATGATTTAGACCGTGGAGAATTCTACACACGAGACCGTCGACGACTGAGTCGCCCGGGGCGTAAGCGGACGCGCGCGCTCGAGCGATCCTCGTCGAGCGCGCGTACACGATGATAGCAGTGATGTGATAGACCGGGTTTGTCAAGAAGTTGTGGAAGCAACACCAAAAAACGCTTCCACCAAGTCTTCGATCCCCTTTGTTGCCGTTCGTTCAGCTGGCTGCCGTTGGCTGCTGCGCTCCTCGGAGTTCTGGCAGAGCAAGGAGAACTGCTAAAAGTGAAGAAAGAGCCGCTGCGCAGCCAAGACGTACTAGGAGACGGTATGTGAGGCCAGTGGCTGGCAGCTGTCTTTTCTTAAACACTTTCCTCCATGTTCTACTTCTCCTTGGATCTGGAGCAGAGAGAGCGACGAGGGAGAGACGGCGAACGCTCTGTTGGCGAGAGACAAAGCGTCGGCTGTCGAAATAGCCAAAACTCACACTGTCCTGTGCAGGGTGATCCAAGAACGCTGCAATGAGGGTTTTCACCAGCAAGCTCAACATTTTTGAGAGCTGATGGAATGGAAACAATGGAGAGTGTAACAGCCAGGTACTGAAATTAGTGAGGTGAATTGAACTGCTCACTTTTTGGATCACCTGGTAGAGTAACAGTGCAGTCCACCTGGTAGAATACAGTACAGTCAACCTTTGACACACAATAAAGATTCATGATCGCATCTGATGTTCTAGGTGCCTTTTTCGACAGCTGACAGCGATAGCATTTTTGTTCCGGTCCATGCACAGCTGCAGTCTCTCCCACTTCCTTCTCTCTGGTTTGGAGAGGCAGAAGTGTTGCCGCCAAAGCAGCAACGGCAGCAGCAGCTGCTGCTACAGTTGGTGTTGCGCGTGCGCACTGGAGAGATCGAGGAGAGAGCTCAGGGGGCGGGAACAAAAGTCAGCTGATGCTTGGAGAGTGAACGTTTCTACGGAGTACAACGTAATGCGTGTACCACTATAACAATAACTGCGTGTGTGACACCATGGAGCATTATTTTTCAACGCTTTAGGCCTAGCTCAGTGGCTTTCAAATTGTATGACTTTTGTTAGTCTCTGTCGCACTCGTCTGACAATTTAATCTTCCAAAATCACGCATTTTGTGCCCTGAGGCTTTCACGCCCCAAGTTCCAGCTGACGCAGCAGGAAGTTTTATTCCCCTCTTTCTGTCTGCTTTTTCTCTGCCATCTCCCCTTCTTCCTTCTTCCTCGTCGTTCTCCCTGTTGTGGCGCCTAGCACCGGGCCGGTACTACCATAGATGACTACTGCTACGCTAGATACCCAGTAGGCTCTGTTTTTTACATGGCTAAAGCGCAAAACAAACGACAGCTGATGTTAGACGACGAGAAACAACAGGGAGAGAAAGAGGGGCAGAGAATCACAAAGTAAACAAAAACAAAGTCTTGGAGTTGGAGTTGAACGACACTGTTAGGAGCCTGTCTTGTAACTGTCATGAGGCTTTTCGCTGCCTCAGATTGGCAGAGAAGTACCCGGCCGAAGGCTCTCTCTAGCAGGCAGAGGAGTTCACACAAAAGTCAGAGTCAAGTAAACAGGTCTGTATTTCAATGCTCAGTGTCCATCATGTACATTGGCTCAATTTCTCAAAAAATCATGTCTAGTTTTGAGTGACTACCTCAAGTTTTCTGTTTTTCAGGCAACGCTTTTTATTACCTTGCTCCCCATCATCATGGTGCTTCTTTTGATTTATATTTTGTATGTAACCTTTCAACAAAGTTTTAATTGTTTTTTTATCATGGACATGACTTTTTCTTGCAGATGCTGAGGGCAGAAGCCATAAGTCAACTTTTTAACTTCCATGAATTTGTGGGTTGCAAAGGACAGCTCTTGAACAATGTTAGTTCTTTCCAAGGACAATTAAGGCAGAAGTTCTTTAGTCTTCTCAAACATAGTGTAGATGGCAATGAACATGTTAAGAAGATCAGTTCCTGGTTCTACAAGAGACTCTCCAGTGAGGTCCATTAGATTGAAGAATCTTGATTTGCATTCCTCATTTCCAAAGAGGCTGGAAAGTGCATCAAGGCAAGAAGAGCATGTCGTGACATCAAGGATTTTTCTAGTAACAAAGCCATCAATATATTTGAGGGTTGACTCAGTGTCATCATCAACAGTTAGAAGTGGGGTGTCTTCTTTGACATACTTGGTAAGCTCACTCATGCCTTCATTCCTGTTATTATTGTTCACATCATTGTCAATATTAGATGTGAGGAGTAGTGGGCTATCATCCCACTCCAGGGTTTTTCTTTTGCCTCTAAAAGTGTTTGTGCTTACTCGATTTGTAACAGTGCTGACATTCTTTAATTTTCTTTCAGCTTGAGCATATTGCTGAGGAGTAACCTTGTATGAGCACCCATTGCGAAGTCATTGAGCCCCAAAATATTCTTCTAAAGGATCTTGTTGAAACCTGCTGGTCAAAACATACCTCACACCACTGTTCAAGAGGTTTTCCACAAGAAGAAAGGCTGCATTGATAGTGAGGATGAGTGCTCCTCCTGTTTCAAGTGTAAGCATGCCAGAAGGGATAATCGTGGATTCAAAATAGTCCCTGATCAAGAAAAGTTCTGTGACTTTGGGGCAAGTCATGGATGTGATTGGCCCTTTCTTGACACAGTTAATGTTGAAAATTTGGAAAAATCTGTGGACATGGTCCTTGAATTCAGTTGTTGTCTGAACATCAGCTGCTGGAAACTTCAATGGTTCTTTTGTGGCATAGTAAATTAAGGCATTCCGAACAAGCCAGGAGAACATCTTTACTGCCAGTGAAACACGCATGCGCTGAAAATTATTTGGATGTAGAACCTCATTTGTCAAAGGATGGGCCTTCTTTATTGTTAAACCTTTCTCATGCTTCATCAGTTTGTCTAAGAGACCCCATGCAATGTAATGTCTGTCCTTCATTTGCCAGCAATTCTTTCTAAGAAAGTTGTTTCTAATGCACTTCAACAGATGAGTGGGATCAATCATGAGGACGATTTGCCTTCCTGGGTCAATAGGGTTTGGGATGAAAGGCTCCTGTCCCAGGACCTCAAAGGATTTGCCACTCAAGAGAGTGAGGAGCTTTCAATTGGCTGAATAATTATCACACACTGAGAGCATCACTTGAAATCCAGCTTGCTCAAGCCCTTCAACGCAGTCTAGGAAGCATTGTTGTAAAAACTTGGAATCAGGGTTCCTGACAGGGTAAAAGGCAATCAATTGATGATGATGGTGACCAAGTCCAGATATCATGAATGACAAAATGCTCTCCACAAGACAATTTGGGTCATTTAGAGCATACCCATGGACTTTACCCAAACTATCAAATGACACATGCACTTGGCATGCCATTTCATCAAAGATTAAGGCAACTTGTCTTTTCTCTGGATGAACCAATGAGGCAGTCTGTTTTAACTCCTTTTTTCTGCTTTCAGTCAAACCATGAGATCTTGGTGGGACAATGTATGCATCTAGTGTTGAAAGACTGGGTAGTATCATGAAGTCTGTGTCTCGCAGAACCCTATATGCTGTTGTTGAGTGAAATCTTACAAGCATAGCCAACCACAGGGTGGCAGGATTGTAGGTGCGATGGCCAGTCATAAGCTTCAATTGCTCCAGGACAAATTTAAGAGTTGTCCTGTGTTTGAAAGCTTCTGAAGTGTCAACTTTCTGTAGAATGTCACTAGCACAGTGCAACAACTGTTTGTAGTATGAATGGTGAGACTTATCTGTTGTCCAATTAAAGAGATGTTGCAGAAATGTTTTTACTACACTCTCCTTCCTGATGAACTTGCCATCTTTGTAGGCATAGCGAAAGAGATCAGCTAAATCCATGACAACGCCATATTTTTTGAGTTCTACACAACAATCTTCTTTTGTAATGGTGAGAACTTCTTCACAAAATGGAGTGTTTTCTTCAGGAGTTAGCGCAATTTTATGGAAAGAAAATACCTCATCATTCTCGACATATCCCCAGGGAGACTTTGCCTCTGACCTGAATATCTCAAGGAATTGGTCAAGTGACAATTCCTCCTCTTCTTTGGCAAGTGACAGTTCCTCCTCTACTGAGTCTCGACTTGGATGCATATTGCTGTCCTCATCAGCATGCAAAAATTGATTGCTGTTCGCTCCTGGGGGATTTCAGGATGGTACAGACCCCTTCTTCAGAAAAGCCCTACAACAGAAATATCATTCCCTAAATCATAAACTAAATTGCAAAGCACAGGTAACTGCCTCACCTGCTCTCTTTTCTTATGATGCTGCTCTCGTCAAAGTGACGAGCAAAGGCTGGGGCACTTTGGCATGGGGCCTTCATTGCAACAAAAGTGCCACCACTGTCTCCTCAACGAGTCCTCTCGAGGAAAAGTGAACAGGCTGGCATAAACTTTGCCAGGCTTATGTTGTGCCTCTGTCACAGTTCTGGAGGGGCAACCAAATATTGCGCATGTTGGCATGTTGCCCTCAATTCTTTATAAAATCTCCACTTTGTGATTCTCTGCCCCTCTTTCTC
>JAAUXU010066110.1_pt1 | contig 27817 bp, 31 predicted proteins | sample 7278151 | NCBI WGS metagenome assembly JAAUXU01 (sample SAMN14350113, study PRJNA611818) | marine sediment metagenome | isolation source: surface marine sediment (1.8m) | place: French Polynesia: Moorea | collected 2018-08
AAGAAGTCCTCGGAATTTGAGGTGAATGATGTCAGCAATTGACAAAAAGAGCATCTTTAGCTTCTGAAAAATCTCACTTCCTGCCCCCGTTGAGGTTCTCAAATTACAGTTTGGGTTTATTATTTATGTCATAGGCACAACAGTCTAGTCGAGGTCTTCTGCCAGCGACTGGACTGTTTTAGAGCAATGCATGAAAAGATTCCGGCAGCGTTAATCTCCTCCACACCAAGTTAAACGATGTAGGAGTCTCCGGACAAACAGATGACATCTTTCTTTTCTTTGTGGACTGAGTGTTCTTCCTTGTCGTCGACGCTGTTGCTGCCGTCAACAGTGAGGCTGGTGGTGGAGAAGTGATTGAATGAGTCTAACTGAACTCTTTTCCCCGCAGGAAAAAGGCCAAAGAAAGAAGAAGTGGTCAGAACAAGAGATGAATTAAGACCGCTACTCTGAATGTGACCAAGGAGTGTGACCACTTCCTGTGCTGCAAACCACGTACGACCTGCAGACTTTTTCTTGTCCTGCCCACGTCGGCACACAGCTACTGCTTGCGCGCGCGTGCGCACCCGCGCACGTGCGCTGTTCAATTTGCATTTCTGGATCATTGTTGGCCACCGCACAATGGAATAGTGTGAGTCAGGGCCTGAATAGAGGCCTCCTGGTCACGAGTCGTGCCTGTGTGCGCGCGTCCAACCAACAGTGCCGAGGAAGGGAGGGGGGGGGAGGACGCGTACGTGCTACAGGGTGCCTCAAAAGAGATGTGGCGAGTGCCAGGAATTCGTTCCTATCGGCCTTTTCGTCACAAGCCATGGTAACTCTGGCAGTTGGTGCACCCAAGGAAATTTGGGAAGGCCTCTTCGTCTGGTCTTGGAGACTGCAAATGGTTAGATGACGCATGCTGCATCTGGCACATGATGGCTGCAGAGCAGCAAGCTGCAATCTCAGACGCGTCTGCAATTGAGACTTGGCTGCAGACTTCTTTCTGGCCTTAGGTATACTTACTTTGGTACACGAGACCCTGAGATTGGAGTTTATGCATTCGATGAACGGTTAGCCATACATATTAAGCATTCCGGCATCAGTTGCCTTGATGTGAAGTTATGGAAAAACCTGTGACAATGAGTGACTAAAGTATATGTTATTCTGTGCGTGAAAAACACGTTACCTTTCGTTAGTAAATGTCTGGCTGAGAAAGATCAGTTGTTGCCCATCACATGAAGCAATACAATGGGGAATGGATTATCTACAGATTTTGGTCCAACCCAAGAAACCCTAAGTAGGAAACTTTGGAATAGCAGTCGAGGAAATTTGTGTTCTAACAATTTTCAAGTGTACTCCTCTAAAAATGTGAGTATTCAACCATATAGAAAGCGTATAGGAAATCTGTTGGCACCGCCAAAGAGCCTGTATGAAAGAATCCACGAGACATACGAGAAGTAACTGGAATGTGTGCAACTCCGCCTGTGACACCCTGTATGTCTGCGAAGGCATTGTGCACGCACGCACGTACGTCTGTTTGTTTATTTGTGTGTGAGAATAAAAGGAGACCATTGTCGTTGGTGCCTGTGTGCGCCAAAGTTCTCGCTCTTCATCATCATCGCTCTCTCTCTCTCACACACACACGCTTCACTTACACTTGTAGAAGTGACGCAACAGTTGCTTGTGTACGCGATTTGCGTCGTGTTTCCTTGGCGCTTCTGGGGCGGAAACAGCTGGAGCTGACGCGAGATGCGTCACAAATGTGTCGCAAAATCAGTTGATAATGACGCAAAAGCAAGGAGGCGGGGTGAAAAACTGAAAAAAAGCTAGAAAAAAAGTGTGTTGCCTTCATGTACGAATATCAATGTATATGCTTGAAGGGAAGACTTCACGAGCTGGATTGACTGTTTCTATTTGGGACAGAAGCCTTAGCCATAGATATTGCATGACTTGCCTGTTATTTTTCCTTGTGCTGAATACAACGCGCATAAGCTGAAAACCTAGCGAAGGAAAAAAAAAACTAAATAGCGAAAATGATGCTTAATGATCCAAAATGAGATGACAACAATTGTGAACAAGCAGTGAAACTTCGAGGAATTGTGAATAGAAAACAAAGTTCATAGAAGTAGAAGCACTTTCATTGTCACCCATTTTTGCTTAGGAAAAGCCGACGGAAAAACCTATATTTCCGTCATCCAAAGTTCCGACGTCCAATCATCACCTTTTTTTTCTTTGCTTTATTCCATGCAGGTAGAAGTACTGAGGGCGCTTTTACACTGACACAAAGGACTGAAATGGCCGTGAAAGCGAGTCCGCAGGTGCTGCCTGGGGTGGGCCTGAAGGGTCATTATTTCGAGCTCTCCGATAATGAGTCATTATGCAAAGTTACACCATCCCAAGTCGATGACGCTGTCCCGGCCCGGCACGTACAGCACGGCCTGTTCAGTCTGCACCTCCGACCTAGCGTCCGACGCGGCATCACCCTCCCGCACCGCGTCCAAGGAGCCCATGGGGCGGAAAGTCGGTCAACTCTGACCCCAGGCGTGAGCCCACGAAGTTGTTGGACGATTCAATCGACCCTGTCATCACATTTTCGCGTCTAGTTTCTTCGCAATTGTTTTTGCATTATGAGCACATGCCCAGCAGCCGCAGCAGTCAGAATGACTTGTGGTCACATTCCGCGAATCCGACCGGATTTGCATTGCATGCGTCAAGATCCGTTGAGGAAGTCAGGCCTGCGTGCAGTGAGGCCTAGGCAGGCCTCCTGGAACAAGATAATTGATGCCAGCACACAATGGCCTAGCTGAAAGTCTCCCATTTCCTTCCTATTGCGATCACTCAATTGGTGCCAACTATCAACTATCCACTGGAACTTTCCGTGAGCAAACGCGTGTCTGATGAAGATCATTCACACGTGGTTGGTGGGTGGAGGCCACGACTTATCGATGACATGAAAAATGACAGTCGAAAGTCACTGACGACCTAAGAAATCACAGGTGGAATAAAAAAGCCAGACAATTTTTTTTTCTTGTCTTTGGCAGAGCAATTTTTCATCTTGTCAAAAAAGTCTACCAAATATCTTGAGTGACACCGGTTGGATCGTCGGCAAATTTCTTTCGGAACTCGGAATTTTAAGGCTTTATTGCAATCTTACTGCGACCAATTTCTTTTTCAATTTCTCATCGCCAAAATTTTTGCCCGTGCAGCAGCGGCTTCTACATGAAATTCCGGCGTCTAGCCATCTGTCAAAAGTCTTTCAAGGGCGGCAGCGGCGTTGTTGTTGTTGTTAGTTGACACAACTTCCGATCTGTTTCACAAGAGGCCTTATATACGGGGCCTTTTAAGGCCCAGTGGAAAAGACGCAAACGCAGCTAGCCACACACACACACACTGGTGTATTTATTGCTCCACATGAGAAAGATGGCCGCGTTCTCACGGAATTAAGCGGGAAATGAGAGGCGTGGTAAGGCCCACATAAGTTATGCCTCCACTTTGACACATCCCAGCGTATGTAGATAGATAGATTCAGTGCGATTTCAGCTGCACCGCGAGCGTCGGAAAATTGCACACAGATGTGAGAACGAACAGTCCAAGTCTGCTTGCTGCTGCTGCTGCTGCTCGGGCATTGCGTGACCACCGCGAGCGCCCTGGCAATTTCGCACATGCAAAAAAAAACAACAACAAAAAGCTCGGCGTTGAAGCTTTTGCTTCCCGAAAGAGTTGCCTGGCAAAACTTGCGTGCGCTCACGGGTGAAGGAGACGAGCGATTAACGGCATCTCTGGCAACCATGTTGCTGGTCAAGCCGAATCCTGGTCCGGAAAGTCATGCCAGTGTCAAGGTCTGGACGCAAGCACAACTTCTTCATTTCTCCATCAGCTCAGTCAAACACTCAGAACAAAGAACTGGTCAACCTCTGACCTACAGGACCTGGGAATGGCTTACTACATCCAGATTGATGGTGAACAGCGGTGCACAAGACGTCAATGTCGCATCGTCACTATATCGACGGTTCTTATGACGTCAATGTCGCATCGTCACTATATCGACGGTTCTTATGGGCAGACTGCATGACGTCAATGTCGCGTCGTCACTACATCGACGGTTGAGGAAATGCAAGTCTTCTTCTTGGCTCTAGCTTGCTGCACTTGGCCGGGAATCCTTTTTTTCCCCCCTTGAAAAGAAAAATCAACGAGCCCAACTTTACAGCAGTGAGGGTGAAATCGCGGTATGACCAGTTTGGGTGTTGACTCAGAGGAGTGAGTTGTACGTCTACGAACAGAGATGGGTGCGGGAGGACAGATGGGACGCTGGGACTGTGAAGTATGGTCTCCGAAATGCCTGAACAATCACACATTGTCGTCGTTTGCTCTCCTGCTACTGTTCGTCACGTGGTGGTCGTGGCACCGCCTGACGACGGCCGCATCCATAAGCTGTCGCAGACGAGGCGGTGCAACCAGTCCAGATAAATGCGAAGGTCCTGGGGACCTCTCCGGAAGTCGCTCTTCTCATCGTAGCTGGAAAGAAATTGAAGGAGAAGAATTTTTCGCGGGTTCTCAAACAACTCTTGTCCCCCTCGCCATTGTTTGTCTTTGGCACAACTGTGGCGGCCGTGCCAAAGCCGGTGCCAAAGTGCCAAATTCTCCCCGATCAACTTGACTGGCGCAAACCACAGACAAGGGTGATCTGCCCCGTCCCATGCAATTGGGTGGGCAACAACACAATGACTCGACGCTTTGCATTCTTCTTCATCTCGTTTCTTCGCTCCATCGAGTGAGACTTTCAGGAAATGGCAGAAAGACGTCGACAATCTGTTCAGGTCCCCCTCCCATGGACTGTATTTAGCGCCAGTGTTTAGCATATCACTGTGCTAAACAATGAGAGGCTAATCTCTTTACCAGACAGGAGAAGAAAAGGAGTTATTGCGTGTTTGGTACTCGTACCTCTGATCCATCCCGCACCTTTTGGCCCACATACACGTACTACAGGGTGGCGAAAGAAAAGCCAGGGCATTTTCCACACTTGTGTCGATCAGGGAGCAACTGAATCATGATGACGACGACCCCATCGAACCTGCGCCCGGTCAGTGGTGCCGGACATTTTGCATGGCCGGCATCCCGCACAGTCGATCGAGCGTGAAACCTACGTACGCAGAAACCGGACCATTTAACATTGCGCTGACGCCACAAAAGGGTCTTTAGAGTCCCATTTCATGTTCCGCACCCTGTACTAATTCGTCCGCCCGTCAAGGCATAATAATATTCAGTTCCCTCGGCGAGCTTAATGCCATTGATGGCCTCAAAATGTGTCAACTCACTGCTTCCTTATGCATTATGATCTACTACGTCTTATTACTATGGGTACACGCAAGTTTGCACGCACAGAGAGAGAGAGAGAGAGAGAGTGCGCTAATCTCAGGTTTGCATATGTGTTTGCCAGGCAGTCACGATTGAAAATATTCGTCGTTAACACACATGTGAATGACTTAAGGGCGCGGTGGCGCCTTCATAAGTACGCTTAACATGAGTGTCGTCACCTAAGACTCAGTTAAGTCGTGGCCAGCGTCCGTACACAAATGCACCCTGGCAGGCAACATGAAGAAGTTGACCAGGGCGTTTGATAAGCCGCAATCTCTCACACAGGTAATGAGTCACACCTTTATGCGAGTCATTTTACCATCCCCCATAGCAATAATGATGCAAATGTGCATGAAACATACTTTCCTGAATGATCATCTCATCACGCACGTGCCGTGTGTACCGTACGACCGACACAAGCTGTCCATGGCCGTGCAGGAGTGAGTGTTGGCACAAGTGCGTCAGCGTGTGCATCCTCACGCCCGAAAAATATTCTCCTCACTCAGCCCAGTTGGCCAGGGCAAGGGTGGCATACATATGTAACACCGTGTACTGCATGCATAGCAAATGCTGTCATTGTACCGTTCTTCTTAAGCAGGAAATTATCGACCGTTAGGGGCGCAAAATGAGCATTTCGTCAAAAATGGAGATACCAGGAAGCCTTTTTATTTATTCATAAGTAGCTTAAGGCTGCCGGTTTTTTTTTCTTTCAGGCAGCTTGAAACTCCTTTTTTCTCTCTCTCCCGGCCCCGACCGCGTCTTACGCACTCCCAATTAGGCCCGCAGAGGCCCAAATTAAAGTCTCATTATATGGGCGATAACGATCTTGTTAACACAATATTTTAAACGCGAGCAGGATGGACGTTTCCATCATTTCTTCTTCCAGATATCGGGATTTTAGGTGGAAAAATCTTGCCGCTCAGGTAAAGGAGACTGCACTTGACGTCTCTTTCATGATCGTTCGTGGCAATTTCGTCGAAGCTCCTTATTTTCTTTCACAATTCTGCTAGGTGCAACGGGCATTTTAGGTTCTTCAGCATGTTGTTCCGGCTGTCACCTAAAATTCCGAGGTGCAGTTATCGGCCCTGCTCATGGATGATGTCGCCCAATGCACTGTGTCCACACGAACGCACTCTGCAGGCTTGAGGAGGAAGTCTCGCCCGTGCTGGAGCACGGGATCCTGACAGAGTGCCTTAAGATAAGGCAAAAAAAGACACCGGGAATCAATTGTCTTTTTTTTATTTTTGAGTCACCTTGTGTTCTCCGGAACAAAATGGCTCCTTCCAGCTGACTTGACAGCGCTCGGTCAGATTCCAGTGCTCTGGAATTGTAGAGAGTCCTAAAAAATCGGACTCGAATCCCAAGCAAATCCGATTCGGGTCCTAAACTAATCAGACTCGAAAAGAAATCGGACTCGAGTCCAACTCGATTCATTTAGCAAATGTTCCATGACTCGTCGACTCCGGACTCGGGTCCGAGTCAAGCTTTTAGGAAAACTGAGTTGCCTGGAAAGTGCCTAACAAGAGAGAAATGAGGATTGCTGCAGGAAGTGGCAAAGATACATTGAAAATAATTTGGTAACGGCACACACATTCCCAAATATCTGTATCCTTCTAAAGATCACCACAAAGAAAAAAAACCGCATCAGGCATCATCACTTGTCAAATGACCAATAATGTCATGGGATATTGCTTCTCACTCTGTTTCCTCCCGAGATGTTGCCAAATGACTACAGTCAGCAGACTCGTTACAGCATTACTCTAGTCCGTGACATCTTGGCAAGTACACGTCTGCTCCTCCCCGTGTCCTCTCCTCGAAGCAGCGTCACCCTGTACTGATTGCTCCTCTGCCACGTTACTGGGTGTCCGTCCTGCTGACATCGTGACGTCGCTGACGATGGACGTCCGTATGTACCAAAGAGTACAGAGCAACGCAGCTAGAGGAGAGGACGACTAGGCTGACTTGTCAAGATAGCACGGACCAGGTACCAAGATGTCTGGACCGCATGTCCGAGCAGCTGACGTACATTAGCCTCACCTTCACCTGCGACAAGCACTTCTCGTAGGTGTTCCTGCACATGCACACAATGACTCCAGACTACCTGTTTCAGAAGCTGATGTCCATGTTGTTGCAGGTGTTCCTGCGCATGCACGCAATGACTTAGAACTACCTGTCTCCGAAGCTGACGAACATCAGGCACACCTTCAAGTGCTTGTTGTAGATGTTCCGACGTATGCACACGTCGATTCTGTCAGTGGCGAAGAAGAAAAGGGAAGGGACCGTAAAGATCTCACGTCGGAAAGTGCGTATCAAAGAAATGCCCTGGACGAAGATGATTGCTCTGACACGTGCGTAAGTCCGAGTTCAAGGAGACCAAAACTCTGGCTAAGGGGGAGAAGCAACCGCAAGAAGATCTGGTGCGTGACAGCAAAGTCAGGGCCTTGTTGGATATACCTGGAGCAATAAATGCCAAGTACAGGGTCGTTCAAAGGAAAAAAAACAAATGTAAAGAAAAGTCATGCATTGAGGTGTCGGGTCATTCAAGCACTTGCGACGGGCAGGTGATGAACGCTTGACTTGCACCTCCGCCCAGAGCAGTTGCAAGTGCTGATCTCTGCATTGGCGGGACAGTTGTGAGTCTGGTCGAGTTTTCAGCCTGGTCCTAAGTGAGTTGCGAGGGACGTGAGAGCGAGTGAAAGTCAGTGGCAAAACGACAGCTTAAAATCATCAGCCCCAATCTGTAAGACTTTTGGAGCTGACGTCTTCATGGTCAAGGTCGTCAACGTACTGACGTCGACCTCACTGTTCTTGATGAGCTTGAGCCCGCACGAACTTGACCAGGTCCAATTTCCGTACCAAAGTCTATAGTTCATTTTGCCCCTCGACTTGACTTGCGTCACATCCAAGTTTGTTCGGCTTTTTTGAATGATCAGTTCTTTATTTCCATGACACCTCCGTCTTGGCCGCTGTGGGACTTCCCAGATACGCACGAAAACCGAGACTTCCTTGGAAATTCCTTTGACATGCTGGACATCAGAGCTGTGTCCAACTGTATTTTTCCCACATTTGTGGAGAAAAAAAGTTGACTTGATGGTCCTGCTATCGACAGTGCCAGCTTGATTGCTTTGCGTCAACACGTCAAGACATTGAATCACTGTCACCAGTGAACGCGACCAAGTCATGACAAAAGGACACTTCCTCCTTCTCGGCCACCCGAAACTTTGATATCAAACTGCGCACTTCTTCTGGTCGACCCTGTAGAAAAAGACGTCGTAAACAGGGGGGCTGAGGGAAAAAAGCCAAATTCATCTTGGTCACCTGTGGTCGGTCTCGCGCCGGAAATCATTCCATTGACAACGCCGTCGGCTGCTCCAGCGTCTTCGGCTGCAACAAGGATCTCCACAAGTTGATCGTCGGTTTGCGCTGATGCTCATGAAGTTTTGCCCAGTCAGGCCCAGGAAAAGGCCTTCACTCACCCTCTGAGCGCTCAGCTTTCATGGAAAACAAAGTAACCGCCCCCGTCCGGCAGGCGTATGTAGTAGGGTAGGGCAGAAATCAATTGATCAATATATTAATTCATATCTGCACAGCGGCGTGTGCGTGTGCGCGCGTGCGTGCGTGCGCGTGCGTGCGGCATAGTTATTTTTGCCTTCGTGCATGCCTAAGGATATGGACAAGGTGAAAACAGCAGGTAGCATATATACATGCATACATACATACCATATACGTACATACCATGGATGTAGGTGGTTCCTTTCTGTGGAGGAAACACAGCACAAACTTTGAGCCATCAGAGAAAATGTTTCTTGAGGTCGTTTGCTGTTCATATATTATCCGTGCCTGTGACGGCCAGAGTTAGATTGGACTCGACCAGGGCCATGGGATTGGACGTGACGAAGCTGTGCACGTTCGAGCTTTGCCCAAAACAAATGTGGGCAGGGAAGCAGGAAGGCTGCGTTTCACTCTGGAGTCAGGTGGGGTGGTTTTTCTTTTTGGTCTCAATGATCCCGTTGGCCATCATCAACCCGATCAACCTTAAGAGGCTGGAGTTCGAACTGCCGCCACTCAGCAATGACTAAGCAAGGGGTATAAAATAACTGAAAAAGCATTAAAGATACGTACGTAACTTCCATGAGCTACACACATTCTCGAGCAAAGTGAACGCGGGAGCTGCAGCATTTTGCAAACTGCAAACTTATTTCACCTAGAAATTCTCTTCTGACATCTGCTTGCACGCTGGAGGAGAATCCTGTGCATTACGAACTGCATTGCGTACGTACGCACCTGCGGTATGTACTGTGCAGACGGCGGGAAAAGAATCTGACCGCGATTCACGCCGCAATTCGCCGTTGGATGAAAAATCTGCGCTAAATACGCCAAATTGGCACTTGTTGCTGCCTGCAGAGATGGATGGATGAATAGATAGGCAGATAGATACATAGTTAGGTATACGCAGCCTCAGGCCCTCAGCACGTGCATTTCTGCATGTAATAAGTAATATGAAGACCGTTGATTGCCGAACGAGCAGTCTACTGCGGACGTAACCATTAGGCCTTTTGGTGCAGGGCCTAACCTGCTATCAGATTCCTTGGCTAATTGTGCAAGTACGCATGTGCGACGCCGTCGGACGCGCGGGCGCGGAGGCTCGAGACAAATGTGTTCAAGGCACCGAACCGATTCTGACGCGCGCTGGCGGGCAACGAAAATCGGCTCCTGGAAAGGAGGGGGGGGGGAATGGAGATGGTGGAGGAGGAAGAAGAGGAAAAAGAATTCCCCAGGGGCCGCCACAGCCGCCACAGTCGTGCCAGCCAGCCGCAGCGGCCGCCGCCGCCGCCGCCAAGCAAAAACTTTCGGCGCAAAGTATAAAAGAGGCCTGGAAATCTCCGAATCCCTCAGTAGACTCCCATCCTCTGTGAGTGAAGACATCAAGAGAGATCTCAACGCAACGTTTGTGTGTGAGAGAAGAACCGACGTCTCTCTGAGCATGAAGGTAACGTGTGCGGTGGAAAAAAAGTCGTGAGAAAGTGATCACTCCGTGTATCTCTGACATGAGTAAAGCATCTTATGGAATGAGCACTTGGCAGCTCTCAATGAATCTTTATTTTGCCTTCAGAGTCTTTACGCTCGACGACGGAGAATTGATTTGTATATTTTTTAATACTCTGGTAAAAACAAATTCACTCGGCTTGAAGGACAGAGTGAGGAATCACGTGTGTCTCAGAGCTACACTTATGACTATTGCTCTTCCATTCACCCACATCGATTGTGATCACCTGCGCGGATTTCTCATTAGTGGTCAGCGCAAAATAAAGATCGTTCTGCACAGCAAATTTTATTGCATTTTTTTTTTGCAAGGCCTTGCAGCCGCCCACACCTCTCTTCCATGTTTTTTGCAATGTACCTTTGACCAAGCCAAGCCGCCAAGGCTGCAAGCAACGTCAATTAAGAAGAGGTTTTTGCGGCTCACAGGACAATTTTCTCCCCTGATTTGCGCCATTCGTCTTAAGAGCCAACACTTGAGGACATCAACGTCAATTTTCTTGCCTCAAACTTTTCTCCCTGGCCAAGGGGTTGTTTCTTCCCACGAGGAACAACACGTACATGGAAGCCGTTTGGCATGAGACCACCTTTTGCCACTCGGTTGCGCACCTCAATAGATCTGGACTTAGGGATGCTTCGAGCTTTTGCAGATCCAAAAAATCGCCGGCTGGGAGTGGATTGAGCTTTTTTCTCAGAACTCGAGACATTTCGAGCTTCTTTCAGGCTTTGCGTCCCTGAATCTTTTGGAAGCTTTCTTAAATGCCAGCTGGTAATGGCCACAGGATTGTCATTGCGTCCCGCTTCGATCGAATTCACCCACATTGCAGTTGTGGGGGGTCGGTGCTCGAGCTTCTTTCGAACTTCGAGTCAGCTCGACACTCTTTGTCTCGGCTCGACGAATCATTAGCCTGACTCAGTCACTGCAGATGAGCAGTGCGCGATATTTCTAGACTGATGCACGACGAGAAGACATTGGAGACAGATTGTCCGGCGAATAATTCCTCTGCCCTGAATTGCTCAGTACGTCGATCCTCTCCCAACCGTTGTTTTCTCCCTCATTCCTGTTTTCAGACCTTACTCCTCCTGTTCCTTGCCTCCTTGGCCTCTCCCGGCCTGACCCAGTCCTTCTACAACAACCAGCCCTCCTTCTACAGGCCCTACTACAGGAATGCCAGAGAAGGCACCAGCAGCAGTGACGCGGCTGAGGAAGCCCAACCTGTCGTCAGTTATACCACCACGACCACGACCACCACTCCCGCCCCTCCTCCGCCGCCGCCACCGCCTCAACCTCCAGCGCCGAAGGCTGAACCCAGAGCTTACCCACCTCGCAGGCAATCATATCCCAACCCAGCTCCAGCTCCTCCTCCCACACCGTCTTATCCTCAGCCATCTCCGCCTGCACCCCACCAGCCTGAGGAGAACCTTGGGCCCGTTTCCTACAGCTTTGAGTGGAAGGTGAGCACCAGGGTGGTTTTTTTGTAGGTGACGAGAAGAAACACTTTTCAACCCCCTCTGACGTCAGGTCCTTGATGACAATTCCAACAACGACTTCGGTCACCAAGAGAACCGTGAGAATGAGCTGACCACTGGAGAATACTACGTGCAACTTCCCGACGGCCGCAGGCAGAAAGTCACCTACTCCGTCGACGGCTACGGCGGGTACCAGGCCGAAGTCACCTACGAGGGAGAAGCCAGCTACCCGCCCGCACCTCCTCCAAGGTCTTATCCCAGCAGACCTCAATATCCGGAGCCCCAGATTCCTGAGGCAGCCTCTGAGCCAGTTAAGACCAGCGTTCCAGCTCCCTACAGGTACCCCTAGACATCCTGTAACGCGACTACGGAGTCACGGAGATCTTCCTCTTCCATTGCAGACCCGCTGCACCCGCTGCACCCGTTGCACCCGCCGCACCCGTGGCACCAGCTGCACCCGCTGCACCCGCTGCCCCCACCTCAGTGCCGGCTCCGGCTCCAGCTCCCACAAGGTATGTATGTGCAGAGGAGCTTCTTCTTCCCATGGAGCACAACTTTCTATGACATCTTGCACTCAGTAGCTACCCTCAGCCTTCGCCCCAGCCTACCTACAAGCCTCAGCCAGAGCCTTCTCCGAGCCCGAGTTACCCAACCCCTCCAGCCCCCAGCCCCAGCTACCCCCCACCCCCATCTCCTAGCTCCAGCTATCCTCCGCCCCCAGCCCCCAGCCCCAGCTACCCTCCATCCCCGTCGGCTAGCCCAAGCTACTCCCCTCCCCCTCCTGTCCCCTCGCCGTCTTACCCACAGCCCGCGGCCCCTCAGCCCAGCTACCCTCCTCCTCCCACCCCTAGCTACCCGCCCCCTCCCCCTCCTCCCCGTCCCTCCAGTAGTTACCCACGGCCCAGCTACCCCCAGCCCCAGCCCAGTTATGCACCTCCCAGCGTAAGACGATACTCGTACAAGACTGCCGAAGCTGAGAAGCCCCAGGAGGAGCAGAAGAAGCCCCGGTATGACCAGAGCTCTTCTGCCAGTGAACAAGTGGAAGTTCGGGTGAGGAAAGAGAATCACACTTGTTGAGTACTGATAGGAATCAGAAAAATCCCCCTAGGTTGAAGCTCCCGAACCTGAGGAACAGCCCAAGGAGACAGAGGTGAAGACACTGCCCAGGCCCTACGAGGTTTACTACAAGTACCTCTGAAGAATGCCATAATGTGCTGTTCGCGCAACTTATAAGGTTATATTATGAAGTAAGGTAGATCCAATTCAAAACCACATGTACACTCACCTATCATCTGTACCACTGTGACTGTCCAAAAACATCTCTTCCATGCACTGAAGTCGACTGCAGTCGATTTTCATGGCAGTGAGCAAATTTTCTTTCCACCGATCCCTAAAGTAGCTGATCCAAACATGCCTTTTGTTTCAGGTAGTTTTCAGTTTCCTTTGTTATTATGTTTCTTTTTTTCAAACCATGCAGAGCATGAAATCTATTTATCCACAATCAATTTGACAGCGTCATTTATTCCGCCGAAACATTGCCCTAATACTGTGAACATTGAAAAATGTCAGAGCGCGCAACAATGACTGTGCTGACGTAGAAATTTATGCTCTCTATGAGCTATCGACTCATTGTACTCGAGCAGACAGTGGGGCCCGATTTATTACAGGCGATAGCAATTTTTGTATAATGCTTGAGCGACCATTAGGGGCGAACTTCGGGAAGATGGACGAATTTGCCGCGATTTAGCATTCAGGTTCAGCATTTAGGTTCAGCATTTGTCTCGCCACGTAGTGGAAACGATTCTTCCTCTCTCTGTTGTACTTCAATACAAGCGCTACATTTAAGCTTAGTAACTTAATTTATAACTTTAAGTGCTAATTTGGCCTCTGAGTGCAGAAATGTACACTTAGATGGCGTTTATAGCTTAATAAGTATGTCTTAAAGCCTTTGAAGTAAACAAGACTTGATAAGTCGGGCCCTACTGTACCTATATCTAGGGCAAAGAAGTGATAGTACAGCGGGCTGGGTATTAATCACTACAGCTTCGAAGAACTACGGTAGATTTTTCGCTATGTGCAAAAATGTGCTCGCCGTGCAAAGACAAGACTTTCAGCACGTGTCTAAAAGCATAATTTCTTCCTTAACTTTTTCTAAAAAAAAAACCCGGTACTGATATTTCAAAAGTAATGTGTCCTAATTGCAGGAATGCATTCAGGCAGGACTTTGTTGTAATTTTTCTCGCATTTTTTCCAACAACTCAAGTGCATGTAACCACTCTTGTGGACAACAACTTGTCTGCAGTACATTATGTACTGCACATAGTACCCAGGACCTCTGTTAGCTAGCGGTCGTTTTGTTGCATCGGCGACGGTGAGATCACGGCAATGGGGCTGATCATGCTGCAGGAGCACCCTAAGTCAGCTCTCTGGGCTTTGACGCGACGGTCACGACGGCCACGCACTTGTCCATGGTCTACAAGGGGAATTTAGGACGAGATCGCCTCGTCAGGGCACAGACAGAATGCGAAGTTCGACGTCTCCAAGTCGACCAGACACTTCTGTGCGGTACGTGTATGCACATGTTGTGGGAGCACACATTGTACTATCTAATGTACATGTGTACATGTGCATAAGCACGCTTCCTTCCTGGGAACTTGCGTGCAGTCGTACATGCCCTTCAAGCCAATACAGGCCTTTCTGAGAATCTGGGCAGTGAAACACCCATCGATTTATGCAGGTACTTCTGCACGTTCCTCAACGGCTGGGAAGGCTTCAAAGGCCTCTGGCAGGCCCCCTTCCCCTTTGGCCCCTCCGCAGTGACGCAAGGCCTTATTATATCCGTGGACTCTCGGAACAGAACGAATCAATCGATGAGTTTCACCACGACGTCGTCGTAGCCAAGCACTGACCATTGACGACTTTCTCTCCTCTATGTATGTCCACGTACTTACAGTATTATTAGACCTTGTTCGACAGAGAGCAGGAGGACAAATACACATTGACCATACCGCAGTTCCCCGCGTGCTCCTTCAGCGAGGAGAAGACCTTAGTTTAGCACTTCTATAAATGTGTACGTGCCTTAAATAGCATTTTGGGCAGAAGTCGCAGATAGCGGCAGCCTCGAAACTACCGTCGCCAGTTAGTTCGGTGCAACTATGGGCTGGCAGAAGGAGCTGATGGAAGCCGTCGAGTCAGACGACTACGACTGGGTCCGGGACATCATGGACGATGAGCGGAGCAGGCAAAAGTCGCTGGCCAAGCAGGAGGGACGAGTGCTGGAGGACTTGTGCATTCCTCACGTGGTGAGAAAGAACTCGAGTCGTGAGTCCTTGGACCACGACTATCAGTACGCACGCACACGCATTATTAGCCTGGTCCTTTTTCAACACGACCTAGGCTGCCACGAACGGCCAGACGAAGATCCTTTACTACTTCATCGCCGAGTGCGGCGTCCCCATGGACCTGGTGTGCGAGTTCGACCACCCCTCACTCAATGAAACAGCGAACCTCTCACTGCTCCAAGCAGCAGTGATTGAAGAGCAGGTACATAGAGGTGGAGTACTTCCCTCTCTTATTAGCACATCTGCAACCTCGATGTGCTGAGTGCAGGCAGACACGGTGGCCATGCTGGTGGAAATCGGTGTGGACGTGGAGGAGGAGACCGACGACGACTCACTGCACTCCATCTTCTACGCCGCCGAGAAGGGGTACACTGACATCTTGGAAATCTTCATAGAAGAGGCAGACGTCAGCCCGAACAAGGAGAGGATCAAAGGACGTGAGTGACTGGCGCAGCAGAACCTTGTTTGTTTTGAGCGCGACCAATTCGATCTGTTCAGGTAACACCATCGAGAGTATCATGGAGGCTGCTGTGAAGAATGGGCGGCAGAGTACGGCCGCCATGCTGGCGGACAAAGGCGCCAAGGTCAAGCCCGGCTTGGTCTGCACCGCCGCCACCAAGGGAGAGTAAGTGTTTCAAGACTCAGGGGGTGGCGCGGCGGGAAGTGGAGGACTTATGGGGTGAGATAACATTTTCAGGGACGCCCTAATCCGGTTCCTGGTGTACGAGCTGAGAGCGGACCAGAACGAGGTGAGCGACGGTTTCACGCCCCTCGGGTGCGCCATCAGGGAGAAGAAGACGAGCACGGTCAAGACGTTGATCGACATGAACGCAGACACGCAGTGAGCGTCCAATAATCGGTGGCGTGTAATCGCCCACGTGCTTCACAGTGCAAATCCTCATGTAACGGATCCTTTTCTTCAGAGTGAGGGTGAGTGGCAAGGCCAGCAAGCACCGCACCGTGAACAGGGCCACTGCCGAGGAACTCATCACTGCCATTTACATGGGCGAGTGGGACCACTGGAGGTCCGTGGTGAACACCTATGTATATATTTAGCTATTAGTGATTTTCTCGATGACACCAATCCTCACTCAACACAGATACAATGTGAAAAACAAGACCAAGGCCGCCGAGCAAGAGTGGAAGAAGACCACGTTTGAGTGCAGCAAGATGCTGGAGGTGCTTGGAGATCACAAAAAGACAGTCCGTAAGTACACACGTGTTTGCACGGGCTATTCTATGCTGACGCTGATGACTTCCCTCAGCCAAGTGGTATCCCAAATGCTCCACCGCGCCCCTCTTCTACTCGGTGCTCCGCAACCTTACGCATTTCTTCGTGGAGCGATTGCGCTGCATATCGAGCGAGGAAGAGAGCATCTACAGGTACGGCACCACCATCGACATCTCGCTTCTCCACGCCGCAGTCATCGCCAAGAACGTGGCAGCCGTCAACAGAATTCTGGTACATGCGCTCGATAGCCCCACAGCCTCCGAGGCTGAACTGACCTCTATTGCAGAGAGATGAGAACCCATACGTCAGGAACTGCCTCTATCCCGGTCTCTTCAAGGAGGGACGAACAGAACTGGTGGGCACTCCAGCAGATTTCTCGGAGGTCCTGGGTACAGCAGCCATCAAGAAGATCCTGGCCCAGCACAGAAAGGACAGGCAGCACAAGGGTCAGTACATGTGTGTAACTGTAGGAGACAAAGTGAGTAAGGAGCCTTCTCTCCCCATCAGATTGTCGGGATCCCAACAAGGACTCCAAAGTTTGCGCCTTGATGTGACCACTTTTCAGCTTCATCCGATGGAATTGGAACAATCAGCGGTATCGGACTAATGCACGCGCCCATTGGGAAGACTGCAACTCTTTGGAACTGTCGTAGAGTAGAAACTTTTTTTTATAACGTTTTTTTTTTTAAAAAAAAAAAACAGCATTAGCTCGAAAGAACGGTGCGGTAACTGCTGACCAAGCCCTATTGTCATTTCGAGATTCCTCTACACAGTATGCACTGCATGCAAAGCATGGATCCTGCGTATGACATGGAATTCGGAAAAATCAGAACTGTATTACATGTTTAGATTCCAGAGATTCTCAGTGACACCAAACTCTCTCCAGACGGATCCGTGGTTAACATATGGTATCCGGTCACCGGTTCATGTCATGGTTCAGTAGAGACTGCTGCACGGGTTATTGCAGTATCTCGTTGGCCTCCACGTATGACTTTTCCTCCTCCATGGCCTCCCGGATGTCCTCGTAAGTGAGAGGGCATCTGTGGGGATGTCAATGGTTTCTACCAATCTTTCTTTACTCGTCGCGTGCTCTTGCTCACCTGGCGTAAATCTTTTGGCATTGGTTAATGTTGGTGTTCCGCCCTATCGCAGCCGCCAGCTCGAATTCGGCAGCGTCGGAGGTCACGTCGAGGTTCCTAGGCGCGAAGATGTCGGCCACGTTCTTCTCCAGAGGAGACATAGCCTGTTGCGTGCTGGTCGACGATTCAGTCGACAAGACGCAGACGAATTTCTTCACGCAGTCGTTGCTGTCTTCAATGCTGGCCTAAAAGTACGCACCGCATGAAGCCGACTGTAACTCCGCACATGAGTACTGGTGCACCTCCGAGTGGAGTAATCGTCATATCCAGGCAACCCGACACCCTGGCTGTACTGCAGCCAGGGGTACAGGTTAGCCCGGAAAAAGTTCACCTACTTGGAGAAACATTTTCTCCATGGAGTCCATCACATCGCCTCCCTCCACCGAACGTCGGAGTCTTAGGATGATTGCGCTATTTTGGCCTGGAATATGATCGTGGTCTGAAATAGTCTGAAATACGTTTTCCCCCATTATATGAGTGGGCCTCACCCCTCCTGTTGCCTCGTCTGCCGCCTCGTCTGCCGAAGCCGCCGTTCCTCCTCCTGAAGTCCCTTCTCCATCCTCCTCCGTAGTTGAAGGGGTCAGATCTCCTGCAAGGTCGGGTTTTCCCCCCTTACGGTTATGGATGCGTCATTGCGTAACAGTCGTCAACGAACCTATTGTTGTTGCCCGCGTTGCTCAGCAGACTGCCAATGACGGCGCCCTTGACAAAGGCGGACTTGGCCAAATAGAGACCGCCCAAGTTGTTGTTGTTCAAGAAGATGGGCTCGGCGAAGCACACGCAGATAACACTGCAGCCGAGAGAAATCAACAGCAGCAAGCGATTCATGGCGGTTGAGGGAGTCTGAAATACACTGTAACGTAGAGACATTAACGCCTGATTCTGTGGCGGAGGAGGAGGGGTGTAGTGAGTCGGGCCCAGAAGAACCCCCTTTTTTGCTACAACGACACAGCCAAGAAACAAAAGTTCGGCTCTTAAGAAAAATTGTTGACATCGAGCAAAAACCCAGGGAAATTTCCTTTACACCTTAGACAGACCTCTGACGACATTTGGGCTGTGCTATTGTACTCAAAAGAATCCCTACACCTGACGACATGTATGGTTTACGCATAAGGCATATTGTGTGTGTGACACGCAATGTACAGTGGCTTGTCCGAAACCTCTGTCTCTAATTTTGCCTCACACGGTGCACAAGTGCCTCCCACCTTACCTTTCTGGGTGCACGTCTTGGACTGACAACTTCCACATCCGGAGAGTCCGGCTTTTATTGGAGCCACTCTCGCCTGTGGCCAAGTCACGCAGGGAAAAAGCCGTTTTCTCCGCTTATGGGCTTCAAGCGGCCGCTTTATTGGTGCGCGCTCGCAACCGGGAAACCCCGACGTTGGCGCGCCTGAAGAATGAACTTTCCTACTCACGCTGGAAAGTTGGTCCATGTAGCGATGCGTCGAGCTGGCGTCTTTGTTCGAGCTGGGGTCGGCTCGGGCTGGCTGAAAGTGGCTTCAAGCCTTTCAGCCTTCGAAGCTCAAGCCTAGGCTCGAAGCATCTCCAGTTCCTTGGCGCTGCTGCCGCCATCACGTAGCAACCCTGCCTGCGCAGTCACGCGACGGGAAGAAATCAGACTGGGATTCCCCACCTCCTTAGCCAGAAGAAAACGTTCCTGTTCGTGGCCGCAGGCGAGTCCTCCTGATGCCACCGGACCGTGGACTGGACCACGGATGTGTGCGTGAAGTCGCTGACCGGGCAGAGCCGAAGTAACTCAGTCAATTTCGCTCCTGCGCCATCCAGGAGGAAGTCACGTCTTCGTCATTGCCGCAGAAGTGGCGCTGCCGCCACCTTCGACACAGGGTGGCTCAGAAGCGAACCACGGAGAAAATGTTCCCCCCCCCGGCGCATGCAGTGAGTTGGCAGTCGGGTGAGGAGACCAGAAAGGGCATTGACCATTGTGACTATGAACTTCTGCAGCCCGTACACACGTCGGCCCGGTGTACCGTATCCACCGCTGAAGACGCAGGCACGCACATGCAGCAGCAACCGGTCATCCTCACTATGAGGAAGCCCCTGGGTACCGTTAAGAAGCAACACTTGCTCATTAAATGCACCGGCGTGGCGAAATTGTTAAGCTTATGTGATTAGTGCAACAAAAAATCGGTAATCTCCATTGTCGTAGTACAAAAGTCATCTCGGTCTTAATCATAATCGGGTTGCAGTCATCACTCTTGCTCGTCCCGATTTTTTGATGCGTAGAAGGGAGAAAATTTTATCGGTTAAAGTCATCAAACTCCGCTTGCAGTCATAAATTTACCTAGTAGAAACTTGAATTATCCACAAAAAATTTGGATTTTTGTGGTCAATTCGAGGACAGTTGGAATCTCTATGCATGAAGGTATCATTTTGCTTACGTTCTAATGTTTCATCTAAGAAAGGAGTGAATTCCTTCAGCCAAATGTGCATGGTTTTTTTAAGTATTTAAAGTTCCATTGTAGCAAAAGTTCCTGCGCATATCGGTTATAAGAATATACATATCGGTCGCAAGCATCAAAACCCCGGGGTCCCGAGGTGGTGACGATAACCAGACACTGCGGTGCATTAGATTTTTGACCACGATGAGTTGACCATCCGATCATTTGACGTTACTGAGTGATGACTGGTACAGGTGATTAGCAAACGCTTGATGTAAGGGTTGGCCCAAAATGCCGAATCTGAAATGCTGTCCCAACAAAAAGGTCTGAAAATGCCAGAAATGAATAAATCTGGCAGGCTAGTCTGCCATCTGGCAACTCTTCTCCTGCCTTCTCATCTTACTGCACCCAGTTGAGAAGAGCTCCCGAGCAGTAGGCTGTACGGTGCCACTGTAGTGCCAGGACTCTCGTGGCACCTCCAGCTGGAACTTGGAGCGAGTCTGGCTCTTTTCACCTATCAACTTAATCACACATAATTTCACTAAATGGCATTTTTTTTTAAGTCAGACCGCACTACTGTAGAAATTTGCGATTTCATTTATGCTGTGCAGCCAAAGTATGACCGATGGAGCTTAAAGTTTAGGCCGCAACCGTAGACATATGGACTTAGACTCGCTATAAGTTTGAACTCAAAATATAAGGTTGAGAATTCACATGCGCCATTTCTTTGCAGCTGCCAGCAAGCAAAACTTGAGGTTCTGCTGATCCAACTTGGGCAGTTTTTGGTAATGACTAAGCTGAGCTGACAACTCAACCAAGTGTTTTGCAATTAATCATAGCGAATTAAAGCAAACTCCTGGACGTTCTTGTCTTCGCTTTGCCCACACAGTCGAGTACTGCGTTGAAAAAGCAAAAGTCGAGAAAATATGGTTAAATGGAGGATTGATTGTAGTGTCGGGGAAAACCAGCAATCGGCTTTGTTGCCTTCACAGCCTTAGGTGCTTCTTCTGGCGGAGGAACACCTTGGTCGTGCACGTGAAGCCGAAGGAGGACGAGCCTGGAGGCAGATGCGTGCTACACACGTCGAGCTCTGGCCCGAGTCAGCTCGACTCGAGTGAGTGATCGTTCGCGATCCCCCCCCCCGCTTCTTGTCCATCATCAAAGCGCGCCGGAGGCGACGTTTCTCTCGGAGGGTCCGGTTTCGCGCTTGTCCGGTGCATGAAGGGTCTCTACGTAGATCAGTGTTGCGCAGGAGAGAATCTGGTCTGGTACAAGCTTGGGAAAGAATGAAAAAATGAACAGGTGAATGTAAAGCGTGCTATAAATGGTGGTGACATGGCTAAAAACCAGATTGGATGACGATCTTGGCTTGCAGCTTGTGCAAGTTGCTCCTCCGACCCTGGTTTTGTGAGAAAAAAAGGGTTACCCTCATTGAGCTGAAACTGTGACTCAGTGAGGGAAGACTTCTAAAATGTGTACAAACAGCACAGAAAACTTTGTATTTTCTCTCCAAAACATCACTACATCATGATTTCAAAGATAGGCGCCGAATTCAACTGTAATTGTTGAAGTCATTCACAGCACATAATCTTCTACAAAACATTGCTACGATAGTGCGAAAGTACAATACTAAAAGATGACAGTCTCCCTGACCTTCTGCTGCATTAATGAGGACAGGGAGGAGAAGTCGTTGGGGCATCTGCCGTAGATGGTCTTGCACTGGTTCACGCCGACAGTCCTGCCAATGACGGACGCCAGGTCGAACTCCACAGTGCTGCTGCTTGGGTCGATCTGAGCTAGGGTCTCGGCGAAGCGTTGCTGGATGGTCTTCTCCAGATCGTTAAGCTTTTCAAAGGGAAGGCTGTTGACCTCGCAGACGTAGGCCTTCATGCAGTCGTCGTAGTCGCCCTGGCTAGCCTAGATACAGTGAGAAAGAAACCAATGATCCGAGGGCGCGCTGATGTGCAAAGAAGTTTCGCACGCTCTCACCATCAAGAAGAAGTCCGGTGACTGCTCGAACCTGTCTTCCACTTCAACAGCTGCTGATCTCTTGAACAGTCTGTTGATGATTCTGTTCAAAGTTCGTCCGAAGTCGCGGTTGTTGCGATTGTTGCGGTTGTTGCGATTGTTGCGATTGTTGCGATTGTTGCGGTTGTTGCGATTGTTGCGATTGTTGCGATTGTTGCGGTTGTTGCCATTGTTGCGGTTGTTAAAAAGGCTGAAGAGGCCGTTACGATTGTTGGAGAGACTGTAAAAAAATTCATACTTTGACGTAGTGCATCCGTGACTTAAAGTGACGCGCACTGCACGAGCTCCTAGTACTTGCGCAGGCCCACCTTTTCTTACCCGGTGGATGCAGCCGACCCCACAATGAGTCCCGCCACAAAGGCGTCCCCGGCCCCCCGCTGAGCCAAGCTCAACGACACCAGGGTTGCGAACAGGAACACGTGGAGAACACGCATGTTGAACTGAAAAGAGCAGCGAGGATGTTGCCAGAATATGGGGCCGTCAGGGTTGGGCCTACCAGGGGTAGGCCCGCGATCACCTGTCGGATTACAGCTTACCTGTTTTACCCGTTGCACTTGAAATAACAATGCTCGTTTTGTCAGAGAAGCTAACCCTTTTATAGGCCGCTGTTTCTTCGCCGGGAATACCCATCGAGTGAAGCGTAGTTTGGGATAAGCGGGCGCGTGGGCAAAAAGAAGGTGGATTCGCCAAAAACAAAAATTTGCAATATTGAAATGTGCAAAAGTAGAGCGCGCACATCCTGAACATAAGTGGCGTGCACGGCTGCAACTTGTGCAGTGTTGCAGTCTGTATTAGGTCGAAGAGCTCGACATCATCACAACTGAACCACTGACCTGCTCATGACCTGAAGAGTCATGATGTTTCGCACATTGCGGTGTTTTTCATTTCGCACATTGCGGTGTTTTTCATTTCGCACATTGCGCTCTCGGCATTTCAGCACCCGGAGATGGTGGCGATGTCATTCGCACACCTCACGCATTGAATCTCGCCTGGCACCAGGGGTACAACGACAGAAAGGTCGTAGCTTTCGTGGCCTAACAACAATTGATGTTGTCGCACTTTTGACACTCGCCTCCCAGTGACAGAGCCAAGGTCACACTCAACTGCGCTGACTTCTGGTGGATCTCCAGGTCATTTTCTCGCCGCGGATCTCGTCGTCGTCGTCGTCTGTCGTGCTGACCTTTGCGAGGTGCGACATCGACTGTGTTACTTAGGCACACGAGAGCAATCTTGCAAAAAGGAGCCCTGGCGGATCCAAGAGTCTCTTCAGGACTCGATCAACAGTGATGTCAAACACGAAGTTGCTCAAGTCTCCTCTGCCGTTGCTCCAATTGCCAAAGTTCATTGCTTCTGTTGATTCAGCCTCCAAAATTGTTGCCGTTGCTCAGGAATAGTTGCTGCTGTTGTTGCCCCGGGCTGCAAAATTGTTGCTGTTGTTGCCGCGACCTCGGCAGCTCCCATCCTGGCAAACAACCAGAGTGCTGTCATCCTTGCCGTCGCTGCCTCCACGACGACCATTATAGTCCAGGTTAAACACGTTAAAGTGGAGACATTAATGCCTGAGTCCCTTTTGTTGAGTCAATGTACTAGATGGATGCTGCACCAACAAAGAGTCGTGCAAGCCTCTCTGCGCCAACGCCACCGACGCCAACTCGGAGAGCAAAATGGCCACTATTTTGTCCTCCGTTGATGTGTGAACAAACAGTGAAATATATTCACGCGTGATATTCATATCACGTTGTCAGTCATATTCATATCACTATGAAAAACATCCTTCTATATTTAGCACATTGCATCGCAACGCAGTTGCACCATGAACAAAGTTGCCTGGTGAGAACGTTGATAAGCATCACTCACGACGTTGGTACTGTTCTCTCCTCTGCCTCTTGCTGCCCTTGAAAAAAAAGAAGATACCGGACTGACCAGAAGTGTAGTGGGAGCTTCTTTCCCACTGCACTGTCTTTTCCCTTTTCACCTCCGGTTCGTTGGAGCCACCACCAAATTCCTGAGGCTCTCCGCGCCTCCATTTCTCTCTGTCATCGGGTGCTCATCGACCCCATGGTGAAGACGAACGAGCCAAGGCCGCCGTTCAAAACGGCCCCAGCCTGGCCTAGCACAAAATTTCTTTCAACAAGTCTCTCCTGCCCAAGCGAGAAAACTCTCTATGGGCAACGCGTAGTAAGATTTATGAGCAAACTCCAGTCTTCTCCGTGGTGCTCATATGTATCTCAGGGTACAGTGAGTGAGCGAGGGGGGGGGGGATGAGCCTGGCCAAGTTCCCCACGGACACGGACTCGTCAGTGCGCAAATTGTCGAAGCGGCATTTCGCCCAACTCCGGGCCGTTCAGGCATGATGGCACTGCCGGACCGGGTGCGGCGCCGGAATCGGGCACAAGTTTCAGCCCTTCTCCTCAGATCAGAGAAGCTGTGGACTCGAGTCCGCGGCCTCGGCCGAGAGGACAGCGTCGAGTCCCAATCTTCTGGCCCAGGGTGGACGGGATCGAGAAAGAACGAAACAGAAACAACATCTCTTATGTGTCATCGTTTTCCCGGCCAGATTCTTTGCACCAGTTGTGGAGCAGGATTCCGGCGCTTCACCCTGTATTTCGCCTGAAGGGTGTGCCGACCTTTGCGGACGAACGAGACACGGTGTGAATCCGTTGGAAGAGAAGTCTTGCGTGTTGTGTCTGAGGGCAGCGTCGCTCACCGTGCACACGGACACCATGCACACGCACGTGTTGCCACAGCACGTGTGAGCGGCGTCCGCGTAGCTGCTCGTCACCAGTGCGCACAATGTGTTGCAAGAAAGTGGCACGAAAAAAAGAAGTTTTGGTATGCGCATAGATCATTCGGCGACGCAAGAAAGACGAGCACAGCAATGCCCGGGAGAGGCCTTCAGCAACGCTCTGCGTTATACGTGGATGACGGAGAGCTCCTCCGGGCAGGTCGGGCCCGCTCCCGGGTCGATCTCCGACCGCACAGAGTGGAGACACGTGTGGCACGACCAAACTGCTGGGATGGATGGAAAAAAGTTGACTCTGTCTGGACCAGAACAAGACTCCAGTGGAATCGTTCACACAGTCACTATGGCACCATTTTTATGCATCTAGAGACCGGATTTTCCCAGAGCTGTTTTGGCCCACTTTAGTAGGTGTTACGCAACACGATCAGCGTCCACTGCATGGGCATGCCAATAAAGAAAAATTGATCTAATGCTAGCGAAGGTTTTTGCTCACATCACTTCAACCAACCTAGATCTACACATCAGTGTTGCCAAATACAATAAAATAAAGTGGATCAATGGATCAGACGCTCAAGTGGGCCAGATGCTCAGGAACCAAAACAAAAGGTTATTTCATTAGTACAAGAGATAAGTGGATCGAAAGGGCAAAAACACTTTGCTAAAACAGGGGCTTAAAAACGATGACTTTTAAACTGTTTTTGTTGTTGTTCATGGAAGACCCCCTAGTTCACGAATCTATATCTGTGATGCACAAAATAGTGCAAAACAAATGATGGTGAGCAACGGAAGAAGAATAATTCTATTTTTATCCACAACCACCGGTCCTTGTCCACATCCTCAATTGGAGAGTCTTTGACTTGGCCAAAAGGTCCGGGAGCAACCTCGGGTCCCTCCCTCGCATCGGACCTCTCAAACTGGGTGGCTTCAAGTAGAAAAGCAGAACCCCCAGACACAAATCTGCCTTGCGTCGTACATCGCAGAAGCCTCCAAGCAACAGTGGACTGACATTTTGGAAGTTATTACTCTGCGTCAGGACTCGTTGCCGGGAGGATTCAGCTGTCGTGACATTCTGAAGACTTGGAAGCAGCTGTTTGTTGATGGAACTGCGCACCAGACACTCACCCAAACAAGCATTGAAAGTTTCCTCTCAAAGAAATACATCCTGGAACGGCCTTGAATTGACTTTATCCCCCATTTTATACCGTAATACTGTCAAGAAAATAAGATCAAAGTGTGTTAAAGATGAGACTCTAACAAAGAAAATCCAGATTGGCCACTAGTGCAACCTTGTGTTGAATGCGGACAAAGTCTTGTTATGGACGTTTTGGACACCCCTCAACTAAAGAACAGTATCATGTGCATTATAACTGCTGGAACTTGTATTATCGACATCCGTCGCAATAACGATCGCACAAATGGTTCAATTGCTACTTCTTAGTTGTAGTGACAACGCAGGAGAGAAGGACTCGAATCCGTATTTAGAAGAAATCGGTTTTCGGATCCAAACGGAAGGGTGTGGAACTGGAATTTTTTCCAGTTCAATCGAACAGAATCGGTTTGGGAACCACTGTACAGTGCACATGTACGTTACCAATGACTTGTGTATAATGCACCGGTACTATAACTATCGTACTGCTACATTGTACATGCATTGTAGCTGACGATATACACGAGTATGTCTGAATATCACTTCATGGGGACTGACACGTGTCCGCTCGTCACAGTTGAGCAAACTGTACTAACGACGTTCAGGTGCGATTACGTGTACAATTACTGTACTGTACATAGACGTGAAGTACAGCGAACAAGCGATTAAGATGTCAAGTCAAAAGATGGCACCGTGAAAGACGTTAGCTGAACAACGGGAATTCTTGTATAATTACTGACCTACGTGCAAATGTGTGCAAATACATAATGAGCAAAAAAGCTGTCCACAAAATTTCCCTACAGCGTTGACTCGGACACTTTAAATTTGAGCACAACTGATATGAGCCTGTGCAATGGTCGCACAAGTCAGTTGTTGTCATCTTGGACCAGCTCGGACCTCGAACCAAGTCTGAAGTATAAACTTATTCGAATGACAACAGACCTGACAACTGGATCCTTATTTACTGCATCCGAAAACAAGGAAAAATGTCTTCGCTCGCGACTCAGTAAAACCTATGGGCACTCCTAGGTGACATTTAGGAGCTGCATCTTTGAGCAAGGAAATAGCTCATGTATCCGAATTTTAAATGAAAATTTTAAAGTTTTACAACTTTAAGGCTGCAGGGCCAGGCAGCCCAGGCAAAGATTGGCTACAAGGGCCGAAAGAAAATAAAGGAAAAACTAGCAATTAAATCTATCTTTTTCAAGAACCCTCTCTGGGTCATGGATAATCATCATAGCAAGTTGCAGTTTAATCGGGCCACTCATCTTGACGTCACCCTGTGAAAACACAACTTTCTTTTACATTAGTTGCAATTTTATGTCAGCCTTTGTTTTCTTGGAGAGAAAAGAGTTGAAAAGTTTGTGCAAAAAGTGCACAAAAGTTTGATTCCTCGAAAATCTGACAAATTCAATGATTTCGATTGGTGTTTGATCTTTTCCTTTGCGGGGAGTATTTGTTGCGTGAATGCGATGAATGAGTCCAGGACGACGACCATCATTGGTCATTGCACAGACGCTTTAGCCAAAGTTAAGTGTTGGAATTTTTTTGGCACACTGTAATGTTGATAAAATATGCGATATAAGCTGAGGATGGCAATCCCATGATTACATTGTGTGCAAACATCAGATTCTCACAAGAGGCCGGACTCAGACAGACAGTCAGAGAACTGACGCAGACAGCCACAAGACGGACACTATGGTGGGCAAGGCTCTGTTCCTGGCCTTGGGCCTGCTCCTCGGAGGCACCGCTAACGCCGTGAGCAAGCAGGAGAAAGACGCAAATGTCACAGATGTGGTCTATACACTTTTTCCTACGTGGCTTCACGTTTCAGGAATATTCCGACAGCGACGCCCTCTGCGACGGTACCCAAGTGATCGTGCAGCTGTTCGAGTGGTCGTACGATGACATCGCCAAGGAGTGCGAGGACTTTCTCACCCACAAGCAG
>JAAUXU010022293.1_pt1 | contig 27814 bp, 32 predicted proteins | sample 7278151 | NCBI WGS metagenome assembly JAAUXU01 (sample SAMN14350113, study PRJNA611818) | marine sediment metagenome | isolation source: surface marine sediment (1.8m) | place: French Polynesia: Moorea | collected 2018-08
AGTGAACCCTATGTTATGTTATTATGCCGCATAGTGTAACGTGCACACGTCCGTACGTCCGTACATGTGGCATAATCATCCAGAGCACGCAACCCGTACACACGCAGCTGCAACTAGTATGCGCGTCGGTCCCAGCAACCCCTCTTCTCTCCTCCCCCTCCACTTCCCCCTTTGTGTCTGTGCACCAGCAGCCCGTGCTGTTCTCTCTCCTCCTCCAGTCGGTGTCTCTCCTCTCTCTTCGCAACACCACCCTGTTGTAGGTGGACTTGCGCAAGATACTGCGCAATCCAAAACTTGCACTGGAGAAGAAGAAGTCGGCTTTTGCACCCTCACCGGCTACTTTCCGCACCTTCCCATGAGCTGGAAAGGCACAGCTTACTCTTCCTTACACGTGTACACAGTGGAGAAAGCACGACAGATTACGCGTCTGGCACCGCCGGCGGAAAAGCAACAGCGGTCTCACCTTCTCGCCGTGTTCAAGTAGTGGTAACTTCTCCAGGCTGTTACATCAGCCCGCTGAGCGAGTTGCTCGCGAGCTACTTGGAGAGCGGAAACAGTGAGTGCAGCACTTACGTCAACATCTCTATGGACGTGCGGACGTTATTGATTGCAGAAGAAAAGTAGGACGCATTCAACTCCTTTGCTAGGTGCAAAACTGGTTTTTGAGCAATAAATCCAAAATTGCTACCGTCTTTCGCCAGAGAAGATATCATATTACGTACGACGAGCGCGAGTCAGATAGCCCTGATCTCTCTCAAGTCGCTGTAGTCACCACGAGTCGTGGAACAAGTGTTGAGGAAAAGAGTTTGAAGCAAGAGTAAACTTCTTAAAGCTTTAAAAACCAGCTTCTCTTGCTGTCTCGCCGTGTATGCAGCAGATGTCACAACAACATTGCAGTGAAGCAAAGGACACAGATTTCAGCGGAATGATCCGTGAAGTGATGCAATGATGCAGCAACTAGTGGCGGACAAATAAGCATCTCCTCCCTCAACGAGACGTTGCTGAGTGCATTGAAAGAAAATGGGTGACAAAGAAGAGCAGAAGAAAATGCTACAAGGCCAGCCAGATGGCAGGGATGCCGGTGAGGAGCAGGGAGTCAAGATGAAGAAAGAGCTGGGCCTCATGGAAGGGGTGGCAATCATCCTCGGCATCATCATCGGATCTGGTGAGAGGCATCAAGCTGACGGGACCTTCACGCTGTCTTTCACTGCACACTGATGTCTGAAGAACGTGTTTTCCATTCTAGGCATCTTCATCTCCCCCAAGGGAGTGTTGGTGCAGGCTGGCTCCGTGGGTCTGTCCCTCATCGTCTGGTGCGTTTGTGGCTTCCTCTCTATGATCGGAGCTCTGTGCTATGCCGAGCTGGGCACATCCATTCCAAAGTCCGGAAGCGATTACGCCTACATCGGAGAGGCATTCGGCCCTCTGCCCTCGTTTCTGTATCTTTGGGCAGCCAACGTCATCTTTGTGTTAGTAATCATCTTAAGTTTGACCTCTCAAATTATACCCTGTACATTTAGGGAACTTGTGTGTGCTCTACTAAAAACGTCAGTGAGGACTTGTGGTCGTCCATGATCCCACAGGATGCTGTAGACTCATACTTTGTATTGCATACTTTCGCACAGTTGTTCTTCACATGCAGCAAGTAGAACGTGCATCATATTTCTCCGTTGTAGGCCAACAACCAACGCCATCATGGCTCTGACCGTGGCCAACTATTTGCTGCAGCCATTGTTCCCCACGTGCGAAATTCCGCAGGTGGCCCTTAAGCTCATCGCAGGTCTGTGCATTTCATTCCTCACATGGCTGAACTGCCACAGCATGAAGGTCACCACGAGCCTGCAAAACACCTTCATGTTCACCAAATTGGCCGCCCTGGCCATCGTCATCGTTCTCGGTGTCATTGCCTTATTCAATGGTAACAATCTTCAGAAGCATCATTAACTCGGTGAGCGTCTGTAAATGTGTCTGCTCTATATGCGTAGGTGGGTACAGCAAGTTCGACTATGCCTGGGAGAACACCGCGACCTCTCCAGGTGAAATCGCTGTCGCCTTCTACTCCGGCATCTACTCCTACGCGGGATGGAACTATCTCAACTTCATGACTGAGGAACTAAAGAACCCCTACGAGTAAGTGACCTCGAGGTATCAATGTACATACGACTGTGGCTTTGTACGTACAGCACATGGTGACTTCAAACCTGACATAGTGTTAAGTGAAGATGAGTCATTAACGATTATCATGTATGCTCGTACTAGAAACCTGCCGCGTGCCATCTACATCTCCCTGCCTCTGGTTACCCTCCTCTATGTGCTGGCCAACGTGGCGTATCTCTCCGTCTTGGACCCAATTGCGTTGGTTTCATCTAACGCTGTGGCTGTGACCTTTGCCGACGAGATGCTCTCTTTTGGAGCGTTGTTGATACCGGCGCTGGTGGCAGTCTCAGCCTTCGGAGGCCTCAGCTGCCACATCATGACTTCCAGTAGGCTGTGTTTCGTCGGTGCCAGGCAGGGTCATTTTCCCACTGCTCTCTCGCTCATTACCGTCGACAACTACACGCCCAAGCCAGCACTCATATTCCTCGTAGGTCTCTACAAAAGCACGACCGTCATAAAGCTTTATCCGGACTTTTTTTTACCAGGGCTTTCTCTCCTTGGTCTACTTGGGCTTTGGAGACATCTATACTCTGATTGAATACACAGCTTTCGTGGAGTCCTCTTTCATCCTGCTCTCTGTAGCTGGTCTTCTCTACTTGAGGTACACGAGGCCAGACATGAATAGACCGATTAAGGTGAGTGTGCAACCTTATCTTATCTTGGCGCTGCAACGTGGCATAAGCAAGACTGTGATCACTGATCACCACAGCAAATATTCCGTTGGTAATGCGTTGCTGAGGCTCTTGCCACTGCATCATCAGCGTGGACGAGCTCCCAGCCTCGTCCGAAAAGCGGCCACAATTCCGCTTGCATCGCCGTTCACGTCCTAAATGTTCCTTCACAGGTCCACCTGGCGATCCCCCTGGTATTTTTGGTCATATGCTCGTTTCTGGTGTTCCTCCCCCTCTACGTGCGTCCTATAGAAGTGGGAATGGGCATTCTCATAACCGCTAGTGGGATTCCTGTCTACCTCGTCGGAGTCTTCTGGAAAAAGAAGCCCGACAAGTTCAATGCACTGCTCGGTAAGGAACTGTTGAAGAGGTACAATTAGATGACTTCATTGTATTTATCCTCAGGATCAGTGACTGAAATGTCACAGAAATTCTTCCTTGGAGTAAAAGAGGAATAAGAAGCGTGATGAAGCCAATCAACTGCCTTCATGATATTTTGACCAAATTTACAAACATGTGCCAGCTGATACCGTATCACTAAAACTTTTATATATCCCACTACTTCAACGTATCTTGTCATACGCACGCTTTTTGACATTGCATAAGGTGCTGCTCCAAAAATCCTGACGTATAATTGGTATGCAAATACATGTATATATTGAAATGTATGCATGCAAGCCACTCTAATTCACCGTCATGTCGTAGTCCTTCGGATGGTAGAGTTCACTAAGTAGTCTATAAACGTAGGAGGGAGCGTGGCCAGAGATGTTTGAGACAAAGAGGGTGACGAGCTCAGGTGGGACGTACTCGAAGACAGGTGTAGCAGCGTTGTCGATCTTGGCGAGAACTTCCCCATCCATCCCTCGCAGAGTCTCAGCGGGGGAAACGAACTCGCCGAAGTTCCTCTCCAATGAGGTGCAGTAGACTGGCGTAAGCTTGGCGATTCCAGCACATACGTATAACGGCACCGCGTAGTGGCTGGCAGCGAGTGCAGCGGTGTAGGTACCAACTGGCGCTTTGAGGCCGCCGTCTGCTAGGATGGTGTGTGTGCCCACGATCACCTTATTGACGCGAGACATCATGGCAAGGACGGCAGAATCCGGGATCACGGTCGTCTGGATGCGACATTTGGCCAAGTTGGCAGCCATCTCGTGGCCCCTGAAGAACGGGGCACATTCGGCAACTATCACCTGGTAAGAGAAAGAACAGTGTGGTACACTGGCACAAGGCCGGGCAACTTCTACAACAACGTCTGTACATCATGAGGGGCGGTTATGGTGCTATAACTACGTCTTAGTACCTTTGGTGTGCTATATAGAAAATACCTGAAATTTTCTCTCTTTGGCAGCTTGCTGCAAAAAGAATTCTACGGTCCTGGACCTGCCCACTGTCAGAATAACCTCGCTGGAGTGGATGTGCTCTAATGCCTGATTGGCGATCTCCTCGGATGAAGACTCTATTTCCGTCTGTAACTCGTCCATAGCGTCTAGAATGCGCGACTTTAGCCTCGGAAGATCCGGTTCTTTCGCCGCAGAGCTCTTTTTGCAGTCCTCTCCACCGGCTGCAGCAACCATGCGGTGCAAGCTTTCCTCTTCCGCGGCCTCCGTCTGCACAGTTGCTAAGTCGGACGCTGCGCCGCCGCGATCTCTGACGGAGGCGGCATGCTCCTCTCGCACCAGTTTCATCACGCGACGAGTCAGGTTGCCCGGCAAAGTTGCAGAGGCGCCGGCCTGTAGGATTCGCCTCCTCAGGAGGTGCAGGAGCTCGGCGGCGTTCTGCCAAGGGGCCTGTCCAACCAATCTCCTCAGCAGCTTGACCGCGGCCAGTGATAGCTGTGCAGATCCAGAAGAGCCACTAGGGTCTTGAAGTCGGAAGGACGCGTCCAAGAAGGCGGAGACTTCCTCCTCCAGATCTGGCGGCAGAGAGGCCGCGCTCACGTCCGCTGAAGGTGGCATGAGGACAAGAACTGAGTCCTGCTACAATGGCAAATGAGGCTGACGAAATAGCCGAGAATCCTGAGAAGAGGTGAATTGGCCTGGACCAGAACTTGGACCCGAAGGTGCAACGCAATGCGCAAGCTGTCGTTGCGTCAGCTGATGCTGTACAGAGTTGACAGTCGTCATGAAGAAACATAAAAGAAAGGTCCAGAGCCTACAGCATAGAACTTCTGCTATCTGGCATCTCTCGCTACTTGAGTTGCTTACAAACCATGTTGCAAACCGACTGGCTCATGTGGCGCTGGTCTCGCTACAGTCGCTAGCCCGGAAAGCGAACAAGATGGCTTCCTTCGAGTTGTTGTCCGACCAGAGTCTCCGCCTGGACGGCCGCAAAGCCGGCGAGCTTCGACGTCTACGCTGCCGAATGGGCGTTTTCAGCCAGGCTGATGGATCAGCCTACTTGGAAATGGGCAACACCAAAGTAAGTTCGTCGCTACTAGAGAACTGAAGAAAATGAGAAGCAAGCAAAGAACTGATCATTCCAGGTCTTAGCCGCAGTGTACGGTCCCCACGAGACTCGCGGCCCCTATCGCTCGAAAGCGCTTCCTGACCGGGTGCTAATCAACTGTCAGTACAGCATGGCCGTATTCAGTACTGGTGAGCGGCGGCGGCGGCCTCGCGGAGACCGCAAGTCCGCCGAGATGACCGCCCACTTGCGCCAGACGTTCGAGGCGGCTGTGCGCACGGAGCTGTATCCGCGCTCTCAGATTGACATCTTCGTCGAGGTGCTACAGGCCGACGGCGGAAACTATTGCGCCTGCGTAAATGCCGCCACCCTCGCGCTCATCGACGCTGGCATCCCCCTCCGAGATTCCGTGTGTGCCTGCACGGCCAGCCTCGTCAACGACATGGCCCTTGTGGACGTAAGCAGTCTGGAGAGCTCGTCTGGTGGTCCAGAGCTGACTGTGGCCGTGTTGCCCAAGTCAGGCGAGATTGTCCTATTAGAGATGACTCAGCGATTCCATCTGGACCACTTAGACAGAGTTATCAACACCGCGCTAGAAGGCTGTCAAAAGATATACCACATTTTAGACAAAGAGGTGCGAACACATGTAGGAAAGGCTTGCGCTTCTCTCGGTGGGATGGACACGTAGTGAAAGTGTATTTCCACGGAATAAAATCTATCATAGCGGCCAAATCCCTGTTTGGTAGTAGTTAATTTTAAATCAACAGCAGCATCCAAACGGCTTGGGTGATCTTCGGGAAGGCAGTAAAGCGCAACATCTGGGGCTGGAACCTCATACTGCGACAGGTCCTGGCGTCCTCCATCGGAATCTTGACAATCAATTTGTCTTGTCTCATGACGACGGTGAGGGTGCCGTAAATCACTCGTGTTCCTCTTCCAAGTACCGGTAACACTGAGTGGCTCATCAGCATTTGGCCCGACATTAACTGGACAGATTAGCTCTCCGCGTTGCTCTTCCTTCGCTTGCAGGCAACTCCCTCACCCTGCATAGGACGAGCCCCACAACTAGAAGTAAGTGAATATTGCATCCTGGTCTGCTTTGATCGATCTCTGGTGTGAAGCTGCGTCCCCTCAGAATTGAAATGAGTGAGCGTAGGCGACATTTTCATGCTCCTGTCGATTCTACCTCAAAGTTGTATGCACATGAATGACGCTTTCACAATAGCAAATATTTGTTTGACAAACAGAGTCTGTCGCGGTCCAAGTGACTCATGGCTCAGAACACTATCCCTATTGCTCCTGGAATCAATCACAGAGCATTCTGCAACAGGTCGTCAAGAGAAGTGTGCAACCACATCCCTCCTCGATTGATGAAAACCACGCTGCGGTCGATGTAGATCATGGAGTTGCCGCACTTATACACCTGCTTGCCTTCAAACGACCTGGAAGTGAAGAGTGTGATGTTAAGACCGTCGTGTCACAGTCTGAGTGTTGCAGTGCTGCTTACCGATTAGGCATAGGCAAGAAGAGAATGCCTTTGTCGGCGCATTTCTTGGCCACCAAGTCCTTGAAGTTCTGCGGAAACTGGTGTTGATGGAAGGACTGCGAGACATAGGCGGCAGGAGCGGCTGCCGGCGGCGGCGCTCCTGACGGTATTTGGGGGCCCGACATCGTAGCATAAGTTTGGGGAAGTTCAGTAGTCTTTTCTTGAGTAGAGAGATACCGGATGGATTCAAAAGCTCCTGAAAGGGGGTAATACGTAGGTTGGCTAAGATTGTCGTACTTCTATTCGTACCTGGCTGCATCGCCATGGGATTGTTGCCGGTGACGGCGTTGTTCATCATCTCCAGCGCTTGGTTCAAGAATGCTTTGACCTGCGCATGTGCCAAGAGATCTCCAACCTGGTAGAACTCCTTCTTCCATCCTTGGTACCAGCTCGTTACCTCAGTGTAGTTAGGGCTGTGATTTAGCCACGAGGCCAGCACCTTTGTAAAGCGATCAAATAAACTATTCGGAATGAATGTCTTGAAAAGACTAATTACTTGAAGCCACTTCGGGAAGAAGTGTTTCTCCAAGAGTGCGACCAGAGAAGCTGAAGGAAGAAAGTCCTTCCAGTCGGTAACCCACTGCCAAGGATCCATGTTTTGGTCCCTCGGGTTGATGATCATTTCAGCCAAGCAACTCTCCAATTTAGGGACAATGTTCTTCAGAAGAAACGCTTGCAGAGAACCCTAAGGAAGTTGTTTATGGACAATCTTAACTTTTTTTAGGAAAGCGAAAGAAAATTATTACCTTTTCAAAAACGTCTTTCCATGGAAGAAGTATTAGTCTAGCACTCTTATCTGAAGGATGCCACTTGTTTAGAGCATGAGACAGCTTATGCCTTATGGTAGGGTATACGATGTCTAGCTGGTGACCAATGACCTCCAACCAAGGGTGCAGCCAAGAATGAATGGGAATTGGGTCTGTCATGGGGTCCCACATCATGACTTCTGTCTGAAGCTTCGGCAGGACGATCAGATCGCGAATGTTCTGCATGATCTGCACGGGAATCAGATCCGCCCAGCCTACAAGATGATGGAAGTATGGAAATCTTTCATGAGATATGGAATAAGTGTACAGTACTAACCTTTCAAGAAGTCAATTAATGCGTCAGGATTTCTCGTATTCCACTGCGTGATAGCTTTCCTCACACTTGGCATCCACGACTCCCATACTAGATTGTAGAACGGGTCGTCCTCTGGTACTTGACAGCCTATCGAGAAAAAGCACGATGCTATCGAATCTCCTCGTAAGTAGCCGACTTGCAGTCAAACTTTTTTTACCAGACAGATAAAGCGTCTTCCTCCACTCCGTAAAAGTGATTTTGTGCTTGAATGGCGCGTCCAGAACCTGCCATCCAGAAAGCTCTGCCTTGAGCAGAGGCACCACGATGGTGGCGGCAATGTGCGGCAACTCATATAAGGTGTATTCTCCAGGATACTGCGACCTGATCTGGTGGAACATTTCAAGAGATGACGCTAGATCTAGTCGCTTATCCTCGTGTAGAGATTCGAGCTTCTCCACCATCTCCAAGACTCCTTCAAGCGCTTTAATCTGAAATTCAATTCTTTTATAGTACTTTCCTCATATTTTGTACTAAGTCCTTGCTGTTGCCTCCTCGAGAATCTGACCTGTTCTTTTTCAGCCTCTACCACGTTCGACATTTTTTCCTCATCTCTCTTCAGAACTTCCAGGCGATCCTTGTGGTGTCTGAGCTTTCTGTCAGCACTAATGAGATCCTCCTCGCAGTTGTCCATCAGCATGTTGATATTGTGCAGTAGCTCCGGAATTGCAAAGGAGGGACGATCTCGAGACGCTATTTCTACAGTCACTTCGTCATCTGAAAGGAAAAAATACCGCAGCTGCAGGTTCATCAGAAGGAGGGTAAAAAATAGAAACACAAACCTGGTCTCTGCTTGGCAGCCCCGATGGCGTGGTAGCCACTGAGGACCCTCTCCTCCCTGCCAGTCATGTCAATAACCTTGACTTTATTGGCTGCTGGTCCAACCTCCGGAGTATCTTTCGATACTTTCCGCCACTTGCCTTCTTCTAGTACCTTTAAGGAAAAGGAGTGGATGACAACTTGACCATTGCAGCAGGTGGGTTCAGGGATTGCTCACCTGATCGGCCGTCTTGTACACATACTTCACCCTCTTCTGCTTCCCACCTTTCCTCCATTGATGGAGTTTTTCCTTAAACTCAGTTTCTTCTTCTTCCTCGGAGTCAGGTCTAGATCAACGGACGTTTTTAGGTTTTACTCCCGTTATGTAATAAAACCAAGCAAGGACTCTCCTAGGTAAAACTTACTTTTTAGCCTTTGGTGCGCTGCCCTCTGTCCCATAGGCTCCAATTGCACCTCTCCCTTTGCGAAGGTGTGCCTCGACAATTGTTGCTCTACCTTGAAGTTCCTTGCCTAGACCCTTTCCAGCTTCATATCCCATCTGTAAAAGCAACTTCGCTCCGATACCCCGGGTGTGCTTTTCCCACTCGCCAAAGCCCTTGCCCAAGGACGTGGCAGCTCGGTAGTTCTCTGACAGAGAAGAAAATATTTCCACTAACACACCAGCTTGCTATTAAGTGATCATACTTACTACTTCTAAGACCAGCGATCTGCCCTTCGGTCTCGTAACTGCCGCCTTTCGACTTCGACTTCTTGCTTCTCGAAGCCCCCAGACCCATCCTAAAGGTGCCTTCATCATCGTCACTATCCTCGTTGCTGGAGTCTCTTCTTCTCTGATCTCGAGTTCCGAAGCCACTGGAGCCTTCGCCTGGATCATCATCGCCCCCACCCTTGTCGGCTTCTGCATCGTCCTTCTTTTTGCCGGCCTGATACAGTATAAAAATGCAAACCTAGCAGAAGCGAACGCAGCAAGAGCTGCTGCTTGTGGAGACCCCCTTACCTGTTGTATTCCAGCTGAAACAAATCCCACTGGCGCAGTGTAGTTGGTGGCTCCCCACTTCTTACCACGCCTTGGAGCGGTCATGCCGAACGAAGGTCGAGCATCTGAAATGAAGTGAAAAGGCTGATTAATCAGAAATCAAAGGTCAGACTAGCAGAAGGCTGGCTGTTTTAGGGGCCCATCTGTTGATCTGCCAAAGTCTAAACACAGACAAAAAATGAGAGGCAGGCAGCTAAATAGGTTAATAAGAACTAAAAATAGTTCAGCCTTACCAGGATCGTCTTCGCCCTCATCGTCGCTATTTTCTGCCCAAATGCCGTAAGTGGCCCTGTTCTTGGAAATCCGTGGCCGACGCAGGTTGAAATTGAACTCCTCTTCCTGAGCAAAACGAAAGAAAAGAAACTCTGACTGGCACTGAGTAAGTGGGCTGAAAAAATTTAAGGCTCACCAGATCCTGGTCGGTGATCTCAAATGACATGACCTCATCCTCGTTCGCCATTTTGTTGGTGTCTGGAAAGAGATGTACTTGAGATTTTCATATATCCTCGATAATTACCAATTTGGTTTCTCAGTCTGAATGTTTTCTCTTTATTCGGGACGATGAACAAGCGCATCAAAGTTTCTTCGCCGTCGCGGTTCTCTTTCGCTCCTCTTCCTCCTCTTTAGCATCCTCCTCCATGATTCTCTGGATTTCTTGCTTCCTCATCTCTTCTTGTCGTAGTTTGCGCATCACTAAACTCTCAAAGTCAGTCTCGTTGACGAGGCCCTCTGCGACAGGAGGAGGGCCAGCTGGAGCCATCATGTTGACTATTTCTTCCTCAGACACTTCTTTTCCCTGGCCGTCAACTAGTTTGATCTTAAGCGGGCAGTCTTCGAATCCTCTCTCTATCTTGACTGCGTTGACGGCGGCCGACGAAGACTCCATCTCTATAAGTCCATTCATACGGCCATCCTTCTTCTTAGCCTCGAGAATCACGACGTTCTTTACTCTTCCATATTTCTCGAAAATCATTCTTAATTTGGACTCATCATAGAAGGCCCTGTCTTTCCACTTCAGTTTTAGTCTGCTGACGCCCTCGCCACTGTGGTGCTGAGACGCACGATGCTGCTTCTTAGCTTCGGCTTCTATCTCGCGCCTCATAAGCTCCTGCTCCTCTTCCAGCCGGCGGCTGCCTTCTTTCCTAAGCCTTTCGATCTCCTCGGCCAGCCTCTCCTCCGCGGTCTTCTTGCTGACAACTGTCTCGAAGGCGTTCTCAGCTTCTTGGGCAGCCTTCTCGCGGGCCTCGAGATCGTCCTTCAACTTTCGCCTCTTCGCATCCAGCTTCCTATTTCTTAGTTCGTTGGCTTTTCTGGCCTTGAGAATGTTGTCGTAAGCATTTCTGGTAGCCTCATCCGTGAGGACCTCGTAAGCGTCGGAGAGTCTATGAAATTCCTCGGCTGCATTGGGGTTGTCAGGATTCTTATCCGGATGGCAGTGGAGGGCGCGCTTGCGGTATGCCTTCTTAACAGCCGCAGTGTCAGCGTCGACTGGTAGCCCGAGTAGCTCGTACAAGTCGAGGTCCTTGATTCGGTCAATTGACTTCACCATGGTGGCAATTCTGGGACAATTTCTTTTGATGAAAACGCAGATCTTTTTGGATGGACCAATTTAGGTCTCCGTGACAGCCACTAGTGGAGTCTGGGGAAACGTCAACCAGGAGAGCAACGTTTGCTTCCAATGCAGAAGAGAAACGAACCCCTCTTGCCGCGGCCCTTGCTGCCACTGTTTGCAGGGCTTGTTGTGTTTGCAGAACTTTCAGCTGTTTTGTCAACAAAAGTAGGTGGAGAAATACGAGAGCCATTATAAATAGTTCCTGCGAAGGGACAGCATTAGTCTTCATTCTACGTTGACGTTGCAATTAAAAATGCAAAAACTGTAATAATTAAGCCAATGAATAGGGTGGAGACGCTAATGAACACATCTCGTGATGCAAGAGGGCCATTAGCCATACGACGGATAGTGAATAAATAAATGAAAGAGAAAGCCCCTGATATAAGTCAGTGTCAAGGCTAAGCAGCATTTCTGAATATCTGTACTACACAACGATGCATGACGAGTAGCGTGAAACTGGCACCTGCAGACTAGAGATGCCTTTTTTCGTCACCATGGCTCTCAGCCTTCTTACGTCAATCTAGTCACATGACGCAACGAAGCGCAGACGACGCAGTCTCAGACCAGGAGTAGCGGACTGCGAAGCAGTCTGGCTCGCCCTGCCCAAGCAGAGTCGAGAGCGAGGTGCTTACAACTGATGACGGGTGGATGGGATGAGAACATCCCATAAGGATTGAGCTGCTCAACTGTGTCGCATTGCAGAACAGATCCACCATTTCTACGACGAGCAATTCCTCCTTTAGCGAACAACACGATGATCTTCTTTTGTGACGTTTCTGGCGTCGGACTAAACTGAGGGAACAAAATTTAAAAAAGATTTGTTTGCACGCATCCTGTCGAGCTGAATATTATAACTTTTGTACTATTCCTCCCCCCATTCCCGCCCCCCCCAAACATATTCTCATAATATCTGGTCAAAAGTCCACTGTTTTTCTATTTCAGGGTTCTTCTCACTTTATCCAAACAAGATGCTTTGTCCGCGACACTTTACTTAATATATTAACCTTTTAGGACAGATTTTTGGTATTACGAACGTGTTCTCCAGGGCAGTTTCTTATGTTAAGGACATGTTCCAGTTAAGTTGAGGAATGCACTTGCAGTTGCTCCAGGATGAGATTAATGTCGGGACTATGATTCTCCAAGCAATGGTGACATCTTCTGGGTGGAAACTGCCCAATACCATTGATACACCAGATGTCGAAACTACTAAAAGTGCCATCATGAGTTAGCATTTCACACAAATTGTTACGTATAGCATACAGTAGAATGTGTTGGAAGAAGGCTATTAGGTTGCTCCCGTCTTCTGTCATCCGAATCAGCAGCTGAAAAAGCAGCTCACTTCTCCGTGCCCTTCTTTGACGCTCGGTCTCTGTTCTCTGTGGGCACTGCGAGCTAGACGAGAACAGCAACTGAGCAGACGGAGCAGCAGGTCGCAGACGAACACGAAAGACCCCGAAGAAGTGTGCACCGTGTACAACTTCGTGAAGCGGTCCAGCCTCAAGTTTTCAGTCTTGAACGTCGCCTTGCCATGGCTTTGCACGCAGCAAAGGGGAAGCTGATCGGGGTTATCGGCGACGAGGTGCGCGCCAGCAAGGCCAATTTTGCTCTCATACAACGGTCCTTAGACGACTAAAAATTATAGTGCAGACAAACGACACTCCCTCCCTGTCGCTTGCTAACATTAAGTCATGTTTTAATCATTTTTCATCTATTTACATTAGGTGTTAAATGTTAAAGACCGATTCATTTCTCACAAATTGCAGGACACCTGCGTGGGCTTCTTGTTAGGAGGGATCGGCGAGATGAACAAGAACCGCCAGCCCAACTTCATGGTCGTCGACAAGAGTGAGTAACTTTTCGTGTATGCACTATAGGACAGCGCCCGAACCCCCCCCCCTTTTTTTTTTCTTTTTCGCAGACACTGCCCTGACCGAGCTGGAGGACTGCCTCAAGAAGTTCATCAGTCGGCCCGACATCGACATCATCCTCATCAACCAGAACGTGAGTACTGCAAGAAATTGTGCTACCCAGCGTAGTGACTTTGACTTGGTCTGTGTCTGATCATGTTGGTCGAGGTCCAGGCACTTTCTGTCTTTGTCACCCCTCGGTCGATACAACGCGAGCACCTTGATCTCAAGTGCGAGCATTTTCAGATCGCCGAGCTGATTCGTACGACGATCGAACAGCACACTGCGCCAGTGCCAGCGATCCTGGAGATTCCTTCCAAGGATCACCCATACGATCCTACCAAGGACTCAATACTGCGACGAGCGAAAGGGATGTTCAGCGCAGAAGACATGAGATAAGCAATTGGTGTTGCGTGTGAGTTTTTTTTTCTTTTTCAAAGCAGATCAAAAAGATCTTTTTTTCAAAGTTGATTCTTCACCATCACTCGCGTTGAGTTGAAGTTTCCAATGAATAAAAGTTCCCTGTCGTCTTATTTACTCCTGAGAGACTCCCTAAGCACGATTATCCCCATTAAGTTGAGCCTTGACATGTCATCTCAGGTGAAGAACGCCGAAGCCACCAGGATCCAGCAATGGTATTTCCTCTGTCCTCACAAAGTGAAAGCGAAAAGCGCGACGATTTTAATTGCCTGAGACCGCAGTCGTTCCTAAGTGGTTCATCCACAACTACTGGTTGTTTAGCTACTGCGTGAAGCATTTGGAGCAGATGCTTTTGAAGTGCTGTCACGTAACGTCTCCTCACGCACGTTTGACCCTGCCGGTGGTCCAGACATTCAGACTGACGTCGACTGGCTTATCTGCGTAGGAGACGTCGGTTTTGGGCGAAAGCGGGGAACGAGAGATTTCGATCTCTTGCTGTGGTCACACAAATTGAAGAATATTGGGCCGGCGACAACTGAGTACGAGAAACTTGGTCAAAAACACATTGACAACCTGATAACGTTACTGCAACGTCCGGAGCACCTGCGGGACGTCCTTATTATACAACATGGAAACGCAGTAAGTACTCGTGACGATTGGAGAGACAACTCGTGCTGTACGTATGACCGCGTTTTGACAAACGCATAACGAGACCGAATTGTTTGCCATGGAAATATTGACGCAATCATCAACATTTTGGAGTAACTTACACAGATTTAGTGTGCACCCACACTATTATGGACGAAAATGCCATAAACACTTGACTCCTTGACAGAAATATTTATCACTGGTAGTTATTTCGAGAAGCTTATATACGATTATTAGACTTCGGAATTCTAGGTGATAACAAAAAGTTAGTTAAAATGTCCTCTTTTGTAACCAAAAGTTTCGCAAGCACTAACAAATCAAGACAAAAGTGGAACAGGCAATGAAGTTTTGAGCAATTTTGAAAATAATCGACCATTGCAACGAGTACAAAGCTGGAAATACTAATTCTGCGACCCAAATTGCTTGAAGATGCTGAACTAAAATTCCGAGGTCCAATCACCATATGCACGTAGCTTTTTATGGACATACTCCGCGTATGTTCTTCTAGCTGGCTTCAAACTGTAACGTTACATGTACCGTATGTTGTTGTGCCCGTACTATAACCGCATGTCTCAAGTGCATGTTGCACCTCCAGACGAGCTCGAGACGAGAGAAACCTGATTGTGCATATTCGTCCGCACTCCCTCTGAGTGTCCTTTCAGGTTGTCATTTACGTACAAATGAGCCTGAGTATGTGTATTTTTGCAACTAAAACTTTTCTGACCGACAGTCAGTCTAGAAGGTGCTATGGACATACCAAATGAAGTACGCAGTTTGAATTGAAAGATAGTCCTCTCGGAGCACCAATCTAGTGAACATAGTTTGTGCGTATGAACTCCGCTAGAAATTGGAGTTGCAGTGCGATACTATGTAGAACGTACGTGCATATGCCTCAGAAGTCACCAGACCCAGGCAAACATGCTCAAAGGACGCTCGAACAGTGAGGAACCAGTTGTATTCTCTAATGAGACCTAGTGCGTCAAACCTGCGTGGGTTGGACAGGCACAAGTTCATCCTGCATACATGATCTTGCCCGAGCTTGCGTACCAGTCTGCTCTGCACATTGTGTGATCTGAGTCTGAACCTTTTTTGCGCTCACCGTAACTGACACGTTTAGTTGCCATTTCTAAGTTGAGACATGTGACCTAGAAATGACATTGTTGAAGTCGGCTGATCCTCGTGACCCTGTACTTTCGGGCCCTGACGGGTGCTGATGGTGGACAAACGCGGTGTTGATCATGTCGACTGCACGAAAGCTTGGGCAAAGAGAGTTCAACGCCAGGCGGACGATTGCGTCTGAGAGAGTGAAAGTCGGATTAAGGGAAAGAGAAAGAGAGCCCCGAAATGTCGGTCACTCACATCACGCCTGTCAGGATCTCGATTGTCGGATGACTGAGGACGGAATGTCGGGAATTTGCTTGCCCGAATTTTTCGAGCTCTTCATCGTGCAGATGGCCAAAATGGCTCGATGAAAGTTTCCCCCTCTTGGAAGACATTACTAGAACGTGACAACAGGCGGACATGCCATAGCCAGGTGACATCGGAGGTCCAAACGAGGCAGACAAGTCTTCATTGCACATGCTTTTTCGGGAAATCGCATGGTGGACTGAGGAGATTTTCCAACTCACTGCCACGTCGGGAAACGACAGAGGCGGCAAGTTGTGAATCTCCTTGCACGCATGATTGGATCACTCGTCGGAGTCACCTCCATCTCGAACATAATAAAACCGCTCAGTCAGTGGCGGAGTACGCCAAATTGGCCGACCGAATCCTCTGGCTGTGCGTGATGAGCTTGCATTTGTTTAGCACGCGTCAGATAAGAGATAGAACCAGAAAATGTCTGGTGATGGTCTTATTTTCTCTCTGTCTGTCTTCCCAATCTCCAAAATTCTTGCAGTGGAGAGAGAGAGAGAGAGAGAGAAATGGAATGAAATATTAGTCTTCGTCCTCGGGGGAAGAAAAAAGGAATTTCCAGCGAAAAAATCCGAGTGATATCAGATGGACTTCCCTGATTAGTAGAATTACTCAGACGCGAAAGAAGTGAAACTGAGAGGTGCCTTTTCTGCCTGGCTGACTTGAGCATTTACCATTTGGAGACAGAGAGAGAGAGAGAGATCGGCCATTGCTCTGCTTCTCCTGTGCCCAGACATTTCGAATTCACGGGATGCCTGAGTCGGACACAAAAAATGTGCACAGGCGGTGTGTTTACTCGCAATTAATTTCTTGCAGCCAGAAAAGAAAATGCTGGATGCTTCTTTCATCGTTCAAGTCGTGGCAGACAGACAAGATAGCGTTTCATGAGGAGCAAAAGTCTTCCTGATCGACTTCAGCTCAGACAAGCGCATTCTCATTCTTGCTCACGTTTGCTCTTGTCCATCTCCATATCTCACACAAATTCGCGCTCTGCAGCATGTCGGACTCGTGCATCATGGTCTGGTGCACGCACGCGTGTCTGGAGTTGCATGTGCAGGTTGTTCGCAGGCGTTTGTGCGACTCCAAAAGGTGTGAGCGGCAGTTTCATTTGGTATGAAGAAGAGAAACCAGACGCTTTATCCGGGGAATCTAACATGTTCTGTAACAAAAGAAAGAAGATCTGAGAAGAGTAGGAGTATTCTACATTAGGTTGCTTCATTACACTTGTTGTCAGGATGATCATCACACAGCTTTTCTATCAGTCTGGGACATCGTTACGTATGCTTGGAGTAACATCATTGCTCCACCCGAACCAGCGTCGACACAGTCCCAGAAACTCGCACACATGTGGATATGTCAACTTCTTTTTTTTTTTTTAGCAACAGATGACGAAATAAGCACAAGACTCCAAAAATGAGTCAAGCTTGATTTCGTCCACTGATGAAAATCTTGGGAGGGCTGCAAGCATGACTCGGCTAGGGTGACACACGTGTCTTAGGGCATGACGTGTCAGTAAAGTCACAAAAAATAAAGCACAAACATAATTACCCATGCGCGTAGTCTACGTCCTCCACAGCATTTTCAAAGTGCCTCCAATTTTGTGTAACTGGTCCACAACAAACCCAGGCTCATGTCTGTGGGCTCGTTCCATGACTTGGGTGACTCTGGTGCGGTTGATGGTAAGTGTGTCAAAGCTCTTCTCTTTAAGAGTTCTCCTACAAAAGGCCTTAAGAGTTACTTAAGTTTTTTTAACACTGTCATTCTCAGCTTTCCTGTTACTTCTGAAAGATCTTTCTCCTTGGACATGAGCTTTGGGTGGATGTGAACCGGCTGCATGAGCTTGTACTCCAACTACAGGAAGGTCTTGAACTTCCTGCCCCTGCCCTTGACGTGAGCCACAGCATGGTGCTCCCTCTCCTTCATAAAGGTGTCTCTGGCTGTTGATATACGAACACCAAGGGCCATGGAGGTGGCATTGCAGCCTTTGCGAGAATCCCCAGAATCCCTCAGAGTGACTGTGGACTCTCTGGTGCCCGTGCTGAGCTCCTTGGTCTTCACCATAGCGGTGGTGGTGATGACGAACATGTTTCTACCCATAGTTCAGTACATGTTCATTGAATGTTTCTCTAGCACTGAATTACTTACTCAACACTGAGAAAAGTGTTGGAACTCCTTTATATCAAAGTTTAGTATAATATTTCTCATCTTTCATGAAGGGGTGCCAATAATATTGAACAGGTAGTGTTTTTTCTTATGCTTTAAAGTTCTTCAGAAAATGGAATACAGCAATCGATGCATAAAATGGAAAAGAGTATTATTCGTCTTCGATGTAACTACTCACAACAGGGCAGTTAGCCTCAAAGTTCATAACCTCAGGCTGTCATGTATAAATGTAGAAGGTGGTGCCAATAATTCCGGGCTCAAGTGTACGTATGTCTGGTCGTACACTTCACACAATACGTACTGTCGACACGCAATACTGTAGACAGTCGAGATGTCCTGGTGCGTACGGTCCACCCTGGTATTCTTTTCATCAGCTAGCATCCACTCACCGGGTGTCCCTGCCGTCCGGGGACCCTCAGGTACCCTCAGAGATGAAAGTATCTTCGGGACGTAAGTGGATGGCATGCCCGCTAATGAAAAGAAAACCAGAGTGAACCGTACGCATCAGGACGTGTCAGCGCTGTAACTGCCTCATACTTGCGGAACACCCGGTACCTCTTTGCACGTTACGGTATCTCCACGTATGCATTGCGAATCCTTTCTTTCCGTGCAAGAAATTGCAGAAGAGGAAGCCAGGGGACAAATTGATTAAGACTGCCTTGTTAGGGTCTCCTCGTCCCCACATTCTCTGCATTGCACCGGCGAATCGCCAATCAAGAGGACTCCCTTCTCGTCATTCGTCAATCTCTCCGTCTTCCTTTGTAAGAGGGAAAAAATATCCGCCAACTAACTCATCCTACGAGAACTTTCCCCGCGGTAATGTTGCTCTTCCATTTCCTCATTTGTCATTTGTGGTTCGCAGTTTTTCTGCTCGCTCTGTCTGAGCGAGTGCGCGCGCGCGTGTGTTCAATCGATCACGCTGCGACGGTATGCGCCCTACGTCGTCGTCGTCGTCGTCGTCGTCGTCGTCGTCGTCGTCGTCGTCGTCGTCGCCTCCGCCTCCGCCGCCTCCGCCGCCGCCGCCGCCGTCAACGTCGTCATCACCATCATCACCGCTTGTCTCGTCCTCTACCTCTTTGGTAGGTCCATTTGGCACAGTGGGACAGGAATAAAAAAGCATCAGAAGAAAGGCCCAGGAAGAAAGACATCACTGGGCCTCAAAAGTTGATTCAGACGTGCAGTCTTACGGGGCCCAAAAAAAACAAGTAAACATGCGTGGACAAATAGCACGTATTGGAAACGTGTAGAGTTTCCCAGATGATCTTTTGCTCCCTTTGGTGCACAACTGTTCGCTTTCCTTTATCAATGTCACATTCTTCATTATGAGCAGGCCCTTGGGTTTCTCCATCATTCTAATTGCCACTTGAGTCACCAGCGCTGAATGGAGCCCATAAACTCAGGGGAACATTTTTCTCCGTCCTCTCCTTGGCTCACAGACACACACGCACACACACACGCACACACACACACACACACGCATAATGATGGGCAGGAGAGAAGTCTGCTTCCCTATCTTCCACGTGTAGTACGTACGTGTGCATCTGCTGTGTGCGCGTCGCAGAAAACGCAACAGAGAAAAATCTTCAAGCCGGTCCTTGGACGGGAACTGATCTCTGGGCGAAATTCACAGCTGTGGACGAGCTGTGTCTCGCAAGTGGAGACTGTTAACAATGTCTTATTTCAGTCCACCTTTTTTTTTCACTCACACAATAGTAGACATGTACGGTGCGTACAGGTAATGGGACGCCTCGTACGTACTTCTGACGTCTACACAGTGTGCAAGAACCTGCAGGTCAGAAACCCCTACGGGCAAGCGTTCGTTCTTTTTTTTGCGACCTCACCTCGAACGAGATCGAAAGTATGCAGAGCACTGGTAGCGCTTACAACTATGGTACGTACAGACCGTCTGTGCGTACAGTATAGGCAAAGGCATCATGACTGTGACTTGAGGGTAGCATCAGGTAGGGGAGAGTGAGCGTGGTGAGTGAGTGAGAGTGAGACAGGCTAATTTGACGCACCTTTGTAGTATTTGTCGGCCGCGCTGATGCCCGTTGGGTCGTCGCCACCCATTGACTGGACAGAGGGGTGGCTTCTCTCTCTCTCTCTCTCTCGTTTCTCTATAGCTGGCAAGACCTGTCTGCGAGGGCTCGCGAGCATTTTTTCTTTGCCCCCTCCCCGAGAGAGAGAGGAGATAGGGGCAGAGGCATCCATCTCTCTCGGTCTCTTTGGCAGTCAGTCGCGCGTCAACGGCCGCGGCGTGCAGACGTGTTCCTAGTACCAGAGGGGCTGCGCAAGGAATTTCAGGTAAGTTGGCGAGCATGACTTTTGAAAACAAAAAAAGGTACTCCTGTATCTAAAGAATAGATAATCACGGTGGTCGTATCAAGGATGCATGAGTGATGCTGCTCGGTGGGTCGGTGGGTCGGCACGGGCTTGGTGTTCATTTTCAACGTAACGTGCATAATGGTCGACCACACACCTTAATGGAGTGAGAGAGAGAGGGCATCGTGACTGTCAGGGTTTTTTTTTTAAACAAAATGCAGTCAGTGCTGGCAGAGGCCATTTTCTCCACATGCAGTCGCGTTCAGTTAAAATTTTCACTGTTTGCTAGTCGTGCTACTGAAGGAACAAAACGTCCCCACATCAGCCGAGATAAGTGCGGGGCGAGCAGACAACATGCTGGCAGGGGGGGACCTACGGGTGGACCCCTATCCCCATTTGTCGGTGACCCTGCCTGAAATGACGCACTCATGGCTGGTGGAGACGTCGACGGCATAAATCACAGTCTCGTTCTTCCACTTGCAGGCCACGCACAGCGATTGATTTCTTTTCTCCAGCCGCACTGAGCCGCAGAGCCTGCGTGCACCGCGAGCAGGACGAGCGCATTGAATTGGGAGGGCCCCTTTTCTGCCCGCCCCCGAAAAGGACGTAGGACGACGCGTGCAACAACAAAAAGATCAGATCGTCTCTCTCCTTCTCATGAAGACGAATGTCGTGATCGGCATACGAGATTTCTTCTTCCTTCCTTCCTCCCCTCAGTCGCCCACCTGCTGTCGAGGAGACGACGTCTTCCAACAAGAAATCTGCCTCCAGACTCACGCATAAAACGAGGATCTACCCCAAAAAACCGCAACAGCACCCAGGCACGCCTCCGTCGGCCAGGAGGACGACGACGACTTCGGGTCGCATACACGCACGTACGAGAAAAGCATTGTTGCAGGCGGAGTCGTGGTTTGGAATGTAAAGAGTGTCTCAGTTCTGTCAAGAGGGAGGCAATTTTCCTTCCAATGCCCCCTTCCCTCCCCCAGCAGAAGATAACATAGGAACAAACACACGCCAAAAAAAACAAACAAACGAAATCACCTCACCGTGGAATCATCCAAGTGCCAGAGCAAAGGACCAAGGAAGTCTCCAAGTTTGGCTGTATAATTTCGGCAGGGAAGACGCGAGGAAGAACGACGTCGCAGAGAGCGTGAATCATTTTCGTCCGGCCATTCAAACAACGACGACGCCTCGGTGATGACGCTTTTTGTCCACTCGACTTGACTCCTTTTTTTTCCCCCCTCGAGAAATCAGTCCAAGCCCCAGCATGCGACTGCCAAAGGATTTGGCCCTGCTCCTCCTGTCCATTGTTCTCGCCTCCTCCCCGGCGACAACAAAGGCCAAGGAGCCCAGACTAATGGTCATTGCCGCCGAGACGGTCGTCCCGGACACTGCCGGCGCCGCAATAAGTGAGGAGGATAATGATACCAATCATGGGGAAGGAGGCGAAGACAACTGGAAGTTCCAGCGTCGATTGGGCAAACAGTATGACAGCAACGACCTGGAGAGGCTCTCCCCGCAGGATTTGGTTTCGGGTGAGTGAAGTCTTTTGCACCGCCGAGAATTCTCTTTCTCTGCTCTACACGTGTGTGACTATTTTTGGCAAATGTCTCTTTAATTGCGGTCGTGGCACACGCGAAAAGGCACAAACACGCGACAACTTTGACTTTCAACCGTTTGTGCAAATTTGGCTGTAGGGGAAAATTTTTCCGCGTCGCATGTTTTTTTTTCTTCTCCCCGCCACCCATGCGTCAAGCCGTCAGCATGACTTATGCGATTTTCTCCGTGCTATTGTCAGAAAGAAAACCGCATCTTCAGGGAAAGGGGGGGGGAAAGTCTGCGGTCTCGTGGAACTTTAGACAGCGCCAACACACTTTGTGCGTACGGTATTATCCTGGCACAAAATACGTGCCCGTTGTCGGACTCTGCCATTAAATCCTCGTTCATGTTTGGAACTTCCTATTTGGTGCGTGTGTGCTCATAGCTTGAAATGTTATCTCAAGTCTCTCACTGTCTAGCCATATCATGCTACTGTGGTCTACCGAAATAAGTCGGCAAGAAATTAGATTTTCACTCTGGGAGCCCCGAGGGGTGACACAAGCACACACGAATTCTAGCTTTGTTAAGCACACGACAGTACCACAGTTCCTTGATTTGGGTGGACGCTCCATTTTCTCACTCAAGACACTTTTGCCACCATCTCCTACGCGTCACATGTAGAATCGAGGCAGATATTGCGGTGTTCTATTGCTTATTGCGACCCACGCACCTGCCAGGCAAGATTGAGGACGAGCAGCAGATTGTTTCGTTCTAGAGTCAGCACTCAACGGATTCACATATAGACTTTTTTACGGGATCCCGCTGAAAAGTCTCTTCATAACGTCCGCTGAGCAAGATTCTCATAAACACCGGCAGGATTTCTTATCACGTGCGTCTGGTCCATAAGGAAGAAAGAGTTCATGGCGTACTAGAGGGAGGGGGGAAAAAAGCATCAGTGTGAGGTTTAGGTGAACTCAGGGAATTCATCATCTCGAGGCTCTCGTTCTTGTTTGGGCCGTAGGCGGCTCAAAAAAAATCGTGTGAGGACTTTGCCTGGGGCCGTTAGGCAAATCTTTTACTGCTCTTCCTCTGTCTCTTCCTGCTACTCAGCTCATCCTTTGCTATTGGGCTCTTTGCTGCCTGAAAGAAGGGTTGTTCTCTTTATTGGAGGTCGTCACCTCTCACTTGCGGTTCTCTAAGTTTGCGGCTTTCACGCGCGTGCGCTTTGCGTCGCTTTGCCTGAGTGCTGAGGCAATGAAGAAGAGCGAAACTCTTCTCCATTTCCTCGCGTACACTTCAGTCAGATGGATACCATGCAGCAATTGGATGCGGACAAGAAAGGCTACTACTGCGACCACCTATTTTTCATGGTTCTCATTTTTCTTCTCCACAGGCTCAAATGCAAATCTGCTCCTCCTAGCATCCAGGCGGATGTTACTAGAGACGTAGACATGTAGACTTCAGTAAATTCGAAGGAGAAAGAGGCTGGAGCATCCACATATTTTCCCTGGCAGCAGGAGCGTAGTTTAACGGCCTGGTGGCTCCACTCAGATAAAGGAATGAGAATGTTTTCTTGCAGGCACTCACTCATTAAGCAAGCTCATCTGCCTGAGACTTACATACGTGGGTGCAGGCGAGTAGTGTATGTCGTAATGTTGCATAGACAGGAGTCAGCGTTGAAGTTACTCATCCCACAACACGTGCAGACGCAACTTGGGGGCCCTGTAGTCCTCCGTGGCCGTGGTGATGGCTATCAGGTTAGACATTGTGCCTGGCTGTGCCTCCCCTCTAGGCCTGCCATAGGCCTCTGAAGCGTGTCAACGCGGCCCGTTTGAGTAGATCTGAGCAGATCTGGCTTTCGTGCGACATAATTATAAGAATGGATCGTGTCAGCGTTGAATATCTTGGTGAAACCCGCTGAACCTATAGCAACTTATTGGTCACTCTGCATGGGGTAGGGAGGAGCTCAATTTCCCCACCCAAGCCAGATCCAGGATGGAAACTCTTACCTTTTCTTAAAAGTCAAATGGGATGAGCTGCTGACGCTGCAGTGAAAACGTGGCACTGATTGATGCCCGCATCCAGTCATCGCAGCAGAATCAAATAAACCTCTTAAGGCCCACGATATCATGTACGGCACATAGATATAGAGCCGTATTAATTAGGCTGGCAGGCCCAGCGGCGCTTACAAAAAGATTAATGGCCCTTGCGGTAGCGAACTAGGAAGTCAAAGCGTGCGAAAAAATTCGGCTAGTTTTTTGCGCATTCGACTGTTTAAGTAAGTTGTAGCGTGGCATATGCGAGTGAAGAAGCATTTGTCTAGGGAGACACACCCTATCATCAATCCTGATGCGAAATTAAACACTTTCTTCTGCCTGCGTGATTCATAACTCATTGCAATTTTGGAGCCCAGGGAAAAAAAAGAAAAGAAAAGCGCTCGATTTTTCATGAGAGATGTAGAGCGAGCGTTTCTCTCCACTCGCGTCGCTTCAGTAATTCTTCCTGGGTCTCTCCTTGTGCGTGGAGCTTTTAAAAGGTCTTCCCTCATCTTGGCGTCTTTTTTCCCCTGTGGGAAAAATGCTCGATATACAAAATAAGCTCGAGTGGTCGGTGGCAGTTTTCTTTTCCTCTCATTCCACCTTCCTCATTCCAGCTGGAAGTCATTCGTGACCTACAAAAGCGAGTCCGGCCCGCCATAGTTCAATGTTCTTGTGCGAATAAATCAAGCTTTAGTTGTCTAACTTTTCCCATTGCGTCAGGTACAAATTATCTTTGCCCGCTGAGACCAAAAATGCATAATCTCCAGCCGAGAGCATAGAAATTAGTTGCAGCCCCCCCTTCCCCCCCTCTGGCGATTGCGATTAGTTTTTGCACACGTTTAAGGTAATCTTGACCGATAATTATAGTATGTATTTCCCGAAGCAGAAGCTTCTTTTCTTCGCCAAAGATGCAAAGTATGTTTGTTTGTGTGTGTGCGAGTGTGATTGATGAGGCCTTCTTCTCTTCTCCCTCGCAAGTTGCACCTCACCTGGCACGAATTGTACATTTCCTGTGCGATGTTCGAACCTTGTGCAGCTCTCAACTTTTCACCTCCAGGCGATACTTTGCATTCTTCTGCTTGCCAAACAATGCCCGTCCATGAGGAAGCTCTCCCATTCCTTCTCGGTGCAATGAGAATCAAGGCGACCTCGTGACCTCCACCAGAAACTGTAGCGGATCTTCCACAATAAATAAATCTTAATTTTCGCACAGATCTCCTTGGGTGAGGGGAGTTGAATCCACATTTAACGTTGGCCGAAATGCTGGTGCGGGTCACAAAAGAGGCTAACTTGGAGCAATGTTTGAGTGAGAAAAAAGTATCATCTTAATGCTTGGTCACGTCCTGGACGACATTTCTTCAGCATGAGCATAGCCAAGTTGCTGACTTGACTCAGAAAGTGCTCCCAACGTTCCAGCAAAGGCACGGTCCAAGTTCAGTGCCGAGTTCCGCGTGCAGCTAGAAGTAAAAGACCCCCCCGAGCTGAGACACTAATGACGCCTCTTTTCTTGCACCGCTCATCCTGACTTATGAGAAATGTTGCCGCCAGAGTATTCGTTCCGACGAGTTCCTTGTTTACTACATAAACGGCAGCTCAATCTCACATCTGCATGCAAGCGCTGAGCTTTTTGCCCACATTATGTACACGTGTGTCTGAGCCTGCCCAGCAGAGTCTCTTCATTACACACGCATCCATTGTGGTGCCGTGTCAATAATATGCCAGTACAGCTCCGAGGAGCCAGCTTTGTCTTAAGACCGCATTTTCATTTGAAGAGAAGGAGGCGAAGACTCTTCTTTTGAGTGTTATAACAGCTATCTCACGTGAGAGAAAGAGAAAAGAAAATTCGCATGCATTTGCCATACCTGTCTTTTTTTTTCTTCCCCTGCAATGGGCGTCTCTCATCCGAGTGCATAATGTACAGGTCACGGAGAGACGCGTCCGTGGTTTTTCTTCAACGAGATAGAGCATTTTTTTTCCTCTCCTGGCGAGGCTAAAAGTACCGGCCACGATTCCATAGACGGATACCCTATATTGACTTTCAGATATCCACTGTCTTCGCACCGCCAACATCGAAACATTCACTGCGTTTCTCCGATTGCCTCCCGGAATCCGGGCGCGCCCGGTGCTGGAAGTGAACCCGGCGGGAGATAGAGAATTGACTTGCCTCATCACGGAGACCAATGTCCAAGGTGAGCAGGAGCCGGAAGCTGTCCCACCAAGTGGGTGACATTTTCCTTCCAGGTATCTATGCGTTGGATCTCAGCCGTTTGTCAGACTGCGGTGTTCGCGAGTGTGAGGAGCAGGATGAGCAGTGGCTGTGTCTTCTGATCCGATTTCCCGTGATGAATGGGCTCAAGTTGCCCGAGGACGAAGTCATCGACATCAAGTGCAAGCCCCAAGACAGGCAGATTCGGGGCAGGAACGAGATCAACTTTCAAAAGAACTCGTGAGTCACAGACATGTCCATACTTATGCAACTAAGTGAGTGTCTGTCTTTCCTCTTACAACATTGTGACAAAGGTGGGGGTAGAAGTGATTACAATTCGCCCGGTAACGAGGCAGAGGAGCGGTAACACCGTTTTCCCCTGAGAATGACATCGAATATGTACGTACGTACATCATGTTGCAATCATGCGACCTTTTTCCTTCCAGTGTCGAACATCGCTCTCCCACCATCTACTTGGGCGGGGGGCAGGACTTCTTGAGCGAGATCGGCCTCTTCCGCAAGTTGGGCGGCACTGACCTCTACGCCAGCAGAGTCAGATCGGGTAGTACAATTGAGTTGGGGGAAGACGTCCAGCTCAGGAGTATAGTCAGATCTGGAGATGGTGAGCACGATGAAGAACAATGTTGTACAGTGCCCGGATGAGCACCTACTTAGTTCGGGAATAGCGCTCCATGCATTGTGTGCGTAGTCTGAAGCAAAACTTTTATTTGTAGGCTGGAACTTTGCCAAGATCTCCGACGTAGTTGTTCATCGGGTACATGAGGGACGCACCATGTATGACGAGCACAGCACTGCTCGTCTGGTGACCTCCGACGGTTGCAGGAATCCTTCCTACCGGGTGTTAGCCCCCTCCAACCCCTGGCAGGATGCCACAAACCGTTTAATAAACAACTTCGACTTCAGGGTCTTCATGTTCCAAGCCATGGAGAGCGGCGACGCCATCATAATCACGGCTAACGTCGTGGCGTGTGTCGAGGAGTTAGACTGTGCACCGGTAAGTGAGACCGTATCGTCATTCCATGGAGCAAGTCGCGCTATCAACGTACATGATTAGATCATCGACGACCATCTGTGCACAATTCCATGAAATCGACTATGCTTTTGTTAGGTCCGCTGTGGCGAAGACTCCGATCACGGATATGGGCGTAAGCGCCGCAGTTTGTCATCTCACACCGCTATCGCCAACCGCACGCGCAAGTGGGAGGAGAACTTGGAGTTAAAGATCAGGTTGCCCCAAGACTTGCTACTGCGAGAGGATGGAAAAGTGGACAATGCAACCCCCGTCAGTAAGCCTTCGCCGCTGACGGAATCTGAGTGCAAACTATATCTCATAGCTACACTGTCCGTGGCCCTCACTTTTTGCGTGCTCTCCGCCACCGTCGTTTTGGTGGCGTGCGCCAAGCGCTGCCAGGACGTCCGGCGGAGAGAGCGGGAACGACGAAAGCAAGAAGAACAAGGCAGAGAGGAGGAGATCAGGAATCAGGAGGCGTCCAAAAAGAAACAGGACCAGCAACAACCTCAGCAGTTGACCAACGTGACTTCTACGTACCTCTCGTCGTCGCACCTCGTCCATTTGCCGCCTCATTATGCCAGAAGTTTGGAGTTGGCGTTGCAGCAACAGCAGCAACAGTTGAATTCGGGTTCTTTGCAACAACAGACTTCTCAGAACAAACCGGTGACTGTGCGGAGCGTGAAGAGGAGGGACAAGGCCAAGATGGAACAGAGGCTCCACCACCAAACCTTGGCTCCTGCTTCGCCTTATGTCATCCCAAGAGGAGTGCTCGAAAACGGCAACAACAGAAAGATGGAAGA
>JAAUXU010006490.1_pt1 | contig 27809 bp, 29 predicted proteins | sample 7278151 | NCBI WGS metagenome assembly JAAUXU01 (sample SAMN14350113, study PRJNA611818) | marine sediment metagenome | isolation source: surface marine sediment (1.8m) | place: French Polynesia: Moorea | collected 2018-08
ATGATCTGTCACTTCGGATGTACCGTTGGCAGCCCGCTGCACGCTCGCCGAAATCTCCCGCGCCGCAGCGCCTTGCTCTTCGACGGCGCTCGATATTGCCGTGGCGATACCGGCCATTTGGTCGATCGTTCCGTTGACGGTCCCGATTGCGGTCACCGCCTGCTGGGTCGAGTTCTGCATTGCGGAGATCTGCTGACTGATCTCCTCGGTCGCCTTTGCTGTCTGGTTCGCCAGAGACTTAACCTCGCCGGCGACCACGGCGAAGCCCTTGCCGGCATCGCCTGCGCGCGCTGCCTCGATCGTGGCGTTCAGGGCGAGAAGATTGGTCTGCTCGGCAATATCCTGGATGAGGTTGACGACGGCGCCGATTTTCTCCGCCGCCTCGGCCAGGCCTTGCATCGTCCCGCTGGTTCGGCCGGCTTCGTCCATAGCCTTACGAGAGACATCGGTAGACTGCACGACCTGCCGACCGATCTCGGCGATTGCCGATTGCAGCTCCTCGGATGCCGCCGCGACGGTCTGGGTGTTCGACGACGCCGATTGGGCCGACTGCGTAGCGGAACCTGACAGGCGACGCGTCGTTTCGGCCGCTTCGTTCATCTTTTGCGCCGTTTCCTCGAGCTGCGCCGATACGGTCGTTACCGCGTCAAGGACCTGGCCGACCGTCGCATCGAAGCTGCCGATCATCGCCTCGACGCCGTCAGCCCGGGCCTCCTGCGCTGCTTGTTGCTCGCGGCGTTGCGCCTCCATGCTTTGCCGCTCGACGGCGTTTTCCTTGAACACGAGGACCGCCTTGGCGATATCCCCGATCTCGTCCTTGCTGCCGACGAAGGGCACGACTTGGCCCGTATCGCCCTTCGCCAAGGCCGTCATGGCCCGGGTCATCTCCTTGAGAGGCCGGCTGATGCTACCACCGATGGCAAGTGCCAAGACGACGGCGAAGACGAGAACCACCAAACCGGCGATCAGAAAGATGCTGCGGGTCAGACCACGTGCCGTCTGGAGCGAGTCCTCGCCGGCGGCCAGCCCTTCGGTCGCTGTTGCGAATACGTGACCGAAGTCCTCACCCATGCGGGCGAAGATTTCGCTGAGCAGCGCCGTCTCTCTCTGCAACACTAGATAGGCCTCGGCCCAAGTGTGAATACCCTTCTGGTAGTCGTCCATCAGGGCCGACACCTCCTCCCGGAAGGCCATCGGCAACGCGGTCTGAGAAAGCAAGGCATCGAATTCCTGTCGGCGCGTGTCGATACGCCCGATGTATTTCTTGGCACCCCTAAGCATGAAGTCCTTCTCGTGTCGCCGCATCATCAACATCTTGATGGTCAGCGCATCGAGGTTGGCTTCCTTGAGTTTGGCTTCCACAGCATGCACGGCCGCCCGGAGACCTCCTTGAAGGCCCTGGTTCTCGTCGAGGCCAAGTCGCTCGTGGAGTTGGACGACCGTCCGGAATTGAGCCGCATGTTCCGAGACCCCGCCGATCAGACGCTCTATCTCCTCGCCGACCGGCGACGCCACAGCCATCTTCGACATCTCGTTTAGCGATTCGAGAACCCCTACGCTCGCCTCTTCATATTTTCTGGCATAGCCCATATCGCGCCGAAGGATGAAATCCTTCTCCCGTCGACGCATTTCCAGGGCGCCGATCTCGACCTGCTGAGCCGCTTGGGCCAACCGCGCATGTTCGTGCTGGAATTCGAAGGCTCGCCCGAAGCTGAAATCGCTGTAGAGATAGGCCGCGCCCAAGATGCCGGCGCTCGCGACGCTCAAGGCTGACAGAAATCCTACCCGAAACGAGATCGGGACGCGGTCCAGCAAAGTGCGAAAGCCCAGTGAGCGCATATGTTTAACCCTAATTATAATGGGGTATATCCACATATATTGAATTGGTTAAGCGCCGCTAAAGGTTTCGCCTTTTCAGAATGTTCCGCGATTCCTCCGAAGGCGGGCGGCCGATCTGTCCGCGATGTTCCGTACCCTCGGCGAACCGGTCGACAATCGGAGCGGATTGACAGGGCGTTTGGATCGCTCATTATTAAACCTAATGGTTAAATATAAATCGCAAGGTCTCGACGCTGTCTTTTCCGCCCTGGGCGATCCGACCCGACGGGCGATCCTGGCGCGACTGGCGCGGGGCGGGGCCAGCGTCGGCGAGCTGGCGGCGCCTTACGAGATGTCCCTGCCGGCGGTCTCCAAGCACCTGCGGGTGCTGGAGTCAGCGGGGTTGCTCCGCAAGGAGAAGGACGGCCGGGTGATCCTTTGCCGGCTGGAGGCCGCGCCGCTGCGCGATGCCGCCGCCTGGATCGCCGCGTACCAGCGCTTCTGGGAGGCCCAGTTCGACGCGCTGGCCGGCTATCTGGAACGCCTGGACGAGGGCGCCGGCGGATCGCCGGCTGATGACCAAGAAGGATGAAACCATGGGAAAGTTCCACCAGCAGCACCTGCCGAACGAGAACGACGACTACCGGGCGGCGCGGGACCGACTGCTGCAAGCCGAGATGGACCTGCGGCGCCAGGTCGAGGAGGTCGCTGCGCTGCGTCGCAACCTGCCGCGCGGCGGTGCCCTGAAGGAAGACTATCTTTTCGAGGAAGGCGGGGCCGATCTCGCGGACGGCGAAACGGTCACCCAGACCCGGCTTTCGGAGCTCTTCGCGCCCGGCAAGAACAGCCTGGTCATCTACGGCTTTATGTACGCGCCCGAGGGTAAGCCCTGCCCGATGTGCAACGCTTTCCTCGACAGCCTGAACGGCAACGCGGCGCACATCGCACAGCGGACCAACCTGGCAGTGGTGGCCAAGGCCCCGCTCGAACAGATCCGCGGCTGGGCCCGCCGGCGCGGCTGGCAAAACTTGCGGCTCCTGTCCTCCGGCGGTTGCAGCTTCAACGGTGACTACCTCGCCGAAACCCCGGCGGGCGATCAGCTGCCGATCGTCAATGTCTTCGAGAAGACCGCCGAGGGCATTTACCATCGCTATGCATCGGAGCTGTTCTTCGTACCGCCGGAGCCCGGCCAGAATCCGCGCCATGTCGACCATCTCTGGCCGCTATGGAACCTGCTCGACCTGACGCCCGAGGGCCGCGGCAGCGACTGGTACCCGCGCCACAGCTACGACTGTCCGGAAAGGAACCTGCCATGACATCCAAGTACGCAGGCGGCTGCCTCTGCGGCGCGGTGCGCTACAGCTGTAGCGCAGAGCCGGTGGCGACGGGCAACTGCCACTGCCGGGATTGCCAGAAGACTTCCGGTGGCCCCTACATCGCAGGCTTTCTCGTGCCGGCAGGGGCCTTCACCTTTACCGGTGACGTCACCTGGTACGCGACCACGGCGGACAGCGGCAATCGCTCCGAGCGCGGTTTTTGTCCGACTTGCGGCAGCAGCCTCTTCGGCCGGCCCGAGTCCGCCGCTGTTTTCTTCGTCCACGCCAGCACCCTGGACGATCCCTCCTGGTTCAAGCCGGCGATCGACATCTTCACGGCGAGCGCCCAGCCCTGGGACATCATGGATCCAACCCTGGCCAAGTTCGAGAAGATGCCGCCGATGGACGAGGGGTGAGCCAGCGGCGTCGGATTTCGAGCAGGTTCGGGATTCGGTGCTCAACACAGGCGCCCGGCGCTGGCAAGGATTGCGATCGGGCTGCGGCTGTCCGTCATTCCTTGGAGGAGTGCTGACCGCTTCTCGAGATCAGGCTCAAGCACTTGGGTCTTGATCTGGGTGCCCGAGAAGGTCACGGGCCCTTTGCTCGAAAGCTCGGGCATATTGCTGGATCGCCGCGTCCATGAGCCGCTCGACCAACCTCTTGGTCCGGCGTGAGCGAATACCGTAAGACGTCTCGAGCCTGACAACACACTCGGACTCCCCTGGCTCTTCAAAGGTCCAGATGATCTCGAGATGACGAAAGGGCGCGCAGGTCGAGGTGATGCGCAGGCTTCGCGGCCGGTGTAGTTCCGCCTTGGACGAAAAGCGCCACCGCAAGATCGCAAGACGTATCACCTGGTCGACGTAGAGGACATCGTCTTCGCGGCGCCGAATACGCGCAGTCGCCCAGAAAGGCAAGAACTCCGGATATCGCTCGACGTCAGCGATCAGATCGAAGAGCTGCACCGCCGGGTACGGGAATGTGGCGGAATAGGTGTGGCGGCTCATGGTCGCGATTCCCGCGAGGATGAGGCTTGCCACCGGCTCGGCCCGCGCATCCTCCTCATGGCCAGGCGAAATAGGTCAGCCATAGTCCGCCGGCCGCGTGAATGGCGAGCGTCCCCTGGATCGCCGTGGTCAGGGTGGAGCGCGCGGGAGCCGCCCGTGCCAACGTGAGGGCAAGGTAGAGCGCGTAGAGGGCGAGCAGGCCTGGCAGCGCGATCGTGAATACCGGCAGAAGGCCCAAAGCAATGGCAGTCGCGACTGCAAGCAATGCCAGCATGTTGCACGCGAGATAGAGGCGCCCTGTGCCGCCCAGACCCAATCGGACAGGCAGGGTCCGCTTGCCCACGGCCGCATCGGCCTCGGCATCCGGAACCTCGTTGATCAAGAGGATGTTGAACACCCAACAGCTCAGAGGCAACGAGATGAGCAGGGAGTCGAGCCCAAAAGCTCCGCTTTGCAGCCAGGCCGCGCCCATGACTGGGAGCACTCCAAAGCCAGCGCCAACAGCGAGTTCGCCGAAGCCCCGCGCGCTGAGCTGCAGAGGGGTGGCGGAGTAGGCCACGCCAAGTGCGGCTCCGCCGAGGCCGAGACCGATCACCACGGTGCCCTTCAAGGTGGCCAAGATAATTCCAAGGAGGCCGGCCACGGCGAGCAGGACTAGCCCAAGGCGCCACATCGATGCGCGGTCCATGATGCGGCTCTGAATGAAACGTGAACCGCCGGTGAAGGGATAGACGCGCCCGGTGTTGATGGGATCGGTGCCGGAGATATCGTCGTAGACGTCGTTGATGACATTGACCGCAGCATGGACGAATACGATCGCCGACAATGCCAGGGCGAAGACGGCAGCGTTAAGCTCCCCGGCTCCACGAACCCCCCAGGCCGTGCCCAGAAGCACCGGAATAACGGAAGCGGGAAAGAACATGGGCCGTGCTGCGAGGACCAGCCGCTTTGCAACGCGTGGCAGTGAGGTACCGTGCAACAATTCGGGTCGAGGACCGTTCTCGCGCTCGAAACTCATAAGCTCGCTCTGCATGAGTTGTCGCCCGGGAAGCCGTCACGCGGACGCATCTGCCCGAAGAGCCAGGGCACAGCTCCTCCGAGGCAGCCCAGTGTAACATCCGAACAGATTGAACCAGTCTGGTTCAATCGGTTCGGATGAAATTGCTCTACTCTTCACAAGGATAGGGTAGCCTTATCCATCAGTTCGATCGCCAAAGCGATTCCAACTGAGCGGATTCTGGTCTAGCTCCGGCCGCCGATGGCCATCGAAGCAGTCGTGGACATGGTCAACGCGGCAAGGGCCTTGGCATGAGTGTCGTCCTTCTTGCGCAGGCTGTCTCCAATCCTGCGGTCTCTCTACTGCTCAAGCCGGCAAAATGATGCTGGCCAGGTCTTTCGGCGAATGGGTGATGACCTCAGGCTGATCGCCGACGATCACCGTGTCGTCGACCCGGAAGCCGCCCAGACCGTAAACGTAGATGCCGGGCTCGGCAGAGTAGACCTCGCCAGATTCCAGCAGCCGCTCGTTGAATGCCATGTCCTCCGGGTACTCGTGGCCGATCAGGCCGATGCCATGTCCGGTGCGATGCCGGATGTTGCCACCGTAGCCGGCGTCCTCGATGACGTTGCGCGCTGCGTCCTCGATCGCCCGAACCGGCTTTCCGGTGACCATCTGGGCGATGGCCGCCTCGTTGGCCGCCAAGGCCGCTGCGTAGAGCCGCGCTTGCTCCTCGCTGGGCTGGCCGCAGAAATAAGTCCGCTCGTTCTCGATCACCAGGCCGTTGAGGCGCGGTATCACGATGTTGACCAGGCCGTCGCCCTCTTCGATGCGCAGCCCGGTCAGGGCGCCGTTACCGTGGGGCGAGGCCGAGGCCGGGCCGGTCAGGGTATAACCGCGCACCTCTAAATGCTCGCCGGGAAATCGCTTCGCTGCCTCTTCGAAGATCGCGGCATGCATGGCGGCGTCGAGTTCCTGGACCAGGCGGCCGGGCCGGATCGCCTCGCGGTAGCGCTCCTGTGCCCAGTCGGAAAGCGCCGCGGCGGCGCGCATCAGCTCCAGTTCCTCCGGATGCTTCCGCCACCGCAGAGCGCGAAGTTCGGCGGTCCGGGCCTCGATTGCGAGCTCGGGCAGCCGGTCGACCACACCGGCTAGCGGGGCGGTGACGGTGTCGGCGGCCAGGCGACCAGCGGCCAAACCGCGCTGGCGCAGCGCCTCGGCCAGGATCTCGCTCCAGGCCGTGACAAGGCGCTTGGCGTTGGAGCGGCCGACGTGCTCGTCGTAAAACTCTGTTTCCGCGACCCAGAGCTGACCGCGCTCTTCGGCCATCCGCCAGTGATGGGTCGAGAGCTCGTTGAGGAGGGCAAAGGGTTCCCCTTGTTTGGGAACGACCAGTGCAACCGGACGTTCCCAGGTCTGGACATCGAGGTTGAAGTTGCTGGCGAACTGAAAGAAATCGGCTTGGGTAAAGATCAGGGCGTCGAGCCCTTGGGCCGTCATCAGGACCTGCATGGCCTCGCGTCGCACCTCGAAGACGGCTTCGCTCAAAAAGGCCATTGTTGCTACTCCTCGCGCCTGTTCCGAGGCGGAGACGCTAGCAGAGCCGTCACCAGTTAAGAAGGCCGTAGAAAGGAGTCGGCTCAACCAACGAAGAGGATGATGAAGGTTACGATCACAGCAAGGAGCGCGATCGCCTCGGTCGGCGCAAGGCCCGTCAGGCCGACCGGTCGCACGGTTTTGCGGGAGCCCGGGTCGCGGGCCACCAAAAAAGGACAAAGACGAATGGTGAAAACACGAGGGGATCGCGTCTTTCGCCTTCGGGCCTGCGGTCTTGAACACGGTGTCTGCGACAGAGCGGAAGAGGAGGGCCTGCGGCGGCCTGAATCGGGTCTGAGATCAGGGCTGGCACACGGCATCGGGCAAGCAGCCTGACCATCAGAAACAAGGTCGTGACCACGGCCTCCGCTGAGGTCTCGCAATCAAAGGTCGAGCCCGACAAGCCCGATCGGAATGAGGACGTCCAGCTTCAACGGGCTGGTTGTGCCTGGCGCGTGCGGCGCGTAACCGGCAATTAGCGGAATTGCTCTGCGATCCTACCTCCCGCGAGGCTAGCCCTCTGGCCGGCTTCATGCCAGTGCGCAACCGTCCTGCGACTCTTCAGCGGTGCTTTCGAAACCCGGATCGGGCCGCCGTTCACCGCCGGTTGTGACATGGCGGCTTGCGCCCTCGATCTGCAACGTCCCGGGCAGCTGTCGGCTTTCCTCCCCGATACAGCCGGACACCTCGCCGACTTCGCGGGCCGAAAGCGGTCCGCCCATGAGTAGCGCGGCGCTCAGACAGGCAACGATTGCAGTCGTTCTGAGGTTTAGGCTGTTCATGACTTTCGTCCTCCGGAGCATGGCTTTGCGGCGAGAGGCCTCCTCCAACTCCTCTGGAATATAAGCGCCTGGGTACGGCAAACCATTAGGGAGAGGCGGCGTCGGTGATCGGGGTTTTCTATCGACCTGGCCAGGCTCCCTCGGAAGGCGGCCTGAAAGGTAGAAACGATCACAACGCCGGACGACTTCGATTAGCCCGATAAGGGGCGAGCTCCCATCTCAGCGCCTCAGCGACGACCTCAATGCCGCAAATCAGGGCGGAGCCCTGGCTGCCTGACAGTGAAAAAAATCGAGGGCCGATAATGAAAAGGTTTAAGGATATTTTGGTGGTCTGCGATCGCGAGAGCGAGCATGACGAACTGCTGTCCCGAGCGATCTCCTTGGCGAAGTCCAACGAAGCCAGGGTGACGCTGATCGACCCGGTAGAATCTGAGCCAGGGCAACTCTCGGCCGTTTTCGCGGCGCTGCCCGGTGCTCGGGCGCAGGAGGTCGAGCTGGAAGTTCTGAACTTCCATCGTGCCCGGCTTGCGGAGATCGCCGCCTCGATAAGCTCGCAGGGCGTGAAGGTTCGGGCCCTGGTTCCGCAAGGCACTGCATTTATCGAGGTCATCCGCGAGGTTCTCCGCAGCGGCCACGATTTGGTTATGAAGGGGGCCACCGGGGGCAAGGCGAGTTGGCCGCGTTTGCTTGGCAGCACCGACCTCCATCTCCTGCGGAAGTGCCCTTGCCCGGTCTGGATCCTGAAGAGGGGAGGGGAATTCAGCTACGAACGCATACTTGCTGCTGTCGACCCAAAGCCGGTCGGCAATGGAAAGGCAACCCTGGACAAGCTGATCCTCGATTTTGCGACCTCGCTGTCAAAGATGGATGGCAGCGAACTCCACATCGTTCATGCCTGGGGATTGGTCGAAGAAGAGGCACTTCGCCAAAGCGCATTTCTGCGCTCGAGGAAAGACGAAATGGACCGGCTCCTCGAGGAAGAGAAAGCACGGCATCGCAATCGCCTGGAGGCTGCGCTCGCAGGCTATGGGATCTCCGAACGCTTAGACCACATTCACCTGCGTAAGGGAAATGCGGAAATGTTGGTTCCAGAGGTGGCGAAGGAGACCGGGACCGATCTCATCGTCATGGGGACCGTCGGCCGAACCGGAATCAGCGGTTACTTCATCGGCAACACCGCGGAGGCGATCCTAGGTCAGATCGACTGTTCGGTGCTCGCGGTCAAGCCGCCCGGGTTCAAGACGCCTGTCCGGTTGGATGAATGACTGCCGTCAGACAGCTTGATTTACCATCGGCAAGGCAGATAGCTTCAACGGTGATGATTGACACGGCGGGCCCGCATCCCGGCCTAACGAAATCGGCAGCGAGAGCAACACGGGGTCATGAGGGATCTGGGCTCGGGGGAGGAGCAGGACGCGGCAACGGACCGCGTGCGACCGAAGCCAAGTCTGCCGGTTTGGGTCGGCTGGCTCGTAGCGGCGATTCCGGCAGCCTTCGCTCTGTTCTTTGCCGCCCAGCTGCCGCAAATCGTCGAGGGAGAGGACCTTTCGCTTAGCTACGCATGGGTTCCGAGCCTCGGCATCAGCTTTTCGTTTCTGCTTGACGGCCTCAGTCTGACCTTCTCGCTGCTGATCAGCGGAATCGGCGCCTTCGTTGTCCTCCATTCCGGCGCCTATCTGGGTACGCACCCTCATCTCGGCCGCTACTATATCTACCTTCTATCCTTCATGGTCGCGATGCTCGGGCTGGTTCTGGCTGACAACCTGATCACGCTCTTCGTCTTCTGGGAATTGACGACCGTTACCTCCTACCTGCTGGTCGGATTCGACCACGCTTCGGCAAAGGCCCGGCGGGCTGCCCTGCAAGCCTTGCTGGTGACCGGCGCCGGCGGACTGGCGCTGCTGGCGGGCTTTATCCTGCTCGGCAAGGCGGCGGGGAGTTTCGAGATCTCGGTGATCACCGACCTAGGCGCCGTGATTCGTTACCATCCACTTTATCTGCCGATCCTGATCCTGATTCTTCTCGGCGCCTTCACCAAGTCGGCCCAGATGCCGTTTCACTTTTGGTTGCCCAACGCCATGGCGGCGCCGACCCCGGTCAGCGCCTACCTGCATTCGGCGACCATGGTGAAAGCCGGCATCTATCTTCTGGCGCGCCTGCATCCGGCCTTGAGCGGGACCGAAACCTGGATCTGGACCTTGACGATCTTCGGAGCGCTGACGGCCGTCGGGGCGTCGATCCTGGCCTTGCGGCAGACCGATCTGAAGCTGGTGCTTGCCTACACGACCGTGATGGCCTTGGGCACCCTGACCATGTTCCTCGGGTCCGAGGCGACGGTCGCGATAGCGGCCGCGATGACCTTCTTGATCGTCCATTCCTTCTACAAGGCCGCGCTGTTCCTGATCGTCGGGATCGTCGATCATGCGAGCGGCACGCGGGAGGTTCAGCGGCTGCGCGGCCTATCGCGCGCGATGCCGGTCACTGCGGCGGCCGCGGCATTGGCCGCCTTCTCCATGGCCGGGTTCCCCCCGTTCCTTGGCTTCATCGGCAAGGAGCTCAAGTACGAGGGCGCCCTGGCGATCGCCTCCGAGCCGCTTTTGGTCGCGACGGCGGCCGTGTTCGCCAACGCGCTGATGGTCGCCGTCGCGGCGATCGTCGCTCTGCGCCCCTTCTACGGGTCGCTTTCGCAAACCCCCAAAGCACCGCGGGAGGCGCCGGCCCGGATGTGGGTTGGTCCCTTGACCCTTGCCGTCCTCGGCCTGAGCTTCGGCCTCGCGCCCTGGCTGATGGCCGACTACTTCGTGCAGCCGGCCGTGGCCGCCGTCCTTGGCCGGCCGGAAACGGTCAAGCTGGCGCTCTGGCACGGCATCAACCTGCCGCTTTTGCTGAGTCTTCTGACATTCGGTCTCGGCGTTGTGGTCTACTTTTTCCACCAGCGAGTTCGCGCGGTCTTGGTTGACGCTGAGGCCCGGCTGCCGGTCACCGCTGATCGCACCTGGGACCGCTTGCTGGACGGCTTGAAGACCGTCTCCCTGGTCCAGACCCGGGTGCTGCAGAACGGCCAACTGACCCGCTATCTCCTGGTCGTCTTCCTGACGTTGACGCTGGGGCTCGGCAGCAGTCTTCTTTTCACGAACGCACTGCGCATGCCGCCGTCGCTGACGGACATGCTGCTCAAGGATTGGGGCCTGGTCGGCCTGGTAGCGACCGGTGCGTTCTTGACGGCAGTCACGAAGTCGCGCCTGTCAGCGATCTGCGCCTTGGGCGTTGTGGGGGTCGGCATCGCTCTGCTCTTCGTGAGCTTCGGCGCGCCCGATCTCGCCATTACCCAACTGCTGGTCGAGACCCTGGTCGTCATCCTGGTGGCCGTGCTCATGGTTCGCCTGCCCGGCTTCGATGCGGTTCCCAGTGGCGCCGCTTGGGACCGCCGCCGGAACGGCGCAGTCGCCTTCGCCTTCGGTGCGGTGGCCGCTGCAATCCTATTGGCGGTGCTTGCAGAACCCTTCGATCGCGATGTTACGGCCTACTTCGAAGCGACTAGCTTGCCGGAAGCCTTTGGCCGGAACATCGTCAACGTTATCCTTGTCGACTTCCGGGCGCTCGATACCTTCGGCGAGATCGCCGTCGTTGCCGTCGCAGCGCTCGCCGCCTTTGCGCTGCTTCGCAGCCGCGCCCGCAACGGGTCGCCGAAATGAATTCCGTCATCCTCAGTGCGGCAACCCGCCTTCTGGTGGCTTTGATGCTGCTATTTTCGCTCTACATGCTCCTGCGGGGACATAACGAACCCGGCGGCGGTTTCATCGGCGGTTTGATTGCGGCCATTGGATTCGCCCTCTATGCGATCGCTCACGGAACCACGGCGGCCCGCGCGGCCTTGCGGATCGATCCGAGGGATCTCAGCATGATCGGACTAGCAATCGCATTGCTGGCCGGGCTCGGATCGGCGCTCTTCGGCGATCCGCTCTTCACCGGCCAGTGGTGGTTTCTCGGCGGCACGGAGGACAACAAAGGCCTACCGCTGAGCAGCGTCCTGGTCTTCGATATCGGGGTCTACTTGGTCGTGGTCGGCGCCGTGCTGACCCTGGTTTTCGCCCTGGAAGAGGAACTCTGAGGCGTGGAAGCGGCACTTTCGGTATTGGTCGGCATACTGGTTGCAGCAAGCGTCTATCTGATGCTGTCCCGGAACGTACTCAAGTTCATGCTCGGCCTCGTGCTTCTCAGCAACGCCGTCAACCTGACTATCTTTACCGCCGGCCGGCTGACCCGTGCGACTCCGCCCTTGATCCCTGAGGGCTTAAAGACGCCTGCGGAGACGGCTGCAAACGCCTTGCCACAGGCCCTGGTCCTGACTGCAATCGTGATCGGCTTCGGATTGCTCGCCTTTTCCCTGGTTCTGATTTATCGCGGATACGATGCCCTGGGCACGCTCGACAGCGACTCCATGCGCGAGGCCGAGCCCGAGGAGAAGGGAGACCCGCGGGCGTGACCTGGTTTCTCTCCCTTCCGATACTCCTGCCTCTGGCGACGGCGATCCTGGCCTACCTGCTGCGCAGCAGCCGCGCTGGCTCTCGCTGGATCAGCCTCGCTGGCAGCCTGGCTTTGCTCGCCGTTGCGGCCGGCTTGTTGGCCGCGGTCTGGGATCAGGGTTTGATCTCTGCCCAGATGGGGGCTTGGCCGGCGCCTTTCGGGATCACGTTGGTCGCCGACCTTCTGAGCGCGGTCATGGTTCTGATCACGGCCGTGACCGGCTTCGCGGTCGCGGTCTACGCGCTGGCCGACATCGATGCCCGGCAGGAATCGCTGGGCTATCATGCCCTGTTTCACGTTCTGCTCGCAGGGGTCTGCGGCGCCTTTCTGACGGGTGACCTCTTCAACCTCTACGTCTGGTTCGAGGTCATGCTGATCGCATCTTTCGGCCTGTTGGTCCTGGGGCAGAGCAAGGCGCAGCTCGACGGCGGAATCAAATACGTCACCCTCAACCTAGTCTCGACGGTGATGCTGCTGACCGGGATCGGGTTGCTCTACGGCATGACCGGCACGCTGAACCTTGCCGACCTGCACGGCGCCGTTGCCGCGGTTGAGAACCAGGGCCTACTCAGCGTGATCGCGGTTCTCTTCATGATCGCCTTCGGCATCAAGTCTGCGGTCTTTCCGTTGTTCTTCTGGCTACCGGCGTCTTACCACACGCCGGCCGTTGCGGTGTCGGCGGTCTTCGCCGGGCTGCTGACCAAGGTCGGCGTCTACGCCCTGATCCGCATGTTCACCCTGGTGTTCACGCACGACCTGGGCTTCACGCACGGCTTGCTTCTGGTGGTCGCAGCCCTGACCATGGTGACCGGTGTCCTCGGCGCCGCAGCGCAGAACGAGTTCCGCAAGATCCTCTCGTTTCACATCGTCAGTCAGATCGGTTACATGATTTTGGGCCTTGCGCTCTACACGCCTCTGGCCCTCGTCGGCGCGGTCTTCTACCTGGTCCACCACATCATCGTGAAGGCCAACCTTTTTCTGATCAGCGGTCTCGCCAAACGCCTGACCGGATCCTTCGATCTCGATGCGATCGGCGGGCTGTACAAGTCCAGTCCCCTGCTGGCCGCGCTGTTCCTGGTGCCGGCCTTCTCGCTCGCCGGCTTTCCGCCGCTCTCCGGGTTCTGGGCGAAGTTCCTGTTGATCCAGGCAAGCCTGGAGACCGGCGCCTACGTCGCCGCCGCCGTAGCCCTGGCGGTCGGCCTGCTTACCGTCTTCTCCATGACCAAGATTTGGGCCGAAGCCTTTTGGAAAAACCATCCGGCCGAGCTCTCGCCGTCGCTGGCGACACTGGAACGGCATGAGCTCTTTGTCCTGCTCACACCCATCCTGGTACTTGCTGCGCTTACGGTCACCATCGGGTTGGCCCCCGAGCCCTTCATTGTCTTCGCCGAACGGGCCGCAGGCCAGCTTCTGGATCCGACCGAATACGTGCGTGGCGTTCTGGGAGGTGGATCATGAATCCTCTGGCCGTGAATTTGCTTCTCGCTATTGCTTGGGCCGCTCTGGTGGGCAGCTTCACCCTGGTCAGCCTGGCGCTCGGTTTCGGCCTCGGCTACTTCGCCCTCTGGGTGGCTCGTCCGCTGTTCGGAAGCACCTCCTATTTCGAGCGGGTATTTCGGGTGCTGCGGCTCGCCGCCCTATTCGTCTACGAGCTCGTGGTCTCGAGCTTCCGGGTCGTCTGGGACGTGCTGACACCGGACCACCTTAGCCGGCCCGGCATCATCGCCTTGCCCCTGGATGTCGAAGGGGAGGGCGGTATCTTGCTGGTCTCCAATCTGATCTCGCTCACCCCTGGTAGCCTCACTCTGGATATCTCGCCCGATCGTCGGACCCTCTACGTACATGCGATGTTTGCCGAAGATCCCGACGGTTTGCGTCGCGAACTGAAAGAGGGCATGGAACGTCACGTCATCGAGGTGCTGGAATGATGGAGAGCGAAGGATTGATCCTGTCTTGGGCGATAGACATCGGCTTTTTCCTGCTTTTGGCGGCCATGTTTCTGGGGTTCCTGCGCCTCGCTCTCGGACCTAGCCTGCCGGACCGGGTGGTTGCTCTCGACCTCCTGACCGTGCTCGCGGTCGGATTCTCAGCGCTCTTCGCGATCGCCGCCGGGGAGCCGGCCTTTCTGGACGTTGCCATCGCCCTGGCGCTGGTCGCCTTCTTGGCCACCGTCGCCTTCGCCCGTTTCGCCGAACGCCGCCGCGTGCCCCGTGAAGGCGGAGACGTGGACAGAAAAACCGCGCCATGACCGAGATTCTTACGTCAGTCCTGGTTGTTTCCGGCGGTTTCTTCGCCTTTGCCGCCGCGCTCGGCGTCCTTCGGTTGCCGGATATCTTCATCCGGATGCACGCCTCGACCAAGGCCGGGACGCTGGGTTGCGGTCTGATCCTACTCGCCGCAGCGACCCATTTCGGCGAGACCGCGATCGTCGCCCGCGCCGTGGCGGCGATCCTCTTCATTATGCTGACCGCCCCGGTTGCCGCACACATGATCGGTCGCGCGGCCTACCGCACCGGCGTCCCACTGTGGAAGGGAACCGTCGTCGATGAGTTCGGCCGACCAGCGCCTGCCGAAAGGCCGGAGGACGGCTCGACACCCTCTCCGATTGACGCGGAGCGGAAAACCTAGGACATCACCGTGATCGGCAAGTCCCGTTTCTTGAGAATCTCGCGAATTTGATCGGCCAGGGTCTCGTACTCTTCTTGGCGGGCGGAATGCCGGCGCCACACCATCCCGATCATGCGGTAAGGCGCCCGCGATTTCATCTGCCGGGCGACAACTTGGCGGTCGTGCAGGACTTCGGAGCGGACGTAAAGGGCCGGCAGTAGGGAAAGGCCCATGCCCATGGCCACCATCTGGCGCAGGGTGTCGAGACTGGTGCCCTCGTAGTCGAGAGAGAGCATGGCGCCGTACTGCTCGCAAAGCGCGCGCACCTGATCGTGCAGCCTGTGACCCCTCTCCAACGTGAGGAAGGTTTCGCCTTCGAGGTCCGATCTCTGAATCGCCTCCCGACCCGCTAGACGGTGTTCGCCAGGGACGACCACCCAGAGCGGTTCGCGGAACAACCTGACGCTGCGCAATTCCGCGCCCTGCACCGGCAGGGGAAAGAACAGCAGGTCGAATTTGCCGTCGTCGAGGCGCTCCAGCAGAGCGGCAGGCAGCCCTTCCCGGACGTAGAGCTTGAGATCCGGGTAGCGACGATGAAGCTCGGGCAAGATGTGCGGAAGGAAATAAGGGCCAAGTGATTGCAACACGCCAACCCGGATCGTGCCCCCAAGGGGCGACTGACCTTGCTTGGCGAGCTCGACAACGTCCTGGACGTCCCGCAGCACCGTCTTGGCGCGGTCCGCAATCTCCCGCCCGAGCGGAGTTAGTATCACTCGACTGCGGCTGCGCTCGACGAGCTGTACGCCGAGCCGATCTTCAAGCTCACGCAGCTGGCCGCTGAGCGTGGGCTGGCTGACGTGGCTCAACTCGGCGGCGCGTCGGAAGTGCAGGGTCTCGGCAACCGCGACCAGGTAGCGAAGCTGTTTAAGGGTGGGCACGGATCATCCCGAACAATAGGGTCTTTCAGGTGCAGGCGCGGTTATCGGTTCGGTCCAAGAAGACATCGGGAAGCCTCGGACCGCTTTCAAGTCGCGGCGATGCCAGGCCGATCTATAAAGAAGTTGATCGGTTCTTTCTATCAGAATTACCGCTAGATGCGATTAGTCAGAGTGGCTGAAGCTTTCCATTTCGCGACGAAGCCAGGGCACCTGACCGGTGTCACCTCGGCATGGGTCGATATGTGCAAAACCATTCGGAAGACTCTGAGAAGGAAGGATCAATGCTTCATCTTCGCAAGTTTCTCGTCGCAGCCGTCCTTGCCTTGCCGCTCTCCGTTGCTGCCTGGAGCGCCAAGGCCGCCAGCGCCGACATCGTCGAGACAGCGGCGTCGGCCGGCAATTTCGGCACTTTGATCAAGGCGGTCGAAGCGGCAGATCTTGCAGATACGCTCAAGGGCGACGGCCCCTTTACCGTATTTGCGCCCACGGACGAGGCTTTTGCGGCGCTGCCGCCGGGCAAGCTCGATGAGCTGCTGAAGCCTGAGAACAAGGACGAGCTGGTCAAGGTGCTCTCCTACCATGTCGTCTCTGGCAAGATCACGGCCTCGGAGATCGCCGGCAAGACCTCCAGCTTCAAGACCCTGGAGGGTAGCGATGTCACCGTGAACTCGGCGGGCCGGGTGACCAAGGTTAACGAGGCCGCGATCAAGCAGCCCGACGTCATCGCCTCGAACGGCGTCATCCACGTCATAGATCGGGTCATTCTCCCGGAGTAAATCCCGTAGCGGGATTCAGGTACGGTGAACCGATCCTCGGTCCCGACAGATGGCCGGCCTGCGCGTCAGCCGGCCGTCCCGCTCCCAGACCCGAGGCGACTGATCCAAAACGCCGATCAGGTAGGGTGGAAAAACCGATTAGGGCCGCGCCACCTTGGTCCCCATTTTGGTCTAGAGGGCGGTGGAAGGTGTGAGCGGCTGCGGGTCAGACTGGAGCCATTGACACCTCCGGGACTGCCGCCACCGGCAACAGGAATGAGGAGCGCAGCCATGACCGACACTCTGAGCAACCTTTCCAGCAAGGCCTCCAGCATGAGCATCTTCAATCGCTATCGGGCTCTGGCCCAGACCCATCGGAGTCTTGAGGAGAAGTTGGCAGCTGAACTTCGCCGGTCGGCTCCGGACAATCAGCTGATCCGCCGGATCAAGAAGCGAAAGCTTCTGATCAAAGACGAAATGGCCGGCATTGAGCGCTTGCTCGAGGCTATCGACGCAGAGACCGAGGCCGACATTGGCTCAGCCGAGGTTGTTCCGCTGCGACGCCATGGCGGAACGGCGCACGGCTTGCGTGAAACGGCTGGCCAGGTGCCGGCGGCCTGACCCCCAATCCCGAACAGCAGCTTCGATCGGTACGCACATCATTTCGTGCGCCCTTGGCGCCTCGCCTTTCTGGGCGGGGCGCCTTGTTGTGTCGAGGATTCCATTTACGGTCGTCTAGATCTGGTCGCTGCAGATCCGCGCGCCTTCTTAGTCGGCTTTCCGAAGGGCCGGCGCAAAGTGGGGCCTCGAATCACACCAGCGGTGGCGATCGCTGGCCTCGCCGGCTCGCGGCGGTCTCAGACCACGTTCTTCTCGAGCAGCGGCCGGTTCTCGGCCAGACGCTCGATGCCAAGCGGCGATAGATCGAGGCTGCGATAGGCGCCGTGAACGATCAGCTCGGATAGGCCGCGGCCGACGGCGGGGGACTTCTGGAGGCCGTGGCCGCTGAAGCCATTGGCGAAGAAGAAGTTCGGCACCTCGGGCGCCCGCCCGATCAGAGGGTTCTTGTCGAAGAGGTTGACGTCGTAGAAACCGGCCCAGGCGCGGCCCGGTTTGACTGCCTCGAAGGCCGGAACTCGCGCGGCGATGCTCGGCCAGATGATCTCTTCGAAGAGCCAGTAGTCGACATCGAAGTCTTCGAAGTCCGGGTCATGCTCGGGCGGCGGCGCGGTGCCGCAGATAAAGCCCGTGCCTTCCGGTCGCACGTAGACTCCGTTGCTGTCGATCAGCAGCGGTAAGTCCGGAAGCTCTTCGCGGCAGTCGAAGGTGAAGACGCATCGCTTTCGGTTGACCACCGGGATCTCCAGGCCCGCGAGGCGTGCGATGGCCGCGCCGCTGATGCCCGAGGCGTTGACGAAGGCGCCGCAGGCAATTCGCCCGCCGTCATCGAGTCTCACCCCGGTCACCCGCCCGCCGTCGAGGTCCAGGCCGGTCACGCTGGCCTCCCGGTAGGTGACGCCCAGGCTGCGGGCTTTGCGCCGGAAAGCCTGAAGCAGCGTGTAGCCGTCGAACCAGCCCTCTCCGCTTCGGCCCCAGCAGCCGGCGGCGACGCCGCCGCAATTGAGCCAGGGGAAACGATCCCGCAGAGCCGCAGGTTCCAGAAGCAAGATGTCGGCGCCGAGGCCGGTCTGCAGGGCGTGGTTCTTCTCGAGCTGTGCCAAGCCGGCCGAACTCGCCAGAAAGAGATAGCCGCCCTCGCGGAATGGCAGTTCGGCCGGCTCCCCGTCGAGCGCGAGGGTCTCTGGCAGTCTGCGGATGAAATCGATCCCGAAGAGTGAGATCTCTATGTTGATTCGGGTGGAGAACTGCTGCCGTATCGAACCGGCGGAGAGCGTGGTCGCGCAGCGGGCGTAGGAGAAGTCCCGTTCTACGACCAGGACCCGGCCTTGGAAATCTGGATCGGCGGCCAGGTGGTAGGCCGTGGAACTGCCCATGACCGCTCCGCCGGCGATGACAACGTCGTAGCTCTCGGTCATGGCTGCGAGGCCCCTCAAGGGTGTCGCCGGTTGGGGATTCCGACTCTCCGGTGCAGTTCACCCCAGACTCGGCAGCCGGTCCAGAGGCAAGGTTCTGGCCGGGGCCAAAGAAATCCCCGGCGCCGAAGCGGACTGGCAGCGCCGTCCCTTCGCCGAAACGCCAACCCCTGGAGCTTGCGCGGGCCCACTCCGGCGGTCTTGCAGCTGCTCTGGCAAGTCGGGACCGGCCTTCCCAAATCAAGACGGCAGGGGGAGGACTATGAGCTTCTACGCGCGCTGGGTCTTACCGCGCCTCATCGACCTTTCGATGAAGCACCAGGAAGTCACCCGACACCGAGAGTCGATGGTTCCGGCGGCCCGGGGGCGGGTGCTCGAGATCGGCATCGGCTCCGGCCTGAACCTCCCATTCTATGGCAGAGTGGTGGAGAGCGTCGTCGGGGTGGATCCGTCCGAAGAACTCCTGGAAATGGCCCGCGCTCGGTCGACGGGCGCGCCCTTCGATGTCGAGCTTCAAGCGCGATCGGCCGAGGCTCTTCCCTACGATGACTGGCGCTTCGACACTGCGGTGACCACCTGGACGCTTTGCTCTGTGCCCGATGCCCGGCTTGCCCTGTCCGAGCTGCGCCGGGTCCTGAAGCCTGGCGGGGAGCTGATCTTTGTCGAGCACGGTCGGGCTGAGGCGCCGGCGGTCGCGGTGTGGCAGGACCGCCTGAACCGGCTCTGGGGGCATCTTGCAGGGGGCTGCAATCTCAATCGCCCGATTGCGGCCATGATCCGCGAGGCCGGCTTCCGGATCGAGGATTTGGAGACGGGCCATCTGGTCAAGGGGCCGAAGCTCTTGACCTATCACTATCGCGGTCGTGCCCGGCCGGCGTAGCGCTCAGACAATCTCTACAAGCTTGAAATTCGGCTGTTTTTCTCTCTGTGATGCGCTTCACTATTTGGCAATCCTTGCGGCCAATACTGCCGGGGCGAACCAGGACCACTTGAGTCGGACAGAACTCGTAAAGCTCACGTAAGTCACGGCACATGATTCGATATCTTATTGTTTTCATTGTTACTATCTTGGCCACTTCGGCGCCTGCTTGGTCAGATGATGACCGCCATGAGACCGGCCGCTATCAGGTGATACCCGATGCGATGGTGCCGGGTCCCGGCGGCAAGCTGCAGCAACGGACGATCCTTCTGGATACGGCAACTGGACGGACTTGGACCCTGGCGCCCGGAACTGGTCCCGACAAGGGCCAAGGAGCGAACTGGATGCCGCTTCCGGTCACCGACTTCGATACCCAGCAGGCCTCGGCCAGCCCCGCCAGGGAGGCCGTCAAGGCCGAACCCGAGGGTTCCGACGCACAGGAGCAAAGCGAGGGCGGGGGCTATCGCGACCGGCTCTGGAACTACGAACGCGATCCCTAGATCGAGATCGGCTCAAATTGAATCAATCTGAACAGTGAATCTTGATCTACTTCAATAGGTTGGATCATGTTTCACGCGTCACGCCCTGGCGGCGTGGAACGATCCTGCTTGTCTTATGTCAGAGCTGGCCCATCGGGCGAAGACGGGTCACCGAGGGAGAGCGGCCTCCCTCCGGTGGTGCCGGGGTCGGGCCCCGATAGTGCTGTCGGTCACAGGGCTGAGCTAGAGCAGGGTCGCCCCGTCTTTTCCATGAGGCCAGAACGGATATCAGGGACCGTGAGGCCCGAATGACAAGCACAAGACATGGAAGAGATGACCCAGATGTCCATTGGCATCGATATCTCCAAAGGTCGGCTCGACCCGCACCGCCTGCCTTGATCCCGGCCGCGCGCACGTGCGATGTCTCCGGTCGCTTGGCTGTTGGCGGGAGGGGCGGGTCGACGCCCTTGCCCGAGCAGCCGGCGTTGACACGGGGAGCGCGATGTTCGGAATCCGTGACGCGGAGATCGTTCGGGAGGTGGTGCGCCGGGGCGGGTTCCGGGCCGCCGCGCAGAGCCTCGGCATCGCGCAGTCGGCGGTCTCCGCGCGGGTCACTCTGCTGGAGCAGCGCCTCGGCATCCTGATCTTCGATCGGCAGAAGCGCCGCGTCCGACTGACGCCTGCGGGGCGGCGCTTCGTCGAGCAGGCGGAGCGGCTGATTGCGTTGCGCGATGGGATCGTCGCCGAGCTCTCACCCGAAAACGGTCTCGCCGGTCTGATCCGCATCGGCGTCGCCGAGACCGTCGTCCATTCGCTGCTGCCGACCCTGCTGACGCGGCTGCACGATGCCGTGCCGCAGGTCCGTTTCGAGCTCTCGGTCGAGACCTCGCCCATCCTCGCCCAGAGGCTGCGGGACGACGAGATCGATGTCGCGGTGATGATGAACCAGCTGGTTCCGGGCGACGCGATCTGCTATCCGCTCGCGACCTTCGAGATGGGCTGGTTTGCGGCGCCCGGGCTGACCTTGGCCGAGGCGCCACTCGGCCCGGCGGAGCTGGCGCGGCACCCGATCGTCGCCTTCTCCAAAGGCACGCTGCCGCACAAGGAGGTCGAGCGGATCTTCTCGGCTCCCAAGATCGCGGCACCCTTGCTGCATGGCAGCGCGTCCCTCTCGACCATGTTGCACCTCGTGCGAGACGGCTTCGGGATCGGCACGCTGCCTCTCGCCATGGCCGAGGCGGACCTCGCTGCCGGGCGCCTTCTGCGGCTCGAGGTGCAGGCCGCGGCGCGGCTCTCGCCGCTCGATTTCTCGCTCTGCCATCTTCCTCGCCAGGACTCGGCCGTTTTCCAGCTCATGGTCGAGGCGGCGCGTCCGGAAGATATGATCTGATCGATTCTAAAGATCCTAATGATCTTATTTCGATCTATTGACGCGAACATTTGTCTCGTGTCACCGTTGGCCAAGTAATCGAGCGGCCGCCAAGTGGGGCTTATCGAGGGGGCGTGCTCAAGGCCATGCGAAACGCCACGGACCCGGCAGATCACGTCTTTGCCCAACCGGCGGAACTGCGCCGCGCCGTCCGGGCCGGCGGCTTTCTCGGCCAGACCAGCGGTCAGTGCCCCGGCTACCTGCAAGGCAACCTGGTGATCTTGCCGGCGGCGGACGCAGAGGCCTTCCTGCGGTTCTGTCTGCGAAATCCCAAGCCCTGTCCGATCGTCGGGGTCGGCGAGCCGGGCGATCCTCTTCTGCCGGCCCTCGGCGCCGGACTGGACGTGCGCAGCGACCTGCCCGGCTACCGGGTTTTCCGCCACGGCGAGCCGAGCGAACGGCTGACCGACATCGGCGCGCTCTGGCGCGACGACTTCGTCGCCTTCGTCCTGGGCTGCTCCTTCTCCTTCGAGCACGCGTTAATCCGTGCCGGCATCCCCGTCCGCCACATCGAGGCGGGTGACAACGTGCCCATGTTCATCACCGCGCTGGAGACCGAGCCGGCCGCGCCCTTCGGCGGCCCCCTGGTGGTGACCCTGCGCGCCTTCAGGCCGGCGGACGCGATCCGGGCGATCACGCTCTCTGAGCGCTATCCCATCGCCCACGGCGCCCCGGTGCACATCGGCAACCCGGCGCAGATCGGAATCACCGATCTCGCCCGGCCGGACTTCGGCGACCCGCCGGTCATCGAGCCGGGCGACATGCTCGTCTTCTGGGCCTGCGGCGTCACGCCGCAGCTCGCGATCCGACGGGCCGCCCCGGAGATCGCGATCACCCACGATCCGGGCCACATGCTGGTCACCGACCTGATCGCTGAGCGGCCGCTGTGACGGCCGATTTTTGAAGCGGAGAAAAAGAACCGCAAAACGGGAGGACAATCGATGCGCAAACTGACCAAGACCCTGCTGACGACGGCGGCCCTAGCCTTCGCAGCGGCGCCGGCTGCGGCGCTGGACGAGACGACCCTTTCCGTGGTCGGCAGCTGGAGCGGCTTGCCGCTGCACAAGCAGCACGAATCACCCTTCTGGACCCAAACCCTGCCCGAAGCCTCGGGCGGCAAAATCTCGGTCGAGATGACCACCTTCGATCAGATGGGTGTCAAGGGCGGCGACGTCTTCCGGCTGCTCAACGACGGCGTCTTCGACGTCGGCATGACCGTCGCCGACTACACGGTGGGCGACGCGCCCGAGCTCGAGGGCCTCGACGTGCCCCTGATCGCAACCGACCCGGCGGCGGCCCGCAAGATGGTCGAGGCGGCGCGGCCGATGGTCGAGGACATCCTGCGCGACCGCTTCGGTGCAAAGCTCCTTGCAATTGCGCCCTATCCGCCGCAGGTGGTGTTCTGCAACGCCGCAATCACCGGCCTCGCGGACCTCAAGGGCAAGAAGATCCGCGGCTCGGGACGAATGACCACCAAGTTCCTCGAGGCCCTGGGCGCCGAGGGCGTCAACCTCGGATTTTCCGAGGTGCCGGGTGCCCTCGAGCGGGGGGTGATCGACTGCGCGATCACCGGCTCGGGCTCGGGTTTCTCCGCCGGCTGGTGGGAGTCCTCGACCCACCTGATGACCTTGCCCCTCGGTGGCTGGGATTCCGTGGCGACCGCGATGAACCTCGACAGATGGAAAAGCCTCTCCGTTGAAACCCAGGCCTTCCTCGTCGAGCAGGTCAAGGCCGGCTTCGAGACGCCGGCCTGGGACGCGCTCGCCGGCGCGCTCGACAACGACATCGCCTGCCTGACCGGCAAGGGCGACTGCGCCTCCGGCAAGCCGGCGGCCATGACCCTGGTCGAGCCTTCGTCTCAGGACCTCGAGGTTGCGAACAAAGTCCTGCGCGAGACGGTACTGCCGGACTGGGCCGCGCGCGCCGGACAGGACTGGGCCAAGCGCTGGAACGAGAGCGTCGGCGCGGCCACCGGCGTCACGGTCGAGCTGAACTGAGGCGGGAGGCAAGGGCAGGGGCGCCTCGCCGGCGCAGGGGGCTGCGATGAGCGACCGCATCGTCTCGGCGCTCCGACGCAGCAATCGGGCCATCGGCCTGGCCTGCGGGCTCGCCCTGCTCGCCACCGGGGGGCTGATCCTCTTCGAGATCGTGATGCGCCAGACCGACTACGGCGCGCTGGGAGGGTCCGACGAATACGCCGGCTACGCCATGGCGGCGATCGCGACCTGGGGTTTCTCCTATGCCCTGGTCGAGCGGGCGCATATTCGGATCGACCTGCTCCAGCGGCAGCTCGTACCGGCCGGGCGGGTCGCCCTCGACCTGCTCTCGCTTCTGCTGCTCGCGGCAACGACCTGGGTCGTGTCCTTCCATTCCTGGACCGTCCTCGCCAAGACCCTGGACCGCGGCTCGCGCGCCAACACGCCGCTCGAGACCCCGCTGTGGATTCCCCAGGCTCTGTGGTTCGGCGGCTGGGTCTGGTTCGCTCTCACCGCGACGATCTTGCTCCTCGTCATCGCCGCGTTGATGTTCCGGCGTCGTTTCGAGGCGGTTGAAGCCGTGGCCGGCTGTGACCTTGAGGGAGGCGAGCCATGATCTGGTCGGTCGCCGGGGCGCTCCTCGCACTCTTGGCCCTGTCGATCCCAGTCGGAGTCGTTCTCTTTCTGCTCGGCTTCGGCGTCGATCTCTTCTTTTCGCCTTTCCCGCTGATCCGCGGGCTCGGCCAAGTGGTCTGGTCGGCCTCGGACAGCTCGCTCCTGATCGCCATCCCCTTCTTCGTGCTGCTGGGCGAGATCCTGGTCCGGGCGGGCATCGCCGAGCGCACCTACAAGGCCCTGGATGCCTGGCTGTCCTGGCTGCCCGGTGGCCTGATCCACGCCAACATCGGCACCGCGACCATGTTCTCGGCGACATCCGGCTCCTCGGTGGCGACCGCCGCGACGGTCGCCACGGTGGCCATGCCCCAGGCCGAGCGGCTCGGCTACGACCCGCGGCTGTTCTCCGGCGCGATCGCGGCCGGCGGTACGCTCGGCATCATGATCCCACCCTCGATCAACTTGATCGTCTATGGCTTCCTGACCGAGACCTCGATCCCGCGGCTCTTTCTTGCCGGCCTCCTGCCGGGGCTCCTCATGGCCCTGGGCTTCATGCTGATAACGGCTGCGATCTGCAAGCTGCGCCCGGCCCTGGGCGGCACGGCGCGTGAGTTTGCCTGGTCGCAGCGCCTGGCTGGCCTGGGGGAGCTGATCCCGATCTTGCTGCTCTTCGGGGTCGTGATCGGCTCGATCTACCGCGGCTGGGCGACGCCGACGGAAGCCGCGGCGCTGGGCGTGGCCATGGCCGGCCTGATCGCTGCCTGGCATCGCGCGCTCAACCGGACGATGCTCGTCGAGGCCCTGCTCGGCACCATGCGGATCACGTCGATGATCATGCTGGTCATCGTTGCCGCCTATTTCCTCAACTACACCCTGGCCTCGGCCGGCCTGGGGCGGGAGCTCAAGGGCTTTCTTGGCGGGCTTGGGCTCGACGCCACTGGCACGCTGATCGCCATCGTCCTGCTTTACCTCGTCCTCGGCTTCTTCGTCGAAACCCTGTCTCTGATGGTCGCCACCATCCCGATCGTGGTGCCGATCGTCGCAGGGCTGGGCTTCGACAAGGTCTGGTTCGGCATCCTGCTGATCCTGCTGATCGAGATGGCGCTGATCACGCCGCCGGTGGGCCTCAACCTCTACGTCGTGCAGGGTGCCCGCAAGGGCGGCAACCTTGCCGAGGTCATGCTCGGCGCCGTCCCCTACGTGCTGACCATGCTGGCCATGGCGCTGCTCCTGATCCTCTTCCCGGGGCTTGCGCTCTGGCTGCCGGAGAGCGCCGGCGGTTGAGTCCGCGTTGAGCCTGCTTGGCCGTCTGGCTCAAGCCAACAGCACCTCGACACCCGCCTCGGCGAGCCGTCCGGCTAAGTGCGGGGGCGGGGCGGCGTCGGTGACCAGGATGTCGATGCGGTTGGGGTCGCAGATCTTTACCAGGCCCTTGCGCCCGAACTTGGAGCAGTCGGCGGCGACGATCACCTGCTTCGCCCGGGCCATGACGGCGCGCGAGAACTCCGCCTCCGCCAGGTGATAGACCATCAGATCGCCGGTCCGGTCCAACGCGCCGATCGACAGGATGGCATGCTGCACTTCGAACTGCCTGACGAAGTCGAGGGCCGAAGCGCTGAGCGAGGCCGTGTCGTCCGAGCGCAACTCGCCGCCTGCCATGAAGACCCGGTTCGAGGACTTGGTCGCCAGGGTTCGCGCGATCTCCGCCGAGTTGGTCACCGCCACGAGCTCCGAATGTCCGGCCAGGGCCTGGGCCACGAAGGTGGTGGTCGATCCGCAATCCAGCATCACGCTGTCGCCGTTCTGCACTAACGAGGCGACCTTGCGGGCGATGCGCTGCTTGGCCGCGTTGTTGGCCTGCATGCGCCGTTGGAAGGGCGGCTCCTGAAAGGTCTCCGGCAGGATGATGCCGCCGTGCACCCGCCGCACGAGCCCCTGTGCCGCCAGGGGTTTGACGTTGCGGCGGATTGTCTCCTCCGAGACACCCAGGCTCTCGGCCAGTTCGCCGATGGAGCAGGCCTGTCGAAGGCGAACCGCGCTGAGGATCTCGGACTGCCGCCGTGTCGGATAGATCTCGCTCATGTCCCTGTCAGCCTAGCGTCCGGTCGGCGCTGGGGCCAAGAAAAACCACACAAACCCACAGAAACCTGGGCGATCTCCTTGACTTTCTGTGGATTTTCCACGGATCATCTCGGAGAAGCGAAGCGGCCTTCCGCGCAGCCTGCATCACCGGCGCCGGGTGGCGAGAAAACGAGGCAAACGGGGAGTGTTCTGCGATGACGCGACAAGGACTGACAGCCGGAGCCCTGGGCCTAGCCGCCCTCGCCGGGCTAGCGATCTCTGCGCCGGCGACGGCGGCGGACTCTAAGGATCCGATTAGGCTGACCCTGCACGACTGGACCGGTCAGCTGATCACCACCAAGATCATGGGCGAGGTCTTGAAGAAGGCCGGGCTCAATGTCGAGTACGTCCAGGCCGACTACATCGCCCAGTTCGCAGGTCTGAAGACCGGCGACCTTCATGTCGCCATGGAGATCTGGGAGACCACGGGACGCGATGCCTTGGACGAGGCCACCGCGACCGGCAAGGTCGAGAACCTCGGCGAAACGGGCATGCAGGCCATCGAGGAATGGTGGTATCCGGCCTACATGAAGGAGCAGTGCCCGGGCCTGCCGAACTGGGAGGCCTTGAACGATTGCGCCGAGGCCTTCTCCACGCCTGAGACCGCGCCCCGCGGCCGCTACCTTGGCGCCCCGGTGACCTGGGGCGGCTTCGACGACGAGCGCGTCGAGGCGCTGGAGCTTGACTACGAGGTCGTCCACGCCGGTACCGACGCCGCCCTCTTCGCCGAGCTGGAGTCAGCCTATCAGCGAAAGGCGCCGATCCTGCTCTGGGTCTACGCGCCGCATTGGGCGCCGGCCAAGTTCGAGGGTGAATGGGTCGACTTCCCGGCCTATACCGCCGAGTGCTACCAGGACCCTTCTTGGGGCGGAAACCCCGACCTGGCTTACGACTGCGGCAAGCCGCGTGGGCCGATCTGGAAGGTCTCCTGGGTCGGCGTGAAGGACAACTGGCCGACCGCATACAAGGCAATCCAGGGCTTCACGGTCACCAACGACGAGATGGCCGCCATGATCATCAAGGTCGACCTGGAGGGCGCGGCCTTGGATGATGTGGTAGCCGACTGGGTCGCCAAGAACGAGGCCCGCTGGCGAGGATGGATCGAGTAGCCCGCGGGGTTTCCCGCGTAAGTGAGGGCGGGGGCGACAGTCCGTGACCTGCCGGATCTGTTTGCTCCCGCACGCTGCGCTGGACTAGGCGCCGGATCCAGGGGGCGCGCTTGAGCGAAAGGCCCGTCAAACTTACCTGCCGCGGTGTCTGGAAGCTCTTCGGCCCCGGCGCCGAGGCCCTGCTACGCGATCATGACGGCGCGCCGCCGCGCGAAGCGATTGAAGCGGCCGGCCTGATCCCCGCGGTGCGAGACGCTAACATCGACGTGCGCCAGGGCGAGATCTTCATCATCATGGGTCTCTCGGGCTCCGGCAAGTCGACCTTGGTGCGGTGCCTGTCGCGCCTGATCGAGCCGACCGCCGGCAGAGTTCTCTTCGACGGGCAAGATCTGCTGCGCGCGGGCGAGCGCGAGATGATCGAGCTGCGGCGCCACAAGATGGGCATGGTCTTCCAGCATTTCGCTCTGCTGCCGCACCTCACCGTGCTCGGTAACGTCGCCTTTCCCCTTGAAGTTCAGGGCCTGCCGCGGGCCGAGCGTGAGACCAGGGCCCGCGAGGTGGTCGAGCTCGTCGGCCTAGCCGGGCGGGAGGGCTACTACCCGCGCGAGCTTTCCGGTGGTCAGCAGCAGCGCGTCGGCATCGCCCGATCGCTCGCGGTCGAGCCGGAACTCTGGTTCCTCGATGAACCCTTCTCTGCGCTCGATCCTCTTATCCGGCGGGAGATGCAGGATGAGTTCCTGCGTTTGCAGTCGATGCTGCACTAGACCATCGTCTTCATCACCCAT
>JAAUXU010012401.1_pt1 | contig 27799 bp, 38 predicted proteins | sample 7278151 | NCBI WGS metagenome assembly JAAUXU01 (sample SAMN14350113, study PRJNA611818) | marine sediment metagenome | isolation source: surface marine sediment (1.8m) | place: French Polynesia: Moorea | collected 2018-08
CTCAACATCGTGTCCCAGTATCGCAGCTACACGTTCCACATCAAGATTCCACCTCAACACGTTTCGGTACAGCAAAAAAGGTGCCGTCATGCCCGACGCAATTACCTACGGCCAGGACTGTAAGTGTGTGTCTCCAATAACCATGTTAATAAAAGAAACATTGTCAAAGAGACAGAAAAAGCTGGAAATTGGCCAAAGACATCTGTATTCATCAGCAATGACAGAGAAGAAGTGATCTAGAGTACTTTGTGTGACTGAGACTTGGCTGCATCTTTAGTTCGAGGGTGCGAAACCAGGAGAAGTCCTCAAACCCTCTTTGCACAGTTTGTGTATAAGAAGAAGTGAAGATGTTCTACTTTTGTAACAGATCGTGGCCAGTTTCTGTCTCTATTATCTGTGTTGTGTCTCTAATAAGAGTAATAATTTCTGTAGTAATTTTTTGTACCTGGTGTTTTGTCTGTAATAATCCAAAATCTCCAATAAGCGTGTCTCTATTAAGCGTGTTCCACTGTATATAGTGTGTTCAGTATGCGGCCGAATAAGTTTAATGCTCCCTCCCAAAAAAAACTTGAAAAAAATGGAGTTAGTGTATTTGTTAAACAATATCATTTCTAAGACCCTCAATATGTCCCCCTTGCACAAGTCCGGACCCTGCGTGTTGCCCAGGCCACGAAGGCCACGAAGGCGAGTCCTGGCCAGAGGAGTGCCGGCTCCCCCACAGAATGGGTGTCTTTTGACCCGGCGGGTCATCCGGTGCCACCCGAAGGTGCCTATGGAACGGCAACCACGGATGCCAAGGCGATATTGGACATCAAACCCTTTCGTGTCAGAAGTGAGAAGACGATAGAATCACTATGCTTACAGAGGTGGAGTAGAAAGCTCAGCTGATGCAGGTGAGATGAGAACACCCAGCTCGCTTGTGTTCCCCCTCCCCACGTAGGAACACCCGAGCTCACACCCACACACACACACATGTTCACACCCACACATCTCTTGGCACTGAAGATGTGGCCAGACAGAAGCTGAAGCAGCGAACAAAAGTTTAGTCAGTGCGTTTTTCGGACAAAGCTCTTTGAGGGAGGCGCTGAAACGTTTGCACTGCTCGGTTGGTCGACTCTTCACACCTTGAGTCGCATTAACCTAAGGACTAGCGACATTCAGCGTGTTCTACAATAAGGTTGCGGAGTAAATGGCCAAGTTTGGTTGGCGAAAACGCGCATGGGCGGCTGTCAGAGGTCCGGACATTTTGATTTCTGTGGCTGTGGCCTCGGTGACCTCGAGCAGCCTAAAAAATGTGAAGGGACTCTCCCGTTCAAAACGAGTGGAAGAGGTAGCCCGGTCAAGTCCTTCAATGTGGGCCAGATCTTTGAGCACCAGAAGAGCCAACAAGACAATAACAACGATATCAAGTCAAGATGGTGTGACTACTCATTCCGCGTACGAGGTCCGTGTGACCTCGAACCTGATGTGAGGACATTTTTGTCCTCACATCACCATCAAGAACAGTCAAAGGTCATGCACACATGAACCCTGCAACCTTATTTTCCAACACACAGCCTGACTGCAAGGAAGATGCCAGACTTGGACAGGTGTGGCGTATGCGCCAGTCCGGCGTCTCGGCGTTGCGGCGGATGCCGGCAAGTGGCGTATTGCGCCGTCTCACATCAGAAAAAGGACTGGAAGTCGCATAGGGATCATTGCAAGCCGTACAGGGTTGTCAGCCTTCCAAGGAAGGGCAGGTAAATGCATGTCTGTTCAGCAAACTACCGCCAGTCTCATGATCGTCCACATCCAGAGGTTTAGAGGCTACCAGGGCCATCAAGTGTGACGAGGTCATCCTCAAGGCCTTTCCCGCGGTCCTCGGACCCAAGGTTGACGACCCCGAGCCCGTGTGTCTCGTCTGCTACTACCCTCTGAGGAAGTCAAACAGCTACAGGTCTCAGCCATCTGCAGGTTCGGAGGACGCGTTTACCCAGGCAGACTTTTACATTGCAGATGCCCCACCTGCCATCTGCCTCTGTGCGACGCGGCGTGCCGCGATCACGCCGCCCACGTCCGCGAGTGTCCAATGCTTGCACGGGCCAAGATTTCCAGGATAAGCGACGACGACTTTTTCCAATGTGTCACCCCTCTGAGGGCTCTCATGCTCAAGATCAAGGACCCGGAGTCCTTCGAAGCCTTGTTGGCGTTGGAGGCCAACGTCGAGGCCAAGAAGAACTCACCCGACTGGGAGAAGACTGAGAGGAGATCTGCTACGTTAAAAGCCTTAGCAGAGACAGTTATACCAGGTCTGGATGATGTGTGAGCATTAAGCACAAATCTGAGTGAAGCTGTCCCCCCCCCCTCAAGGTCTCTCTCTGGAGACGGTGCAACAAGTCCTCTGCGCCTTCGACTGCAACGCCTTCCAGGTGCTGTCCGCGGCGCCGCCGCACCTCACGCTCATGGGACTGTACCCGCGCGGCCACGCGTCACTGGCCAATCACTCGTGCTCACCCAACGCGCGGCCGGTCATAGCGGCGGCGGCGGCGGCGGCTGGTCGAGGGGGAACGAGAGGCAACAGGCGGTGGACGAGCGGCGAACTCAGATTGGTCGCGTGCGCCGACATCTCGGCCGGCGAGGAGATCTCCGTCAGCTACGTGACCGCGGCGTTCCTGACGACGGGGCAGAGGAGAACGGCGCTGGCGACGGGAAAGTACTTCCAGTGCGACTGCAGACGGTAGGTAAGCCTGTGATTCTACTTCGGCAACTTCTCCATGACGACGTTGCAGATGTTCAGACCCCGCCGAACTTGGTGCCTTCTCCTCTGCGTTGCTGTGCCCCTCGTGCCGCGCCCCCACCCTGTTGCCGTCGAACCCGTTGGACGCGGAGGCCCACTGGACCTGCCACGGTTGCCAGAAGTGTCTGCAGGGCCAAGAAGCGTCCATGCTGGAGAGACGCCTGCAAGAAGAGGCCGCCAGGGTCGACGGCTGCTCAGTCAGGACCTTGGAGAAGTTCCTTGGCGTGTACTCGGGGCTGCTACACCGGAACCACGCCTTCCTCTGCAGGCTGAGGCAGCAGCTCTGTGAGGGTGAGGAGTGGTGATCCAGACTCGCCGGAGTCTTGAAGGAAATTCGCATTTTACTGCTCAATGCAACTTTTGCCACCCTGTCAGGGTACGGGAAGCTGGAAGGCCTGCCCATCAAAGACGTGTCTGCCGAGGACAGGCAGCGGAAGGAGGATCTCTGCAGGCAGCAGTTGGAGGCCCTGAGGCGGACGGAGCCGCCTCACTCGGTCCTCAATGGTGCGCTTGCATGAAGTACACGAAGGCCATGAAGTAACTTGTCACATTGCAGGAGTTGTTTCTCTGGAGCTCTCCGAATGTCTCCTCTGGAGCGATCCCTTGTCCCAGTCAGTGATCAAGGAGATCTCGACCCTCCTCGACATGTGTGACACCATTTTCGGCCTGGAAGATCCAGACGGTCCCGAAGGCGCCAGCCTCAAAAGGGCTCTACAGCTCAGAGCTCGACTTGGACAAATGTCCATGACTTGAACATATACGACCATACGTACAAGCGCAACTCTCCATGTCAATGTATGACAGTGTACAGGGCGCGCAATAAAAATTGGAAGAAAGTATTTTTAAGTCTGATGACACAGAAATCACTGTATAGGAGTGTATTATAATGAACTAACACTTTTTTCTACTGTACAAATATGAGGGAAAACAGCAACTTGTTTTCTGTAGAACCACTCTGTTGGGTGGGCAAGGAATAGAGCAAAGAAAAGCACCTGACTGTTGATCAGAAAGATATGTAGCCCTTCTTCATCAGAGGCATGAATGGAAAAATTGCAGCTGTTTCCCGCACAAAAGTCATGAGAGAAAAAATTGGTTGGGAAACCAGGCAGCATTTTGGCATCGCTGCCATTCAGATTTGTGATTTTCATGAACGCCATGAGTTATGAGAGGAATCCTAAGAATGTCCTCTCTCAGATGAGACCAAAAGTACGTTTGCAGGTGCTGTAGTTTCCGAGATATATTGGTTTAAAGTTGGGGCCTGATTTTAGGGACACCCTGTATAAATCGCCATCCCTCAGGTGTTGACAGAATGAGGAAAGTTGCACTTTTTCTTGGTTTTATTTAATTCTGATAGACTTTTCTTCGAAATTCCTCAAAGCTTCCGCCATTTCTTGATTTTAATTCCTTTGTCATGAAATGTAAGATTTTTAACTCGATTTTTATTCCCTTAAGGTTGCGGTTCCAACCATCCGAGGTCTCAAAATCACTTGTGTAGATCTGGCAACATTGGACTTGGCAGCAGAGGCAAAGCTGGCACTGAGATCAAGCTCATGGACGTGGAGGGGGCCGACAGCCTGGTCAGCCCCTCCAAGGAGGTGGCCAGCCCTGAGGCAGTCATGCAAAATTTCATGCATGCATGGAGACATGAATGACACATCCGACATCAGTCGGTGGCGCCCTCTGTGGGCTGGAGGGGCGCAGAACTCTACGCTGCCGTCGCAGTCGTCGTCGCCGCCGCCGCCGCTGCAGCTAAAATGTCCTGTGTGTAGGGATGAGTCCGGTCGACTTGTGGTGGGCCCTGAACCTCATGTCCACTTGGGCGCAGTCTGGTCCCAATGACTGATCCAGACTTCCTCCAGGTCTGAGCTCACTCTGTATGAAATGTTATCGAAAAATGAATTGATGAGTGAGTCCAGTGAAGCAGCCTTAGCCTTTGAGGGCGGGCCTTTCCAGCCCTGCCTTGCCTGTCGCACATCTGGCGACTGTTTGGCCAAGCTGGGCGAAATCGCGCAATTTTGGGCGAGTTTGGCCAGAAGCCGGCGGGCAGAAGCAGCTGCAACGAGGGAAGCTTTGGCTGCTTTTCCGCCAACTTTTCTGGTCACGCAAACTGCTGGTTTCTGCTGCTGCCACTGGCTCTCCTTCCCGTGCTAGGGATGAAATGACTCATATCTGGGCGGACTCAGCCTGCAGTAGCGAAGGACGTCTTTAGGGCTGTTGGCTTTGGCATTAGCAGTAGATTTGGCTCTTGCTGCAGTTTCAGCTGTATTCTTTGCCTCACCTTCAGCTGTATATTATTCTTCAGCTCCACCTCCAGCCGGGGCGATGGGATCAAGTTATGTCTCCTCTTTAGTTCGCGCTTGAGCGGCTCCGACATTGCTGAGCTTGAGCTTGACTTTGCTCAAGTTGTCTCGAGACTCGATCCCGACCCGGCTCGACTGTCCATCCCTATCCCTGAGCTGTCCAGCCCTGAGTGGGCTTGGGCTTAACCAGAACAGTTGTGGCAGCAGCAGAAAGAAAAGAAGGAAAAGCAGCGAAGAACAAAAAAATCCTTCCTCCTGAAGCCTCCTGAAGCCTCCGCCCAAGGAGAAGAGGAAAAAAAACACAACAAATGAGCGAGCAACGAGCGGAGACGACGCGACTTGACAAGGTCTGAGTCCCATGGCAGAGGCGGAGGAGTCCGGAGCCGCCTCGGCGGCGACCGCGGCGTCCGCGGCGGCGCCCGCCGCAGCCGCCGCCTCCTCCGGGGCGGAGAACTCCATCTGGAGTCGCATCCAGGCCTCTGGCGTCCTGATTCCTCCAGACGTCATCGACAAGCTGGCAGAGCTCGATCTGGAGCTGTCTGAAGGTAGGACCGACATTGAAGGAAAAAATATGGGAAACTGCGGGCTGAACGAAGAGGCGGCAGCTCAGAGGTTGACTGACTGTCCAGATAGACACATCTGTTGGCGCACTTGACGAAAATGCGAAAGCAGCTGAGGGCCCCCCCACAAAAGCTGTTGTGGGCCTCGGTTCAGGCCCAGTGCCCAATCTAACATCTCTACTTTTCTGTCAACTCGAATCATTCCCTGTACATTTTTTGTTCCTCAAGCTGTGCAACTGAGAGGGAGAGATTGTTAATGCCCTGATAAGACACACTCTGTGAGGGGCTGATGGACATAACGAGATCGATCCATGCACTGCTCAAAACCTGCTCTGTGTTCAGTAAATGTCCCTCCAGAGCTAATTTACTGGGATTTTCTACGCCTGCAGCTTCTGTGGCAGGACCGAAGAGTCAATACCAGTCACAAAAACCGATAACTGCCAGTATTGAGCGTCACTCATTCCGGCGATATCGACCGTTTCAGCTGCCTCTTGTCATGACACAAAATGGTCAGGGGCTGGAGAAAAAACGTGCATTGACACATTTTTTATTTCACTCTTTTTCCTTTTCTTGCAAATTTTCCCCTCAAAAAAAAAAGGGAAACCAACTGACTTTCCTCATTGCAATTCCAACCAAAATCGATATCGCGCTCGACTTTCCTATAGCTTAGGGAGAAAAAAAAATGCTTCTGTATTCAGTGCTGAGCTTTTTTTTGTTTGTGTGTGAGTTTTTTTCCCGTAATCCCCGCTTTTTTTTTTTTTTTTTCAAGAATGAAGTGGAATTTTTCACGCTTATCTAATAAGAGCAATAGTTTCCATCCCTTCTCTGCTGCTGCCCACGATCCGAGCTGGAAAAGAGATGGATCGAGAGACTCTCGAGGGTCGTTCTGATATGGGCGCATTTGTGCATGAAAGCCTCGTTTACCATATCTGTATCAAAGAGGCCCCAAAAAGAGCCGAGTCTCGAGTGGCTTCTAAGGGGCCTGGACAGAAAAAAAAACCGTCAACTTCCCACATTTTCCTGTCTCCGAAAAAGAAAATGGAAGAAAAAAGGGATCAGGGGAAATAAGGCAAGTCTTGTTTCTTCCCAGTCAAATTTCCTTGAGTAAACCAACCCTGTCAGCGTCAATCCAGAACCCTGCAAGTCTGGACAAGAGGTTGACATTTGTCAAGGAAAATAAGGGAAAGGAGGAGCAGGTGCAATAGCTTTATTTTTATCTCCTCCTCCTTCTCCTTTCAAGTCCTGCCTTCTTTGGATATCTGATATGTGAGGTTGACATGCGAATCTCACATCACTTTTGCACTGACCTCAGATTCAACATTATTTTGCGAAAAAAAAAGAGAGAGGGAAAAAGTCTTTTCACCCTCTCCCCCTCTCGTTTAGAAGGGAAACAAACACAAAAAAGCAGCTGAATAATTCATGCAAGTCTCTTTTTTCTTCCAGAGGCTGTGAAAACTGTTTACTTTGAGAGTGACTTACAGGAAAAGGGCACGACCATAACTGGGTCATTTTCACCCCCCCCTGCCTTCTCGTTTGCTAATGCACGTCTGCATCTCGTCAGCCTCTTTTTTTGACAATCACAAAAAAATGGGTAAAAAAGACAACTTTTTGGATACGGTTTTGTGTTTATGAGAAGATTACTTTTGCTGCTAGATTCATTTGCGTGTCTTTTGTTTTGCCGCATCCAATTTCTGAGGATATGACAGAGTAGGGGGTAACGACAAGGGGGGGGGGGACGTTGGGCAGGCAGGGGGATTGAACATAGCTGCTGGGCCTAAACATCTGTTATTGTGCAGAAGAGGAGGACATAATTTCTGACTGCCTCTAGTGTTTGTAGCTCCTGTATGCGTAGGTCTTGTATGGGTCATGTGTGCGAGTCTGGCATGGGTGTATGGCTTGTAGCTTGTGTGCAGGCATCATGTGTGTAAGTCCTGCGTGTGTGCAGCTCTTGTGTAGTTCTTATGTGTCCAAGTCTTGCACGTGTGTAGGTCTTGTGTAGTTCTTATGTGTCCAAGTCTCGCATGTGTGTAGGTCTTGTGTAGTTCTTATGTGTCCAAGTCTTGCATGTGTGTAGGTCTTGTGTATTTCTTATGTGTCCAAGTCCTGCATGTGTGTAGGTCTTGTGTAGTTCTTATGTGTCCAAGCCCTGCATGTGTGTGGCTGTTGTGTGTAAGTCTTGTATATTGCTAACTGTTGTATGTGTGTAGCTCTTGCATACATATGAAGCTCCTGTTCGTGTATACGCCTTGTATTAGTGTAGCCCTGGCATATGTGTAGGTCTCGTATATGTGTAGCTGTTGTGTGTATGTAGCTGTTGTACGTGAGTCGGCCTTGTCTGTGTGTGGTTGTGTCGAGTTCCGCGTGTGTGCGCGTGTTTTTGTCGCTCCACCAAGCTTCAAGATAAGAATCGTCCTTTTTGTGAGGGGAAGAAGTTCTAATAAAATGTGGCAGAAAACTGGCTTTAAGACTGGTCCACGTTGGCCTCTTTTTGCCTTCGCTCCTGGTTGCTGTGAGCATTGGAGAAGTGTAAATCGTCCCTCATCCGATTCATCTTGAAAGCCTCATCTTCCACACGTTTTGGGCGCTTCTCACACACAAAAATGCGGCTAAAAATTCATCTTTGTTCAGCTTCCTCTCAAAACTCAAACGTGGAAAGTAACTCTTCTGCTGCACCAAGTTTGCCATCCCTTGATACATTGAGATTGATCTGCTGTGAAAGATGTTGCAGTAGTTTATATATACATATATAGCCCTTATTTTGCTCCACTGAACTTTGTCTACACAGCTGCCTATTCACAAATTGGGTGTGCGATTCCCATATTTTGTTAGTTGCTTTCAAATATATATTATTTTTCTTGCATTTTTGCAGGAGACATCACGCAAAAGGGTTACGAGAAGAAGAGGAACCGTCTGCTTTTGCCATTCCTTGAAGATGAGACTGAGAAGAATCAAAAGGAGAATCAAACCAAAGAGGGGTCCTCAGAGACCCCCCAGACCCCTGCTGCTAAGCATGGAGAGGGAGGAGGAGAAGAAGAGACTAAAAATGAGGCAAACGAGGAGAGGCCAATAGAAAAAGACCCCTCAGAGACCTTCCAGACGGCTGCGGCGGCAGCGGCGACGACGACGACGACGACGACGACGACGCAGAAGTCCGGCAACGACAACAGCAAGAAGCCGAGGTCGAGGCACAGGCAGAAAAGGTATCTGGCCAAAAGTGCCCGCTTATGTCTAATGTGAACGCCACACTTGGTCCATGGGCACAGCTGGGCTGGACTAATGCTCATCCTGACAAAAAAGCGTCCAATTGAAGCAACACCACGAGTCTTCTTAACACAACCAGGATTTGGCCAAACGTTCTATTCCTGTGCATCAGGAAGAAAGTTCGATGGGCAGAATTTGACTTCTACGAATACCCATATTTTGTCAGTGCACAAATAATTGAGTCGTTGTACAGGGTGCGGGCGGCAAAATGGCCACTTGACGTCTTAATCGATCGATAAGCAGCTACTTTATTGAACAGCATTGAAACACATGAGCCGCTTTAGTGAAACATGATATATATCTCTGGCTCGTGACTTGATATGTTGACTCTGGGGTCCCAGCTGTTGTTGAACTTGGGCGCAGCGGTGGAGGTCAATGATGCGCTGACAGACGTCGGACATTTTGAGTTGTGGAGATTGTTTACATGTGTTCTAAAAAATCATTTAGGAAGCCTCACACGACCTCGCATGTGCTGCCCAGACAGTTGCTTCGAGCCTGTGAAGGGCCGTTAAAGGCACTCTCAGCCTTCAAGCATTAAGTCACATCAACATTTTGAGTAAGAGTCACCGTACAACATCTTAAGTCACCCTGTAGCTCGACAGGGACGTTGGCGTCACTCTTTTGGGCCGTAGCTCTTACTGCCTCTAGCAGCTGAAAGAAGTAGGTCTGCACTATGTATTTTTTATCATCATGACACATATTATTCTAACACACACATGATTTTGAGATGCAGTTTGGGGCAAAAAGTGTGCGAAAATTGTGGTTTTACAACAATCTTAGCCTAAAACAGGCAGTGATGTGAAACGTCTTGTTCAATGGCGATTCCTTGGCCCAGGTACACACACAGCGAGCGCCGCTACCACTCGGAGGTGCGGCAGGAGGCGGTGCAGCAGGCCCTGGCCGCCATGCACGGGAAGCCGCTGCCCCTGCCCTCCAAGAGGGCGTCGGCCGTCAGGCAGGACGAGGAGAGGAACGGAGACTCAGGTGGGAATCTTGTTGGTTTTACGTGCGAACTGGAAGTGCTTGGACTTTGCGCACTCTCACGCAGGCGATTCTACCACCGACGACGAAGTCGACGACGAGGACGACCACGGCCACCCCTCAGTGGACGAGGGGGGCGACAACGACTCCGCCGCCAACCGATTTCTTACGCTAGGTCAGTCCTTGCGTGGTCGGAGCCGTTGAAGAGGCTCTTACTTAGCAGAATTGTACAGTAAGATTTAGCTTTTAAAGTACAACTGTGGTTTAATCCTTAGGCTTGAGCGACTCCTCCAGCACCAACAGCTCACTGCCCAGGCAACAACAGCCACAGCAGCCAGAAGCTGCTGCTGCGGCTGCCTCTGCACGGGTTCCAGAGCCAGCAGCTCCGACCCGGAGAGCCGAACCTGAGCCCTCCGGGTCGTCGGAGTCTCCTCCTCCTCCCGTGCTGCCCACCCGCGGCAGCTCGGCTGCTCCCAGCCGCCCTCTGCCGCAGTCTCCCGTCAGGAGGTAAAATTTGCAAGTTGTCATGCAAGGAAAAGGAAAATTTTCATTTCTCCCCCTCCCTGCTTTAGCCCTCAAGCTCCTGCGGTTGCAGCGTCTTCTCCTGATCAGGGAAGATCCAGCAATCATCGTGGTCATCATCAGCAACGGCGTGAACGTCAAAGATCTCGAGATCCTCAAGAGCAACAGCAAAATTCATCACTGCGAGCGGGGAAACAAAGCTCACGGGTAGGATTGTTGGAAAGAAGCATCAAAACTTAGATGCATCAACTTAAAAAAAGTGTGTTTAGGTTCAACGAAAACGATCTCAAAGACTGAATTTCGCTCTTCGTTGGTTTTTTTCTAGGACGATCCCAGTCGGTCTAGTCGACAGCAACATCAGCAGCAGCAGGCGCCCCCACAGCCTCTCCCCCACCAATATCAGGATGGCCAAAGACGCGAGAAACTGCGGCAACAGCAGCAACAGCAACATCGGAACCATCGGCCGCTGTCGCAGCAGCACGAACCAGCCACCACGGACATCTCCGCGGGGCCCCCGGCCGCGGCGGCGGCCGTGCAGCCGGTGGAGAATCTCGAGCCTTGTGAGTTTCGGCCTAGGCTGACGAACTTGGTGATTTGATGTCAGGCTTCGTCATATCCACCTTTTTCCAGATGACGTCCTGTTCCTCAGTCAGCAGCAGCAGCAGCAAAGGCAACAACAGCAACAGTTCTCCCAGATCTCCTCGACCCCGGACGTGGCCCTGCAGAGCCAGTACATAGCGCACCGGATGCGCCAATCCGGAGGCCGAATCCGGGGAGGAACCGGTGGAAGTCAGCAGAGGCAACAGAGGATGTCCAACGCCTCAGGAGGCTCGTCAGACCAAGACAGTCGTAAGCTATGCAATACAGTAGTAGAATATACACGCATATTTTACAAATATCACCCTGGTTTTGCCTCTTCTCTTGCAGAGATGGGCACGGTCTCCAGGTACAGGGTGTCTGCCAAGATCCAGCAGTTGCTGAACACACTTAAGAAGCCGAAGCGGCGCCCGCTGAACGAGTTCTACGAGGACGACGACATCGAACTGGAGATGGCGGCGAATCCCAAAGACCCGAACGCGCCGGCACCCGAGGGCAGTACGATGAGCCCGGCCGTGGGGCCGCCGCTGGTCGTCCCGGCCGGACTGCCGAGGAACGTGGAGGCCGCAATCCAGCGATACGGATCAGCCACGTACAAGGCTCCGGCGGCCACCGTGCTCGACCCCAACGGGAAGCTCAGTATCAATCTCACTTACGGTAAGAACGAGTACACAGTGTGAGTAAAAATAAAGTACCCGAAAGTCAAAATCACATCGTGCCTTACTATTATCAGTGCCCATGACTTGTGTACTTGCTCATATCCTTATTATTACTCACGCTATCCTTAAAGAGCAGAAATATATTTGCACTCATAAGGAACATGCTTCCATAAGCAGTTAGCCAAATCTACATGTTTTTGAAAAGATGTCATAATTTTTATATATTTTGCCAAAAAAGTGTAATTTGGAAGTGACGTCTTGTGACGAACTGCAACATATTATACCGCTTTCTATTTGTTATTGTCTTTGTTTCATAGGAAAATTGCTCTCCCGGTCTCACAAGATCGCCTACACGTTGCTGAACCGGGGAGGCGCCGCAGCCGCCGCCGGGGGCGGCGATGCTAGCGGCGGCCACTTCTCTGGCATCAAAGCCGGTGACCGCGTGGCGCTTGTTTACCCCAATAACGACCCGCTCAACTTCATGTGCGCCTTCTACGGCTGCGTCATGGCCGGCATGGTGCCCGTGCCCATCGAGGTGCCCATCACGAGGAGGGTATGGCGAAGAGAGTCTCCTTGAAGGGACAAAGCAGGAAATGACGCCTTTGCTTCTTTCAGGACGCTGGTTCTCAACAGATTGGGTTCCTCTTGGGCAGCTGCGGCGTCGTCTTAGCTCTAACCTCCGAGGCGTGTTTCAAGGGCCTCCCCAAGAACGCCAACGGCGATGTTATCACCTTTAAGGTCAGTCTGATCGACGAAAAACAGTTGAGACAAGACTTGACGTGGTTCTGTTTGCTCAGGGTTGGCCTAAACTCCACTGGTTCATCACTGAGCACCTGGCAAAGCCTCCCAAGGATTGGATGCCACCACCGAGACTCACTGACGAGACACCAGCCTACGTCGAGGTGGAGGATATTTGGCCTTTGAAACAAAGGAGGCTCTTTTTCACAAATCTTGGTCTTTTTTTTTTCTTGAACAGTACACAACTCAGCAGGATGGCAGCGTTCTCGGCGTGAGCGTCACGCGCGCGTCCCTCCTGGGCCACGCGCGCACCTTGACGTCCGCGTGCAACTACAGCGAGGGCGAAATTATGGTCTGCGTGCTCGATTTCAAGCGGGAGGTCGGGCTTTGGCACGCTGTTGTGGCCTCGGTCTTCAACGGCATGCACGTCATATTCATTCCATACGCTCTTATGAAGGTGAGGAAGCTACGTCCTTGGTGGACCGGGAGGGTTCCCATGGGTGATCATAGCGTAGATCCCGAGGACGACGCGTTCAAACTGCCCCTTTTTTTTTTTAAGGTTAACCCGGCCTCCTGGATGCAGATGGTGACGAAGCACCGAGCCACTGTGGCTGTCTGCAAGTCCAGGGACCTCCACTGGGGCCTGTTAGCCACCAAAGACCATAGGGAACTCAACTTGTCCTCCTTGAGGCTCCTTGTCGTGGCAGACGGTGCCAATCCCTGGTCACTCTCCTCCTGTGACCAATTCTTGTCCGTCTTCCAGGTGAATTCAGTGGCCTGGCTGCTGACGCGTGAAACGATCCTAACGGTCTCTTTCTTTTCCACGTAGTCCAAGGGTCTCCGTCCGGACGCTCTCTGTCCGTGCGCTGCTTCCGCCGAAGCCTTGACCGTGTCGATCCGCCGCCCCGGGCGCGAAGGCGCCAACGCCACCGGGCGCGGCGTCCTCTCCATGGGCGGGCTCAGCCACAGCGTCGTCAGGGTCGACCAGGAGAACTCGCTGACCTCGCTGACACTGCAGGACTGCGGACAAGTCCTGCCAGGAGGTAATTTCTCAATAAGGAACTTGCAACTCCAGATTCCTCACTGAATATGACTTCATTTGCAGCTACTCTAGTCGTGCTGAAGGTTGACGGGCCTCCTGTGATCTGCAAGACCGACGAGGTGGGTGAGATATGCATGAGCGCCTCGGCCTCGGGGTCATCCTTCTGGGGCTTGCCGGGGCTCACCAACGCCACGTTCAGGGTGAAGCCGGAGAAGGAAGCCGCCAGCGAGGGTGAGCAGGAGAACAGGCAGCACCCATATGGGGATCAGGAGTTTGTCAGAACCGGATTGCTCGGGTTCCTTGGCCCGGTGAGTACGGAGATGAACACGCCAGCATCTCGCAGATGTAATGTACTCGTACTACAGCACGAACTGATATAAATGCACCCTAAATCCTGTATTTTCCTTTCACAGGGTGGCCTGGTGTTTGTGTGCGGCAGTCGCGACGGCCTGATGACGGTGACCGGGCGCAAGCACAATACGGACGATATAATCGCCACCGTCTTGGCCGTGGAGCCTATGAAGTTCATCTACCGTGGGAGGATCGCGGTCTTCTCCATCAGAGTCCTCAGGGACGAGAGGATATGCGTGGTCGCTGAGCAGAGGCCCGATTGCTCGGAGGAAGAGGTGAAGCCTTTGACTCGACCAGACAAACAGACCAAATCAGGCAAAAAGCACTGACTCAACTTTCTTCGTTCCAGAGCTTCCAGTGGATGTCCAGAGTGCTGCAGGCGGTGGACTCGATCCACCAGGTCGGCCTTTACTGTATCTCGCTGGTGCCGCACAACCACCTGCCCAAGACTCCGCTGGGCGGCATTCACTTGTCCGAGACGAAGCGCAGGTTCGTCGAAGGCAGCCTTCACCCTGCCAACGTGCTCATGTGTCCACACACGTGTGTCACCAACCTGCCCAAGCCCAGGGAGGTCCACCTAGATATCGGTAAGAAGCACGTTTTGAGAGCCTCGACCAGGTTTTGTGCCGCTATTTCATGTCACCCCTCCCTCCATAGGCCCCGCTTCTGTGATTGTCGGCAATCTAGTCCAGGGCAACCGGCTGGCGGCCGCCTACGGCCGTGACATTGGCGGCCTCGAGGAGGACGAGGGCATGGGCAGGAGATATCAGGTACTGGGATAAAGCTTCCATGTAGCCAATCTCTTGGGTACAAAACTGGGATGGAAATGGCAAAGGAACGTTTTCGTGGCAATTTAATCATACGTGGGCCTTCGAGATCATCATCAGAATTGGCAAAAAGGAAAGCAGAACAGACTAACAAAGATTATTGAGGATGTGGTCAAGAGAATATTGCAAAGGAATCCAGTGTCTTGGTCGGTCACTTGGTCAAGATCAAGGACTTCCTAACAAACTGTGACGCCTAAGGTTTGTTTGTGATGCATGATATTCAAGTAGACTGAGTATTAGAGTGTATGTCCTAACTCCCAACTGACGTGACTAAATGGGAGTCTCACTGTCTACTTTGTGTCTTCGCTCCTACTTGATTGACTCTCATGACCTTTATCGCAGTTCATCTCTGAGATCCTGAGGTGGCGTTCTCAATCCACGGCCGACCACGTCCTGTTCACCTTGCTCAATAACAAGGGCGCCATCGCCCAGACTGTGAACTGCTCGCAGCTGCACAAGAAGGCAGAGAGGATAGCGTGTCTGCTGATAGAGAAGGTGAGTTCGGGAAGAAAAGCTGACGTGTGGATGGGTTGGTCTTGTTGGCCATGCTGACCTCCACGACGTCAATCGTGCCAGTCTTTTTCGGTGTAATATTTTGCCTTCTGTCTATAGGGACGTCTGAACACTGGTGATCACGTGGCCCTCATCTACCCTCCCGGCGTCGACGTCATCGCCGCCTTCTACGGGTGCCTCTACGTCGGCGTTGTCCCCGTCACCATCAGGTAGGCCTATTTAGAAAATCCCAAGCAACTACTGACAATGCATGGATTGATGACGTCAAAAAATCCGTCTTCTAGGCCTCCCCACCCACAGAACCTCCAAACGACTCTTCCCACCGTTCGCATGATTGTGGACGTGTCCAAGTCCGCCGTCGTCCTCTCCTCGCAGCAGGTGATAAAACTGCTCAAGTCCAAGGAGGCCAGCAACGTCGTAGACATAAAGGTGGGAACGAAAAGAGTGAAAAATGCGGCTGAGGCTCTTGGGTGGAACAATTTCTTCCTTTCCGACAGTCTTGGCCCATCACCCTGGACACCGACGACCTCAGCAAGCGCAAGTTGCCCGGAGTTTACAGAGCCCCGACCGCCGAGATGCTGGCCTTTCTGGACTTTTCGGTCTCCACCACGGGGATGTTGGCTGGCATCAAGATGTCGCACGCCGCAACCACCGCGCTGTGCAGGGCCATGAAGCTGCAGTGCGAGCTCTACCCCTCTAGGTAAGAGTTACGAATAGTCGGCCTGATCAATCTGCCGTGAGGTACGTGTGTACATAATAATTAGCACACGTATACCACAGATGATTGTCAGAGTAACTGTTTGAACTGAGACTTGTCTGGCTGAGTCATGTGGTCCATCCTTCTTCTGCAGACACGTAGCTCTTTGCTTGGACCCCTACTGCGGCCTCGGGTTTGCTCTGTGGTGCCTGAGCTCGGTCTACTCGGGTCATCATACGATCCTGATCCCGCCCAGCGAGGTGGAGGCCAACCCGGCGGTCTGGCTCACGGCCGTGTCACAGTTCAAAGTCAGGGACACCTTCTGCTCATACGGTAGGTGGCACACGCGTTAAACGTGCAATCAAGTCTTGGACGTCGCAGTCCTGATCACGGTCGGTGTTTCTGGCTCCAGGCGTCATGGAACTGTGCACCAAGGGTTTGGGCGGGTCGGTGCCATCGCTCAAGTCCCGCGGCGTCGACCTCTCGTGCATCCGCACGTGCGTGGTTGTGGCCGAGGAGAGGCCTAGGATCAGCCTGTGCAACTCCTTCACCAAGCTCTTCTCCGGGCTCAACCTGTCCCCCAGGGCGGTGTCCACCTCGTTCGGGTGCAGAGTCAACGTAGCCATTTGTCTCCAGGTGAGCGGGCATTTCTTCCTGTTGCTCTGGCAGGCAGGCGGTATGAATGTTGTTCACAGGGCGCGAGTTCTCCGGACCCAACTACGGTTTACGTCGATCTCCGGGCTCTCCGGCACGACCGGGTGACGCTGACGGAACGCGGTGCCCCGCACTCCCTGGCTCTGATGGAGTCCGGGAAGCTCCTGCCCGGGGTCAACGTCATCATCGCCAACCCGGATACCAAGGGTCAGTGCGGGGACTCTCATCTGGGAGAGGTATGAGGAGTTTTTCTTGGCTGGCACTTTTGGTGGCACTTAAACATGTGCAACGTCGCGCAGATCTGGGTGCAGTGTCCGCACAACGCCAGCGGATACTTCACCATCTACGGCGAGGAGTCCGCGTACGCTGACCACTTCAACGTACGCCTGGTCACTGGCAACACGGGCGAGGTCTACGCCAGGACTGGATACTTGGGCTTCCTCAGGAGGACCGAGGCCATTGGCTCAGACGGAGGTAATCCTATCGTCCTCTTACAGGGTGATGCTTTCTTCTCCTGCACATTTGTGTAACTTTGTTCTGTCGGTCACAGATTTCCACGACGCCGTGTTCGTGGTGGGCGCGCTCGACGAGACCCTGATCTTGAGGGGCATGCGGTACCACCCGATCGACATTGAGAACTCCGTCATGAGGTCGCACAAGCGGATCGCGGAGAGGTGAGGGGCCAGATGATGACGTACTGTACGTGCACGTACGTATGTTCTCTTTCTTTCAGCGCCGTGTTCACGTGGACGAACCTGCTGGTGGTGGTGGCCGAGCTGGACGGACCCGAGAGCGAGGCCCTGGATCTAGTGCCGCTGATAACAAACACGGTACTGGAGGAGCACCACCTGATCGTGGGCATCGTCGTGGTCGCCGATCCGGGCACCGTCCCCATCAACTCTCGAGGGGAGAAGCAGAGGATGCACCTCCGTGACGGCTTCCTGGCGGACCAGCTGGATCCCATTTACGTGGCCTACAACATGTAGCCGCACCACAACCTGAGAAAGTGGTCCCCTAGCACCTCCGTCTGGTCAGAGTGCACGGCATACTACATGTGGGCCTTCCCGAGGGAAGGCTAGCAGTGGATCACCTGCAGAGGGCAGTGTAAAAACTCAAAGAAGGCCCCCATAGGCCTCCCCTTAGCTTCCAGTTGCTGGAGAAGAAGAAATTTCCCAGTTATTTATCAAATAGTCAAATGGTGCATGCAAAATTTACTAGGGTTGGAGCCCCCCTCCAACCCGTCGGCGGGGGATGGGGGGATGGGAGCGTCCCCTGACCTATAGAAGACATTGATCTGATATTAGCTACAAGGTGTTTATGCCCAGATGGACCAAACTACACACTGACCAGACAAGGCAACCAACCATGGACCAAATTTGCAAATTTTGGGATCACCTTTTGGTTGCCATCTGTGTAGCTCTAAGGACTGCACATTTATACTGATGAGCGCACTACTTCTTTAACAGCCGATCAGGAAATGACCCCCATCCACAGAGACTCGTTGAAGTGCGTGATGAAGTTCGTCGTTGGGGAGTCCGGGTACAGGCACTAATTCTGCTTCAGCCCAGAATGGGAATACTTTGTGGTCGCCATGGTGAATGAAGCTGGTTTTTTGCATGAAGGATTCTTCCCCACCCCAAATAGGCCTATTTTGCACTCCTGTGGGCTCAACAAATCATTCAATTCCAAGATCCTTTGAGTGGTAAACAATATTTCTTGACATATCCATAATTGAGTCAGATTAGCCAACCCCAAGTCTCTCCTGTAAGAGGTGTTCAGTTTTGGTCCATCTCGTCGTAAACGCCCTGTACTTCAGTCTATTGAAGGGCTCTTGTGTAATACTTTAAGTCTAAAAAAGAAGTGATCTACGAAGTCTGTTTTTGACCTGGGCGTGGGCAAATTTGCATGCAAATTACCCTCGTGAGTGTGCAAAAATCAAGCTGCAAAGTTAGTTGAGAAGAAGCACAATTTATCCTACTTAACCTTACTACTGCCAGTCCCTCTTCCTCCATGGCATTATTCATTGTGATTTGACATCCTTTTTTCTTTCCCTCTGTACAATGCTTTTTTGTCCCCTCCTGCAAAATAAGCACACAAACTAATTATAAAGATATGCTGCTTAGACGCGTTTGTAACCAATGGTCATGACATAAATGACAGAGATTGAAAATAAAGTGATGATTTCGTCAGTGTCATACAGGGTGGTCCACAGCTGGTGGTGTCTCTTTTTTGGCATCTTGCGGTGCCAGTGCCAAGAAGCCGAGTTTGCCTTGCAACAACACCAACGGACGTGGCTGCCTTTGGGGGCTCAACCTTGTCCTGGATCGACTCGTTGTCCGCCAGCCTCCAGGTCTTGGCCACGTGGCAGTAGAACGCGGGTGGCGTTCGGAGGAATCGCGAATTCGGCTTCAGTTTGCCAGCAAATTGCATTTCTGGTCCAAACCGATCAGCGGAGTCACTTTTCTACCTGGTGCTGATGCTCCAACTGCGTGAAATTGACAATTTCGCCTGCCTTTAAATTTTGCACGTGCTTCAGATGTCTCGCCTACATTGAGTGTGCACTGGGAAAGTTCTGCACTTCTCGGCGTAGCTAACCGTGAGATGAGTGTTTTCCACCAGCCATCAAGTGTCCACGGCCACCCATGTGTTCAGGTTGGAGTACGGCAAGGGGAGTCTCTCCAGCTGCAACGCAGACGAGGTCACGGACCCGTTAACGCAGTTGTGACACTTCATAGAGTCATTCAAGGACATCTTGCATAGAATAAGAACAGGTAGCGTCCCAAAATTGGTTTTTGGCACCCCTGGAAAAGCTGTAGGAGGCTTGGACGGTGTCAAACCTGGCTGGAGAAGCTCACGGACGAACTTTTGAAACACCTTGTAGAGACAGTCAGACTCAACACCACGAGCGTCTTATTTGTTCAAATGGGCAAATTCGCTCAAACGCTGAGTAAATAACTTGAAGAACAAGCAAGCTATTGCGACGGTGTAAAAAAGCTCTTTTTGAGTTGAGATCTACCACGAAAATTTAAGTTTTGCTGCTTGGTGTGGATAAATGTGACAAAAATATGGCCATTTTACTGAAAACATAGTTCACTATGGGCGCTTTTAACTCAAAGATGCAAAATTTATGGCATAGAACTTGGCTCGATTGCGGAAAACTGAGTGGTCCTGGCGCAAAAATGCGCAAGAGTTTAGTTTTAGAGTAGCTTCTTAATTTTCGCTAGAAGGGTCGACCACTTCTGTAGCTCGATCCAGTCAAAAGTTGTGACTGAAATAAGAAGTGCAGACAGTATGTTATAAAACTTTGAGTTAAAAGTGCCCATAGAAAACAGCCCTTGAAAAAAAAATGGGGTGTTTTTTTTTCGTAAAATATAAATGATTCGGCACAGGCTAGAAAATATCATTCCTCCCCCCCCCCCTCCCAAAAAAAGTGTACCTTCTCGAGCTAACCTACTGAATACATTAGTCTTTTTAAGTGCAGAGCGCAAGAACTGTTGCTACTTGCTGCAAGTACTTCCAAAAGTGTGCTGTATTAAGGACTGTTATGATGCCGCAATGCGAATCTCCAGGTGTTGCCAATACGGACAGTGAGCACAAAGTTGGACAGCTGCCAAGTGCAAACACAAGACTTTCCGTGGGTCACCCTGTATTTTCACACAAAACCATGTATTTCCTCAACCACCTTTTAACCATGTAAAATAACAGACTCATGAGCAGACAGACAGACAGACATGCACAGATTCTTCTTGTTCGTCCTCACCCACAGGATCTTCACCATGTACACGGCCACCTAGTACAGCAGACAGACACTCATCCACTTCATCAGCCCGAACTACACACGTGTGGGTTTGACATTGCGGTACATAGAGGGTGGGCACGATAGCAACCCTGATAATTTGTAAATGAGACGTCAACATTAGAGATGAAATATTCTGTTTAAGTGGGCATCATCCTTGCCAATGTTTGTGTAACAGGGCTACAATGGTACTTTTCTTTTTTTTAAAAAAAAAGACATGTTTACATGTATTTTTACACACATTTTGCTGTTGTTCACCCGTTTATCTCCTGTGTGCAAGCTTGAGGTGTGAAGAACGGACATCATCAACTGTACAAGTGCTTCTCTTGCTCTAAACACAGTGGATTAAGACGTGCACTCGAGGAACATTTGAATAGAAAGAAAAAAAAAGACTCTTCTTCCAGAGACCAAAATGATCACTCTTCTCGCCCTCCACCCAGACAGTTCCTTTCACCTCCAGCAGCAGAGGGAGGAGGCGTTGGCACGGGCCAAGTCGGTGTCATCCAGGCAGCCCCCTCAACACCTCCTCCCTCCTCATCTCCGGAGTGCTCATGGCAAGCACACATCTGGGAAATGACATCACTCATGAGGGAGAGAGAAAGACGTTGTCTGCATGAGCAGCAGTCATTTCTGCTGGGGTAAAGAGGTAAAAAAGGACCTAGAGGTGGGTGCTTTTCTTCATCAAATCTGCATCAACAATGTAGTCCTTACAGCTAGATAAGTGACAGATTACGACACAGAGAAAAACTTCTTTCTTTGTACACACTGGGAGTGCAATATTACTCATGCTCTTTCACACTCACACGCGGAACAAGACTGTGCGATCACTCGCAACTGTGACGAACGAGATATCGAATGTCGCAATGTCGAAAAAGAGAGCTGCTGTCACAGAAGCTGCCAAAGGACCTGAACGACCCTTCAAATTGCTGGAGCACCTTCGGTCCACGAGTTGGACGTGTGCAAAGAAAGACAAATCCCAACACCAGACATTTTGCACAAAGGGATCCTCTTAATATCAGACACATTCAACAAGTCCGAAATCGCGATATCCGGTCTGGATTCACTGATGAAAATCAGTGAATCCGGTGTCGACGTAGCGAATATCGTCGTATCCGGCCTCAATGTACTGATGAACATCGCCATATCCGGTCGCAACGTGCCCAATATCGTCATATCCGACCTCGACATACTACCGAATATCGCCATATTCGGTGTTGACGTGTCGAGTATCGCTATTCCTGACCTCGCTGTACTGATGAATATCGCCATATTCGGTGTTGACGTGTCGAGTATCGCTATTCCTGGCCTCGCTGTACTGATGAATATCGCCATATCCGGCCTCGACATACTACCGAATATCGCCATATTCGGTGTTGACGTGTCGAGTATCGCTATACCTGACCTCGCTGTACTGATGAATATCGCCATATCTCATGTCGACGTACCGAATATCGCCATTTGCGGCCTGGATGCACTGATGAATATCGCCGTATCAGGCCTCGATATAGCACCGAATATCGGCCATATCGATCAGTTGGAGAGATCGCACAGTCTTACAACATGAACTTACTCATGCCATTCCTCTTCACGTACGCGCACACCCACGAGAGAACAATGTGTCTCAGGCGCAGTCTATTATTCTCACTCGTTCCTCGTCTTGTCTGTATCACACGTGCGTGTCCTGCGTGACTTGCTCGAAGACGGGGGACTTGGCCTGGAGGATCCCGTTGCTGGCCGACGTCTTCCTGTTCCTCTTGTTCATCTCGGTCACGTTGTTGACGCTGTGCTGAGCAGCGGCACCGGCGTTGGCAGCGTTTCTGCTCTGCTGGAAACCCACCCACCAAAGACAAGTTAATATACAGATAGTTTTGTCATAACAGCAACAGTCCAAGAAACGCCAAACATTGGAGTGAAAAGAAATCTGCGAATTTTGGCAGAATTCGGAAAGGTAAAAAAAAGTCGCAAGTGGAATTTTTCACCGCTCTGATTTGCTGAGATTTCTCACCTAAAATTTCGAGGTCTAATCATAATTCATGAACGTTTCATACTTTGTTTTACTTTCCACAGCCAGAAAAGTTCACGAAAGTCGATAAGAGGGCTTTCATAATCAGTCACTGTGCGGAAAGACTCAAAGACTCCCTGAGTGAGTGTAATGAATCAAAGGTATCTGATTTACACACGCACACAAGGAAAAACTTTCCTTTTCCCACAAACTGAGCGGCCAAAACTTTCCTTTTTTTTTTCAGCCCCATCCCACTCATTTCCTCCTGATTGGACCCGGCCACTGCACTGCGGACAGGGGCAGGCCCGGCCTTGCGCACTGCCTTTCCTAGTACAGTGGGCAGATGAGCTTACCCCTTTGTTCCTGCATCCCCCCATGACGTAGCACACGTCCTTGACCAGGGTGATGAAGTGCCTCCTGAAGGCTTCGTTCAGGAAGATGTAGAGGACCATGTTGGTCGAGGAGTTCACCACCAAGAGCACTTGGCTGCCAGGAATTTATGTGTGTCACAGACTGCATGGCAACAATTTGGTTTTTATCCTCGCTCACGACGCACCTGATGTGCATGATGATGAGGGCCCAGATGGGGAACTTGTGGGCGCCCTTGATTTTGGAGCACGCGTTCGCCACCTCGAACTGCACCATCTCGTACACGTCCAAGAACAGTCTGAAAGAGGGGATACACGTCAGCAGCTTCGGCAACGGCCACAAGACCTGGGTCACCTTGGGGACTGACACATGAGGAAGACGAGAACGATGCCCATAAAGACGGTGGCCAGGTTGTCCTCCTGCTTCCTCCTGGCCTGCTGCGTGGCCGTGGCCGAGTGCCTGGCCATGGATATCTGACGACGGTTCCTGTTCTTCACGTCCTGGTAAATCTGCGGCAACATGAACACATAGGATATAACGGGTGAGCCGTGAGTGGGAAAACGGTGTTTAGCTACTGCAAACAAGTCCCAATTGAGCAAGATCAACAACGGCTACATCTGCAATTTGGGCCTTGGTGCTAATGAAGACTGACTTCAATTGATGCGCTGAAGTAATTAAAGGTGGACAAAGACGGCAGAGAACAAGGGGATGGAGAGCAACATGTGCCAGTTCCATCCTAGGAACCTGCTCTGGATGATCTTGACCATGTCGTACGTGGACCTCCGCATCAAGTGGAAGAGCAGAGTCTGCACTGCCATAGAAAGTCTTCCTTGTTTCTTTCATTTTTTGCTGATTTCGGCCTTGGTGGACCTGCTCAAGTTGCTGTTGTTCTTACGCTCCTTCTCAAAGACGCGGTCCTCGTAGCCCATCCACGCCTTGTGGATCATGCTCGCGTTGATATTGAGGGCCCTGGGACTTGCCAGCTGCGACTATGACCTTACCGAGCGTTATTCTTCATTATCTGACTCCTCTACTGGCTACTTTGGCGAAAAAAAAAAATCTTTGACAGCACAACATCTTCTACTTCCCCAGGGCCCCATGACCGACGTCATCAAGATCCACCACAACCATGGGCATGTCAGACCTTGAAGATGCTTGTTATCAACTTTTTTTGCCTCGGGTAACCGTGTCTTTAAAGGCACATCTGCACCAATGAACCCCTCCAACCCCTGAAAAAATGAAGACATTGGAAGTTGATCCTCTTCACCAGAGACTTCTAGATGCAATGGACTCTTTCAGCTGACTGCAGAGCCAAACGTGTGCAGAGCACAAGTGGAGAGCGACGAGTCTTTCATTAGTCTAGTTGTCCATGACTGACGTAACCATCCAATCTCACTTGTAGTCTACCTGCCTCCCTCTCATGTCTTCCGCAGATGCAGTCTAACGACCCCTCTGCAGTGTGAGCCCAAAACAGGCCAATGGCAGCTACTCAGAGGCTTTTTTTACGCCTCACACGTCCTGACGACGAAGCCTCGTCCTCCTCCAGGCGGAATCTTTGTTTGCAGCGTTTAAACGAGGGGATAAATTATACGTAAGAAGTCTTTACCTACATTGAGGGGTTCAGATCCACCTCTAGCTCAGACACACGAAAAAACATCTTTCTCCTCATTTTGTGGGCAGAGACACAAAATGGGAGCTGCTGTTCGTGATCAAACCAACCGATGCTGACTGATTGATTCCTCTCAAGGTTATGACGGAGGAATCACGCACCAAAGTGTCTGGTTGAGCTGGCGTCATCCTCACCAACGCCAAATTGGGGCACCCAAATCAGAACGTGCCCAAAGCTCAGTCCACAGCCCTCGTTGGAAATTGGGTCGGACCTGCAGACGTCACACACGGCACAACTTGGACGGTTGAGCAGCTCACTTTGTAGTTGAAGTAGATGAGGAGGGTGCAGGGCAGGATGCCGATGGCGATCAGCCTCGTCCAGTTGGTGTAGTAGATGATGTAGTGCTCGTCCATCCTCAGGGCGGTCGGGTACAGGTTCTTCAGCAGCTGCAATTTCGAGTGTGAGCACTCTTGTGGGAACGAGAGAGGGGACAAAGAAGAACTTGCTTGCACCCACCACGGTCTCGTTGAGGGTGTAGTTGACGGTGATGGTGAACTCATCGGAGTTGTTGAAGGTCTCACGATCCATCAGATAGTTGAACGCCACCTCGGAGACGGCGGTGGCGGAGGAGTTGTCCGGCAGGAGGATCCAGAGGCGCCCGATCATCCCCTCCGGCGAGAAGTCCTCCAACTCGTCGGGCCTCAGGAATGTCTGCATCGTCTTGTTGAAGGACTGCCCGAAAGTCAGCATGGAATGAAGATTGCACACATATTTGGTCTCAAGTGCCCACACTCACGTGTGCAAAAACAGTGCATGACCGACGTATGTGCATGAGCATGCATTTGTCCCACGCGGACACGCTGGACCTGGTGGTGGACACGCTGTCTACCAATATTTGGGGTGGTCAAAAAAGGGGTGCACGTGTGGCAACTGCGGCCAGATCTCGATAACGCAATCCAAGTAAGTGCAATTTTTTCGCCCTTCTGCAATTTCTTGGCCGAGGATGAGAGCAAAATGAATTAGCCACTCGACAAAAAAGGCCTCAGCCATTTGCTATGTTAAGCCCATTTCCTTAGTTGCTGTGCTCAAGACTGGACTGCAAATTGGCGTTCTATAGCGTCATTAAGCCAAGCCCATCAAGGCGAAGATAAGCTCACCAAAGCAAAGCTAAATTGGCAAATGCTGCACCAAGTTCACCTAAGCTGAGCTATGTTGACCAAAGCAAAGCAAAGCTCACTCAGGCTAGGTCAAACTCACTTAGGCTAGGCCAAGCTCACTTAGGCTAGTCCAAGCTCACTCAGGCTAGGCCAAACTCACTTAGGCTAGTCCAAGCTCACTCAGGCTAGGTCAAACTCACTTAGGCTAAGCCAAGCTCACTTAGGCTAGGCCAAGGTCACTTAGGCTAGTCCAAGCTCACTCAGGCTAGGTCAAACTCACTTAGGCTAAGCCAAGCTCACTTAGGCTAGGCCAAGGTCACTTAGGCTAGTCCAAGCTCACTTAGGCTAGGCCAAGGTCACGTAGGCTAAGCCAAGCTCACTTAGGCTAGGCCACAAGCTCACGTAGCTCACGTAGGCCACAAGCTCATGTAAGCTCACGTAGCTCACGTAGGCCACAAGCTCATGTAAGCTCACTTAGGCTAAGCCACAAGCTCACTTAGTCTAGACCAAGCTGACTCAAGCTGAACCAAGCTCACTTAGGTAGCCTGACCTAAGCTAAACTAAATTGACCAAAGCTAAGCTAAATCAACGGAGCTCACCTAACCGAAGCCAAGCTCAGAAATGTAGAGGTAAGTCTGAATGCAGTCTAAACTCTGCTCTAAATTCGGCTTACATAGCCAAAGTTAAGCTGGTTTCAGCAGTGAGAAAGTCACTTCCAACAAAGAGAAGAGTGACGAACCTTGCTGGCAAAATGGGAATCCTCTGCAAATAAAGATTCTCTGAAGTTCTCTCGATATAAATTTACGGTAAGTATTATAGCTATTCTTTCTCCGGTCGGGTCTCACTTTTAACATAATTCCATTTTATATGATAATGTGGGTGCGCCCTGAAATGGAGATGAAGCAGGCGGAAATTTGCCATCTCCTTCGGAAATTCGCATGCAAATTTGCCGCGTGATCGATTTTTCCGCACCTCTTTGTCGTACTTGACCTCGGACTCCAGGAACCTCGGTATGTTGATGACCACGGCGAGCACGATGACCGGGACGACGTACTTGAAGAGCCTGCGCTTGCACGCCTCGGGGCTGTTGATGGCCTGGCTGTAGTCGATCGGATAATGCACAGCGATGTACCTAAGTACACACGAGAGGCAACCGTTAAAGGGATGAAATAACAGGAAATGTGAGGAAATGAGTTCTACATAATGGAAGATCCGATCAAATACTTCAATGTACTTTGGAGACCATTAAAAAACTCATCACCTTCTAGTACTCTGGATAATGCACAAAAGAAAGTCATGTTTTGCCGTCATTATTATGATGATGTCTACCAGCATAATCATGATGGTTGACACCATCATAATGACTCTAACAGACCATGATGGTTCTATGTGGCCCAGAGAGAGTCCTCCAAGAAAATGACACTTAATTGCTAATTTTTTCTATTAGAAGCCTTCTTGGCAAATGCTGCTGCTAGACTAAAATATGTTTTTTGCGATAAGAAAGAAATGCCAGAACGATGAAAGAAACTCGAGCTGACCTCTCCAGGGCTATGGCCACGGTCATGTAGACGGATCCGGTCATGGTGATGGAGATGGCGGGGAAGAGGAAGTAGGGGAACAGGTCCAGGTGGAAACCGCTGGTCAGGAAGAAGGCGGACCTGAACACGTCGATGAAGGAGAAGACGAGAAACAAGGAGTCCAGGACGATCAGAGCTACCAGCAGGAAGTTGAACGAATTTCGCATGTCCTCCCTGTAACAAAGAAAAACCCTCGAGATTTTGCACCTGACTTTTCGAACAGTGACATGGAAAATTGAACAGCAACAAACTGATGTGGCAGAGGTCAGATTATCCATACTTTTGACCCACCCTGTGACATGTGCCAGTGACTATCAGAGCGTGCACGAAAGCGAAAGAAAACTTCATTTAAGATATGAGACAGATTTCTATGGGGGAGATCTTACAACATTGGATCTCTTCCATGAACTCCTTGTTCGTGAGGACGAAGGAGAAGACGAGCTCCGCTGCTCTCTCTCCGCCTGCCATCAGATCTGCTCCATTGATTGCAGCACTTCTTGGCCAATATAGAAATGGGGGGTTTAATGGCACAGAAAATGCTCGTTGTCTTCCTCTATGTAGCTTTGTAACATCGTGCCAGAAGTGATGTGTGTACTTCTGCATCATGTAGTTCTCTTAGGACTTTCTCTTTCTACATACTTTTTTCCATGGGTGAAGCTTTTGAATCTGTGTACTTTCTTTCTCTCTGTGTCCAGGCCCTGTCCGTGTCCAGGCGCTGTCCGTGTGGAGGTCTTGTCCGTGTCCAGGCCTTGACCGTGTCCAGGCCTTGTCCGTGTCCAGGCCTTGTCCGTGTCCAGGCCTTGTCCGTGTC
>JAAUXU010011835.1_pt1 | contig 27792 bp, 27 predicted proteins | sample 7278151 | NCBI WGS metagenome assembly JAAUXU01 (sample SAMN14350113, study PRJNA611818) | marine sediment metagenome | isolation source: surface marine sediment (1.8m) | place: French Polynesia: Moorea | collected 2018-08
AGGGACGATCCGGACAAGAGGTCGCTCAGCTCAAAGGTGCGACAAAGCTTATCCTCGCTGAGGAACAGCCTTGCCTCCCCCAGGCACGGAAGCAGCAGGGCGGCGACACCCGCGGCGGCACCTGCTGCGACGGCACCTGCCGTAGCGGAGGAGGAGCCACAACCGAAGCCGGTGGATAGGCAGGAGTCTGAGCGGGAGGCGGAGGAGAGCGAACCTTACGAGGAGAAACAGGAGAGCGGAGGAGGAGGAAGGGGAGACGGGAGTATCAAGAGCGTGAAGAGTGCTGCCTCCAGCCACAACTCCAGGAAGGAGCTGGTGGAGGACGTCGAGGATTGGAATCAGGGGGAGGTCGTCCTTGCCGGAGGAACAGGAGGAGACATGAGCGCCAACAAAGGCGACGAGGGGGACGGGATACACCTCCATTATAGGAGTGGGAGGGTGAGAAGAAAAGTGTAATGCTTTTTGAGATCTCTTTGAGAATCTGCGTGTTGGGCGGACCGCTACGGCAATTAATGAAAACTTCTAAAATTAGAGCTTCCTTCTTCATAAAAGCGGATGTTCACCCCTTTTGAGATAGCGCCGAGTCAAAGAGGGGAAACCCCGACACAGGAAACGCCGTGCAGATTAACGTATAGCGTAATTCATGAATGGGCGGAAAGAAGCTACCGTAGTAAAAGTAAACGAATCTGGGGACCGGTGAAGAAGGAAAGCAGAACATGGGGGGCGAAAGAGACGAATGGGGCGAAGAATTGAGTCGGGTGGAGAGAAGGGAGGGCATGCCCGTGCACTTTTTTTTTTCATTTTCCGTTCCTTCTTCCCCTCCTTTCATCCCCGGAGGCGATGTTCGTTGCTGCGAAGGCAAAACTGCGGGAGAACACAGGCAGGGAGAGGCAGGCCCGGGAATCGAGAAGTCAAGCTTGGAAGTGATCAGGCAGCCGGCAGTTTTGCTTTGTGCGTGCGGACGCGCGTTTCGCTCCTCCGTATCACACAAAAATAAAGGTATTCCTACCGCACGGAGCGGGCGGGGGAAGCACACACACACATACGTACACACGGAGTAGTCACTCGAGTGTGCAATCTCCGAAGCAGGCGGCCGCCGCAGTATTTTAGTTTTTGTTGGAGGTGGAAGCAACGGGACGAGGATAATTCATTGCCTCTGCCGAGTGTTGCTGGTGGCATTTATATTTCATCGCACGGCGAAGAGACACTCTCCTAGTCCAGCAAATCGTCGTCGTCGTAAAGCGATTTCGGGAGGCAAGAAAATCGAGGGAGACATCATGGAGATTTCCGACGGAGACGGGAGAAAGGTAAAATGAACACGGTCAGGCGAGAAGAGGGAGGAGAAAATTATTGAAGAGAGATTGGAGGGGCCCGTTAAGCGATTTTCCAACAATCCCTTCTTTGTTTCTTGGATTTGAACAATTGCGGCCACTGCCGAGCCTATTCGAATATTCTCTCTTGCAAAACACCCTGGTGAAAGTTTCTGTTAATCACCGCAGAGACGAAAGTGGGAGAAAGTAGTGCCTTTTTTGTGCGATGGGAGTGTGTGAGTCACCAATTTTGGCCCCTTTTGTAGATCTACGACCTTGGAGTGCCTTGTCCGAGGACGACGACGGCCCATGAAAGATGCATGAATAATTACAGCAGAGGTGCAGCTAGCAGAGACTGTGGGATATGCCCTGAACTATCAGTTTCGAAGGCCGGAACACTACCTGTTTCCGCCGCACCCAAAATCGATACGGAAAAACTTTCCGCACAGGGGGAGGAGTTGGACATGTAGTGTAGAGGGGGGGAGGGGGCTTTCCAAAGTCTGTATAAATGGCCTTCTCGCATGGCAGAAAGGGAAGAGGGAGGGGAGGTACGAATTAAAGGGCCGAGGCCCGAGGGTCTCAGTGTACCCCCCGTTCCGCGTGAGGTGTACCACCACCCACCAAGCAAGCCTTTCTGCATTCCTTGGGCAACAAGCATGACTGAGGATTCCGGAGAGGGAGAGGTGAGGAAGGGGGAAACTTCCAGTACATTGAGGAAGTAGCAGCTAGCCAGCAGTCGGGCACTGTAGCCTAAGCTAGCAAGTTGTCTTTCCACATTCTGGCCACATGAAGGTGACCCCGTCCCCAATGACCCCTGACGACGACAGCGACGACAGCCCCGCGCGTTCGGTGGCAACTCCAAAAGTAGCCAGAGCGTTTATGAATCGGAATTTTTATTTTATTTTACGAAAATATCGAACTGCAATTCCCCACTTCCTAGTTCCTACTTAATGGAAATTAAATACAATTTGAAAAATAATTATGTTTCCTTTCTGTTTTAGTCAAAGCGTCTGGACGCCAACCGCTATGCGACGAAGAAGACGATCGCGCAGGGGATGCTGGACGTGGCGCTGCTGACGGCCAACGCCTCGCAGCTCAAGTATGTCCTGCAGGTGGGAGAGGAGAACCATCCCTTCTACACGCTCATGCTCACCCTCATCATAATATCCATCGTGCTGCAGGTAAAAACAAGTTGTTCTCGTTGTTGCTGCTGCTACTGCTGTTCTTGTCGAAGCTGTTGATGCTGTTGGGGCTGTTGTTTGCAGGGCAGCAGCGCGGAGAAAGCTCAGCGAGTGAATCCGAAAATACTTTATTCACATTTTGCCAGCTTTTCGAAATAATTTTGAAACGATAGAGCCCGCTTCCTCCACCTGCTTTCATGCAGCGCAGCAGAAAAAAATTGCAAACCACAGACAAAACCATAAAAGTTTAAAAGCTTTATTCATTCTGCTTGGCTGCTTGGCAGGTGGTGGTAGCGGTGCTCTCGTTCACTCTGAGCTTCCTCCGCGACTGCCGCCTGGAGCGGGAGGAGTACGCGCGCTCCGCCACTATCATCAACTACACTTCCCTCGGATGCGTCTCGGTCGTCACCGTCGTCAACATCATCATCAACGCGTTCGATCCCAACTGGGTCGCTGCAGCTTGATCGAAAAAAACTCTGTTCCTCCCCACCTCAGCTTTGTTGAAACGTGCAGTATTTCCCCATCTTGTCACGTCCCTAATGCTCCTCCAACCTAAGAAAAACTAACCCATCCCAAAGATACTAACACAATTGCCCCTTAACCGAAAAGGCTGCGACGGCGGTGGCGCTGCTCCTGCTCTCCCCCATGAACATAAACCGCCGCCGCTCCCGCCGCTCCGCCCTCATCATCAACCACGTCGCGCTCTCCCTCTCCTTCGGCGTCATGTTCGTTGACACCGTCAAGATGGTCTTCATCAGCGACTACGGATACGACCAGGAGCTGGCCGAGGCTGACAAAGACCAGACGGTCGGCGTGGAGGACTTCAGCGCCTAACATCCGAAGCTGTCTTTCACAACTCTCCCAATAATATCCTCCCCACTTTACTAACAGTCTTAACACTAACAACGAAACGTAAGACTTGCCAAAGAAAAGCTTCTTTTACGAGCTCTTGCTGCTCCGTTTTGCAACAAGCATATGATGGAAACCCTCCCGCCGAATCATGTAATTGTAAGATTCCTCCCCATTTCCCCCGCGTCTGCATATGCAGGCCGTCCGCGGCGTGGCCCTTCTCCTCCTCACCCCCAAGGTGCAAACCGAGAGGCGCGCGTCCCAGCTGAACCACCTCGCCCTCTCGCTCTCCCTCGCCTCCGTCTTCGTCGACACGGTCAAGTGCGCCTTCCTCACACCAAACCTGCACCACCGGGATCACTCCCCGGTAGCCGTCACGGAAGAAGAAGGCAACTGAGGAAAGAAAGAGCGCGGATTTACCTTTTGTAGCCTGTGATATTTTCCCTATGAATACTACCCACGATTACCAAATACTCCTACTGATGCTCCATGTTCAAAAGCAATTGTAAATTCTCGAAACGAATTATAATACATGCAACGATGTCTTTAAAAATTTCCTTGCAGGGGTAGTTATTTTCTGCGGCGACGGGTGGTGCTTCTTGCTGGCAAGGCGGGGACGGTTCTTCTCGCCTTGCATTTTAAAGTTTGATTCAATAGGAAAAGGAGTAAATTTTCGCAAGTCGAGAATAACCGTCCCTCTGCCTTCTTTCTTTTCCAGGTTGTCGTTGGCGTTCTCTTCCTTGTGATCGGCGGCATGAACATCAACGACGAGCCTGACCAGCGGACGGCCGACATCCTCAACGACGTCATCGTCGTCGTAATATTCGTCATCACCCTCGTCAACGTCATCATAAGCGGGTTCGGTATACAGACGGACCCGATAAAGTAGCAGCGGAGGGAGAAGTAAAAACCATTCCTAGTCGTCCATCCCTTGCCCCCATAAGTGTACCTTCATGACCAAAGATCTGTACCGGAACGGACATCAAATACCGCTATCACACGCATAATTTTCCTCGGGCCCATTTCGTATGGCTCCGGAAAGATTCTCAAGCCACCGCGGCGCACTACGAGTGTATTATTATCAAGACCGCATTTTGTATCCCTTCTCCAAATAAATACATTTATCAAACGACATGTCGCATAAGTAATTTACGGTATAAAGGATCGCACTTATGAGCGTAATGTGTACGTACGGTATGTGCGGTGCTGTGCCGAGGCTGGAAATATTGCAAAAAGATTGGGAAAACGGATTTCCTAATCTTCCTTAATCCTCACACCTGCCGGGAGAAGAAGACTGTCTTTATTCGCCTTGTTCATTTTCCCCCCTATGTCAAGGATAGATAGTTCGTGTTGAAAGTACCTGAAGAAAGTCTTTTAGAACGTTCTATTAGAATAGAACGTTTCGCGTCTTCGCCCTTAGAAGGGCACTCTTCCTCTCGCAACCTTCCTAGGGAAGAACTGCTATTCTGGCTCTTTCAAAAGTCCCTTTTACAAGTCATTTATGACATTTTCTAAAAAAATTATAGACGCTGCGAAAAAAAAAATTAACGGCCTTTCATCCAGTATATTACAATTTTTTACTTTATCTTTTTTCTTATTGGCCTTTTCTTTTTCTCTGTGATCTGCCAACTTTGCTGTGGAAAGTCCATAAAAGGAGTGTCGACACCAATAAAGGTAAACAGACTTCCTCTGCCGTGGAAACTGGAAAGAGCAGCAAAAGGAGAACTTTCCCACACTACACTTTCCAAAAGTCCCCCTCCTGGCCTCCAGTCCAGTCCACCCCTTGTGTGACCTCTAGAGGTCGGCCCTTCACTGAGAGCAACATGGGCGGTGGCAAAAAGGGCGGCAGGAGCAAGAAGGGCGGCGGCGGCGGCGGCGGCGGCGGCGGCGGCGGTCGTCGCTCCGCCGCCTCCAACCACAATGAGGGGGGCAACGAGGAGGAGCTTTACGTGCCCCCGGACGACGACGCCATGGGCACGGAGGCCGACTGGGTGCCCAGCGCCGCCGCCCAGGACGCGGAGGCTGGTGCTGATGGTGCAGGCGAGGCGCCGGAGGACGAGTTCGGCGCCAAGGACTACCGCTCCCAGATGCACCTCCGCGCCGACCACGACTGCCGCCCGTTGTGGGTGGCCCCCAACGGGCACATCTTCTTGGAGACCTTCTCCCCCGTATACCGCCACGCCCACGACTTCCTCATCGCCATCTCAGAGCCAGTGTGCAGGCCCGAATTCATACACGAGTATAAGCTCACCTCGGTGAGTTAAGACACTTTTACAGTCAACATTTCTTTGCCGTATTGGCGATGTATTTTCTGGTTTTCTTTTTGCAGTATTCCCTGTACGCTGCCGTGAGCGTGGGCCTCCAGACGAAGGACATCATCGAGTACCTCTCCAGGCTGTCAAAGTCCTCCATCCCCGAGGGCATTATCAAGTACATAGAGCTCTGTACCCTCTCGTATGGAAAGGTGAAACTGGTGCTGAAGCACAACAAATACTTCGTGGAGTCGTCCTACCCCGACTGTCTCCAAAAGCTCCTCAAAGACCCCGTGATTCAAGAGTGCCGTTTGAGAAAAGCGGGAGAAGGTGATGCCAACACAGAAGGTCTGATAAGCGAGGAGCAGACCAAGCTGCCAGCCCCGCAGTTCACGTCAACCTCAGACAAGGGAGAGCCGTCCAAGACGGCGGCCGAGGGCGAGAAGGCGGGCACCTCCACCGCTTCCGACGGAGGAGCAGCAACGGAAGCGGTCCCTGATGACATTGCCGACTTCTACCAAAAGCTGGACGGCGAGGACGACGACGACGACCAGGACGGGGCCGGCGGCGGCAAGGCCAAAATGACTGTCTCCTTCGAGGTCGACCAGGAGAAGCTGGAGGTGTTACAGAAGAGGACCATGGAGCTGGACTTCCCGTTGCTGGCCGAGTACGACTTCCGAAACGACTCAATCAATCCAGACATCAACATCGACCTCAAGCCCATGGCTGTCCTCCGACCCTATCAGGAGAAGTCCCTCCGAAAGATGTTTGGCAATGGCCGAGCTCGTTCGGGAGTCATCGTTCTTCCTTGCGGAGCAGGAAAGTCGTTGGTCGGGGTCACAGCCTGTTGCACGGTCAGAAAGAAGGCCATGGTCCTATGCAACTCTGGCGTCTCAGTGGAACAGTGGAAGCAGCAGTTCAAGATGTGGTCTACAGCGGACGACTCCATGATCTGCCGCTTCACCTCCGACGCCAAGGACAAGCCCATGGGCTGCAGCATACTCATCACCACCTTCAACATGATCACGCACACTCAGCGCCGGTCCTGGGAGGCTGAGCAGACAATGAAATGGATCCAGGAGCAGGAGTGGGGCATCATGGTGCTGGACGAGGTGCACACCATCCCAGCCAAGATGTTCCGTCGCGTTCTCACTCAGGTGCAGGCTCACTGCAAGCTGGGGCTGACCGCCACTCTGGTGAGGGAGGACGACAAGATCGCCGACCTTAACTTCTTGATCGGGCCCAAGCTGTACGAGGCCAACTGGCTGGAGTTGCAGCAGGCCGGATTCATCGCCCGCGTGCAGTGCGCAGAGGTGTGGTGTGAGATGTCGCCAGAGTTCTACCGCGAGTACCTCACCATCGCCTCCATGAGGAAGATGCTCCTGTGCGTCATGAACCCGCACAAGTTCAGGGCAGCCCAGTTCCTAATCGACTACCACGAGCGGAGGAACGACAAGATCATCGTCTTCTCCGACAACGTGTTTGCCCTCAAGCACTACGCCAAGAAGCTCAACAAGCCCTTCATCTACGGGCCCACCTCGCAGAACGAGAGGATCCAGATCCTGCAGAACTTCAAGTTCAACCCCAAGGTCAACACCATTTTCGTGAGCAAGGTGGCCGACACCTCCTTCGACCTGCCGGAGGCCAACGTTCTCATCCAGATCTCCTCCCACGGCGGCTCTCGGCGGCAGGAGGCGCAGCGGCTGGGCAGGATCCTCCGCGCCAAGAAGGGCGCGCTGGCAGAGGAGTTCAACGCCTTCTTCTACACTCTGGTCAGTCAGGACACGAGCGAGATGAGCTTCTCTCGCAAGCGGCAGCGCTTCCTGGTCAACCAGGGTTACGCCTACAAGGTGGTGACGCGGCTGCCCGGAATGGAGGAGGACCCTGCGCTGCACTACAAGACGAGGGACGAGCAGGTTCTGCTCTTGCAGCAAGTGCTGGCGGCATCAGACGCAGACGTGGACGAGGAAGACAGGTTCCTGGCTGGAGGCGCTCCTGGAGGTGGAGGTACGGACTCACGGAGCGTAAAGTTTTGACGATGGAGATATTTGTATATTATTTTTCTTTCTTTCTTCAACAGCGGTGAAGAGGAAGGCCGGTCACATGGGCTCTATGTCAGGCGCGGACGACAACGTCTACTTGGACACCAGGCGGAAGACCGAGAAGCACCCGCTGTTTAAAAAATTCCGGGCGAAATAAGTGCCAAACAGCATCGAAAATTCCAAAGTATTTTTTACTTGTCCAGAATTTCTAATCATGGTTAAAAAATGAATAAAAGAACTATAGTATGAACTTATGCTCTCTGTTATGACTTATGTTGGGTCTGCCGGCTTTCGATTCCTTTCCCGGCAAAGAAAGGAGAGAGAGGGCCGCCTCTTAAAAAGAGAGCTCTGTGGGATAAAATAGAAAGGAGGGTAGAGGGGCCAGGGGCAGCGAGACAGGCCCAGTCTGCGCATGCTTTCCTTCCTGGAGCAGTCCTTGTGCGTCGTCGGCGTCACTCCACAGAAATGGAGGAGGCTTTCACTTCATCCAAGACCTTGTGCACATATCATCGTCAGCTGGGGAAGGAGGAGAACACGTAGTCGACGGCGTCCTTCATATTGACGGATAGCTGTCCCGGGTATAGGTCGGTCTGCAGGACATTTGTGTAGTTGGGTATTTGCTCTCGGGTTTAAGCAAATCCTCTTCCAATAAAAAGAAAATCCAACACACACATGTGGATGCCGATATTCCTCCGCTAAAAAGGAGGGGGAGATCGAAGGAAGTGCGGTGATCCGCAAAAAAAGGCTTTCTCGAATTTCCCCGCACCTCAGCAGCAAGGAAGGTAGGTGCCGAGGAGGAAAACTAATTTATGGAAGAGTTCAATTGTTAGATTTTTATTTCCATTTCCTCCGAACAGATCGCCACCATGGCCAAGAAGACAGTCTTCGTCACTGGTGGCGGCGGGTACGTGGCCTCTCATTGCATAGTAGAGTTGCTCAAGTGCGACTTCGATGTCGTCGCAGTGGACAACTTCGTCAACAGCATTCGAGGTAAAAATGATTAGATTTTGTCGACCGTATGTAAATTTCGTTAAAAAATTAATTCTTGTTTTGCAGGCGACCAAATGCCGGAGAGCTTGTCCAGGGTCCAGAAGCTTACGAGCAAAACGCTCACTTTCTACGAGGTGGATCTCCTCAACAAAGAAGCATTGAAAGCTGTGATGTCGAAGGTTAGCCTCTATTCTCCCATTTCCCTTATGAAGGTTTTCAATATTTTTTGCACTCAATTACAGCACCAGATAGACTGTGTCATGCACTTTGCCGCGCTGAAAGCTGTTGGTGAGTCCTGTGCCCAGCCGTTGAGATACTACGGCAACAATGTGTCCGGGAGCTCCAACCTGCTGGAGGTGATGATGGAGTGCGGCGTCAAGAAGATTGTCTTCTCCTCCTCTGCCACTGTCTACGGCGACCCAGAGTACCTTCCCCTGGATGAGGAGCACCCTACTGGACGATGCACCAACCCATATGGGAAGACAAAGTTCTTCATGGAGGAGATCATGAAGGATGTCTGCACTGCCAACAAGGTGAGCTTGAATTTAAAATCATTTAGACGGTAAGGTTTCTACTTGCATTTTTTGTAGGACTGGAGCTGCCTGCTGCTGAGATACTTCAACCCAGTGGGCGCCCACCCATCCGGGGAGATTGGCGAGGATCCGCAGGGAGTCCCCAATAACCTCATGCCGTTCATCTCCCAAGTAAAAACAATCAAAGGATTTTTTTCATGGAGACCAATCCATCAAGTTTGCTCTACATATTTGAGGTCGCCGTCGGCCGCCGCGCCAAGCTGAGCGTCTTCGGCGACACCTACTCCACCCCTGACGGCACCGGCGTCAGGGACTACATCCACATCGTCGATGTGGCCGAGGGGCACGTCGCTGCCGCAAAGTACATCCTGCGCCCGGAGTGCCTGGGGACGCACATTTTCAACCTGGCACGTACAATTGCCTTCCAAAAAAAATTGTGGGAGATAACTCTTTTTGAAATTTTAAGGGGACTGGCGGCGGCCACTCCGTGCTGGAGGTGGTCCGGGCGTTCGAGGAGGCCTCCGGCCGCCCGGTCCCCTACGAGATCTGCCCTCCGCGGCTGGGGGACGTGGCCTCCTCCTACGCATCATGCAAGCGGGCGGAGGAGGAGCTAGGGTGGAAGGCAAAGCTGGGGATGATCGACATGTGTAAGTTGTCTTTCTGTTTTGATTTTGCGGCAATTTCAGATTCGATTTTTTTATAGGTCGAGACACCTGGAATTGGCAGGTGAAGAACCCCAAAGGATTTGCAAAAGAGGAGAAGGACAGCAAATAATCGCCTTTAGCCCTGAGCGTTCAATACAGATTCGCGAGAAGTTTATTTTAGTCTTGTTGGTTGTGAGAAAAATAATAGTTGAAAGAACATCAATTGAGACACGCGACATATCACAGACGCATAATATTGAGCAATAGATCGACAAAATCATTGCTTTGAGGTGGGAACCGGAAGCGAATTGTGCCAAATGGTGCAAAGTTCCTCCGAGAGAGTAGGTTGAAGCTGGTGTTGCTGCATGTTTTGTTGCTGCTCCCTATTGATGTTGTGAAGTGCTGGAAATTCTTCTCCACTTTCTTGTGTTGCAGGCTTTTGTTGTTGCTGCTGTTGCTGCTGCTGCTGCTCCTGCTTTTTCCCTTTCCCCTGCTGTATGATGTCGAGCACCCCCGCTTCTTTGAGCTGCCCGACCGCCATCTTCTTCCACCCTCCCCCCTTGTTAGCGGAGGCGGAGGCCGGACTGGGGTGGTTCATGAAGACCACCCTCACCCCCTCCACGCCCGCCTCCTCCATCGCCCGCTCCGCCCTCTGCACCGCGTATCGACCGATGCCCACCACAACCTTTGTCTTCAAGTACCTTATAGCCTCCACCAGGGCATCGTCGCACAGGCGAAGCACCTGATCCTTGGCGGCGCCCTTGGGGAAGTCCACGGGGGTCACGTTCTTGCCGCTAGCGCCCTGAGAAGACAACTTGCTTTAGAAATCATGCGCAATGGAAACACTTAAAGGATTCAACACGGAGAGAAATTAATGGCAGCATCACTAGCACAAGTGAGGCATTCGAAGCACAACAGCAACAGGACCCTCACCAGGTATCCCAGCGGGCAGTGGTTGTGCACGAAGCAGGAGGAGAAAAACTTTTCCGCGTCCCCTCCCGTCACCTCGGCCACCATCCCCCACAGGCGCTCCCCGCTCACCTCGCGACGCTTGCAGCGGAAGCCGTCTACAGGGCGGGCAGGGTGGCAACGAGCTAGAAGGGATTTGTAAAAAAAATATTCAGAAAACTTATGTCTAATCTAACGCACCTGGAGATCCGACGTGCAGCTCTGTCGGGTCCAGCCCTACGAAGCTGATGACCGATGCGACCTCCCCGAATGGCACCCCGGTCTGCATCATCCCCCAAGGGCCGGGGTTCATGCCAAGGAAGAGGACGGGGCGGCCGACGTCGGACGAAGAGGAAAGGTGGCGGCGAAGGAAGGCGAGGTACGGGGAGCGGGCGTAGGACACCGGGTTGTAAACGTAGCTGAAAATAAAAGAAAGGTGGTGAAACAGTCTGTATCGTAGTTGCCGACAACAAATAACGTCAATTTACCTGACTTTTCCTCCCACATTTATCTTCTCCAGCTCCTCCGCCAGCTTGGTCTGCATGTTCAGGAACCCGTCTGCATAGCTGAAGTCTTCCTCTCCAGCAGCTGTTGCTACTGCTACTGCTCCTGTTGTCACCGCAACTTTTGCTTCTGTTGTTACTGTAGCAGCTCCAAATGATGTTGCTGCAGCAGCTCCAATTGCTACTGATGTTGCTTCATCTTTAGGTCTTGCTGCTGTTGCAGTACCTGCTGCTGCTGCTGCTGCTGCTGCTGCTGCTCTGGTTGTTGTTGTTGCTGCTGTAGCTTCAGCTGTAGTTTCTGCTATAGCTGTTGCTGTGGTTGTAGCTGTTGCTGTCGTTGCTGTTGCTGCTGTAGCTGTAGCTGCTGCTGCTGTAGCTGTTGATGCAACCAGTATTCCTGTACTTGCTTCTTCGTTGAGAGGCATCGCGTAGATTTAATTCTCTCTGTTCATTTTTGAAAAAGCACGAAATCAATATCGTCTCGTCTCCCAAAAAGAAAAAACGTTTCCGTTCTACTGTAGTGAATGGAAAAGGTCTAAAACATTATTTGCTTTAATTTATTCTGCGGAATTCCGCCGAGGCCACTTGCCGTTCACCCAAGCTGAAATGAAATATAGCTGGTGTCGTGTCACTTTTCCTCCTCCCTCAACACATTTTATGTATTAGCTCGACTCACTCGCAGTTGCAGTTGTGGGATGTTATGGTTATTATACTGTAGGTGTGTCGGAAAGAACGAATAAAATCGTCCGTCTCTCAGCCCTTCCCATCAAATCGAGGAAGCGTGCTTCGCCGTCACCTGCGCTTTAAAGGTTCGCCTCCTGCACTTTCCAAAACAGCTCCCTCGCTTTTTTCCAGCTGTGTGTCTGCGGGCGCCGCTGCGGGAAGAGAAAGGCCCGAAAAACAGAGTTGCCAAGATAAAAGCAAAAGAGGGATTTGTCGTAACAGAGAGAAATAATTTTTGGGTCAATTTCAATGATATTGCTGAAAATGCAGTTTTTCTATTTTTTCTTCAAAAGCATTTTTATAAAGCATGTTATTGGTAACTATTCTTTGTGCAGTTGCACCTGGCAACTTTGTCTTGCAGTCGTCATCAAACAATGCCAAGGAAGATCGGCCTCGTCGGCGATCCGCTCCGGATTTAAGGCCAAAAGAGGCCCTGGAGAGCAGGTTTTGCATCCTTTGCTAATCCACAGCATGGACTGTGTTGTCATGGAAAAAGGGTGCAAATCGCAGAGACTGCCAGTGCGGTGATCGATACCTATACATAGAGCTATTGCACATCATATAGTATTCGGCAAGCCATCACAGGACATCTCTCTGTGGAGGGTCCCCATCACTTCGTGAATAGCTCGACCTCTCATTTCAACGCAGCCAACAAACATGTCTTCCTCGGGTTTCCAGCTCTTTGCCCTTTGCCTGGTAAGTATCGCAATACACCAATCTTTGAAGTCCCATGTGTATTTAATGTCCGTACCATGTCTTACCTACAATTGAACTGCCAATGCTCCGGACAGTATTTTTCATTTTTAGTGAAGTTTCACTTTGCCGTTAATGACTTCCAAACATCCCCCCCCTTTTCTACCTTTGCAAGAGAGCAAGTCACCTTAACGGTACCGGTGCACCTCACCTAATCGCGTTTCTTCTAGTGGATGATAGGAGGAAATCCGTCCTCCCCTCCACCACGTAATTTAATTTCCTTTCCCCCACAGGTGATGTTCTTCGGCTCGTACTTCTCCGGGTCCGCCCCACTGCTCTTCTCCATGAGCGAGGAGAAGCTGCAGAGGGTGTCGGTGCTGGGCGCGGGGCTGCTGGTGGGGACGGCGCTGGCCATCATCATACCGGAGGGGGTGCAGACGCTGCTAAAGTCGTACACGCAGACGGCGGCCTCAGCCATGGCCTCGGTCCCCGCCGCCTCCACCACCGCGGAGGGGGGCGACGCAGGGGGAGGAGACGAGGGAGTCTCTTCACCTGGAGGACACCAACGCGGCTACGGTCACCACCAACACGGGGAAGGTGTACACGCACACGGAGGGGGAGACATGGAGGGACTGGATATGGCCATCGGCGTCTCGCTCGTGCTGGGGTTCCTCTTCATGATGCTCATCGACCAGTTGGCCTCTTCCAGGTGCGATTCTTTTAAAAGTCGTTTCTTCTGTTCTTACAATGTTTTGATGCCGTTTGCAGCCCGTCCAAGTCCGACCTGGAATCGTCCACTTCCGCCAGCCCCGCTTCGTCCACCATGAGCCTGAACCTATCCGGGAGGGGCAGGGGAAACGTCAGCTGGACTGCCACTCTGGGTATGACAAATTCTTCGCCGTACCCTTCCTTCATCATTCACGGCTTCTTTCTTTCGTCCAGGCTTGGTCGTTCACGCCGCTGCTGACGGCATCGCCTTGGGCGCGGCTGCCACCACCCACCAGACGGACGTGGAGATCATCGTGTTTCTTGCCATCATGCTTCACAAGGCCCCGGCAGCATTCGGATTATCCACCTTCCTGCTGCACGAGGGGCTGGAGCGGCCGCGAGTCAAGAGGCATCTCCTCATATTTTCCCTAAGCGCTCCAGCCCTGGCGATGTTCACCTTCGTGACCCTGCAAGGAGGGGGAGGGGCCAAGGTAAAAATAAATAAATTGTCCTATTTTTTCACCTTTTCAAAAGTTTGCCACAAAATAGGGTTTGGTTCTTGTTAATTTGAATATTCCATTCTTGCACAGATGGACACCCTCCACGCGACTGGCATCGCCATGCTGTTCAGCGCAGGGACCTTCCTTTACGTGGCGACTGTGCACGTGCTGCCCGAGGTGGTCAGCAAGACCGGAGGAGGAGGCGGCCACGGTGGCCACGGAGGGCACTTCTCAAAGTGCGACCTATTCCTACTGGTGCTTGGAGCTTTGACGCCCCTGGTGCTAACCATGGGGCATCACCACTGAAAGAGGTGGTGTTGCTGCGGCAGATAGTGCAAATTGTGCTATTTCCGCCTCCGCCAAAACTGCATTTCATTCTGGCGAGCGCGTGTGCAGACTCGAAAAAAAAAGCTACGTGATATTGTGGTAGGTGATGTTTCCATTCCATGCTGAGAAGCTATGTTGTGAGCAAACATAATTGTTTGTACGATAAAATTTCAACTTTGATTCAACATATTTCAAACTTTTTTGGTAAAATAACTATAGTACTGTACAATGTTTTTCAATTATCACTTGTATCATAAACTGATTTATATGTAAAAAATGCAGTTCTTCACATATTTAAAAACCTGCATTGATCTTTAAAATTCTTGATTATTGTGAAAATTTCAAAATTCAATTATATCTTTGATTATCGACAATTTGTATCATACTTGAACAATAAAAACATCTCCAGGTTTTATCAGATTCAGAACGATAACTAATCGAACAACGTAAAATACTTTTGACATGGGAGAAATCGGGGCTTGTTGTAGGCATACCTGGAAATGGGGGAGGATATATTTCACCCTTACATGAACCCCTGTAAGAAAATACCCCCCCATTTCCAGGTATGGTTGTGTGGCGCAATATGGGACAGTTTTTGAAGGCAAATCAAAGGTTTGCGGGATATCTCTGTGGGTTGCACAAATGAGAAGAAGCTACTGCTTGTAATTGAACATGTTTCACGTTGCCGGCCAACCGCCTGGGATGTGGCGTCCAGGTCGCTGTATTATCCAAAAATGTGATATCTTATTCCCATCTCGGGGCTGATATATTTTTACCGTATGTACTATGTAGAAGGAAATAAAGAAAAGGCATCTTCTTTGCGGGGATCGATGCTCTGTCCGTATTTTAAACTGCATGCCTCACTCGGTGCGGTGCGAACATTCCTTTATGAATAGCGGCTTTTCTTTCTTGTGTAAGGTCCTGGGTGCAGACAAGACAAGGCGCTTTTGGACAGTCGCCAGCCACACAGGAGGAAAGGCAGAAGGTGCTTGAATTTGTAGGCCAGGTCATTCCCGCCTTCTTCTCCCCCTCCCGACAAGGGTGGCAGCCTTCATCATCGCCGTCCCCTCCTTGTCTCGTCTGGGTGGAAATAGCGCCTCGTTTCCAACTTAAAGAACGAAAGCTTTTGCTTTCAGTAAAAGGAAGATTCTAAAATGACACTGCATTTCCAAATATTTCTGTGTGTATTGGAACCTAATGTTGGCATCGTCAACAGAGAGGAAGAGAAATTATATTTCGCCCTTGGGGACGGAGGACTACCGCAATATCAATGTTCCGGGCCAAGATTCCTGGCTTATGCAAAAGAATATATCAAGTGGGGCAAGCTATACTTTTCTGCAACAGTCGGCGACTGGTGCCCAAAAGTTTTCTTCCATCATACAGCACTGTACAGTATATACATGTATGCTTCCTTCTTCTCCCTGCTTTCAAATATGAGGAGGACTGCGCTGCGCCTGATGTTGAAGTTGAACGTTGTCAGCCCGCTCACTGGACAAACGAAAAGAAAAGGGGGGCTGTGTCCCCATCCCAAGACGTAACTACCCAGCTCCGCTTTCCCGCCCCCGCTCCCCCTTTTTGGTGGCATTTGCCAAGAAAGGGAAGGGGGGAAAGGAGTGTTGAACCCATGCAGCACCGAAGACACCCTACTAAACTATTTTCACGACTCCATATATTTTTTCCCTTCCTTATTGGATGCCTCGCTGATAAATCTTGTTCAGTAAGTTGTGTCATTTGTTTTTTAAATGTCTTAAAGTGATTTCGAATAAAAAAATAAAAAGGTGGGTATGTTACATATAAATTCAAATAAAATCAGGTTTTTGCCTATATTTTTTTGGAAAATTTAATGTTTATTAATGACTCAAATTCGATTGATACTGCACAACACCTCTCCTGAACCGGAACCCGAAATGGCCAAAAGGAAGACAGCCAGGAAGACCAAGAGAAGGAAGTCTACCCGGAAGACCGCCACCGCAAAGACCAAGAAGGGAGCAGCTGCAGGGGGAGGTGGGAAGAAAGGCAGAGGGAGGAATGCTCAGCTCAACTGTGATCAGGCCCTCTACGAAGTTGTCGGCATCCGAAAAGGCACCCGGGCTCAGATCATCAAAAAGATGTGGGCCTACATCCACAAGCACAACCTCCAGAACCCAGTCAACAAGAACAAGATCTTTGTTGACAAGAAGCTGGCAGCTATCTGCGGACCAGAAAGGAAGAAGGGGGAGATGATGAATGCCCACAAGATGGGAAAGCACATAAAGAAGCACGCCTTCTGAAGACGAAACTTCTTCACGTACTTCTTAGGAGCCAGGATACAAAGTGTCAATACAAGTAACAATAAAACCTGTTTCATTCCGATCTTTACATACATCGCTACTTTTACTAGTCTTTGTCCGGTGGGGAAGGGGGAATACTTTCTGCGTTTCCTTTCCGTTCTTAGGGAAGAGGGGGGAGGGGGATATCCTTTGCCAGTGCGCGATTCAAACGCTCGAAAGGAGGAAAATCGAGAAGAAGAAAAAAGAAGCAATGGTAGAAAGCTCTGGCAGTAGATAGTCCTGCGGGGTACTTTCGTAGGTACGTGTGCGCATCAGTGTTGAACTTCTGCTGCACGGGAGCTGTTCGTGACGAAAGAGGGCGGGTGCACGTTTACTACGACGAGCTCGAGTAAACTACGACTTGGAAACGGCGAAGACAGACACGAAGACGAGAACTTCAGGAGACTAGGAAAAGACTAGATCTTAGTGCCGGAACAAAGACCGATAGTTTTGCTTTCAGCCATGAGAGGATAGCAGAAAGAAAAAGTTTTCTACATTCATTTGTTGCTTTATTCATGAGTTCAGTGTCACTCATTTAAGTGCACTCGAGACGTAGGGAACAACATGGGCTCTTGCCTGTCCCTTCGCTTCTGCCCGGCTCGCTACCTGCAGCACCAGCAGGAGCGCCTACACCAGCGCCATCAGGAGAACACCTTCTCCCATTACAGCCTAGCAGGATCCAGACAGGGATCCAGGGTCAGCTGTGTTGAGCTATATCCGGCCTTCGCTTTCGACGATAATTCATCTTTGTAAGTACTGCATTTGTTGTTCCTGAAAACACTCCAAGTATCCCACTTTTTTCTTCTTTGCAGAAATTTGTCAGAGTTTGATCTAGATGAAGCCGGTCGGGTGCCCTGCGGCAACAACAGTTGCTCCAGTAGTTGCGGAGGCGGGCTCGCCAACGCCAACAGCAGCACTCACGTTAACCCAAGCACTAGCAGCAACGGCGGTGGGGGAATTCTGGGCACCCCTTTCTGCGACCGTTGGAGTCACATTGTCCTAGAAGAGTCTGAGCTGGGTCCGCTGCCGAACTACTCAACACAGCAACAACAGCAACAACAACAACAGCAGCAGCATCCTGCGACAGCAAATGCTCCCGGTCCCACACTGGCAGCTGGCTGGTCCCTGTCGTCCTCCCCGCAGCTGGACAGGGCCGCGGTTGGCCGGCCCTCTTTCGGGTACGAGCAGTTCACGGGCGAGGCGTCGTCTTCGAGGAGAGCCGACCAGGAGCACGAGAGGGTGCAGAGGGGAGAGGTGATGGCGACGTCGGTGTCCGCTCAAGGAGAGGGGAAGAGTAAACGAGTAGACATCAAGGAGGAAGAAGAGGATAATCCCTCCCCGCCCAGGATCGGCTTCTGGAAATCTATTCAGAGGAGGTTGGACGTTTGGAGGGTGTTCGCCTCCTCCTCGTCCTTCAGGGGCGGCGTCAGATCGGGGGATGTCGACGACGGAAGCGCGGCGCTGAGCTGACGAATATCCGATCGAGAGGAAAATACATTTATTTATACCCACTGCGAGAGTGCGATCTCTTTCTTTGTTTCGGTCTCGATCGATCAGAATTTCTCGTCCCCTCCACCTTCCCCCTCCGCCTCCCCTCCGTTCTCCACGGGGACGATCCTGGTGTAGAAGCAGCTCCTGTGCACCCCTTCCTCGCAGTGTAGCTCCGCGCTCAGGGTGTTGGTGGCCGGCGAAGGTGAGGACAGCGGCTGTGGGCCGGGGGTGGAGTAGAAGAGCGCTGGGGTCAGCTTTCGGTTGCGGCTGAGGCTGCCGCGGCGGCTGTCGCTTGCGGGAGGAGGACCTCCCTGCGTGGAGGAGGACTGCTCCCCCAGCCTGTCGTCGGAACCGAGCCTGCATATTTTTTAAAACAATATAAAATCTTTTTTGATGACTTTTTTTACTTGTACAACCTTTGGCAAATTTCTTCGTAGAGTTCCTCCTGCAGGCCTGTGGAGACAAGCTGCACCTCCGTCGTGTTGTCTTCCTCCTTGCCGTGTTTCACAGGTCTCGGTATCCGCGCGGGAACGTCGTATAAATTTTCTCTAAATTTTTTCCAGATGTAAAATCTTCACTTGCACAAACAAGAAATTTATTTTCTATACAAAAAATTACCCGTTCATATCCTGTTCGAAGTCATCCTCGTCCGAAGACACGTCGTAACCCTCGTTCACTTTTCCTCCCCCGAAATTGGCCGTTTTCGCTTTAGGATCAACATGCTTGCCGTCATCGTCGTCGTCGTCATCGTCATCATCGTCCTGATTGGTGTGGCATCCAGTGTCGTCACTCTTGGTCGCGCGGAGAGACAGCTTCATCTTGGAGCACGCTTTTGGCGCGATGTTTCCGGAGGGGGGAGAAGACGGAGAGGCATTGAGCGAATCTGGGAAAAAATTGATATGCATTCGACTGTTGTTTAATTTGTGTTGCCACTTGCAATCACCTGAGTGACACCCTGTGTCGTCGCTCGCTACTCCTGCGGCGCTGGAGTCAGGATGTGACTTTGGAGAGTCGCCTTGTGTCGTCTCCCTTGCCTTTTCTCGGCACTGCCGTTCAAACCGGCTATCTTCCTCATCCTCGTCCTCCTCCGACTTTTCGCTGATGTCTCCCAAAGGAGTCGGAGCCATCAGGACGAGATTCCCTCGGTCCTCATCGTCTTCGTCATCGTCGTCACTTCGTCCTCCGTCAACGAGAATACCAAGTTCCTCTTCCGGAATCTGCAGTCTGTTCGGATCAACCGATGAGGAGGAGGAGGAGGAGGAGGAGGAGACCGACACTGCATCCTCGTCGTCGGCATCAGCAGAGTTGCTTGGCACGATCCTAATCTGGCATCGCTGTTGCTGCTGTTGTTGTTGCTGCTGTTGTTGCTGTTCGTCATTTTCGTCTTCCTCCTCTACTTCTTCAATCGCGGCTTGCTTGGACAACTGAGCTCCGACGCTTTCAACCTTGAGAAACACAAGAAACTTAACATTAAAAGCAAATATTGGAAGCTTTAAAACAAAAAAAATATCACATCGAAACTGTTCTCTTTGCTCTCTCCTCCTCCCAGCAGGCTCTGCGCCCTGCTTCCCGATTCTACCCTGAGGGAGTCGCTTGGAGGGCGCTGGCAGGAACGGCAGGCAGAGAGGGACTGCTCCAAGTCATCAGAGGAGGACGAAGATGAAGAGGAAGACTTAAAAATTGGACAAATTCTGTGTTGATAGGAGAAATTCATGGTGTCGTCAACTTCGTAGTGTACCTGACTTGCATTTCTTTCTCGTTCCCCCTGCTGCGACTGGATAAGGTCCTCCGACTCCTCCTCCTCTTCACTGCACGTGCACCCTTCATTCTTCTTTTGTGGATCCTCGTAGAAGACATCGGTGGTGGCTGTGACGGTGGAGGCGGTGGATTTCTTCTGGTCGGGAGGAGGAGAGGCGAGAGCGGCAGCGGCCGAAGCCGTCTCCTTCCTCCTCGGCAGCGGTAGCTCTTCCATGGGGATCTCCTCCTCATCCACCTCCTGAGGCCGTTGGTGGTGGTGCATGGGATCCCTGAAGGGCATTTGCCTGGCCACATCCCCTCCCCCGTCGATGGTGTCTGCAAAGTCCACATTCTCGTTGGCGATGCTGGTCCTGCTCGTCTTGTCATTCGCATCGCCGCCGTAGTGATTGTTGTTGACTGTTAAAATAAGCGTGCAACAATCCCCAAGTAACCTATCATCATGTAGGTATTTACCCCTCCTCAGAGTGGTATCTTCATCGGCGGAATTTTCCTTGAATGTCCTCCCTTCCACCAGTCCCCCTCCGCCCTCGTCGTCGCCCCCGCGGCAGCACTTGGAGAACAGGCAACCCATCTTCTGTCACTCGTCAAGTTTCACTTGACACAAGTCTCCGTCCCAAGGAACTGTAATCATCGGTGATGTCACAAGTCCTAGCTTTTCCCCTTTTGATTGGAAATGACGAATCGTCCTCGGTCCAGGCAACGGTTTTTCGGCTGCCAGAACGCGGTTTAGATGCAGAATAACTTGTGTCTTCGCTTCCTGCTTTTCTTATCACACTAACTCACAAGTAAAAAGCGAATCAAGTGCTGTACTCGACCGACTACCGACCTCCGTTTCCTCCTTTCAACTCCTTTTCTTTCCTTTTTCTGTGCAGCACACGTGCCTTCGATCGGAGGATCCGGGTTTCCTTTCGCTGATCGAGGCCGCCAAGGCGTGGGCGGGGGCGGCTCACTAAATTCTACAAAAGACCTTCTCTTTCCCCTGGTGTGGAAGCCAATTAAATTAATCCTTTCCTGCTCCTCTCTCCTCCACCGTCTGCCTTCCTTCTAATGAGGTACAGTACATTTATATTCTCCTACTCCAGCAGTACGTCGTGGTCACACACCTATATGTAGCAGTAGACCTGTATGCTGCGGAGTTGGATCCCCCCTATGATCAAGGTGAGAGCCGCCGGGGCCTGTGAGGTTAGCAGGGCATGATACAGGCTCCGAGGGGAACAAGAGGGAAGGAGGAGGGGCCGCCCCCCGCGGGCGTTTTTGCGTAGGTTTTTTCTTCCGAGAGGTGGAGTCGAGGAGGAAGGAGAGGGAGTGGGTCCAATTTCACAATGTCGTTTGCCGGGACATGCTTCGTTTGCAGCCTCTTTCCCACAAGCTCTCCAGCTCTCTCTTCAAAAAGTTCTCTTTTCCCAGCGAAGCTTTGTTTCTCATTTCACGTTGTATTGTCACTTACCAAACGCGGAGGGGCTGGACTTCTCAGAACCCTTGCTTTTTATGTACGTACGTACTTCTTTCCGACTCTCTCTATCTCGCCCCACTTACTTCAAGCGGCGGTGAAAGGGCCGGGGTTCGTAACCGGACACTGCAGGAATTCTTGAAATACTGTAGCAGTATGTTGATTTGGAGGGAAGGGGCGCGTACCTACAAGCAAGGAAAGGAAGAAGGGATTTTAATAACCCTTCACGTAGTTCCTTCCGCCGACCTCTACAAATGTCCGAATGTGTGTGTATGGGAAAAAGAAAGAGGCCGGCCCCTCGTCTCCGCTCTCTTCCACCCTCTTCCCGCCAAGAATATTTCTGCCCAAGGCCACGGAGGCTCATTCAATAATGAAAAACAAGAACAGACTCTGTTCGAAGACCTGCGGCAAGCATATGAATACAGAAAGGGAGAAAATTTTTTAAAAATGTGAAAAGTCAAACAGAAAGGTGCCGAAAGAGAGAGAAAAAAATGAATTATATTTCAATTCAAATTTTAAGGCCTAAGGAGTGGCCCCTGAAGAAAAAAATCATATAATTAAAAAGATAGAGCACCCCCAAAATATGTTGGGCAGATCAGGTCAAACTTGAATTTGGAGGTCATTTTGGAGGTCAAAACGACCAAAAAATCGCAAAAAACCAATAAATGGTTTTTGGCCATTTTTGGCAAAACTGTGGGTCACAAGGGGCTCAAATTTGACACAGAATCTTTTCTCACTAGGATCTACAACTCTGTTTTAATAAAGATTTTTGTAAGAGGTCATCTTGACAATATTAGAAAAACGTCAAATAACATAACAACAAGAACAACAACAACAAGAAGAAGAATATCACAAAGCAGTCTTAGACCTGGTCGGCTATGCCGCAGGTTAAAAGCAGAAGACAATACCTGACCCTGCTAAAATTATGGAGTTCTGAAGCTGTACTTAATTTGATTTATTTCTCTCTTTTCTCCAGTAGATAGTTTATATGCCGTATGCCAATTTGGTACAAAGATAGCTCTCATGGGAGTTCATGCATTTTTAAAAAAGATTTCTTGTATACACAATGCATTGTTGTTGTATGGTACTGGAAAAAGGGAAGAGGGTACTTAGGTATTAAATTGGACTGCTGCAGGGCCGCTTTTTTTCAGAGGTTCCATGCGCTCCTCATCATGAGGTCGAAGTAGGCGTCCTGAAAGTTGCGAAAAAGGTTAGAGGCGAAAGGCACTTATTTTTCTCAGTTTAGCATCTTACCTGATCGATGGATGCGCTCAGTCCGGCATAGTAATCCTCGAACTCCTCCTTTGTTACCTGGAGAAGAGAACAAAATCGTTGCTTTGGCGAGGTCAATAAAAAAAGGAGAAAAAGATTGAAAACATTAGTTTGGTAAACCTTGAAAACAAACACTTGTGCATGTGAATTTTTTTAAAAAATAGTGTGCTGTAAACAACTACTAGAGAGAGTTACTCGGCCTCGCCCGGGCTATAAAAGATGAGTAATATCCCCAAAATCAAGCCTCCTCCCACTGCCACTTCCAGTACAAAATCCACACTTCAAAGTCCCGACCTCCATTTTGACCTCCAGCAATCTCCGAGGTCACTTTTGAGGTCACTCGCCTAGGGGTTTTGGGGGGTACTTTGGGGGGTCACTGTAATGACTTTTTGCCCTAGGAGGCCTCCTTCACCCCAAAACAGCAAAAGGGCCCTTTTTGCCATCCCGAGGGCCCCCTACAAAGGGCCCATTGGGCCCAGCCACTATTGCCATGACCTGCTCCAGGTACAAAACTGCCACCGTGCCAAATTTGGCCCCCCTGGGTTCAACAGTGTGGCCGTCTATAAAGAACAGACAAACAGACATTCACATTTAATAATATAGAAGATGCACACATTTTCTTACTTTCCCATCTCCTTTTACTCCCTGTAAATTCGCAAGAATGTATAGCAAAGGATAGTATAAAAATGTTAATCCTCTACCTTCCCGTCCTGCGAGCCGTTGACCTCGAAGTTGTTGAGGAACTTTGTGAGGATCTGCTCCTCTGTCAGTTGCCCATTGAGATACTGCGGGTGCCTCTTGACGTTGTATACACCCTTGAGGTCCTCCACCGTCAGAATCCCGTCCCCCGTTTTGTCAACCTTGTTGAAGGCCTCAGCGATCACCTTCTTGCGGGCAGCAGACATCGGGGGCTGTGCCGAGAAAAAGATGAAAACAGTAGTAGCAACATATCAGCAATACGTAGAAGCAACAACAACAATAATAACAGCAGCAGCAGCTACATCAACAACAATAGCTAGCATCATCAATCTACAACAACAATGAAAGCATCAATGAAAGCAACAATAACAACAGCAACAGGTAGCAGCAAGAGCTGCAGCCACTGAAACAACTCTTCAAGCAGCACCAAAACCCTGCAATCCTTTTTGTGTCATCGGCTCCTCACCCTGATCCCGATGAGGAACTCGTCGACGTTTACGGAGCCGCTGCCGTCTCTGTCAAACTTGTGGAAGAGCGCCTCTGTCTGGCTCCTGCTCATGTCGCATCCGGTGTCGTTGACGCCCTTGTGGAACTCCTCGTAGTTGAGCTGGTGGCTGCCGTCGTCGTCCATGCGACGGAACATGCGGCCCAGGCCCACCATGCCGGAGGCGCCGCGGGACAGGCAGAAGTAGCGGAGCTTCTCCACCGGGTCAGAAGTGGTGTCCATGGCGCGCCTTCTCAAGTCGGAATAAAGTGCAATGCTCTGTTAGCAAAACCGTTTCTGGGAAACTGGCCTAGTTTTGGACACAATACCAACCTGGCTCTGTCCTTCATGTCGTCCTCCTGCCGCTCCCCCGCAGTCTTGGGCCTCACGGGCATTGTTGTCGTCGTCTTTTCCCGCCGATGTATCGACCAAACCCCTATTTTCGGGTAGTATAATGCGTGTTCGCGAAAAAGAAAATGCGGGTCACGTCCTCACAGCGCGAAGTCAGACCTGAAAGTGAGGAGAAAAGGGGAAATAAAGGGTTGGGGAAGGGTGTTCCTATATACAAGGGAAAACTGGGACTTTTTGCGTATTTAGTATACCCTCAATGGGTTTCTGGTAGCGCAAGGGGGTCGCGATGTTTCCACGCGTGAAGGAGTGGTGATTGATTGATTGCAGGTAACAATTCCTCGTTGAACAAAGGAGAAAGGGGGAAATTGGAGCGGAAACCAGAGACCAACCTACGATTTTTTCCTCCTTTCCTCTTTACTTCAAACGTCCCCAAAGCATGAAAACTTGCGGTGGGTCTGATTGCTTCCCTGTAAAACAAGAACAGACTAAGTTCTACGACCTGCGGCGAAGAATTATAGAATATTTTCAAAGATTGGCAAAGTTTCAAAGGACTTTGCCAAAAAACACCAAAAAATCACCTATTTTAAGCGATATGTATTTTGACCTTTTTTGACCTCTAAAAAGGACCTCAAAACTCAAGTGATGTGATCCACCTGACATAATTTGGGGGTGCCCAAGATTTTAAATTGTATATCATTTTCTGTCTGAGCAGTCCTTGGACCTCAAATTTGAGATTTAAATCTTATTTGGTGGTTTTCTTGGAACTGGTTTAACGCACAAAGAAACTTTTGAAAGTTAGGTTTCTTAAAATTGCAATACCTGTACATATGTTATTAGTACGACTTTAGGTACAAGGTCATTTAGGGGGCATACATAAAACATTCCCCCCCAACAACAACAACTGGAAGCTCTCCTTGACCTGTCGGATATCGCCGCAGGTAAAAAAAGTCCAAAAAAGTTAAATGAGTCATATCGGTGACGATTTTCCTTTTTATAGCCGCCCGTTAGACAAAGGTACTTTGTCATCACTCCGCTTTCATTACAAAGTGTGCTTGCAACTACAGTATTGGCGCCGTCGACGACACTCCCTTTCACGAAAGCCCTGGAAAGGCTCTGGCCCAAAAATAAGTTGGGTCTGGCTCAGCGACGAAAAGGGGCTGCATGCTTGTGCGCAATATATTCTGTACTGTATGGAGGAAGGTGGGCGGGTCCAATGATATTGATGGCTGGCTGAGGCAAACATTGCTCAAAATGCACCTCCGTTGAAAAAAGAACGTTTGCTGTTGTGCGAGGAAAGCTTGCTTGTCCCAATTTTAACGAAAATCCAGAGCTCCTTTTTCCAGTCTCTCATATCTAATTTGCTTTTCTCCTTGGTTTTGTCTTGCAAAGAAACGAGTTCTTTCCTCACCTGCTCCGTTGGTCGCGTCCTTGTCCCAAAAACGCCGTGGTTGGGTCTGCTGACAATGGAATTATTATGCTGGAAAGGTGGGCGAGGAAAGTAGGTTAGCGGTTCTCCTCCTCCTCTTATGGCCGAGGCGCCCGCCGAGAAACTGACTGCAATACATGGATAGTAGGGGAAAAGGGAAAGGCTTCTTCACAGCATATCCTCTATTGAAAGTCCTCCTCCCATGTAGGTAGGTAGGTAGTGTGTCGTCCACTCATACGTGGGCGAGCAAAAATCTGATTTTGGGCTTCGGGGGTGGGGGGTGGGGGGGTGGGGGTGTTACACAGTACATAAGGGAATTCGTACTTTACTACATAAGGTTTGTACTCATGGGGGGGATTTTGCCCCCCTGCCCCCCCCCCTCCCTACGCCCATGTATGCGTCCGCTGCATGAGTCTATTCCAGCCCCGCTTACGTGCTACGGGGTAATCCTCCCTCTCAACTGTGAGAGGGTTCTTTTCGGACTGGATTTCAACGTTGTCACCAAGACAATCTTAAAATATATAATGAATTTATTTAGAACCCTGTGCGTTGATTCCATACCCTGGAAATGTGAGACAATATTAGAGGAAGAGAGCGTTATAGAAAAAGAAGAACACACATGATGTAGACATGCAACGCGAGCCATAAAATGAAAGGAGGAAAGTATTTTATTGTAAAAGCTACATGTAGGCACCGCCTCCGTCGCCAATCCCAGCCAGCCAGCCAAGGGAAATTCGTCTGTTGCGTGATCCCCCTTGAGGTGCCGCCGCCGCCGGGGATTATTTATTGTCGCCCTCTTTGTCCTGAGAATTGGTTAGGGAAACTGCTGCTCGAATCTTTAAGGAAATAAAATCCATGCAGCATGTGAAAGCCCCCTATTTTGTGAAAATTTCGGCAAATTGTTGAGCATGTCATTCGGGTCGTTTGCGTGCAGGAAAACTTTTTTGTAGCTCTCACAAGCAAAAACAACAGGGGTTTGTAATCAAACTACCTCTCATACCCCTAAACAGCAATCAAGCATGAATCTTTCAAATTCGGAGCCCATCGAGTTGTAGTGGCAGACTGACGGTCGAGGAAAAGACCCGATTCTGACCTTGGGCCAACAAAATAACCTGCAGCATAGAGCACAAGCCAAAAAAAGGACCTCGTCCATACTTCCGCGGAAATTTCTCTCTGCACAGTACAGTTTATATATAATATATGCGCAAATAGATACGACACCATGGTTGCTTTGGATCATTTGTTGCACTTTCTGGGCTTACCTTTCCACCAGCTTTCTCCATCGCCATGGCGACCAACAACCATGCAATTGCTGTCCCTCCCCGTACATACGTATGTGTGGTACATAGGAGAAAGCAGATTTGGAGGGCGGGTAAGAAAAGTTTAAAGAAGACTGTTAGAGTTGCAATAATTTTGTCATGTATTGAAGTAGATAAAAAATTAAAAATCGACTCAGTGCTACCAAAAATCTCTCTTGAGTTTAGCTATCTGACATATATGCAATGTAAATGTTTTCTTGGTTCTTGATCACAGGTGGGCGTGAGGGGGGAAAAGGGGGGGACTCCCCCCCCCCCCTTGAGATCCATTCCTTATTTTGTAATGTACAAACTTTTTTGAAGCCTTATGTACTGTACTCCTCCCCCTGAAGCCCAAATTTCGACTTTTGCTCACCCACCTATGTTCATGACACTAGTTACTACTGCAACTGCACCGCACCGTAGGGGTGGGGGTGGGGAAGCAGGTTGCACGGGAGGTTGAATGCCAGCTTGTATTCAGTGTTGCCAGATTGGCAAAATTTCCACAAAAATGCAAAAAATTGCAAAATTTAGAAAGTCCTCGCGAAATTTTGAAAACCTTGGCAAACTTCCCTATTTTGGCGAAATTTTAAAAAAAATTAAAGTAATTTGGCAAAATTTTGTTTTTGTTGATGTGACAACTCTGCTTGTATTCTCCCATCCCATGCACCAAGCGGGGAGACACTTTGCCAAACGACAATAAGTCAATAGCAAAACAAAATTTAAAGACTTGTTAATGAAAGTTATTACAAAACTAGCCATCCGGGCCCGCTTCGCTGGTCCTTTATACTCTCAACCCCATCCCTGAACTCTACCTATCTGATGTTGGTTAATTTGGTCCTATACATTCAAACTCAAAAATATGCTTCCATTACAGTTCATCCTGGTGTCGTGCGCGAAGAATCACGACATCGAGAGAAGAAGGGCGGTAGTCAAGTTACTGCGCGCGCGCGAGAAAGAGAGAGAAGAAGATACAGTATGTAGCGTAGTACATATTATATTCAGTCGTGATGTGATCACCGAAATACACACACGAGAAACCTCAGTTTCCTAT
>JAAUXU010022749.1_pt1 | contig 27786 bp, 21 predicted proteins | sample 7278151 | NCBI WGS metagenome assembly JAAUXU01 (sample SAMN14350113, study PRJNA611818) | marine sediment metagenome | isolation source: surface marine sediment (1.8m) | place: French Polynesia: Moorea | collected 2018-08
CCCCCCCCCCCCCCCCCCCCCCCCCCCCCCCCCCCCCCCCCCCCCCCCCCCCCCCCCCCCCCCCCCCCCCCCCCCCCCCCCCCCCCCCCCCCCCCCAAAATTTTCACCGAAATCAAAGGCAGCTCCTGGTCATTGTAGTAAAAATCCAGCAGTTTTGTCAAGTGTATTTTGATAAGCCGGACATTTTTTGTCCAGTGCTTTGGGAAATTTGCACCCAAATCAAAGGCAGCTCCTGGTCATTGTAGTAAAAATCCAGCAGTTTTGTCTAGTGTATTTTGATAAGCCGGACATTTTGGTTCAGTGCTGTGCCAGGATCGACAATCGAATGAACAGTAGCAGGCGAGGCTCTGAGATCTCTAATGTCAGGTCGACTTTACACTGTTCAATGGACAATTTCTCTTGCTTTGTCCAGCTCAATCTGCTCGGGATCGAAACGCACACACCCATATTGTTTCTCCTTTGTACTCCTTGTGGATGCATCTTGTTTCATAATCGATCCCTTCTGCATCCAATTCTTCTCGGGCTTTCTTTACTCGGCAAGTGACTTTTTTTCCCACTCCCCCCAACTTCGTTCAGAAAAATATGGCTCTATCGTACTCTGACGAGCTCTTTGAGGAGTTTCTTGCGAAGTCAAGTGCAGTTATTATTGCATACACACGTACGCTCGTCAAATTTTTATCCTTTTTTTGCGACAAAACGTTTAATTTGTACTCGCTGTGAGGTAAATTTATGACATTGCCGCAGTGACCGACAGTTACTTCTCTCTCCCTCTCTATGGCGTTCTTGTAGATGGCTGCAAGGTTTCTAAAGACACTCTTGAAAATGTCAACTTGAGCCAAAGAGAGATTTTTTTTTTCAACAGCTGAAACGTGTGGCAGAATGTGCAGTGTTCAGGGAAAGAGATAGAGATAGATGGAAATGACATGAGTTCGCGTGATTCGCAGTGCCAAAAAAAGTGCTCTGCAGAAGATAAGACCAAACTCGCTTGTACGCAATTCTCCGACTCATCGTTCCCCATACGCATGGGTGACGCAAGAGCCTCTTGGTCATAATTCGTCACCACTTTATGTGGTGCCCAAAAATTATAAAAACAGACAAAATATACGCAAAGGGTTGAAGAGGTCTTCTCTTCCCTGGCCTTTGAATGGCTGAGAAAATGGTCTTGCGAAATTTCTTTTTCGCGTCTGTCGATGGAATGTGAGAGTTTAGGCCCAGGGGATGGAGGTGATTTATTGAGGGATGGATGCCTCAGAGATCCCCCACCAGGTCGGCGAGACACCTAATGAATCGGATTCGTCACGCTAAGAAATTGCGCCAAGATGACTGATAGACATCGAACACGCTCTCTCTTTCACGCGTGTACTACATCGTACACACACATATGCATGGAGAGAGTTGGGCCATCTGTGAGCTTGATCGTCCAAATGAGCGCGTCGAGTCTTACGCACGCTACAGTCAGTGTGTAGTGATGCAACGAGGTCGCAACTATTGGATGGAGGCACGATTATTCGATCCAGTCGACCCAAATCCACTGGGATTGTTCTCGAAATCTTCTTAGGCAAATCAAGTCGGGGCTCTAAAATGGGTCAAGTTGAGCGAGGCAAATTTCGAGTCATGACTGGACAAGGGCAAAAATAACAGTTGGGTCTAAAAGCAGCATCGTCAAGCAGACTCTACTTTGTCGAGTCAAAAAAAAAAAGTTGGAAAAAGCCAAGGAGACAAAATCGCAGGATTTGTTTTATGCAACTTCGAGAAGAATTTCCCTGATGCATCCAATAGGACGTGTTTTTCGAGATAACTTTTGGACTTGAATCGAATCGAGTCTCTAGCCCGGTTCAAAGCCTTTCGAGTCGAGTCAGACTCGAGCGCAGCCCGAGTCTCCACAGTTTCAAAACAGAACGATGCATTTCTTCGCCGCCAGAAAGTCAGATCTGCCTCCAAAGGTGCGAAAATCAGAACTCACGCGTCCTCTATGAAAGCATCACTGGTGCATGGCAAATTGGGTAGACGCCGATTTTACCCTTCTGGGCAGTAGGAGATTACCCAAGAATCTCTGTTACGAAAGACAGAGGCTCAAAAAATCTATCGCGCCTTTTTAGGTCCATTCCGCGATCCTTTATTGCAGTGAAAGTTCACGACTTTCCTCATGAATATAATAACAAAGCCGGTGAAAAACTTCTCCTCTGTTCTCCTGCCTTCTCTGCCCAATCACGGTTCTTTGTCTCTCCTCCGGTGTTTTCGCCGTGATAATCGATATTTTCCCATTTTGCACCGGTCCGAACTGGAACTGAATTGCTTTTCGCGGCTTTGACCCGTGTTATTTTCGGTCGAGTGACAAGTATGGGACGTGACTGGAGTGCGGCAAAAAGTCCAACCAGTGCAGGAGGTTGTTTTTTGCCTGCGCTGGAGCTGCTCTAATGTGTCAATTGCAGAAAGAAAAAAGCTAATACAGTTGCTGCAGCAATTAATTATGCGCATGAAGTTGCTTCTTTGTACTGCGAACTCGAGAGATCGTGTTTGGACGAGACACAACGTGTGCGCACACGAGGAGGAGGCCTTTTTGGACGCTCCGGCCAAGCGAAACACGTGCGTTTTGCATGAAATACACGTGCGTCCTCGTAGTAATTCAGTATTAATCAACTCGTTTTTCTTGTTCTTTTTTTTTTTTTTTTTGAAGAAAAAAAAGTGGCCTTGTCGACCATAGAAGGCCCTGGTTTTAACGCCAGTGTCGTACGTGCGTAAGTACGCATTTTTCATCATCTGCTCTACTCAAGTTGTGACTTTTGTGCGTGCGTCACCTGACAAATTCAGGACGTGAGCTAATTAAAAGTCAACTTCCTTTAAGGCACACGATTTTCTCTCCCCCCCCCCTCCTGTTTTGTCCTTGGCTGATCTGGAGTCGATTGGCTACCATGACTCTTTAGAAATTCACGATTGTTGTTGCCGCTCGTGCCCTCCTTTTGCTCATACGCACACACGTGTGCGTCACGACGCGTCAACCTCCCCCCCCCCGCACCTCCTCGTCGTTCTCCTCCCCCTCCTCCTCCCGCGCGTTCAACTCCAGACCATTTTTGCCCACCCATCCACTGCACCATGAGGAAGCAGCTTTCATGGCTTCAGATCTTGCTGGTGTCAACAAGGCCCTAACAGGTGAATTCATCTAAGGGCCTTTCAATACGTACGCATATTTGCATTAAGGCCCTGATTTCCTAAAAGCGAACAAGATACAGGAAGAGGTCGATTGAAAGGGAGATTTCGACGCCAGGACTGAGCAAACAAAAGGGATCTGTTTTAGAGCGCAATCGCTAAGTTTTCCCATTAATTGTTCTTCAGAACACCTTCCAAATGCAAGGAGGACTGGAACTCCTTCAAGGTCGTCCCATTTGCATCTGCCAGACAACAATTGGATCAGGCCCAGGAAGAAATTGTCTTCCAATTAGTCTCCTTTTCACGACTGTTGGCAGGAAGAAGAAGGCCTTTTTTTCAGGCCTAATCCAGCTCAGTATGTACGCACATTGAAGGGCTAAAGAGGATCAAGAGGGTCTAAAAAAAATATTAAAAGAAATGTTGCCAATAGTTCGCAGTGTTGCCATTTCACCTGGCTTACTTATGAACTGCGCACGACCACGTATCCCTTTTTTTTGGAGGAGGTGCGCCTCCAATGAAAAAGTCTCCTTCGCTTCCTCAATGTCCTGACCTCAGTGGAGGAAGCGGCCCGAAAGATCTGTGGATCTGATAAAAGGGAGCTCATTTTGGCAGGGCAGATGCTTGCCCATTAGATAGAGGCAGCAACCGAGAGGTTCGCACTAGTCCGATCGAAGGTCAAAGCTGAGGAAGCAACAGAAGCAATCACACTTGCTGCTCATGTCTCCAATGCAAAGTTTCACTCATTCATTCATGTATTTCTAAAGGCAACGAGACAACCTAGACTCTTCCGGACTTTTTGGAAGGAAATATCAGTCCAAGTCACTTTGTCCCACCCCACAATTCATAAAAAAAGTCTATTTAGTTTATCGAAGAATTGCTATCTTTATGCATCAAGCGAGGCATCGTTTCTGCCTGGGCCTGGTAGGGGTTAGTCTACCCTTCCCCCCCCCCCCATATTACTGCTCCCACACATGGGATTGCTGGGGCGTAACGGATCCAAATCCATTTTCGATTGCTGATTCATGAGATTTTTTTTTTTGCCTCAAGGAGAGTCAAGACCGCCATATGGTTCATATTGAGGCCAACTATGGGCATCCGCAAGGCTTGAGAAAAAGAAATAGGACTAGGAATCATCGTGTCAAATGAGCAACGAGTCACGAGAATCAATTAAAGCGAGCTTTAAAGAGGCAAATCATGTTTCTGCACTAGTATTGGGGATTCATCAGAGGCTCACAGTTAATCACCTTTGGTCTTCTCGACGGGCACGAAGAACATTGAGGCAGCCTGCGAACAGCCATTCAAGGACGTCAACAGGGAGAACGAGGGCAGACAGATGGAGCACTAACGGATCTGATGCACGTAAGTGATTCATTTGGCCAACAGGCACTAAAGCTGGCAAATTAGTATTTTCAGTTCGAGCTCGAATAAGGAAAATTCGAGTTTCACCTTCTCCTCCCTTGGACTCGAGATTTCGAGGCTCGATTTTTTTGACTCGGGTTTCACTTCGACGTTCGAGGCTCGACTTTCAAATTTGAATTCTACTTGGGTTACACCTTAGTAAGTTTCAGTACCAATCTGATGCTTAAAATGTAGAAGACAAGATGTTGAAAAAGACTTTTTGAATGGCTTCACTTCGCTAGGGTTTGTTATTTCCAACCTTTTTTTTACTAAACTCCAACTCGAATCTTGATCTAGCATTTGAAAGCACTACTCGGAATAGTGACCGACCGACTGACGACCCTAACCTGTCTAAAATGAGGAACTGCAGCTCCCAGTATGTGGCAAAGTGTTGAAAGACCCGACTGACTCCACTTACGTATATACTGTGTAGGCATCAATTTGTGCGCTGTGGCCGGGATAAAATGATTCCAGAGAAGAATGATTTAGAGGAGGAGGAGGAAAAAGAAAGATCACTTAATCGTGTCTGACATTTTCAGCATGCCGGAAGACCCAACAGGGTGGGTCTAATTTTTTCGGGGCTCTGATTATTGGGGGCCCTCACAAGTCGTGACATTTGTAGCTGTGCATGAAATCAAAGTGGTATTCAAACACGTGCGACTTTGGCACAAATCTACGAATTAGCACAAAGCGAAATAGACGAGATCTGTCTGTCTGTCTGTCCGTCTGTCTGTCCGTCTGCAAGTGGAAGTGGTCATCGCTGTCGCTACACAGTGTAAGCGAGGCTGAAGCAAAACAATTTCATGCATTCGCCGGGTGTAAAAATGAAGGAAGTTGCCGATTTTGCTGGCACACACGGGCGCAAATATTGTCTGCGTGCCATCATTGCGCATATTTTCCCCGCTGCTGCTCATCAATTCTGATTCCGCATGATCGAGCTTGGGCCTTCCTAGGCCTTCCCAGGCCTTCCCTCCTCGTCCCCTCCCCCGTGCCACGAGCCGGAAATAACATTCTTGGAGGCAAACACCAGCCGCCCTCCGCATTCTGTCGATCATCGCTGCAACAGCCAGAAATTAACGTGTCAAAGTGTCTGGTGCACGCTCAAATCTGCGTCGGATTCAGGCAAGATTGCCCCGGTGACAATATCTGGGCGAGGATCTGGCTGTGGTGGTCGAGGAGCACCGCATCCAGGCCACCGTGGCCAAGGCTGGAGCCAGGAGAACGCTCAACAGTGGGCCCAGTTTTTAATGTCTCTCAGGTGCACGCAGACACTCGAATCACGCGCGCACGCATCTTCTGGCAAGAGGAAATGGAACAAAAGCACGAGAGGATGGTTTTTTTTTTTCTTTTGAAACACCACGTAGAGTCCCAATCACGCAGGCATCAAATTGAGCCTTTTAAACTCCTCTTCCAGTTAGCAGGCATTCTTCAGCCACTGCGCCGGTGACTGCGCCGCCTCCGACTGCGCCGGCGCCGGCGCTAAATGCATTAAGGACTCCGCAGAAGGTGACGGAAAAATTGGCATTTCCTGGCGACGTCGACACCTCCTTAGGGTCAAGTGAGGCGGCAAAAAATGCAAATTACAGCTCTTTTCGTCCCATAAGATGATGGTGGCATGACCATCATCATTTACCTAAGGGTTCAGCAGGGTTGCCACAACGATCCATCAGGCTTACGCTCAGTTCTGGCCGGGTCTTAGCTGCCAAAGGGAATTAAGTGGCACCATCAGGAAGTGGTGGCATTTTGCTGCCCCCCCCTCCTCTTTTTCGCCATCGGAATTGCTATCGTTGTTTTCTGTCCAAAGCCCCAAACTTCTGGGTAGTTCATACCCCCCTGGTCCACTATGGGCCTGTCTGATGGGCCTGCCTGTCCGCAGTTGGGTGCCTTCCGGGAAAAGCTGCCACGGACAGTGCGTACGTGTGTTTGCTGCACTGACGGACGGACAGTACAGAAGCGCTGCTTGGTACGTATGAATAGGATGGGATGTATGCAGTTTCTCCCTCTACCGGAGCTTTATGTGAGGAGTTCGTGATAAACCTTGGTCGGAGTCTTCTTTTTCAGGTTAAGTCTCTTTTAGTAGAGTCATATGGCATGGGCTAGGGTGAAAAAAAAAAAGATTACCCACTTTCTTCCGTGTAGGAGTGCGTACGTGTGTGTGTGCGTGCGTGCGTGCGTGCTTGACATGTTTTAAATTCAATCCGGAAATGTCCTCTTCCACATATCGATCAGGGGACAATGGTAACCCGCATAAAAAGTTTTTTATCTATTCATTCTCACAGGTGTCATTAATTGCACTGCTCTCTGCAGTATGAGTCAAAAATGGATAAGTTACTTCTTGAACTTAAGAGACTTTTAGGACCTCATGCTGCAGCTGCAAAAAGAAACAATCTTCTTTCCGCCCTCAGGCAGGGATTACAAACAAGGAAAAGGAATTTGAAGGGTCTGCTGCATGCTACCTTTTCCCAGATAATAACACAATGAACAAAAAACAATGCTGTACACACGTACACACACACTTAGATGGGGTGCTGAGATAAAAAGATAGGGGTTCATCAGACCGATGATGGACTTAATTTGAAGGGAGATCAATGGCTATGTTGCTGGTGGGCCATAATGAGGAGGAGGAAGAAGAAGAAGGAGGAGGAGGCCCAAGTGAGGCCTGCGAGGCCTATCTAGTGGCAAAGCGGAAGCGGGGGCCAAAAAATGGATTATGGGAACTGGCAGGACGCTGCTTAAATCTACAGGGACGCGCAAGAAGGAAGTGGCAAAAAAAAGAAGGGTGTAGTTTTTACGGGAAACAGCAACAGCGACAAGAGCTTTAGTTTAAAGCCTGAGAGGTCATCAATTACTAACTAATCTGCCGTCCTTGAGGAGAGGGGGAAATTCAAAGATACCACTTTGAATGGACAATGAGGATCATTTTTTCCACTCTCCCTCTCATAAGAGATAAGCTGTATTTTAGCTCATAATACAAGGCCTGAATACTTGAGGCAACCGTCTCTTGTCTGATCGAGATTGCGCGAAGTCATATAGGAAAAGTCACAGCAGAGCTAATCTTCATTGTTTGTTTGGCCAGGTGAAGAGAGAGAAGTCGATTTCCTCCATGCACAGGGTGGCCCAGTAATAATTTCGACATTTGCATACTGATTTTTTCTTTCAAAAAAACATCGCAGTTTTGATCTGAATTTGATTGGCCTCCGCAAAACGACGACAATACCTCAACCCCACCATGGACCCGGCCACGAGGGTGACGGAAAACAGGCACGGTCTTGCCCGGGGGGGCTGCCGGTGACACAGATTGCGTGGATCTTCATCAACACCATAATTGCCATAATCGATGACAGCAACAACAATGTCAACAACAGCAGTGATCTCGCCTGTGAGCAATCTCAGCACTCGGCCACTTTTTGTACCTCCCTGTTAAAAGTCTTAAGTATCGTGCCTTGATGCCATTGTGCAAAACACACTAAGACCCTTCCGTAACTCACGCTAAAAGCCCCATCTCCTTTGTCCTGATATTAAATAAAAAAAACACTATACTTGGCTGAACATTATACCGAAATGATTGTTGGCCCACACTGTGTTTCCGTTCCCGCAGGAGCTCGCATTTTTATCACTCGACTTTTGGCGAGGGAGGCTTGGCAGAAATAGAAAAATAAAGAAAATGCGTCATTATCTGCGTAGCAAATGTGCGTCGGTTGCGCGCGCACTTTTTTTTTTTATTTTCATTACGCACGGACCATAACGAGCCCATTTCTTTCTTTTCGTGACCACAAACACCTCCGGCCAGAAGAGTGAGCTCGTGTCTGGCGGAGTTTTTTGTTCTTCGGTGTTGGATTTTCAACCTGTCCGTCTGTGACTCACCTGCAAATAAGATGTGAGAGAAAAAATGGACGTCTGAATCGTGTGAGTCATAAAAAAGAGTCAATATTTGATCCATGTAGGACAGTTACGGGTAATGGAAGGAATGAAATGAGGAAGTGACTTGATCTCGACCGTGGTGCTAATATAAACACAGATGGTGGATACCAGTGAGGAGGCAATTCTTCTTAGCGCCATCAGATAAGATGAAGAAGACTTGAATACTAAATTTTACACATAAGTAGTTGGCTCTCTGGTCACCACACAGGTGATTGTCCAGAGGGACCCTCAACAACTGTCCATCTCTCTAAATGTGGAAGACGAAGATTTACTCACTCTACTGAATAACTCAGAAAATTAACAGAAAGTAGTCAAAATTGCGGGGTGAAATTGGAGGTCAGGGAACAGTTGGATTAGGGGAAGGGGGAAGGAAAACAAGGTCATGACTGCTGGGGCCCATTTTTAGGCTCTCATGTCTTAGTTTTCTCTTTTGCGCAGTCTGCGAGCAGCAGGGCCGAGAGGGTCAAGGCCTACTTGGCCCAATTAGCTCAAATCGCTCGGTTTTCAGTCTTTTTTCGCGTGCGAAAAAAAAGCCCCCTCGGCCTGAGAGAAGTGGATGATAATCAGCCGTTTCCCGCATCCTGCCTCTTCTGTGCCGCAAGGTCGAGGTCGCGCCAGTCGTCGGGGGCCCAAACGAGGCCCCCAAGAAGTGGCTGCTACAACAGGTTTGGTTTCTTCTTCGTTGCCCGGAAAAATTCCTCAAAGGGCATCCACACTCAAGAGGAAGCCATTTCGGTGAGGGGCGAGACGACGCCGAGCTCGTCCTCCCATTTGTCCGTCTGCCTGCCAAGGGCTCGATCAGACAGGGACGCAGCCGCCGGAACAAATGGCAGCCCACGTACGCGATGTCCTCCTGACCCGAGCCGCTCACAAAGTCGCCATTGTCTCTGCGTCCATTGGGGTCACGATGTCGGCTGTGACACGTCCGGAATCACTTCTTTCTTAGGTTTCTTCACCCCGGGCGCGGGAGCCGCCACCTCGTCTGCCACCTGTCCTTGTCCACTGAGTCGTCAAACGTCGTCCTACGCAGCCTCGGAGGCTGAGACGGACGGCTGCCACCACCCCAGCCTCCCTGTCTGCCACTCGAACATGACTGGAACATGTCAAGTCGTGAAGGTGCCGGACGGGGTCACCCTGCACTTGAGCACCGCCGCCATCTCCTACTTAGCAGTGGAGTCAAACTGTAGCAAGGTCTTGTTCCTCCCTGCCGACTGAACCGGAACCACAAATGGGCGATAAATAATGTCTGAAGCTCTTCTTTCCTCAAGCCTTTTCCCGCACACGAGCGTGACGAAGGCCTCTCGAGACCTCCCGCTCATGTGTGACTTTTATTGTTGCCACCAAACGCAAGACATTTCTTTTCTGGGAAACGTGATTTATGACGGCCGCACATGGGGGCAATTTCCGTGAGCGTAAATTGCCACATTCCAATAGAAGCCGGAGCTGCGAGCTGCGCTGATTAATTCCTGCACAGCGTGGCTGACTTGGCCATCGCTCCCAGGTGCTGTCTGGTTCAGTCCGGGATCGTCTCTCAGGGTGAGAGATGCTGCTTCCTCCTCCTGACTTCCTCTTAGCGGGTCTGGAAAAAAAAGGCCTCACTTATCCGCACTCGGGCTGACAAGATGACGAAGGTTTTTTCTTCTCCTGGGCCCTGGTGCACGAGAGAACACTCAGATATTCACGTACGATTGACCCGCAGCGCATTATTATGTCTGGTGGAGCAGGTTTTCCACCGGTGCATACCGATGTTCGGCGAGGTGATGTCATCCTTTGATAGTTCCAAAGGACCTCCCAAAAAGATATTCACGAAAAATCCTCTTCAGCAAGTGTCTCTTTAACGACCGTGAATTCTCGTGCCAAGGAGAAGTTTTTTAAGCGAAACATCGAATGTCTCACTTTTGATGATCGATATCGGAGTAAGTAAATCCTCCCGGGCCTGGCACTTATGCGTGTGTGGATGTACGTAAGTACGCTCATATAAGTGTGCAATGATTGTATGTATGCATATGTGTCTTGAGTGTGGGGATGTACGTACTGGATGTATGAATGTGTACGTATGCATGCATGTGTGGATGTGTCTGTCTGTCTGTGCGTGTGTATGTATGTGTGCATACATGTCTGTGTATGTACGCATGGAGGTATGGGCGTATGAATGTCAGTGCATGCGTATGGGCGTATGCGTGTATGTGTGTACTTACGTATATAGGGGTACCTACGTACATATGCGTGTATATGCATGTAGGTGTGTAAGCATATAAAGCAATGCATACATACGTAGAGCTGCGTTGTCCACGTGTTTGTTCGTCCATACCCAATCCGTCCCTAAATGGCCAGCTGACACGTGTGAGTGACAGATTAGACTAAACTCGACCAGCGTAAAGATCCCCTTGGAACCCGTCATTCAACTGCTGCAGTGGACGCCGCTTACACAGAAATGGGATATGAGAGCACCACTCTCGGAGGAGGGGGGGGGGACATTGTATGAAACCAACTCACTCTTGTAAGCAGATTTCATCGGTTGCAGGAGCCACCTTTAAGGAGATATAACGTTCTTGGGTTCCACTCGAGTTTACTATCATTTGTATAGTTCAAGACGTGTTTGTCGTTAAGTTAAGCTGCAACAACCAACGAAGAGGAAGGCAGGCAGAAGCATGAGATCTCTCCAGGATGCTGAGATCTTGGTAGCGTCTTTCTCGACCCCTGGATGACGCAATGATCACTCGACGAGTCTTTTGGCCAGTGTTGACACGGTTCATTACTGTAACTTGCTCTTAAAAGTCACTTAAGCGTGGTTCTTGTTTTTTCTGCCGCGTGTGGAATGGACTTGGTAGCGATTCAAGTGTGAGAGCAGCCAGACGCTCTGACCCAGCGGTGCCCTCATAAGCAGAGTCTATTGTACAAACTTTTTGTTTCTTGGAGAAGCCAATTTTACATGCACGCGCAAACTGTTTGTAGAAGCCAAGACTTTGCCGAGAGAAAAAAAAGGAGTCCTGTCACATGGAGGAAGACAATGTGTGGAGAGTGGGTCAAGCCCTTGATGGTGTTCAGCGCCTACCAAATGTGCAGGGGGAGGGGGGAAAGAGAAAAGGAACCGCATGAGAGTTGACAGACCCAAAAGGAAAGTGGGGGAAAGTTTGCGAACAAAATTTTCTCCACAAATGGTTCTTTGCCAACAAAGCCTCCTTTTCAACAGCTTCGCACCGACATTTCCTAATCCGGCGCAAGTATCAGATGGATGGCAGCAAAAGTGCGCGAATTAAGCGATTATGAAATATCTGGGAGGTGACGCGTACACAACAATGGAAAGTTGCTCTTTGAAAGGGCCGAAACAAAGTGGACGCCAGGTTGTCTTAAAAAAAAAGGTTGCTGTTTCATATGGGCGAACAACAGTTAGAAGTTAGTTTAGTTCTCGTTTTCCCACACAGCTATTAAGGAGTCCGTTTTTCAGGTTACTCTCAGCTTTTAGAGCTTTCAGCCTTGACACACACACACACACACACATCCATACGCACGCACGCACTCAAGACAAAGAAATTCACTTGGAAGAAGAAAAAGTCTATTCTTTCTCTGTAGAAATTACAGTAATTATTCCAGGCGTAAACACGTCAAAAAAGGGCTTTGCTTAGCCAACGACGATGGGTCCATTAGCGGAGCTACACTAGTACTTTCGTCACTACAGAGCGGAAAAATATGTTGGTTTTGGTCAGAAATTTGTCATTTTTAAGTGACTTCTTGGCACTTTTTATGCAATCGCTGGCGAGGCTTATGAAGATGACGTTTAAACAGCGAAGAATGAAGCGATCTTGGCTCAGGACAGGAAATCGTGTGAAACATATGTTTTATTTTTCCGCTCTCTACATCACACTCACAGAAAATGTGTTTCACGTATAGGAAAAGAACCAAGACCTTGGATGGAGTCGGTTGAACAGGAATCCTGTGTATCTGTGGCCACTCCAAAGGCGTCAGAAGCAGAAAAAAAGGGAAAGTCCTCGAACAGTTTTGCCATCTGGTTGGCAAAGTGATTTCTTGAACCGTTACAACTTCTAATTGTCCCTTTTTTTCGGCCGCTATCTCATGACGCCAAATCTGATAAGAACGATTTCAATGACTGGGGAAGAGCAAAAGCTGGAGATTTCAGTGCAGCGTTAGTCCCAAAGCTGACGGTTGCTGTCTTCACACTATTGACCCGGGTGGGGGGCATCAAAAGACCTGCGAAAAAGACCCCCCTGAGCTATATGCTTACCTTTTGCAGCCCAAAGGTTGATAATAAGAATGCGATCAAAATTGAGAAATCAAGAAAAATGGACGAGAGACAGCGGAACTTCGAAAAAAAAGTCACAAAATTGCGATGATACAATCTTCCTAACCAAAGTTGCAAACACTCTGGCGTCAAAGAAATCTTTTCAAAGGTTTATTCGACTCTAAAGCAACATTGGATAGCATAATGCAACTTTTGCGTGTTTCCACACCCTCTGCGCAGTCATGCAATCAGTTGCAGCCAGTGCCTGCAGTCCTGGCGTCAATTTTAGTTAATAACAAAGCAAAAAAAAAAAAGACAGTGGATTTCCTAAATTTTGCCTGACTGAGCAACTTTAATTTTCTCATTCAAAAGCTAGGTGGTGATTAGGGTATTCCAGTCATAATTGCCATTTCTGCAGCCAATTTGGCCGTTTTCGAGCCAAATTTCTCCAACTTGGAAGGCAAAAACCACCCCTATGGCATTGGCATCCTGTACTAGGGCAGGTCCACTCGTCACTTGGTTGCTTACTTTTCTTTGTCCTCTGTTTGGCAACCCTGTGCGCGCAGCCACGCTCAGAGTGAGTCAGACCCGTCCCAAGAGAAAAAGAACCAGGCTGTGACAATGTCTCCAGGACACCCTTAAGAAAGTTGCCCCAAAATCTTCTCTCTATGAGAGCAGAGAATAAAATGTGATGAGCAGCCCTGTTTTGGAGCCCAACTCTACGTTTGGAGACGGCCAGAAAATGGCCCGTTTGACATCACGAGAAAAACAGCCGGAAAATCTAATGATGCGAGAGAAAACTCGGCTGAGGACGCGTCCGCAACTGCAGAAGACCTTGAATCAAAACGTGCATTGTACCGACATTTTAGGTCGTCCCCAATCTAGCCAGAGATGCGTCAATTTGGCTCTTGTGACGCACCGACAGAGATCATTTCTCACCAAACTTGTCAAGGCCTCAGTCGTTACCGGAGATGCGAAATTAAATCAGCGAAGGCTCAGCAGAGAAAAAAGAGGCCGTCGAATTTAAATAATGCCTCCAGGGCCTTTGAAGGTCATTCGGCAACAGTAACAGAGAAGAGCAAGGGGGGGGAAACAAAATCTGCCACTCGAGAGAATCAATTGACCGCGCATGATTTGCCATATTTTCATCTCTCTCTCTCTCTCGGGGGCGTGGGAGGGGGGAGGGAGGGAGGGAGGGAGGGAGGGAGGAAGAGCAGGAAGTGATTTCTGCTCTATGAAGCCATCACCGAAGGAAAAAAGTTGCTCTCAGTAACGCGGAAAAAGGATGGATCTGTTTTCAGCTCCCTCCTCTTCTCCCTGAAGGTTAGTCCTGTATGCAGATGAGTCTACAATTTTAGAAGCTTTTGTTTTAGAGGGGTTTTCTTTTTTGCACACTTTTATTTGATTCTGTTGGTTTTCGTCAATGAACCATTTTTCCTCGATTTTCCAACGTTACCCGAAGCGTGACTGGCAAATTTTGGGCCCCACCAAGGGGGCAAATTTTAGGTTGGAGTCTTGACCTAAAATGTCGAGGTCTTCAGATGACGAAGGGGGGAAGGGAGGAAAAAAGCCACTTTTCATTCGGGCGAGAGAAAAAGAATGCGGGAAAGAAGAAGAGGATGCATAATATTAGCGGGAAAAGAAAAATCCCCTGGGGTCATTTCTCAAGACTTTGTTGCAAAACGCCTGCATAACAAAGGAGACTCTCCCTCAGTAGGTGGTCAGTAAACAAATTTCACAGTTTATTCCTGCTCATTTTTATCAGCTTAAGCAGGCAGAGGCGGACAGACGGACAGACTCAAGATGAAATGACTCATCTTTTGGGGCTCGCATTCCAAATGTTGGCTCACTCAGTGACACCTGGAACAGTCTGAAGATAAGTTATCTAAGTCGTCACTCTCACTCTGGCACAGTCCAGGGATTCATAACATGACAAATACGTAATTCTAGAAGAGGGCCTCAGAATTTTAGGGGGGGGGGGGGAACTTTTCATTGCAACTTTATCACCCTTCTGATTCAAAATTTCTCAAAATTCTGCTGTCTTGATTTGTTGATTGGTCAAGGACATGACCCCAAAAAAGGGGATTTCACCTGTCTGCCTAAAGTCTTCTAATATCACATGAACTTTAAAGCTAAAATAGCATGAAGCTCAGCCTTGCCTGTACAACTCTCTCTCTCTCTCGCCTGTAAACACACATATATTACACTTGGGCAAGCCTCTTTTTTTGCACACTCGAAAGACGGACCCTGTAAGCCTTGCCCACTTTTTCTTCCTCGCATCTTTACTGCCTGGACCTGACAGAAAGAAATGCAATAATAGCAGAAGGTTTGACTGGTGCAGTACTGGAGTCAGCCAGCGTCCGTGGACCACGTGCGCCGTCCAGTACGTGAGCTGGGACGGAGCCATGGCCAAGAAGTGTTTGAACGAGTTTCCTTATGCGTGGCTGTCGGCCGGGGGTGACGCATAATTTGCGTCACTGAGGCCCTTTTCTTCCCTGGGCCCCGCGTCTTCCTCGTCTTTCTCCTGACAACAGAGGTACAAACACCTGATTGAGCAGGAGACGTGAGTGTTGACAGACCAAGAGGAATCAGCCACTACCAGAAGAGGTGTGAAGAAGAGCCAACAAAGACCCCGAAAATGTTGCTTCATGGGCTCCAATTCACACATCTCGACGACGCAGGTGAATCCTCGTCCCTTTTTGCTTCTTGTCAGCGTACACCAATCTTGGGGACAAGATCAGCGTCGTGGAGTCCGTCCCCTTCGGCTCCTCCATCAGTGAGGACGGATACGTGCGCTTCGTTCGTGACATGCACGCTCACACTTGCATCTGGCCCGTCCGCGGGAGTCTCCACGTACAGGGTGTCACAAAATGGATTCACGTTTCTGACCACTTTTCCTTCCTCTCCGGTAGGTTATTCCGGCGGCGTTTACCGTGGCCCGGCACTCCTGGTGCTCAGAGACTGGGCAGGACTCACTCTGGCAACCCTGATCCGCCAGAGTCACAAAGAGGCCCAGCACATGCAGCAGGTGGAACTCGCTTCTTGGGGCTTTGGGGTGGTGGGAAATAAGTTTTGTCACACCCTGTACTTACAGGAAATCTGGAATTTTCTTGGCTGCAGCTGGCGCTTCCCCTCCCCCCCCCCCTGCGCGCGTGGGCGCGTGGCAGAAAAGGCACTTTTTGGGCATCTCCCTCGACTTCCGCCTTTTGCTGCCTCCTTTTCCCATAAGACCCCTTTTTTTGGTCGTCTCCACCTTGGGCACGTGGGAGTGCAGGAAACAGCAGAAGTGAGAGGAGCATTTAACGGAAGTACAAGAAAGCGGAACTGACGAGACACAAAGAAGTCAGTTTGGGCGAGGCAAAACTTTGCAGAAAGTTCGCAAACGTTTACAAGCCCATCTACTTATTAAGAGTGATTAAGTTATGGGCGTGTGTGAGGCGGAAGAAACTTTGTCGTGAAAATGCATAAATGGCCGAGCTGAAGTATTGAAAGCAAGAGTGAAATATTAACTAATTTTTGGCAAGCCCGCTCAAACTTGTCAGAGAGAGAGAGAGAGATTTCGAAATGGACTAACGGTGGCTTCCATTAATAAATTGCTCGATGCATTTCTCTCCCGATGAATGAAGCTGACGGTCGGTCTGTACGTCCCCAGTGCAGTTGGGGGCCTCCAAGGAGATCCTCCTGGTGCCTCCATTGAGTTCTCATCGCTTCAATGGCGCGGCCGGCGGGGGAATGAATCGGTAAGTAGTTAATTTATCGTTTTCTCCTCTCCGCCCACCATTTGCCGAAATTTTATGCAACTAATTGTTCATTATGCAAAGGGACTCGCTCGGACAATGTCTGTCTCCGAAGTGGAAGTTCCCTCTATCTCCAACGTGCACAAAACGAAATGGGAACTCTGTCTCCAGAGGGCCTTGATAAAGCCTTTAAGAAGCCAGTGTCCAGTGGTCTTTTGCTTCATAAATGATGACGTAAACTCCTCAGGCAACTTGTAAACAGTTAGAAGTGTCCGATCTCCTCCACGGCCGTGCCCAAGTTACAGCTGAGACAACAACAGGGATCACAGAGTCAACATATCAGTCAGAGAAGAAAAAAATGCTATGTTTCACAGCCATGGCTTTTGTTTGTTGGTTGGTTGGTTGGGTAGTGGCAACTCTATGGGTTAAGAGAGACCAATGGGGAGTAGCGCTACTGTCATGGCTTATGTGTGTTTAATACTGTTTAACAACATCAATCCATGAAGTAAGCGAAGAGAAACTGTCAGTGAGAGAAATTCCCACTTCTTTTTTTCCCGCACCCTGTAAGCGTTGCAGTCAGTTCTGACGATTGTTCCTAACGAACAAGGGTTCGGCCGGCACTCACAGGCACCCACATGTGCACAGGGTGATGTACAATTTGTAGGTTAACGTGGAGCATCAGGAAACATAAGTTTGTTCACGCTTTAACTGTTGCTCCTAACGTGACAACATGTAATTAGCCCAGCAGATAGGCCCCAGGCCCTCATAATGGGCCTCAGTGGAATAATAGCCGCACAACAACTGCACTTTTAACTAAAACGATGCAAAAAAATCCGTGTGCAATTACAACTCACGAGAGTTGCTGCAAAATTAGGCAATTTTGCGATCTTTTGCTGGAGCAAACAAAAAAAAATGACTACCTCAGGCGGCAAAAATTCCTTGTTACGTGAGCAACAAGTTAACCGTAAAACCTATTATAGAATTACCATTTTATTTACGTAATCGAGAATCCACAATCTCACGATGGCTTCACAAAGGAATCTGACAGATCTGGGAGAATTAGTAATGCTCCGTTGCCAGCCAGCGCGCCAAATATCTCTTCGGACGCATTTACACTATCACATATCAGCTCTGAACGATAAGGCACCACTTTACTTGTTAGCAGATCCTCCCTCCCTCACCAGATGAAGACGTACGCAGGTCTCATCTGGCGTCGCGTCATGAGGGAATGTTTGCACGTGCCAAAAGCGGTGCCAATTTTCTTTCTGGTGCACATCTATTATACGTTAAAAGTCAAACTCACGTGAGAGAGGGAAAAGCGATGCATTCCCTCAGCACTTATAGATGACTCGGCAGGGGTGAAAAAGTTGCAATACTCGATTTTCTAATGTAATTGAGTAATGATAATTGTTGAGAGATTGGCGAAAATTGCGTGATTCGACTAAAAATCTGCCCTCTTGTCTCCCTCACAGACTCTACCTCATGTACATAATAAGTCTGAGACATTAGGGTCCACTGACCATTTGTCAGCGGGACATTAGTCTTGGCTCGTACTGTGCTCTGTTGCTAAAAAAAAAAAAAAAACCCCACGGATTTTAAGGTAAGTCACATATATTTCTCCCTGTGATCTCTTTGCAGATGACTGCATGATAGTGTCAGTAGTGGGGCCAACGTTAAGTACAGACCACTTTGGGACTGGTGAAGATAACCCTCATATCCTGTCAGATGCTCATGCATCAACGCATTCTAACACTGAAGTATGTGGAGCTTGAGCACAGTCCTTGGAAAGAGGATCTGGGTTGCGAATTTTTTCTTTGTCTTCCTCACCCTGTAGAGCTTCTCCTTGCTCAGCCAGACGTCGTCCTGCTCCTCGTGGATGAACAGATCCGAGTGGAGCTCATCTCGCGAACGAGACAAGATCTTTCGACGAGACACCATTGCTTGTTTTTCACGCAAAAATATCGTTCTAAAAAAAAATCCACTTGTTTTCTCTTCAACCAGGAGACACCAGGTATGTCTGGAATGCCATTTTCACTGCTTGAATCTTATGCCTCCTCCCTCTCTTTTATTGCACACTGCTTCAAGTTTGTTTGGTTTTTTTTTTCTTCTGCTGCTGAGCGCACGTCTTGACTCCTCGAGGGACAGAGAGCAACTGACGACTTCCATCCAGCACCCGCTCTGCGTGCGCGCGCGCACTTTGACGCATTCTTCTGCGCATGCGCGCGTATTCTGCACGCAAAACGGGACGCATAAATTGCGTACACAGTACGGATATCAGCTGTTTACTCGCTAGAAAACATGTTAACATTCTCCTTTGGACGCACGCAAATATAATATGCAATACGCTGGTATCAGATTATTGGTGCTTCTTCGCCCTTCTCGTCTGAACGTCTCTCAAATCGGTCATGATTAAATCGTGATGGTGACTGGACGATATTTAAGAGGAAGCAAAAAAAAAAGACAAAAAAGAATCTCGCCAGACGATCTCTACTATCCACATCCGAGGCTTGACTATAAAAAAATCGCAAGTCTTCATACGTGGGAAATCAGGAGTGCGTTTATGATGCCCAGGATGACGCTGACGCGCGTCTTCTTTCAAATTATTTTAGCTTCAAGTAACATAAATCTTTTTTATTTCTTTATGATTTTGCTGGACCGGACCAGTCCGGGTTGTTTCTTCCTTTTTGCCGCCTCCGCCCGTCTTGATATATCGAGGCAATGGGTTAACATGAATAAGTTAACTGTAAAAGTCTCGGAAAGTCGTGTGTCCACTTTTTCTCCCTCCTCTTTAGTAGAGAAAAACCTGAAAGTCTAGGTACTGCATTCTTCAACCAAAACTGTCACAGTTCATTATGCTGGACTTTACTAAGGTTCCAAAAGGAAACACATTTGTATAAGTCTCTCCGCTCTCGACGCAGCAGTCGACGCTACTTTCACCAGGTGTGCCTGTCCAAGTATATGTGTATAATTCACCGGTTCGTGTGTGTGTGTGAGAGAGAGAGAGAGTAAAGCAGGGCTGGAGCTAAGAGATAGGATCAGTGGCCAGTTTGGCTGGACAGTGAGGAGGGGAAGGAAAAAATCCCGTTGCAAGCCGGGGGAGATTTCACCTGCAGGTTGCGCGTATGTATGGGACTCTGACCAGTAAATTTACCCCCTGGCCTGTCATTATTTATGAGCCAAGCAGGAGAAATTGTACAAGCTGTGTACAGTCTCGGAAAAGGTGGATTTCACTTTTTCTTCATCTTGGAGCAAGGTTATTTGAGGAAAAGCGTCCTGTGCTCCCGTGATCGAATGCCGATCTGGGCTTCTCGGGGAACAAACTCATCATTCCACCCTCACCAGGTGGGGGAGGACGCATTGCCTAAAGCAGAGAGTCTTTTTTTCTGCTCAGACGTTGGTTGTCAGACTCTTATGGAAGTCCGGTCGTTGACGTCACCCAGAGTGCGAAGAAAAGGGAATGTAGTGATCAAAGTATTGTGTTGCAACCTGGAGGCAACAGCGTCTCCTTCTTTGCTGATGCCATGGTGCCAAATTTCGCCACCAGGAAGAGGAGATTGTTCAAAATTGATGCCCGAATAAACGTTTCCAACAGCTTTTTGGTGCATGCGTGCAGGAAAGAGGTTACATTAAGCACTGCGTGGTTGCGAATTGATGGAATTTCCCCCCTGTCAATCGCCAATAACATTGGCAGTTGGTATTCGACTGCGCTACGACCCAAGACTTATGGTCTTGCTCGCCTACGGCGCGTGCCGGAATTTTATAGATGGAGTTTTATCGATGAAAAATTGTTCGAATAACTTTTTTCGAACAGCTTCGTGTTGATGGAAAGCGGTGAAAACTCGAATAACTTGGTCGTCTTGCAGCGCTGAATCGGGGTCGGCCTCTGACTGCCCTGCCAGGCCCCGGAAGATTCGTGGCCTTGGGGATGGGAAATTAAGCTATTAGTAGAAGAGGAATGGGGAGTAATAAAGTTGTGCCCTCCCCCTTGACGCCTGTTTGCATACGGGAGTAACTGCCTTGGGTCGCACGCGGGGCGCAGAAAATGCGTACGTACGCAGAAAATGCTGTTGCTCCTCCGGCGTGCACAGCTGTCTCGTGCCCAAGCACTCGGTGCGCCACATACCGCACCGCACACGCACGTGGCGAGTCTACAGTCTCACACATGAATAACTGTGAGGCAATGAAGACCACATGATGCCACAGACGCAATCATCAGCAAACATCAACGCTTCTTGTCAAGGACAGAGCGTCGACTTTATTGCTGCAAGTGGCAATAAAGAAGCTCCAGCTTGGACTGTGCAAGACGAATTTGATTAGAGCGCGTTCTTAATTGCGGCTTAAGCGCTTTAGAACTTCAACAAAAGAGGTTTTCCGACGCTAAAGGGGTTGCCAAAAAAAAAAATGGTGCCTGGGCAGAAGCGCAAAAATTCCAGCGGGTGCAGCAGAAGAGGACCAATTAGGCCTAAGAGGCCTAAAGGTGAGTATTAAACTTGTCCATGTGGTTGAGAAAGGAGAGATGCGGTGAAGGAACAGACGGACGGGCGCACGTTAAGGCCCATTACAAGGGCCTCATCACGCCCTCATCATCCGGCAGCTACTGCAGATCAACGTTTTATTCAGCGCTTGCATCACACGTCCGGACTACAGTACGTACAGTATGTGGAGCTTGCGCTGGAAAACGTGATGATGGCTTCAAGTAACGTTTCCTTAGGAGCATCATGCATGCCAAAACGTACACACATACTTGCTGTCTACACATGAGGCAGTCTAAATCAGCTACAGTGGTCATTCCATGTAGCCACAACAGTCTGTGGGCAGTGAGTACAAGCAACAAACGTGACCATATCAAAGACTGGAGACTGCATCGAACAATTGAGACGACGTCCAATATGACTACATTGAGTAACCACTGTATCTCATAGTCCCACGTGCGGCTGGTGCCTCGGAATTATTTGCCGCTGATGATCACTCCAGCTTAATTCTCTTCCTCGTTGTTCCTGGAACCATATTCGGAAGTGCAATTGTAGACACATGCGCACAGGTGAGAATGAGTAGCCCTGATATGACTTTTCCCTCCATTAAACGGAGGGGAAAAAAAGGCACAAAAAGGCCTACAAATTTTAGGCCTTTTCTGGCGCGAGATTTTCTGCCACAAAAAAAACCACGCGCGCGCCCACACAAACGCACACGAGGAAACGAGGAGAGACTTTGGGGATGCATGTGATAAAGGGGAATGAATGCATCTCTCCGAAATTCTCTGCATGTCCCCATAACTTCTTCATATCTCACTTCCTGGTGCATCCTTGTGCGTGCGCGCGTGTTAGCGCTGGCGCGCGCGCGCGCGGGTGCGAACGGATTGACAAAAAAAAAAAAAACGTTCCTGAAGAAATCACTGACATCTCTGCAGACTCATTCAATCAGAGAAACGTGCGTGGATTTTTTCCTCCGGCTCCGTCCGCACGGGCGCATTTGGATCACACCGCGCTGCTCGGGTTGCCCTTGGAGGCCTCCGTGGACACCGAACCACTTGTGTGGCGGTCCAAATCCTCCCCATGACAAAGAGGAGGAAGGAGCATCTGTGACGAAGTTTCCTCTCGGAGGAATCAACTTGGAGCACCTGAGGAGCTGCGGACAATTTGCTCTGTCTGGGGAGGAATAAGAACAGCGCTGTGATTATAACAAATCCGAAAATTGTCACTTTTGGAGTCCACTGATGTGGAAATCGCGGATTTGTTGTCAGGAACACGTGCATTTTTGACAGGCGCAAATCCCAGCGTTATTGATTTTTTCCCCCTTTTTTGTCTTTTTTTGTGATTGATGGCCTTTAAAGGCCATTTTTTTTTCATCAAGTCAATACCTTCATTTGGGTGACGACGAACTGACTATTTCTTGTCTGTCTGGAAGAGGCGAGCGGCACCAGAAGCTTCTTCAGCATCACCAAAATTTGCGTCCTGATGTCTAACATTGAAAAGAAGGCGAGCGTTAACACAAACTTGGGACATTATTGAAATTTCTCACGAAAAATGCATGGTTTTCTCGTGTGCGGGTGAAAGTTTGAGAAGCATGTGACAAGCGTCAGTAGGAGCATCCTCGTGTTCTCACGCCGCCTTCAAGCTGCGTTCACACAAGCAGATTGTGGCCGCGCTTTGCACAATCAAATTCCGCCAGCTTAAGCCAGCCCTAAGCAGCTCAGACAGGAGATGATGCCTATAGTACAAGTATGGCTTGGCAGGTAAGAGTAGGAAATTTTCCCATACAAAATAAGACTTTAACTGTAACCCTATTGTCTCAGAAGAGAGGGAAGAACTTCCTTAGCCACAAGAAGGCAGGTTTTTTATTCGCCAGCCTCCCAGTCTAAATGAGACAATTTAGTCACGCTTTTGTCATCGTTTTTTTTTCTTATTTGGTAATAGTTTTGACAGAAAAATCGCGGCGGAGCATCGGGTTGTCCTTGATGAGTCCCAAGGGGTAGGCCGTGTCTGCACTACGCCTGCGGGCCTACTAGGCCCTTCGGGACGCGCATGCGCAACAAGAGGATTCCCCCTTTGATTTCCGGCAAGCAGAAGACACTTGAGAAATTGCGCAACTCTTTTTTTTTTTTACTTTCTCATGCGTCCGCCCAATGAAGGAGAGGAGGAAGTCGTCGCAGGATCGACGACATCCTGAATCTGTACTGGGTGAGAGAGGACTTTTGCTAAAAAATCGCGTGCTCTGCTCAATTGGCAAGTCTCTCAACGACGGCAATTGCAGAGCAAACAACGCATGAATGACGTCATCTCACACAGGGTGAATGGTGCGTACGTATGAGCAAAGTGTAGGACCTTTGCCAGATCCGGCCAAGTAACAGTACAGCAAAAAAAAGGAGCGCTCTGAGTTCGCTACAGTCTTCAAAGTCATCAAGCGATGAAGATCAGTGCATGAAAAAGTAAAGCTTCTTTAATAGCGCTTTGCCGAGAAAGTCTAAGAGGTGAGGCCAAAAAAATGATCACTTCCGGCGTGCAGAAGAGGACCTCAAATGGAGCGTGAAGAGATGTTTGTTGCCATTTCCGGTAGAAGAAAAGAGCCTTTTTGTGTCAAGCAAAAGGTGAAAAGGTGACGCTGCTCGTATAAAAGGGTTAAGACGCGCTTGTGCGGACGGAATCGTGTCTGCAACAGCTGACCTGCACTTTTTGGCCACGCGGAAACGCGTCTTTAAGGTGCGCAAATGCCGATCAAGAGATTAAGGACTGACTGACTACATTGGTTTTTCCAGCACGCCTTTACCACTCTGCTGCACTTGAGGGAAGAAATTTGTGATTCAATGTCAATGTCTTTGAGTGTTTCTTAAAGAGTTCCTTGGAGGCTTCGACTTTTACTGTGTCCATCAGCCCAGTAGAGCGTGGAGCGTTTTTGTTCTTGCACTTGGAATTCTATGGGTTCAGTCGTTTGCCTACGAGGTCACTCTCCCCAAAGGCACGCTTAGACTGGGTGATTTCGCTAAATTTATCAGGGCCTCCACGCCAAGTCCTGCACTTTGGAATGTCGAGCAGGACGTACTTGTGTCCTGCTTGTGCGATCGCACGTTGCCACATGGTTGTTATGTGTGACAGTGTAAATGCATCCTTCGTTTCAGTTGTTTCACTGCAAATTTAAACGTCTGCGTCAATGGTTTCACGAGGGATAATGGTGGCGGTTGATGAATGCCTAGAATCTGCATAATAAAGTACGTAATAGAGTAACGTTATCGCAGTTGGCCAATAAAGACCAGGGCTTTTATTCAGCTCACATATGGCTGTCCATAAAGGTCGTGCAAATGATGATAATCATCCAAAGAACCGCTCTAAAAACAAAATGATGCTGTTCATCTTTGTAAGCCACGGAATGATGGTGTGATCTTAATCTTTTGGTTGTTATTGTTGTTTTGTCAGCCCCGTCCAAATTTTATGCTTTTGTCGTCCTTGGCCGGAAGGCCTGAAAATGGTGAAGAAAATACGAGTAAACTCAATTTGCAGTAAACGTCACTTTTCACACGGTTTCAGCTCACTCTTTATCGATGAAGTGTTAAGCATCAATCCCCCTCCCCCAAACCCTGGGACACTGCCAGAATCCCCACGACTCAACCACCCACAGCAGCTTTAAGCAGCGCCGCCGGCAGCACCAGACCCGTCCCAAATATGGCACTGGCCATTTTGCGGCAACCGTGGTAATTGCACCTGACCATTTTGCTTGGCACACACTGTTTTTTTCTCTCTCCCTTCCTCTCTTTGATGGCGGCAACAGAGCGTGGAAGGTGAATTTTTGCTTGCTTCTTTCTTTGTTCTTCTTTCTGTCAAATTTTCAGGGTCAAAATTGGCCAGTTTTCGCTTGATTCTGCACTTCCAAGTCATGATCAAGACAGATGCGGATTGGGATCCAATCTCACAGGTCCGCCTTAGTGCGCAATGCCCGGGCGGGCCCTGAAAAGTAGGCATCTTTTGACGAAACAAAAATTGTGCTTGTGTAACAGCCGAAGCAGTGAGAGAGCATTGCACAATTTATAACGCGCAGATGTCAAAATAAATGAGACGATAGTCCGCAAAAATAAAATTGAATTACCGGTCGGTAAACACGTGCTTGGGGTCATATTGATACGCATGCCGACAAATCAATGGTCCGAGAAAACCGTTCTCGGTTTCACACACACAGCTTTTATGCTCTGCTGACGAACAGACGCTGATACTTGTGCACTTTGCTATGCACTGTGACATAGAGCACGAAGGGATGTCAATAAAATACAGCTTGTGACACAGAGTGTGCAATTGACATATATTAGGTGCGTCGTCGGTCTGTCGACGAGTCGCTGAGCTCGCGCAGCACGAGGAATTCTATTTGTATGGATGTGCATTGGTCGGTCTTCACAGACGATCTGGCCTTATGCTGTCCAAAGGCCGGAAAGCCCAACATATGAAACGTATGACATTTGGCCTCGGAGGTCACTTCAATCGAGGTTGAAGTGCTCGTAAGATATCGTCCATCTCGCGGACTGCACCAAGTGTATGGTAAGAATCTCGGACATGCATTTTGGGACATGTGTGGGACCAAGTTGGCCGAGTTCACTACGTAGAAGTTTGGCATTGATCAGTCATTGGGACACTCAAGACATCCAGACATAAGATCAAAGTGGCTTGAGCAACTTTGTCACTGCACATTTTGAGGCTGGAGCGCATGAAATGCCCGTAGTCATAGAAGGATCCAAACCGGAGATTTTGGGGGTCGCTTTGGGGCGAAATTGGCCGGAATTTTCTGGGGGACTCCCGACCCCGAGGGCCAAAAATCCTGAGGGGGTATGGGAAAATGAGGGAGGGAACCTCTCCTCCCTTACAAAGCCCCACAGTCACGATCGATGGTCAAATACCGTGGTTTAGGTGAGTCCATGTTTGTCCTGTCCTCCTTGTCTTTCTTCGTTCTAGTGATGAGTTCGAGCCAAAAGACTCGACTCTCGAAGCTCGAAGGTTCCGAGCTATTTTGGGCAAGCTCGACGAGGTGGAAGCTTGATTCCATCACTATTTTGGCCTGCCTTTCTCAAACAACCTGGTGACTCCGGTGATCTCGTGCTTGGACTACGACGCTTGGGTGGCTGGCGCCCGTGGGGGTCGGGGGCTCCCGCTCTCCCCCTCATGAATCTTCCTACTGTGCATTTTGAGGACTGCAACACAAAAATGTGCAGTCACAAAGTTGAACTTTGTTACTCAATCTCCTCTCTCAGTGTCGCTAAGAACGATGTCTGTCAGAAATTCCACCTCAAAATATTTCAGTTCAGCTTATGGAGCCCATTTTCTTCCACGGAAGTAACGTACGCCTAGGACTGTACAGAGCTGTTAATCCGGACTCGAGTGCTGAAGTCTCTAAAACAATCTGAAAATGTAACTATATTTGAAAGGTTAGGACTAAAAGAGGACTTTTCAATGTTTTTTAAGATTTCATCTTTGTCATCTCCACGGTAACTGTATTGTTGCTGCTGGTTCAAATCTTTCTTTACCAAACCACTGCTTTGAATCGTCACTTTCTCTGAATAAGGTTTCATCACAGTTAAGGAACTATGGACACTCAAGCAGGTTCCGCATTTAGAGCAACAGCCCTATGCGGGGCGGAATATAAGTTAACTCGAATGAGAACCGAATGGTTTTAGCGGCCTCACTCTTGGGCCCATTTCGGCATCTTTGGCATCATTTGAGAAGATACTCATTGATGTTTCAACATATTAAATGTTTATTACAATTTATGACAGTCAAAAATCTCAAATTTTGTGCTAAAAAAAATCCAATTTCTTCTATCTTGTGCAGCATTTTAATCGCAAACCGTTCAGTCCCACAACAAAACTAAAGCAAAAAGTCTGACAGGCTGGGGTAATGTTTTGCTTTTACTCAAGTCAAAATTTTGGTACTTACGCAGAAGTTGTACTTTGTTGATGGATGCATCAGTCAGACGTTAGGTAGTGAATGGGCGATTTGTTTTGGTTCCTGGGCCTTTCATGCCTACATCCAGTGATGCATCCATGCGGGTTTCACTGTCCAGAGGTACCTACGTTGAACTAATTCAGGTCGGGAAGGTCAGAGAAGACATGAGGCCGAGCGTACTGTACGGTGTTGCCAGATGGTCATTGATTAAAATGACCAAATTGCGTAATTGAAAGCACTTCAAACATCAGTCGAAACATGGCCCAAATGCTAAAGGAGGTCCAATTTTCTTCTCACCAAACATAGTTAATAAGAACGATGTTTCTAGCCCAAAGCAGGGCCAAACTGGCAACTGGTGCGATTGGTGCATAACAGGTTGCTCAGAATTCGAGACTATGCTTGTTATAGGTATCTCTGCACTCTTCTAGGCACACGGGTAGGCAATGATCGGTGAGAACAACTAAGTCTTGCTGTAAACATGTGAACGCTTAATTGCCAAGGACATCACGCGCGTTTCCCGTAATTTTTTAGTGAAACGGTAGCAGGTAGTTACAGGTTTTACCTGTGATGTAAGACGCACTTACACATGTAATTACTGCAAATGCTACAGTAATTGCAGCTCCTCCCAGAGTACGTTCAAGCGTATTTTAAGCTATTAGGAACACCCAACCACACATTCACAGTGGACACCTTGCATCCTCCCATGACCCCACCTTTGCACACCCACGCATACACAGTGAACACCCCTACATCCTCCCATGACCCTTCTCTCCACACCCACGCATACAACATCCTCCCACGACCCCCCCTCTACACACCCATGCATACGCAGTGGACACCCTCACATCCTCCTGTGAGCCCCCCTCAACACACCCACGTATACACAGTGGACACCCCTACATCCTCCCATGACCCTTCTCTCCACACC
>JAAUXU010013175.1_pt1 | contig 27729 bp, 20 predicted proteins | sample 7278151 | NCBI WGS metagenome assembly JAAUXU01 (sample SAMN14350113, study PRJNA611818) | marine sediment metagenome | isolation source: surface marine sediment (1.8m) | place: French Polynesia: Moorea | collected 2018-08
CTGCCACGTACATACCATAGGCAGTAGTGTGGGGAATGCTGCTGCATGAGCTAGAACTAATGATGAGGTGAAGACAATTGCATAGCTGGTGCGCGCGGCGCAGATACCCACCTCGCCCCATTTTTTGAGCCCCCCCCCCTTGCTGCGGTGCAACGTACGCAATGCTGAGAGAGACGAAAACTGGAGTGGAGGAGGAAGTAAGATAAAGTCAACAGTTTCCGCTCAAAGCTGCGCGGCCACGTTTGAGCCCAAACGAGCTACTCTGAGAGCGCCACGGTGAAGACAGACAGACAGGCGCACTTTTCCGCACGAGAGACTCTGGAAATGGATACTTTTCCGCGACTCCTCCTAACTAGCAGGAGATCTCTCCGAGCTCCAAAAAAAAGACGTCACTTGAGACTGCACACACATTGTAACTATACGTGTACAGACAGACAAACCGCAACAAGGGATTCTTTGCATTTGTCAGCTTATCTCAAATGCTCTTCCTATATCTTTCTTTTCCACGTGCGTCTGTCTGAGAGATACACTGTGAGTACAGAGAGGGGCGCATCTTCGACGTCATCTCATCGTGCATTCAAGCCACATGAGCAGTCAGGCCTACGCATGACACTGACGCAGTCATGCATAACCATATGCGATACATCGGCATCGAACGAGAGAGAGAGAGAGAAGTAGAGTTAGGCAGCTATAAGTGTGACAACGTCGCACAGCACTTGCGCGACAATCGACACGTACCTACACGTGACCGGCGGCACGCAAGTCAGTCGAAAAGGCTGTGCGATACAGCAACATCATCTTCGAAAGTGTGCACTTTCGAATCAGTCAATGGACAACGCGTCATCAGTGGTACCCTCATTTTTGCTTAGTGCGTGGTTCGGACAAAAACCAAGCAGTTGTCGATGTCTTTTTTTCCCCTGCTCTGACCCGACGTTATGATTATCGTGCAGCTGTGGCAAAAAAAATCAGACCTCTCGAACGGGTTCACGATAGGTTTCTCACATATCGCACATGGTTGAGTCATGCATGAACCTGACCCGAAGAGAGAGATAGAGAGAAAGAACCGCTGGTTCGGTTTTCGAGAAGGAGATGAAGAAGAGAAGGCGAACCTAACATGTGACCCCATTAGTGTCATCTTACTCGTTGTTCCCTGACAGCGACACACTTCATGTGCTGCGCAACTTTGTGTGCTTGGTGGGCCCAATCGTGCAGCGCTGAATAGGGCAGTGGCGTGTGTGATACAAGAACAGGTTGCAAAAAAAACCGTTTCAAATAGCTTCTCTCTTTCTCTGTCTGTGCGAATCCGTCTATTCGAGACGAGAATCGTAGTAATTAAAGAGAGACAAAAGGAACTTCTAGCTTGCTGCGCTGCACGGGGCTCGTGTCAAGAGTGGAGAGTCGATCCTCCAGACACTAGATAGTTGGTCCTGAATGAAGCCATATCATTCTAGTTATTACTTCGAGAAGCACAAAGGCTTGATAGTACAATGCAGACAGATACTGAATCCCCGAGCGGAGACAGTGGAGTCCCAATTTGACTTCCAAGTCCTCTCTTCCCCAAAACTCTCCACACACACACAACAAACAGTGAAATGTCTCCCTCACAAGCAAACAACAGGCTTCTCAAGACCGTCAAAGATGACCAATATGGCAAAAATCCTCCTCTGACTTCTTAAGTCCCACTGCAGTAGTGGCACTGAATCAGCCGCTGCTACACGTAGACGTAATCAAGCGTCTGTCGGTCTTTCCTATCTTGCGAGCTGTCCAAAGTTTTCATCCTTCCTTCCTTCCTGCTCCATGCGAAGTCGATGTCTTGCTCAGCCAAAGACCGATCTCTCCTCATTTGCACTTACACGATTCTCCGCACTCTTCGCATTCCCAATGAGCGGCCAGCTGAGTGGAGGGAAAAAAAGCCACCAGGCAGACACCGCCGGAGTCAAGCGCATATATCTTTGTATTAATTGCCTCCCTCGCAGCAACAAACAATGCATTAAGCATATAGAGGCCCATACCAATTCCACCCGTGATTTATTTAAAGTTTCTGCCGATAGAATTCAAGAATCTGTCTACTCTACTCCATCAGGCGGGCAGGAAGGCAGGCAGGCAGGCAGGAAGGCAGGCAGGAAGGCCTGTCAGGAGTCGTAAAAGCCATCTATGGGGATCCAAATTTTCGACGATGTGGGCTTCGGGTTCTTTTCTATCAGAATTGATCCCTATTCAAATATCGCGAAGACGAGTCTGCTCCGCCAATGGCTCTTTCCTCTAGGTTAGTTCTCTTTTTTTTTGGTCCTCCTACTCCTCATAATGCGCCTCCCACACTAGATGGAGTAATGCCAAATCAGCCGGATCTATTACCCGCTATCAAAAGTGCCTCGTTCCCCCTGATTGCCTTTTTTGTCTGTGACCAACGATCTCGCCCCACCTAAGGTAGTGTTGCCACAAGTTAATTAAGGCACAATTCAACTTTTTGCATCGACTTATTTAGCATTGATTTATTCGGGTGGAATGATAAAAAAAGCAGCTGTTGAATCGGCGTGTGTGTCCCATGTTTGGCCAATGTGTTATTACGCACGGGGTGTAAAGAAATTGTTTGTTTTTCTATGGACGAATAACACTTTACTCGAGACATGACTAAACACAACTGGGCACCATCGTAGGCCCTTTATGCCCTTTTCTTATTTACAGCATTCGTATGGTGTATGAAGAAGTGGCCAATTGTGTCATGTCTGACTGTCTCGTTTGTGTGAATTTGTAGGCGGACATCACTTTCTCCGCACCCTGTACGTATAGCGGCGTGATCCTTCTAATGCCACGCTTGTTTCTAAAGATTTGCTTCTAAAGGTTCACTCCTTGCGGCGCCAACCAAGCCAACAGCACGGTAACCATCACAATTAAAGAGACCATTGAAGCGGAGAAAGAAAAGGCCCAGTTGTTGGCAGGCGTTCGTTGCTGTGGCTTCTGACGTTGGAAGAGCGATTTCTAGGCGACACACACACTCACACACACTCAGAGAGGCCGGCTGCTATTTCATGGTCTGTGGTGACAAATTGCCAAGGATGATCTCCATGCATGCGTGCACCACACGCATTCTTGCTCACCGAGCTCGGCTCATAAGCAAAAAATGCAGCCACTGCCGTACAATTTACCTCTGTGACTGATTTCTGAGGCATCGCTGCGAATAAAGCAGACACAGAGCAACAGGTTACGCCTAGTAGACGCGGATCGGCCGATTTCTTCTGCATGTGTGTGCACTATTGGGGTCTCGTTTGCGGCTAAATTAGATGGATCGCTGGTCAGCTCGGAGAATTAATTTCGCTTTATCCCGGGATGACGTAACAGGAATTCGCTGTCCATGAAACTATTATATGTCCATTGTGTGATGCGAACGCGGTGTTCTTTTTATTTCTACTCCAGGACCTTGGACGCAATTCCTTTCTTCTATTTCTCTGCCAAGAGTGACTCGAAAAATATCGCTAAATTAGCTCCGAGAACGCATCCTTGAGATTCGTGAGAAGATGAGGTATCTTCTCCTTGGTTTCAGCCAAGCAAAATTTCATGACGGTCAGCACCTCATAAGCCACTGACATTGAATCCTCACGCCTTTTAATGCACACGTGTGTGAGCAAAAGTTACGTCACGTGTACGTACGCATGTGCAGTCACGAGGATTTACACGTATGTGGTAGGTGGATGGTTTCCTAGCGGACTGATGTGGTTACACATTCTTTTTCTCGGCCTGAATGCCCTCACCCACGTGACAGGTGCGCCTTTTGTACCTGTGGCAGCCTTCGTGTTTACGCACGGTGCAGGACATGATACATGCAGCCTTTATTCCAGAGAAAATAATGCTATTCCCTTAGGTTTTTCCCTTCAGATTGTGCCATAATGAGAGCAATAATGTTCTCGCGTGCATGCATGGACGTTAAGAGGGTGCCTCGAGCTACTCTGGGCGTCAGACCCGCAAGACACGCACCATTTATTATATACGTATAGAGAGAGTTTGAATATAGTTACTTCCTTCGCTTGGCAAAAGTTCAGCAACTTGACTAATATTTTGGTCGAACTAGTGCGGCGACTAAAATCTAAAATTGCTGTTCCTTCCAACTCTGACGGGAACGAGAAATGCCCTGTTAAGCTCTGTTTTTTTTCTTTTCGTGGGAATTGTTCAGCCATTGTTATGAATAAACAACCAACAGGTTCGCTGTGACACTGATCAAAAAAGGAAGGTGGGCTGCAAAATCTGTCGAGAATCCGTGGGAGAAAAAATACTGTATAACGTTAGACGACTTCCTCTGACTCGATATCGTGGAAAAAAAAGGCCAACGATATCCTAAACGATCACTACCGTCTGTAGGGGAAATGTCATAACTTGGCTCACACAAGGGCATCGTCGACCGAACAAATGGCTGCTTCGTACTGTAAATACACATGTTTTTTTTCTTTTCCCACTGAATTCCCCCACTGTTCTTCTTCTTCACTGGGCTGGCTCATGTCTCGTGATAAATCCCCCACCTTTTCTTGCTGCACGTGAGAAAACTGAAGGAGGAGGCAGCGACAATGAAGGCAATGTGTCGGCAATCAGTCATTGTCGTTGCGACCAATGGGCGCACAATGCACGAACAAAGCAGGCTGTCCTATGCAAATCCCCAACATTGTTTTCACTGCATCGCTGCTCTAAAAGTGTGAATGATTTTAACTTCTCACGAAAATCTCGTCATCCTTACGCAGTTTTCGGGGTGTGACCGCGCTTAACACACACAAAAAAAGCAACCTCAGAAGACAAGGAGGTGATCTTTGGGTGGAGGCCGCCAAAAGATACCCAAGATACGTACGTAACCGCACATACGTTCCTTCGGTAAAATTAGCAACGTCAAAGGAGAGAGTTGAGAAGATAATTTGGCACGCCGAGTTCGACCACACACTTCCTGAGAGGCTTTTGCACTGCTCTATGTGACTCCGCCTTCACTTCTCTCTTATTCGTTTTCTTCTCACTCTCCACTTTTCTCACAAGAGGCTGGTTTACATCTGTTTTATGATGCAGTGGGGAGGGGGGGGGGAGAAAGTTAAGCAAGAGCCTCTTCTCGTGGGTGTGCTGCTATAATTTTTCACCTGAAGAGAGATCAGTGGCACTAATTACTGCAGTTAAAGCCCACGTAATAAGCACTGGGACTGGTTTTCCACTTGTGCTAATGCTCAATTATCAGGCTACTGGAGTCAACGAACGTTCGCGCGTTTTTCTTTTCGGTTTGCGTTGAAATCACCGCGTATACAAGTTCATTGGCAAAGTTGCCCAGGACGCATTGGTGGTAAAGCAACACCGGATGTCCATCCCTAAGGCCATTTCCCCCTTTCCGGCCGGGTGTCTTGAGCTCTCTACAACAGATAAACCGCCAATAAGAGAGGGAAGTTAACAACGGAAAATGAGAGAAGGGAAGCTTTGGCACCACCGTGTAATACACAGTAACGTTACGTACGTACATATAGTAGCAAACCTGATGGAGGATCAGAGTAGACAAAAGCGTGAGAACTGACGCCTGGTGGCAACAGTCTTCATTTTCTGCCTCTGCCGCAGTCGGCGTTGGTGAAAGTTGTTCAAGAACGACTCGACTTGAGACTTGTGCCTACAGATGGTTTTGGTATAGTTTTGGCACTGGCAAAGGTTGCTACTTAGGACGCAAAGACTTCTGTGACTTAAAAGACAGACTCTTACCCCACTAAGTGCTTGTGGTTTTTTTGTTAGACCCAATCAAGTCTTCTCCTATGTACTTATTCAAAAACTACTTGTCTGGGAGGCCTGAGAAACAACCATCACGTTGATTTCAGCCCAATCAGAAATATTTCCTAAGCTACCGCTACATTCTTCGTGCAGCAGCATGGTGATAAACACATGAGCTGTGGTCAGGTTTGCAGGACTTGGGTCAAGTTCCTTCTGCAGTTGGTGGCAAGTTGAAGAAATGTTTTCTGAAGTGATTTCTAGGATCCAGTTTCACAAGCCGGGTTCATCTTCCAAGCATTTCGTTCCTTTGCCAACTGTCGTTAATCTTTGTACAATCGATACTGAGATTTCCACCATACAACAGCGAGGTGAGGTTTTTCACCTCAAGAGTTGTGAGGGCCAGTACGAAGTAAAGTGGAGATTTCTGTGGGAGATTTCACCGGCTTCAGTAGAAGAAAACGTATCAGAAGTGGTGTCCATGCCTTAAAATTTAAACTATAAACATAACGGTCCCATGCTTAACTGAAAAATTTACAACTTAAATCAGGTTAATGCGCACCCATATATCCACTGCCGTCCACATCTTCTAGAACTCTCTCCGTTTTTTACCCGGTAAGACATGCTGGACCTCTGGTGGCACAACATCTCATCTGTGAGTCACTGAGTTTTCCACGCGGGTCCATCCCAATTGGATACTTCGTCCCACTTTATAAAAGTCCATGGTACATCCAACCTTCATAGCGGACACCACTTCTGATGGGAAATACACGGTAGGTACAGCAGGATGTAAGTGGCCTTCTCAAAAAATTGATAATTAGACCCCGGATGTTGGATTTCCCTCTCTCCACCTCCCAGACTAATCTGTTTCCACAGATATGGGGGGGGGGATTTTCAATTTGTCGCCAAAGGAAGAAATCATCTGCAAGCAGAAGGGGTGATTGATCGCGAGGTGCAACAAAGCATTGGTTAGTCACATCCACACGAGCAGCAGTCAAAGCCGAAGTACAGCACATTGCACACACCGCTACGTAGGTAGCTGTCAGAGAAGGACTATTATATTCGTCGGATGCTGTCTGCTCTACTGCACGAGGCCGCGGAGGAGGTGAGTGCGTTAGCACCTGGCAGAGGTTCACGTGAGCCCGCGTGCGCGTGCGTGCGTGTCACTTACGAACTTTCTTCTCCTATGTACTACGTAGTGAACACACATCTTTTCACTGTCTGTCTTTAGTTCTCGCGCCAGCGTAATGTACACAGCATTTTACCTTTCTTTTCATCTGAATAGGGCCTCGTCAACGTGTGGGCCGTAGCGAGGAAAAAAAAGGGGGGATGAAGGCTGCGTACACGACGTACATTAAAAACTGACATTCAGAAGGACAGACAAAATGTCAGTGTCTTTATTGGCTGCATCCATCTCTTCCCCCCCAGAGGCCACGGGGTCTGCAGTACATCAAGTACGTCACGCTAATTTCACACTTGTCTGCGTGATTCGGATACGCACCTACCAATAAAAGTCTTAGGTGTGCTGTTTAGCCGGTGTTGGGATTTTTTACGCACCCGGCGTGCGCAATTGACAGAAGACAGCAGTGTTGTTGTCGAGCTTTGAGGCTTTATGGTTTTTTTAGAATACAGTTAGAACGGAAAGACAACATAAAAAAGACAGTACGCACGATCGCAGCGCCCAAACGCATCAGGAAGCCTGTAAATTCTGCAGTCTTCCTGACAAGGTCACATAAGTTACATGCACACAATAGCTTGGGTCTGCAAGGTATTTGTGCCACTTGTGATTTATCTGGCTGTCAAGCTGTGCTTTAAGGGGGTATTGAGGTTAAAGGCAAAGAGCTTTATCTGAACACAGCTGATTCCTGAGGCATGGATACATAGCAATTGCCCACAATTAAAATTAATTGCCCTGCCACGGCTCATTTCCGAGCAATTTAATCAGTCATTGCCAGCTCAACTTGGGCACTCTAGCGCCATTCACTGAAAAGCCAGTCAACGAGAAATGTTCCCATGAAAGGAGTAACTCCTTCGTACAAAAAATTCGCGCACTGCGTGGGCATTGAAATAGTCCTGCGGTAACTTCTTGTTTATAACTTATTTTAGTCCGTTCAATGTCCTCCCGAGACTGTCTTACTCCTTCCCTGACACTCGCGTCAGTGACACGAGGGAGTCACGTCTGTCTGGCACTTCTGATCTCTTCATAGTCTCTCCTTTCATTCTTTGTCCTACTCGGACTTCTTTCTTTTAAGTCTCATACTACAAATACATGTGGCAAAGAGAGAGCTTCTAACGCAGGAGGGAACTCTTTTATGACGCCTCAGAAAGTGCCTTCAAGGTAACTGATTGCATTTCATCATTCTGCGTATATGCTATGCATCCTCTATACCACGTACGTGTGTACGGTACATGATGTAATGTGCTGTTACGCATTCCACTAGGTTACCGTGACTTCTGTGTACGGTGAACTTGTCATAAAGAGCTGCTATGTGAACTCGTTGCCACGCGCCAAAGAAAATAAAAAAGGAGGCTGTACAGTGAAACCTCGATGTAACGACATTTTCGATCAGGAGCAACGCCATCGCTGAATCGAGACCCATCTTCAAGTTGAGACTTTCTCTACTGAAGGAGAGTAAACAGTTGGTGAGCAGCAATGTTGTCGTCACATGGAGACTTCACTGTCTTTTGGAAACTCGCAGGAGGTGCCTCAGTCGGGTCTTGGGCCAATAGGGTGTTAAAACGTCTGACGATTTTCTTTCTCTGTCTCCTCCTCGAGAACTTGGAAGGAAGTCTTGAGTATTATTCCCCTCACGCCTAGTAAAACTAGGTATAAATCGTCCCTTCATAAATGGAGGCTATCAACCTTTTGCCGCCCAATTCATTACGTTGTCAGTCAACAGCGACAGTGAGACTTAAGCAGGTGCGTACAAAGTTGCCCCATTACGAGTACAGAACAGGTCCCGAGGCCCGGCAAGGACGAGCCGGCCTCGAGGTCTTCGTGGTCTTTCTGATTTCGTCCATACTTTGTCATCGTCGGAGAAAGAGAGAACACAAGAAGTCATGTTTTGCCGGGGCCAAAAAAACTAAATTGATTTTTCGAAGCCATCCCTGCATGTCGGCCCTTGGCGTCGTGACATAAATTAGCACGCACTGCAAAGGCTGTGCAGTCAATAGACCTGGGAGGAGACAAAAAAATCGCTTTCGAAAATCATAAACGACGATCATTTTTTGTCGTCTCGAGCTGACTTCACTTTATATCTTCCGAATTCAGTGATTGCTGCTTCATTGACGGACCCTTTCCAGCCTCTCTGGTTGGAAATATTCTCCATGAGAGCTTATTTGATGGGCTGGCGATGCCAGCCTGTTCAACCGCAACGTTGGAAAGAGACCAGCATTTATGCGTATGTGTACCGACGTCATGCCAAAAGAGATAATTTGCGTGAAATTCATACGCCACCAAATCAATTCAACTCGAGATGGTGCGGAAAACCCCTCGATGTTGCTCCCCCCCCCCTGCATAATTTTATGGTGGAAAGATGTTAATGCGTTGGGAGAATCCTCATACGCTCAGCAAAAGGTCTCGTACTTGTAATGCTCTGGTGTGTGGCACACCTAAGCAGTAGCCATAAACAAAGCAACTTGTTTTGTCGAGAGGCGTTGAAGGGAGTTGTTTTCTTCTGTTCTGGGCAACCGTACGCATGCCTGTTCTGTACAGGGTGTCCCGAAAAAGTTCTTACATCCTCTACTCGTGCGTAATGTCTAATTGATACCGTCAAGATTTACATTTGGGCATAAAATGAAACTGCTTAGTGTGGGATGTCCGTCGTAGACAGGGTCCGCATGCTAAGTAGGGAATTCTTGGCGTGGTTTGACACCGTCAACATCAACGTGGATGATCACGTTGAGGATGGTGTACCCCAGAATGGCATTAATAACTTGTACGTGGTAAGTCCACCAAGGCCTACGACTGTGATCACCACTGAACGTTATTGTTCAATGACGTTTCTGTCTGAAAAGAAAAATCCCTTGTCAGCATGCATACCCGGCACTCCCAGGAACCGTTCCACTGTTCGTGCTGTAGATCTGAATTTTTTGGGAGTTGTGTCGGCTTGCAAGCGACATGTATAAGTCTTTAAGGGTGGACAAACTTTGGGGCCACCCTGTTCTGTACGATACTGCTCGCATCTTCTCACTTCCCCAACAGGAGTTTATGTGCTGATGCCGCGTGATGGGTGTTAGTGAGAGAACGCGTGAGAATCCCTCTGATTAAAAGAACACTCCCTTAAAGCGAGAGATGCCCCGCTGCGATATGTCAATCTGCATCAGGCATAAGGGTCGACGGCTTCTTCCTGGGAAGATTCTCGGCCTCAGACGACGACGGCGACGTCATTTGAGGAAGGCTCTAGATTAATGTGCGTGCTCATGCATACGTTGGCAACGGTATGAGTGTTCCGGCTCACACATGTGTAAGCACACGTTATCTCTCTGCTGTAGGTGAGCTGGTAATCGCATCCATTGTCCCTTCAAACCACCCAAAAGATGCGTTGCTCAGGAACGCCATTAGGAAGAGGTCTCGAAAAGTAAGATCGAGAGTAGATTGTTGTTGGCTTTGGAGGCGTCGTCGGTCTCTCTCCTCTGGCCTGCGTGGAGGTCCGTCCATCCCAGGGTGTCTGCCCTATCACACCCAAGCATTAATTGATTGAGACACGTCTGAAATGAAGCCAGGAGGCCAGTAACTTACCTGGGATAGACTATGTGGGAGAACACTGGTCGGTCGACCCACTGTAATCAAGGAAATTATAGCGTTGCGTGCGCGCAGTGTAACACAATGTGGACGGTGCACATGCAGTCGAATCTAGACGTGACATAATTTTTTTCCCTGTACACCAACGTCTCACTTCTCTGTCCAACGCATCACACCATAAGGTATAATCTCCCTCGAATTGCTGCTGACGGAAAAATGCGTTGTATCGAAATTCAACTGTACTTACAGCATACACTTTAAAGCGGATATCAGGGTCAGTGGCTACAAGGATCATTTTGTGAAGAACCAACGCTATTGTAACTAGGGAGGACCATCTTCACTAGTCTCACAGTGATCCCCAGATCCGCGACACAGCGTAACATACCAAGCAACTGCACTCGTCAAGATATGTCCAGTCGATACAAGCTGGCGAGTGCTGTTTGAAGACACGACCGGGTGTTGTAGGTGGTAAAACATCACAGCAACTGCTGCGTCTCAAAGGGCGCTGTCGTCCACGATGTAGCTTTTACAGTTCTGCCACCGTCCTGCAGCTCCACCGGTCGTTGCATTTCGATCTCTTGTACTCGCAGGCGGCGCTAATTGGTGAGATAGAAACCTCGGAGCGCCCAAAAACTTTGAGCTTCTCCCGGGCTACCACACACGGAATTGACTGACCCATCCATCACTGCGCCTGTCCGTGGAAGGTGAGGGAGGCAGAGACGCGCGCAAAAATCCCCAAATTTATCTTGAAGGGCGTGGAGAGCCAGGGAGGAATAAGCTGCGACACAATCTTTACGTGAAAAATAGGCATGGAGAATTGGCCACAGCAGCCACCAAGGCTCCGACGAAAAAACTACTGCCCTTAATCTCTTTTCAAATGGATTCCAGACGATAAGGAAAAGCAAGACTGACCCAGGCCAGCAACGACGACGAAAAAGTCAACAAAAAAAATGGGGAAATTGCCTTCAAAAGCTAGGTGAAGACGATCTTATCTTTTTATGGGTTACTTCACCCCCTAAAAAATGGCCCAAAAATGCAGTTTCGTAGATCTGCTATTCGCAGCTGAACCAATTACGGTTCGTGTGTCAGTGAGAGAAAGTAGAGAGGAGAAGAAGACGAAGCAGGAGAGATGGCAATCTCGGATTCAGCCATTGAATCCGACCTCTCCTCCATCAAAAAGACATGACATGACCTTTGCTGCACAACCCAGCAATTTCGACACTTTTCTATTTCACACCTTTTTCGGGTCGACCCTTTTTTCCAGCGTTTCTCCCTAGAAGTAGGACTTGATCTTGCTCTGATCAATCACGGGGGTTCACAGCTTTTCCAAGTCGAGGGACGAGAAAGTTGAGCGGATCGCTGCCCATACTGGGCGTCTTGTCGAAGAGTCCATTCTCTGGCTTCTGGGACTTGAGTTGTTCTGGCTTTAGTTGCCCATGGCTCACCCAGATAATGAATAAGGAGACCATTTCGATCTTTTTTCAGTTCACCCTCGACGGAAATGTCACCCACCTTTTCTTTTCACCTTTATTGTCTGCATGTTGCCAAGGTCAGCCCAATCAGTTTCGCATCAACAGACCTCCAGGCAATTTACCCTCTCCTATCAATTGACTTTTTCCAAGTGCTCGACAAAAATCACTGCTTGCTTTGCACGAGGGTGTCGCTGTACCTGTGAAGGGTATCGAGCGAGCGCACAATACAATTGTATTGAATGGTACCTTTTTTGTTGTTGTAGGACACCAAGTGTAGGAAGACACACCCAAACCTTTCTAAGCTATAAAGAAAAGTTCAGGGATCTGTACTTACTCCCTCACTGGGCTGGAGCAAACGCACTCCTGCAGTTGAAAAGTATCTCTATCTAACCCTTTTCTACGTATCTCTCTTATCCCCCTCGTCTGACCTCTCTGTTTTTCTTTTTACGACGTCTTCCGAACAAAAGAGGAGGAAAATTACATCGTGTTACACGCTTGCCATGGCATAAGACAACCGACACACGTACGCACGCACGCACGCACGCATGATGGCACGCAGAGAGAGAAACGATGCGTTTTTCCGGAGCAACATGACTGTGCTCTGGTTTTGTTCCCAAGACCAAAAATGACCAATTCTACCGTCGACCGTCTCAGGGATTCACCTAGCATGTGTAGGTACGTACTGACCCTCTTGTTGCACGGTCCGTTGAGAGCCCGCAGGTCCGTCAAGATGAGGCAGAAGTCAGAACTTGTGCTGGTGGTGGGTGAATCGTCAGAAAAGCAAATTTGATGTTGCTGAAACACCTCCCTCCCTGCTCTGTGCACTTAGTACGAGCGTCGCGTCTGCTACTCGGCAATGCCTCAGTACTGCTCATGTATGTTTATGACTGCCAGTACGTTGCCACATCAACACACTTCCTGCATGCATCCATCACCTCCTCTCAGCTTCCCTTAGCAATACGCTTAAGTCTCTGACACAGCCTCCATGAGGCTGTGCTACCAGGCTACACGCATGCGTGTGCACAACCGTGCGCAAGCACCAGTGTGTATGTGCAATAGGTAAAAAAAATATAATTTTGGAATTTGATTAAGGGGCTCTTAGGTTTCTCTAATCCTAATAGCGAAGACATAGCTAGTCACATGGCGTTAAGAAATATACATACATATTTAGCCCACTTTCTTGATATTTTCTACGTCCCCTTGTGCTCAACAACATCTCTCGCAGTACACACAGCAGGCAGAGAGGGGATCCAAAAAGTGATGATTTCTTTATTCCATTTGAGTAGAATAGATTCAAAGGTCTTGCTTGCACTTGCGTGCTATATTTAGCACGCACGAAGAGATTTAAAAAATCGACGTAGCTAATATCGTGAGTGCATGAATATATTATGGTATATTCATATATGTATTCTCTAGTATACATCAGGTCAGTTACCTAATCCCAAAGAAAGAAGACGGAGTGAAATGGTTTCAAAGCCTTAAATCTTTTGACCCTCACTCTCATGAACCTTTCTATATCAACAGTTGTACTTTACTTCGTTGCTAAAGCACTCTAGTGGTAAATACAGCAATACAGAAGGAGACCCGAAATAAGATGATTTCTTCATTCCATCTGACGAGAATGATTTGAATGGGGTCTTGCAACAAATATATAGTGAGATTAAAAGGTTCATCTAGCCCAATACATGCTTATAATGCACTTGCGTGTTAGCATATGTAAGTACCAAGCCACGAAGGGTGTGTCGGGTTCCCCCTCTGAGTTGAGATTCAACCTAAAGACCAAAGTTTATCTAGCAAGAGTTGCTAAATAAACCCGTTTTCTGGACCCCACCCGCCCGTTGTTGACGACGGAGAGGACGGGGGTATGACCCCGTATAACAATCTTCCAAGGGGGGAGGAGGGGGGCTACCATCGCGTCAAGCTGGTCCAACGGTCTCGGAGGTGTTCCCCCCACACACACAAACAAACAGACAAACACTCCTCCCCGAGGTATAAATCTATGATCGCAGAGTGCGATAGCCGCTGCAACCAACAAGTTCTTATTACCGTACTACCGCAACTTTGGCTGTAGCACAACAAGAAGTCACAAAGTTGCTTCTGGCGCTGTTTAAACTTGTACAGTTAACTTTTCCCAATGTATTCGGCTTGAAGTACTTAAAAAGCTATTGATGACGGCGTGGACATAGTGCTTCTGCCCATGCATCAGAACCCTGTGCAGTAGCCATCTCCTGAGGAAAGAAGAATCACCACGTGCCAGCCTACAATGGCACCATGAACAAGCAAGCAAGCGTGACCATCCTTTCTGACCATTATGCACGGGAGGAGCTAGACCTACCTCTCTTTCTCTCTGTCTGTGCGTGTGTGCGTGCGAGCTTGGGCAGATGGATGTTCAACGAGACGCATGCGTGGACAGATAAAAAGGCCTTTCAGAATTCTTCTTGCAAAAAAAGCTTTGCTGCTGCAGCCACAAGAAGGGGAGGGAGACGCTTTGTGCCACTATTTTGGCCCAGGATGAGACGACTGATGCATCAGAGATGGCTTTTCGAAGTGAGGAGGGCCGAGGAACAGCTCATGGCATGGCAGAATAAGCGGGGAGAGATTCAAAGGTAGCAGAGGACCCGGCGATATCGACGCCCAGAATGAGCGTTATGTTAGTAGGAAGTTTTTCTTTCACTCTGCAGGTGTTCTGGTAGTTGGCCGTTATGTTCGGTGTCACTGCACTGGTTGGATGAATGTGCGTATCACAGAAAATGCGAGTCCCTCCAGCTGACTGGTGTTGAGAGGTTCGTCCGTATTCGTGGCATTACGTAGCTGTGGTAGTTGTCGACATCACACGATGAGAAGCCCTCGAAGTATTTCCACGCTGCGCTTGGTTGTTGCTTCTTTTTTGTTTTTTTTATTCACACAGTAGATGTCGATTTCGCTGCAAAACTGAAGACAGATGATGGACATGCGATGTCAAAATGTTTTTGCATAATGATGGCTCTGCCGATCATCAACAAGGACGACGACGACGACTCCGTGACGACCCGCGAATACCAAAGAAGAGAATTTCTCTCTCAGATTGGAAAGAATTGATTTCGCATTCGTTGCATTACTCCTGTTGTCTTTGTCTCCTCGCTGTCACCGATGATTGGAGAGGTTTACTACAACCGCTTGTTGTTAGACCACTCTGCAGTTCTCAGCAGGTAACCTATTCAAATTTACTCACAGTTGAGTGGTCTGTGCACACAAACTTAACTCTTTCGAGCAGGATGTTAACTTTTTCTAGAAAAGAAAAATTTCTGTGGCAGCTCTAGGTCCTCCTCCCCCCCCCCCCCCCAAAAAAAAAGGCCGATGTGACGTGTGTGATGGGCTATTGACGTCTGTAGATTCCTTCGCTCTTTTATGTTCTCCATACGTACGTGCAAAGGCGGTTGTGGGGTGTAAAGGCAAAAGGAGAGAGGGGAGGTCGCATATTCGGAAAGAAGAAAGCTGTGCTTATGTAGGGCAAACGGGAACGAGGTTCCAATATATACGTGTGTGTGTCGGCATCGTTTACCTGTGGCGGCAAACCCCTTTTATCTGACGATCAAAAACGTCGAGCTCGGATTGACGACTCCTCTTAAGCGACATTGAATTCGCAGAATGTGAAGAAAGAGAGCGAAAATTGGGCTGTTGGTATGTCCAGAGGCTTGCAGAGATTCTCTGTAAACAGGGGGGGGGGGGAGGACAGAAATATAGAATAAACGCTTCTCATGGCGTCTGAAGGCCAATTTTCACTTCACGTAGCTCACCTTGACCTATCAGTGTTGATGCTGCAGTCCTTCTACGTCTCGTCCTCGCTCATCAGGCTTTCGATCATGTGCTTGCCATTCTATGCGTGTGTGCTTAACGCGCACATTTTCATTCGGGTTTGTGATGCTTGCTGTGTACTACTATGAACACGTCCATACGTACAAGGCGCCACAAAATTGACTACCACTCTAACATTTTGCCTGGAGGTTAACCTAGCCCCGGTGACATCCTCCCTTCTTCTCTGACGAATCGTTTGGCAGTGTCCGTGGAGGCTATAACGTTTTCGCAACTCTGACTTCGAGAGACGGAAAGAGAGCACGTGGGACTTGATTCTGGCAACCAATGCTCAACATGCCACCACCGTCTTTGGCAGCCCTGCCTCTGCGTGATTGAAACGGAGCACACGTGAGCACTGGCAAGCCTGACTCGGAGAGACAGAAACAGAACGTCTGAGCACGTGGCAAGGACTTGAGGGAGATTCAACTTCACGACACCTCTGTACGTGGAGGGGGGGAGGAGGAAGAGCAAGTGCACCATACATAATCTCTACGCGTAATATATTCGTGAGCTGCCACTTCAAATCATCATTGATATGCGACGGCGCCCGAGAAGAATATTTTCATCCGCGACTGAAAGAGATCGTGCTCTTCAGAGCCCCGGCTGGAGGAACCGCAGATCTGAGACGGTCGGTTTCCCCCCACCTCACGTAGTCGAGCACGTAGTAGTCGTCCGGTCATCATCACTGTCCGAAATTGCATGCAGCCAGACACTAACTCACTCCTCTCAGACAATGAATTGGTGGCGCACGCGAGCTGAAAGCCTTTGTTATTTCTCGGCCAGGTTAATGAGGTTGTCTTTCTCTTCTTTTTTTTCCCTCAACCTGTCACGACCAAAGATATTGCCCATGGTCTTTCATTCTTTCTTCCTTCCTTCCTCTTTCTTCGTGCTGCTCCTTTCATTTCGCATTCATTATTCATGCTGCTGCTTCTGGCAGCTCTGCTTTTTTTTTCAATCCCAGGGCGAGCAGAGGAAGATGCTTCAGGGCAATTGGCAAAAGTGGGGAGTGCTGCTACCAACCTAGTACGTACAATGCGTTGTGTTAGCAGCTTGTTATGTTTTTTTTCGCGCTGTAACCACTGGAGAGCGAGGGGAAAAAAGTCTAGGAGGGGAAAAGTGGCGCGAGAAGAATTCAATTTGCGCCCTTTTTTCGACGATGCATCATCGAACTTTTGTCGGGGGGGCGGGTGCGCTCTCGGCCGCTCGTTCAAGAAGGATGGAAGAAAGGAAAAGAAAAATACGTCTGGTGGCATCGTTTAAGATTCTTATCGAAGAGGTGCGAGCTCTACTAATTTGATGACGGTTGAATGCCCCTCAAAGTCATCTTCGGACAGTCCTTGTGGACTTCTGGCGAGGATTAGAGCAGCTCCTTCTGCCCAAGAATTTGGGAAAGGCACGCACAAAAGCAAGCAAACACCCTTAGCAAGAGGGTGTGAGAGACAAGGAGGCATTGAAGAAGTCATGGGGGTTCCTAATCCGTAAATAGCACTTTTTCAGCAGGCCTCAAAGGGACAGAAAAAGAGAAAAAAACCGTCCTAACGGTCAAGAGTGAATAACAAAGTGGCTCAATCCTAGATGTAGTCTTCTTATCTTTCGGCGTTAGTGCTGACTTTTACTGCAGTTGCCTGACTGCACTTCTTGCTAAGAGTAAGAGAACTGTGTGGAAGAACGGTTCAGACATTCTTTGACTCACACGGTGCATTGCAGTAAAACACGGACATACCACAGGTGTCATAATTTCTTTTTCTCTCCACACTTTACAGGTGTGACGAATGTCAACACCCCAGCTTCCCTGGGTCATGCCAGCTACCATCGCCTGAGACCTCTGCCTCCTACCCCTAGGGAAGAAGAGAACGACTTTGAAGAGACAGACTCAGTCATGTTCAAATGGAAAGTAAGCGGCTTGGGCGGCGGCGGCGGCGGCAAGTCCAAAGCGGCCAAGAACGGCACCGCAGACGCCAAGCTCAACAACGCCTCCGAGGCGGAGAAGAAAGGCAAGAACGCCGGCGGCAAGGAGGGCAACTCCGGTAACAGCAAGTAAGTATCGCCGATGGCCACTATGCTATGGTTGCTTTCGTCTGTACAGGGTGTCACAAATTGACTACCGCATTTTCGCCCGGAACTACATTTACATTTTTCGTTCCTCCGATCAACGCCAATGTCAGTATTCGGTGCGGCGCTTAAGATGCTCCGACACCTTGACAAGCCTGACGTTGAGAGACAGATGCAGAGCAAATCTGAGGCAGTGGGGCTTGGTTCTTGTGCCCAGAACGCAACGCATAGGACCAATATTTTGGCAACTCCGACTTCGCCAGACAGAGGCAGGGCAGGTACTTGTGTGTATGAGCATGTGGGACTTATTGTGGCAACTCTGACTCGGAGAGACCCAAAACAGAGCAAATGAGAAGCACATCTCACCACGTGGGAGGGAGTCCCGGAGGGAGAATCAACTGTGCGACACCCTGTATCCTTAAGGTGGGATGGCACGATGCCACATGGCGATGCTTCACACCGCGCATGCGTCATGTGCCGAGCAGTATTAATGGGGGCTTTCAGCGACCGTGTCAATTCCACCTTTGCTCTCCCCAAAAAGTGGGCGCAGATCGTCCTCGTGCGGGGCGGAGACGCTCGTGCGTGAATGTCTCGTAAAGACTTGCCTGGAATTGGCTTGGCACATTCGCGACCATGAAAATGAGCACAGTGCGTACATCAATCGAGGCAATCTTTTCTGATGGATCACAGTGGTCGTCGCCGACAGCATTCTATCCATCGATCTATCTATCTACCTCTCACATATGGTGAAGCAGTGGCTGGCCCAAGATGCTTACTGTGCACGCTGGCAGGAAGATTGGACGGGGAAACAATCAAATTCCAATTCGACGACCTTTGCCCGCACAGACGAATGGACGATGAAGATTTTCAATTATTTGGTTAAATCGGCCGCCGAAAATTACCCCGCCAGCTAAAGTCACAGACGTAGTTTGTTAACCGACCTTGACGCTGGCTACTTCTCGTAGAATGTGTGTACGTACGTGTAACGGCTGGCTTATTATTATTAGTAGTACTTGTAATGCGCAGTACCCACGCGCGCGTCACGCATAACTCAGTTTTCTTTGGCATGTAATGCTCACGAGCTTTTCTCAGAAGACTTCTTTGAAAAGTACACACATCCCGTATGCTTACACATGTAGTAGTTACGTATACATGCCAACAAGTAACGGAATGTTCCTGCATCTTCGAGGCTGCTGTTGTCGGAGGTGAAAGCAAAAAAAAGGTGAAATTCTTGCAGTGTAATTTTTGACATCATAGAGAGATACAGCGTAGGAGAAAGATCTTTATCTGTGATCAACTTTTTTGTGGAGAAAAAAAACCCACATGACTATGGACAGCGTGCTCAAGCCAGAGTTTGTCAGTCACACCCCTAGAGGCGACCTGGGAGACTTGGGAGTTCAACCACGTGAAGAAGAGGATACCAGACCCATCTTCGAATGAAAAAAACCCTTCAACATGCTGCATGGCATCTTGGACTCAAATAATAATGTCTGAAGGATGCCTTGCTAAGTACAGCTGATAATGCTTCGTGAAGCGCCAACTGTGTTCTACCAAGCATTGAAAAATCAGCTTCCTACCTACATATACCCTCAACACAACATCCACACCAAGGAGGCATGACTCAATGCTATAAACCCTGATCTCTAATTCCGATTTCTGTCGCTACGCGGCAACCTCGAAAAATATTCTGTCCATGTTGCGAATTGCTGTATCTGTGAGAGCTTCGCAACGTGGCTAAGTGACGTCACTGGACGAGTACTTGTACGTACGTATCTTCCTTGACCTCTGACGTTTGCGGTGCTTCTTTTAACACAAAGACCACCTCTTCTGGCTCTTTTGTGTGAGTTCATACCTTAGTTAAGCATTTCCTTCGTGGCTGCCCGACACATGGAACCTGTCTCCTTATGTTTTTCCCCCATGTAGAAATTACGGCCAGCAGGAACAAGGCAATGGCCAGTTGTGGGCTAGCATGAGCTGGAAAATTGATCACGTCACCTTTGGTGGGCCTTACAGGGGCCTCCGTCACCCCACCAGCACTTGGATCAAGTGCTCCTCTACGAGTATTCAAGATATGGAAAATGAGTGGAAGCCGTTTGGCCGTCATTATAATGTACGAGTAGCCAAGCCCCAGGCCCGGGAATTGCGGGCCCGTGCGGTACATTGGAGTGTGGTGGAGCCTCCGGCCCCACTGGGCGTTCGTGTCTTGTGCGTGTGCATGCAATCTTTGCCTCTTTTCTGCCTTCCCACGTAGCGTTTTGCTACCACTACGTACTGGACGGGCGGACGAGTTCATTCCCCCTACCTGCTCACCAAAAGCACACTTCTTGGGCGGCCTGCGCGACGATCGCCCTAATGTTACTCCCGCAAACGGCCTCAAAAATGGCCCCACTCTTCTGCCCAAACGCAGGAGTTACAAACACCTCTTTGTCTCTCGACGCTCATTTCAGGCTAGCAACTTTTCTCTGCACTTGGTGACATTGAACGGATGCTTGGCCAGAATGCATATATTTATACGCACATTGTCAAGATGTCTGGTTGTTGACACCCAAGGTCAAGACCAAACTCCGCCATATTCTGGCTGCAAATGTGTATGTGCGTTAGGCAAATGAACACCCATGAAAGAGTCAGCAAATGAAGGGGTAATTTACTGTGATGGGCTAATTGTCTCCATTGCATGAATCGGCTGGAAAACAAGCGAGCGGAATTGCCAGACAGTGCGGCCAGAGACTTCCACCAATTCCTTCCACCAGTCTATTGCGCATGGCAAATCGCAATTGGATGGCAAGTCTTTTCATACGGATAGTTGAAATTCCTTTGGGAGAGGTTTTGGGCTCCACGACGCAGACACACAGAGATTATAGGCACCCTTGACCTTCTGGAATTGAAGGGGGCAAGCCAACTTCTTCTTTCCTCCAAACCAGATATGTGCGAGTTTGCATAAAATCCTCTGGCGCGTCTGGTCATTGTTGTGGCCACATTTCGATTTTCTCCTCTGCCTTGCCTCCATTTCCAGCTTGCACTTGTTTCTTCTTCGGCTCCTTCTGCTTCTTCTCTTCCCTACGAGAAATGATTGTGCGGAAAATCACGCAAAAAATTGCCCACAACAGAAAAAAGAGGAGGAAGAGAGTAATGGAATTCGCGCACGGTAGCAGAGATGAAATTACATACATTACGACATTGATGCAAAAGAAGAGGCACTCAGGAAGGCACGCAGGCAATGATTGAGATTTTTATGCCACGCATAAAGATTGCGGCTTCCGATCAAGCGGTTCTCCGGGTGTGCGTGCGTGAAGCAAGTAAAAAAATCGATGAATAATATCAGCAATAAAGTGCGCGATAAATGCTGCCAACCACAGTCATTTCCTCCAGTAACAGTTCTGCCAAGATCTTTCTCTCTCAGAATCTCTCCGCTCTCTCCACTCTCTTGCGTGATACCACCGGTGTGTGTGTGAAGGTACACAAGTTTCTGTGAGACACAAGGACAACTGGCCGCATGTGTACGCCACCGACCATCAGGAAATCGGGATGGCCACACGTGGCTGAAGCGATGTTCCTCCCCCTCAACACTAGCAGCTGCTGCCCCACCTTTTCACGCTAATTTTGCTCCAAAACAAATGCCGCCACCACGGCCGGGTCGTGTAATGGGTGACAGAGACGCCCACGTACTGTACACGCTATAGCCATTGCTGCTTTTTGACCGGTTTCTTCGGGCTCTCAAACGATCCCTGGTGACTGCTATCGATCGTGACAGGATGCAAGACCGAGAGGCTCAGAAGTGCTACCGTTTTCGTCGTTTTTCTGAGTGAGAGGGCAGGGGGGACAATGACACCGTTGGAATTGGGACGCCTTTACTTTTAGTGCCAATTAGCGGCTTTGGGGCTGTTGATCAGCTTACTCGGGGACTAACGCAGTCGCCATCAGAAGGGTTCCCTAAAGGAGCAAGATCTTGCAGAAGAGTTTTACTGCATCACCTTTCTTGTTCTGTTCGACTTCGCTCATAAAAAAGGCCCAATGAAAGTGATCGTCCTCCTGCTGGAAGACGATCAGGAGGACGATCATACGTATAACGAACGAGGGCTTTTGGCAAAATCTGATTTTTCCTTGACCCACCACTTTGTATGTGTGCGGGTAGCCCAGAATTTTTTATCGGCCGTCCACCAGTCAACGTTCGAGAGAGGAGCAATGTAATAGGGCTTCCAGCGATGTGGCGGACGATAATTTCTCCAGTCTAATGTGCGTGTAGAAGTAAAGTGACTGAAGCAAAAGCAGAGTTCTGGGTGACTCAAAGTATAAAAGGCCACGACGAGACATGGAACGATTTCTCATAAAGACACAAAGTTTAAAGTAAAATGCACCATGTTTACTTAGAAGAAGAAAAAGGATGAGTTTTTATTCTCCTCGTTCTTGCTTCCTCTCTTGATAAGGTAGATGATGCCCTGGGCACCCATGATTAATGGTGTTTGCTGATGACCACGGGTGTATACAGATCAGAGCTCCTCCCTGACTTAAAAAAGGAAGGAAATCTGTTCACGTTCTCTCTTCACCATGTACAGTTAGCGAGATGATTTGTCCGTCGAAAAAAGTCAGGGTTTTGGGGCTTGACGACTCCGAACAAATGTTTAAGGTGTGAAGAAATTAATGTCGGTCTGCAAGTCAGTGCATATATGTGATAAGCAAGGATACACTTTACCATGACACAGTCGAGCACTGTATGCACACTTAGTTTACATGATAGTTAAAACGATGAAAAGCTGCTCAATGGTGTTGAGGGATGTTTGAATCCTTCATTTGTTGAGGAAAACGTGCCTTGCTCTGGAGGCAGACACCAATTTTTCTTACTCCCTTCGCGTACGACAAAGAGTTCTTCCTCAAAGTACGACAGCGCCGCTCCGAGCGTCCGAATCACCGGAGAAATAGCTAGGGAACCGTTGGGGTGTTTTTTTTTGTTATTTCTCTTCTGTCCGTGTTGTTGCCCCTGAGATTTTATTTGCGAGCCTACCAAGAATGGGTTTCCTGGAGTGTTGTGACACAGAACAATCGACTTCAGTTTCCACCAGATATGCATCTACTAAGGCCAGGCTTAAGTATGCGTTCGGAGATTATTGTTCGCCCTCTTCTTTCTCTCACCATTCACTTGTTAAGTGTCTTTCTTTGTTGTTGTCATGACTAATGACAAGTGGCGATAGCACCCGTCGGCGTCTCTTATTTCTTTTTCTCTTTCCCGAGCAATTAGCTCCTCTTGGGGGGGGGGGAGAACGATAACAAAGGACTCTGAGAAATAGGATTGGGGAGGCCTTCCCTTGTTTTCCCCCTGTATGAGCTCATTTCACTACGCGTTTGTGTCGTGCAGAAAGACCATTCAGCAGAGAAAGAGAGCAGGATCGATGCAATGGTGGGTGGCTTTGTGGTCTGTCTGGGTGCTATGATGGGGGCAAAATGAGAAAGACTAAAAGAAATAGCAACTTTTTCACGAGTGTAGGTTGGATCAGGGGTAAGAATCGGAGTCATCCAACCGCGTATATGCCTGAAAACACCCGTACGTGAATGAGCCAAAGGGACGAACCGCATACACGTACGTGTGAGTGTTACATGGCACTATAGATTGCACATAGGTATGCTGTGTACGAAGTATGTTCAATGCATTCCCCTGACAATACTGCAGAAAGGCGAAGCCTTGCGACATATGAGCACAATGCGAGCGACGGAGAAAAAAAGCTGGAGCGCACGATCAATCGATTTCCATTGCACTTTGCTCCGCTGGCAGCCTATCTTTTTCTCTACTGATCTTTGACGACGTTGCAGTCTTGGTATAGTTTCTTGCCACGTACCGAGAGGATTAAGAGGCCTTTATCTTCTCAATATCCTGCAGTCTCGAGCACTGAAGACGCGACGCCCCAGAAGTTGCTCACGCATAAGAGGTTTGCTAAAGGTACATATGCAGTTGGGTGCGAACCCACCACCAATTCAATGAAACTGGTTTTGATTGCACAGTCCACATACATAAGCTGCATTGCGACAAGACGAATTGCCCCGCACAGAGATAAAAACCAGGCAATTTATCTCTTGAGCGGAGCCGATAACTTATCATACCACGTGAAAAAAAGGAGAGCACCAGAAGAGCCTTCTATGATAAAAAAAACCCCAAGCGACTAACTTAGCCCAGAAAGGCGGACACACGCGATCTGGTATTTGGAACATCCGTCCGTCAGTTTCTGTTACCATCCACAACGTTCGAAGACGTCTCATGCACAAGCCTATGGCATGATCAATCCACACTTCATACGGAGCAGCCGAAGAATGCAATGAAATATGAAACTATATGAGCTGACTGGGTGAAACGACCACTCCGTATGTACCTGGAGTGCTATGGCACAGACACCCACTAGCATTGAGGAGGGAGAGGGAGAGAGAGAGAAATTAATCGCGATTTGGTTTAGCTATGTGCTCAGGGTGCGCTGTGATGTTTGTTTGCAACTACGCGTGAGAAGAAATTGACCGCCCATTTTTCAGCAGAGCCACACCCTGGAACTGAAAAGCGAGTTCTCTTCTTATGGGCCTGAGCAATAATGGGCAATCTCCGCCTCCACGAGCACACAAACTCACATTTTGAGCGCTAATTCTCGCCCCAATCGAGCCGCTAATCGGGTATCATTTCTTACCCAGCAATGGGGGGGGGGGGGGGCAAGAACAACAATAGAGAAAAAGACACGAATTCATACCTGCACATATTGTATAAGCAGAACGTGAGGGGGGGGGAGGCATACAAAATGAAAATTGGTCTCTGCGAAAAGCGTCTCGACGACGATGATGACGGTGTCTTTTTTTACGGAATCTCGTGCTTGGAAGTGGCCACGGTGGTGAAGCTGTTGGCGTGTATCATTATTGCCCCCGATAGGCTTTCGCAGCTATGGTCTCAAGCTCACTCATCTGATCTGATACTCTGCACGCGATCCGGTTTTTTCTGCCCCGAGAGGACGGTGCAGTAGCAGCAGGCGTCTGTTCCTTGAACAGCAACATTGTTTTTCCATCTTTCTGGGCGAACTTGGTCCTTATTAAAGCGTCGAGCAAAAAAAAAGTTGACTCCGGGGGCTAAAATGGTTACTGTAGTGAAATCTGAGTGCGTGCAGCTAGTATACACAAGGAGTGACGCTGGCACGCACCAAGTAAGTACGCTGGACACATCTTTTAACTAGATACGCACGATGTTTTATTACTGACGCCGAGATTCGTATAAAAAGGTGGCTTTAACCATAGCCTTGGACGTGATGATAGTGTTGTAATGACAGGCTGTCCGTGACTTTTGAGCCAGCAGTACGCATGTCGTGCATAGGGCTGCTACATACTACCTACTACGCCACGTCTGCGTATGCTGTATGTACTTATCTATGTAGACGTTCGTACATACACATGCAGTACAATCTACAATTGAACCCAATGTTCACACGCGCGTTCGTGCTAAGTCGATGTCACGAATTCGTGTCTGATCCCACACCCTGCAACAATAGAAGCAGCGAAAACTAATTGCTGCCTTAACAGAGAACACACGCAAAACTTTCTTATTTTTTTTATTCCCACACCTTTTTTCCCTTGGCCAGCGCTGCTTCACTTCTTACCCCTCTCACCTCTCTCTCTCGCACACACACACCCATGTACGCGCGCAAGCACACACATATTACATTACCCATGCATATGACCTTTATTACTTTTTTGCAGAGATAAATCAGAGGCCGACCATGGTAACTCCAAAGGGGGGTTCCGTTTCTTTGGCGGTGGCAACTCGTCTTCAAGTTTACAAAATAACAACTCCAAACAGCAGCAACAACCGGCACAACAACAACAACAGCAGCAACAGCAACATCCCCCGCCGCCGCCACCGAACGGCATTTTGAAGAACGCATACGATGCCAATACACTATCCAGAGTAGGGCAACGGCTGGCCATGAATAATGTTCCTTCGGTTCCTTCGCCTGGCACGAATAATAACACCACCAGCAACAGTAACCTGGCGATCAATCAGCAGTTGAACTTGTCCAACGATCACATTTACACCGGTGACAATCGCAATCACCAGATGGCACAACCTCAACAGCTATATCAACAACACCAGCAACATCAGCATCCTCCGGCACCAATGCCCAAGCCTGGGTGGAGGGGAAACGGAAACAGTAACAACGTGAACAATCCTAACCCAGAAGAAGCCATTCCAAGCGACTCGCTCTATGGCAATAGACAGCAACAACAAATACAAGATCAACAACCACATCAACAGCAAATGTACCAGCCCAGAACCAGCGCGACCAATGCTAATCTGGCACACTGGTCCTCCCATGGTTACTTGTCCAAGCCTCCGGGATCTTCATCAGCTGGTTCACCCCAGCCTCCACCTCTGCAGTCCCCCAACAGCACCCTGAACAGCAGAAGCAGCGGCCTCAATGATTCGGGTTACGTGTTGCTCAAGAGGCAAGGAGACCAGATGGTGGTACAGAGCGCTTCTTCCTCCCAGCAGCCGCAGTCTCTTCAGTCACATCACACGAGACAGATGATGATGACGTCTTTTGGAGACCAGCAACCAATACACGACGCAGATAGAAAGTACTTTTCTGTCAGGGGCTTCTCGGACATGAAGAACAAGCACCAGACCGATGGTGGCATGGGCAACCAGAGCAGCTCTGACGCCAACAAGTACTTCTCCGTCGATGCTCGCTACAACAGCGTCAAGAACAACTTGCCGCCAGATCTCAAGTTGAAGCTTAAGCAAGTTCAAGAGGCCCAACAGTACAGGCAGCAGTTACTTCAACAGCAGGAGCAGCAGCCATCAGTTGTTCCTCCTCATCAAACTTATGGACAACAGCAAGCCCCGCCGCCTCCTCCACGACCGGGCATGGATCAGCCGAACAAGTCCAGACAACAGCAACAGACGCGACAACCTCCTAACAAGCCCATGGTTAACGGCAGCAACAATGGGTCGGTGTCTTGGTTGGAATGGACTCAGCAACTACAGGCCTACATCGCCTGGGTCAACTCCCAGTTGAGAAAACGACCAGATCTGAAGCCTGTGCAAGACCTCAGGACAGACCTCCAGAGCGGCGAAGTACTTGCGCAGTTAATCGAGATCATATGTGAGTATCCCCAAACATGCACATCTTACTAGACCCAATGCACATTATGGCGGCTACTCCGAAAAGCAGAAATCGTTTTCAGTGGCATCAAGACTCAAACACTGCTGCCTAAGCACCCCGTAGGTACAATTTTTTAATTTTTTGCAGCCAAAAAGATTGTTGAGTCGTCTCGACTCTTTACGAGAACTGTACTAGAGATATATGTATGAAAAGTGCTGTACTATGTGTACATAGCAACCTGCTCCGTGACGTGACCTCCCCATGTCGTCCGTGCATATTGTTCGCTAGAACTAGTAGTATTGGATACATCCCCTCACAGTGAACACGATTGTACTGAATGCTATGCGTGCAGAACAATTTCAACCTTTTCTCATCCCACATTTTTAGCTGGAGAGCAAATCGTGGGGATCGAGTACAATCCCGAGAGCCTTCAGGGGATGCGTGAGAACCTGGAACGCATTCTCAAGTTTATGACGACGAAACGGATCAGGATGCATCAGATCAGCTCCAGGGAGATTCTGGAGGGCAACCTGAAAGCTGTCATGAGACTCATTCTGGCGTTGGCCGCCCACTACAAGCCTCAGAGCGTCAGGCACCATGATGCAAGTGGAGCACCCACCAGCTATGAAAGCAGTAACAACTGTTCTTCTCAAACAATCGTGAATCACGCCTCTGGTAAGTCTTGAACAGTCTCAATGCTGTACATATGAATTGTAAAGCTACATTTTAGTTGCTTGAATTGGTAGAGTAGTAGTAGATTGGTAGAGTAGTAGTAGATTGGTAAAGTAGTAGTAGA
>JAAUXU010106243.1_pt1 | contig 27720 bp, 26 predicted proteins | sample 7278151 | NCBI WGS metagenome assembly JAAUXU01 (sample SAMN14350113, study PRJNA611818) | marine sediment metagenome | isolation source: surface marine sediment (1.8m) | place: French Polynesia: Moorea | collected 2018-08
ATCAGGAAAAAGAACCGAAAGAGTAAGTTGGCTATGTGCATTAAAAGAAAATCAATTATTTGCACCTTTGACATTTATGGGGTGTTGTAATAAAAATTTATTTACAATGTGGTTAGAAGATTGTTTGTTACCTTCGTTAAAAAAAGGAGACATTATTATCATCGATAATGCTTCTTTTCATAAAGGAGAATATATCAAAGAAATAGTGAAAAAAGCCGGATGCGAAATTTGGTATTTACCACCTTACTCACCAGATTTGAATAAAATCGAAACTTGGTGGTCTGTATTAAAGACATGGATGAAACAACGATTATCTGAATTTAAAACCGTAAGAGAATGTGTGGATGCCGCCTTCAAAAACTGTCCTAACGTTAGCGCGTAGTGCTATATCTGTGATCTATTTTCCCATTATTTAACTTGCATATTCTCTCTATTTCCTATTCTATCAATCTTTTTCTTTTTAGCAAAAGAGCCGCACCCAAATAAGATTAACTAGACAATGCTTCTTTCTGTATTTTATTGACAAGCTTTTCCCTCAAAATACCTTGTTTATTACATATATACATAAAAAAGAAGGGAGGCATATTTTGCCTATTATACTGAAGTATATCACTCATTAAAACCGTTAAAAAATTTATCTTTGTGACAAAAATAGATTTACTAAAACCTAGATGTAAAGGACATTTGATTCGTAAATGTCCTCATTTCTTGATATTAATGTCTGATTTCGCACGTATCTCGGCTTCCCCCCAATTAATTGCTTATGGATACATTTTCACTTCTATTTTCGCTAGAACGTCCCAATGGAAACAAAAAATTAAAACAAACACTCATACTCCAAAGGCGGTTTAATATCGCCCAATTTACCCTCAGCCCAAAGTTTTTCCCATAACTCAACCTCTGCAAGAAAAGGTTGTTTACCCATTCTTTTCATCAGTACTATTCTAGACCATAACTCAAACATATCTCGTTCATTATCCTTAGGAATCGTAGTTAAAAACGCAGTTCTGGTAATTGTTTTCGCTCTACTTACCAATACCAGCCATTCCTTCATAAAAGACATTTTTTCCGTCATAGACAATGATAGTGAAAACATCTTCTCTCGAAACGCCTTGCCTAACATTTTTATCACAGAATAGTATCCTAAAGGTTCAGATACTAATTCAGCACTCCCCACCTCTGAACCATCATTTTGAGGAATTTCGCCCGTTTTTGCCCTATTTTTGCTGTCACAATTTGGACGTTTCCCCCCATACCCCCCTTTTTCAAGGAAAGATTGATCGGGAGAGCCTGCCTCTTGACGGGCTGGCTCCCAGACAGATTGTGGAGAAAGATTACACTTCATATAAGGCAAGGTATGAGAATTTTGCTCCGATTTATCTACTGATAAAGTTTCTAGCCTTTCCGATTTTTGCCCATTTTCGCATACTACTGTATCAGGTGTAAGAATTTCTTCACAATCCCCTTCCCCATTGCTTTCTACTTGTCGCTTATTTTGTACTACGACATTTTCTGTAGCCTTTTTGCTATTTTTAATATCCTCTCTTTTTTCCTTTCTTAAGATAGGCTTTTGTACTTGTTCCGTTGAACGTACAAAATTAGGGATGTCCCCCCCATGACTCTCATCTGACTCTCTTTTATTTACACTATTACTACTTGACTCTTTATCAAGATTAGAATCTTCTACCACATCATATTTAGCTTTTTGATGCTTAGGATGCCAAAAACAGAGATTATGCTCTTTAAAGAGCGTATTCTTGCTAATACCTTTCCCCGTTAGTTTTTTCGCCGTTTCATTGAGCAACTCTATCCATTCTGTGATTTTCTGAGGTAAAGTCTCAATAGTCGCCACAATATGGTCATAGGCTTGTTTAATACGATTACTCGCCAATTGGGCTTTTTGCTTATTTTTATTCGGACTTTCTGCTGATGTTCTTCTAAACATCCTGTCGTATGTTTCTTGTCGTCTGGGATGCTCATAAAGAATCGTATAGTATTTCTCTACTGATTTTGCCCAATCACGACACCGACGACCAATTTCATGTTGATGACGACAATATTGAGAATAACCTTCAAGAGATTTGGCTTTTTCTACCATCGCCTCTACTAAATCATCTCCTGTTTTTTGTTCAAATACATGACATAATTGTCCTATTTTCCCCAAAAGAATGTTGGTTTGTCCATAATCTGTCCAACCTTCTTCTATAAAGTCACTTAAATGTGTCCACCATTCACTCACTTTATGACGCTTACGGTGATTTTCCCAAAATTCTGGCTTACTTTCTTTACATAGCTGTATCATCCGGTTGAAATGTTTCACATCATTTTCTTTTGCCGAAATTTCTGCCATATCAGCAAATTTGGCTAATGAAGTACCTTTATATTCAAGACTAAAGTTACTAAGAATACAAGAACCTGTACCGGGTTGTAACGGTAAGCGATGGGCTTTAAATTGGGTATATTTTCCATTGTCACTATAAGCTTTCATGTTAGGAAATACTTCTAAATGCCCATTTTTTATTTCAAATCCTGCTGCTTTTAAAGCTGTTTGAATACAATATGAAGCGTAATAGCTTGATACTTCTGACTCTAGAAAATAATAAAGATGAATACCAGTGCTATAACTCGAATAAACCACAGTACCAGTATATAACCCTAAATCTTCTAGGGTTTGACGCAGTTTGCGATAAGCTTCTTCGTCATTATCGGGATGATAAGGGCTAAGATTATCCACATCAATGAGGATTCTCTTCGTTTCGTTACCGAATCCTAGTCCGATAATTTTGTCTTCTTTAAGCCAGTCTTTCCATAGATTCCTCTGTGTCAGACAATATCTTTTTTCTGTACGCCATTTTATTTTTTCGCCTTTTTTCGTCGGCTTGGCATGAATGTGATACCAACGATGATCAAAGTATTTCAATAAAATGTGTGATACAGAATCTCTTGGTAAAGGATCTTTGTCGCTTTCGTTTTTCGGGCCATTTTGATTTTCTTTCTGAGAATTTGTCTTTGTTTGATTGTCTTCGGAATTAATTAACTCTTCTTGTTGTATTTGAGTTTGGAAATGAACTTTTGAACTTTTTAGTGATTTATCCATTATAATATAAGTTATAAGTAATTTTTTTTTTTTGGACCTTGATTTCTCAAGGTACGGGGTTTAGTGTTACCCTCACTAGCCCTATTTTACTTTTTGGGTTTACATTAACCATTATATCAAAAAAATCGTATTTTTAAAAAAAGTTAAAAGTTTTTTAGTTTATTTCATTTGCAATCCAAAATAAATCAAGCCAGAAACGAAAATCTTCTTGTTTTATTTTTGAAAGTGGATCTTTTACTAAATGGTTTGCGTTTAAAAATACAACTTCTAACAATCCGATATTTTCTGCAGCATCTCGAAATATATCTTGTTGTGCTAATACACAAGAACGAAGCCGATTTGGATAATAAATACCTAAATAATAAGAATACTTTTTACTACGACAAGCATTAATGTAATAATTTTTACTAAACAGTAGCTTAATAATCGACCTGCTATCGGATAGTAATTATTAATGATTTTTATGTACTCTTCGGCTAATTGTTCTCGAATAATCATCTAAACATTAATTAATAAATTTTCTTTTTTTAATTGATATCAGAAACACAATTTAAACAATCATTGGTTATATGTAGTTCAAGTAAGAGAAAAACAACGATTAACCAATGACAGTTTCTTTAAACTAAATAGGCTTCTTGATGTGTTCTAATAGTACAATCGGATAAAGGTTTAGCAACACAAAGTAATGCCCATCCCTTTTCTAGTTGGTCATCATCTAAGAAACTTTGCTCTTCTTGGTCTAATTCCCCTTCAATTATTCTACCTGCACAACTAGAACAAGCACCGGAATTACAAGAAGACGGTAGTTCTATGTCATTTTCTTCGGCAGCTTCAAGAATAGTTTGATCTTCTGCTACTTCAATAATATGTTCAGATTTTGGGGGTTTTTTCTTGCTCCCTTTCTCTAATAGTTTAACTTTATAAGTAGTAGTCATAATTTTGTTTTCCTCCAAATAATTGAAATTTTCATTAGTTATTTTTCATGCTGCAGGCATTAATTTTGTTTACCTATCGTATGTAACTGAACAGCCACGCATACATTTAATTAGCTACAAGGCACAGCTTCAGGAGTGCAATCTGCAACAGAGAAAGATTTACCACAGCCACAGCCTCCAGTCGCATTAGGATTTTCAAAAGTAAATCCAGCATTAGTTAAACTTTCTACGAAATCAATAACAATACCGTTTAATAAAGGGGCACTTTTTGGATCTAAGTAAATTTTGACTTTATCTTGTTCAAAAATCAAATCATCACCAGACGGATGATCTACAATATCTAAGGCATATTCATAGCCACTACAGCCACCATCGACTGCTGCGACACGAACTCCTTTTTCATTAGTGTTTTCATCGCCATTAGCACGGATAAAACTGCGAAGTCTAAAAGCGGCTTTTTCGGTTAATGTAACTGTCATGGATTTTCTCCTTTTATTTAATATTAATGGTTAATTAGTGTGATATTTTATTTTGTACCTAATTTAAAATAGGATTTTTAGCTAAACGTAGTTTGCCATGAGCGAATTTTCAGGAAGCTGTACCACATATTGGGCAATCTGGATCTTTATAAAGACGAAGTTTACGAAACTCCAGATTAGCTAAATCCATATTGAGTAATTGTCCCAGTAAAGGCTTACCTAATCCTGTTATTAGCTTAATTGCTTCCAATGCACTCAAACAGGCAAGAGTACCAGAAACTGCTCCTAGTACACCGAAAGCTCGGCGATTCCAGTCTGGTTTTTCAGGAAATATACAAGATAGACAGGGAGTTTTATGAGGAACTATAGTGGTTAGATAAGCTTCCATACTATTCATGGCTGCTTCTACCATAGGTTGGTTCCAACGCACACAAGCGGTATTAAGTAAATCCCTTTCCGGAAAATTATGAGCGCAACTTAGAGCAATATCGGAACGTTGGACAAGAGAATTTACATTGTCTTCAGTTATATACTCAGCTACTGCTTCAACTTCTACGTCAGGATTAATCTGGGCAAGGGTTTCTTTGGCTTTGATAACTCTGGTTTTACCTACCCAGTCATCAGTCATTAAAATCTGACGATTCATATCATCAAGACGTAATTCACCACCTCGAACTAGAATTAATTTACCAATACCTGCAACAGCTAGATAAAGGGCTACAGTACCACCTAAACCTCCTACTCCAGATACCAAAGCTGTGGTTTTTTTCAGGGCTTTTTGTCCTTCTTCTCCTACTCCAGGAAGTTGAATCTGTCGGCTATAGCGTTCTAGTTCTTTTGGTGTAAACATAATGTTCCTGTTTTATTCGTGTTTCCTAATTATTTGTTTATTCTTTTTCCTCCACTTTTTGATTAAGGCTTTCTAAGGAAACAAAATTTTTCGGTTTAGCCTGAAATACCTTAAAAAGCTTGGTATCTATAGGAGTAGAGGTTAAGAAAAGCTCATAAGCCTCACTTAAAGCACTTCCATATTTTTCCAATTTTTCGGATTCGGAAACATCGGGAAAGGCTTTATCCACTTCGCTAATTAGAAGGGAAAATTGTTTTAATATATGGAGGCGATTGATATTAACAAATTCGCCATCATATTCGATGTTGAAAAAATTTAGGTAATCTTCAGCATCAGATAATTTTTGGAATTCTGCTAAAGTTTTGGTCATTATAGTTGAGCCTCCCATGTTTTTAGTTGTTGTTTGAGTTGGGCTAATTCACGATATATATCGTAAGTCTTAGTAGCTTCCTCAATGAGTTTTTCATAGTCTGTAGGTAAACCTTCAGCTAAATCGTGTAAATCCATTTTCATTTGACCAGCTTTACTGTTGAGACGTTTGACTCTTTTTTTTAAATCAGCAACAGCTTCTTCAGTTGGAGGTGTTGTCGTTGTTTGAACCATTTTTGTTATTAACAGTTATTAGGATTAATTATTAGTTTTTATGCAAAAACACTAGGCATCAGCAACTTCAGGGAATTGTTTAATGTTTTTTACGCCTGAATCAACTAATCTTTCACCTTGAGCCGCTAATTTTTTCAAGGATGGGTAGCCAAAGCGTTGGGCATCTCTTAATGTACGAGACAATACCATTAAACGTCCAGTCCAAACGATTGCCCAGCCAAAGCCTTCATGAGAAAGATCAATTACTACTTGACATAGTTTACCTGTTTCTTTTTCTATACAAGTGGCGATCGCCCGATAGAAACAAAGAATTCGTAACTGAGTTGCAGGATCTACATCTCCTTCTACAGAAATTTTACCTTTCTTTTCTTTTGTTACCACAAAGTTGGCTAAGACTAATTCATCTTTCCAACTGCGATAAACTCCATAATGATCTTGTGCACGTACTTGGCCAACAAGCTCTTGGAGAAATTGATTTTCTTCAACTATGCTAGTAGTTTCTGTATTTTCTGTAGTTTCTGGTTTAGTAGTAACAGTAGTAGTCATAATTATTAATAGTTAATAGTTAATTAATAGTGATGGATAAATTATTTTTGAATAAAAGATGAAAGATAAAAGAATATTATTCATCTTCATCATCAAATTCAAAGCTAGAAGCATTTTTGCCTAAAACTTTACGTAACCAAGGAGGGGGATTATCTAATGTTTTCACTAAGGTGTCGAGAACATTAACAATTTCCTCATCTTGTGTTTCGACTTTAAGTGGGGTTATCTTGTTTTTCAATAAACGAGAGGCAGCACTCCCTCCAATTGCTGAAACATAGACAATTTGACAATCAGCAAGAGCATTAATTTTGGGAATTAATTTGTCTTCGTTGCCATCTTGTTTTAAATTGCCTGTAAATTCAATCGTATTCAAAAAACTATGACCTTCAGAAGAAACATTATAGACATCAACTTTTTTTGCTGAACCAAAGTGAGCATTGACGTGAATGTTATCTTTAGTAGCAAAGGCAACTTTCATAAATAAAAATCTCCTAATGTTATTTATTTACTTAGGCAAAAAAAAGGATTGTATATTTTAAATAATTGTGTTTGGCACTTATTCTTGTATGTGTAAATCTAGTTAATGTCCCAAGTCTATAAAAATATTACCGATGTCAAAAAGGATTTGCATTGTACCTCGGTAACCTATCAAACAACGAGAACCATTGCCAAGGCGATCGTAAATGGGATAACCCATACGATACAAGGGAATATGGAGTTTCTCAGCCAATGCTTTACCTTGAGAGTTAGTAATAATCAAATCTGAACAAGAAGCCAAACTCTCTAAATCACCTAAATCTCCAATAGTCACCTGACTAACAGGTAAATCTTTTAGTGAGGGTGAGTGAGTAGTAGTTACAGCCGCCTGAATTTCAGCCCCCATTTCCTTGAGTAACCAACAGGTTTGATGGAGTAAATCTGGTTCTAGTGCTAAAGAAACTTTTTTACCACCAAGATAAAAATGGGTATCAAGAATAGCATCTTGTAATTGACGACGTTGACGTTGATATTTTTCTGGTATTTTCGGTTCAGAATTAGGATTTTGGTTGCTAACAATTTGAGCCAATAGCCATAAAAACTCATCTACAGCACCTAAACCTGTCAAACGTGGTAAAACCTTATAGTCAGTACCAAATTTTTCGTGCAATATTTCTGCAGAGGTACGCATACTTTCACCAATGGCGATCGTAAACTGAGAATCTTTTAGTTGCCGTAATTGTGACAAAGAAGTTCCACCGGGAGTTTTGCTATTATAATCATCATCTAAATGTCCGTCAACCGAACCAGATAAATCAGGAATAACAATGGGGTTTAAGCCAAATGTCTCAACTATTTCTTTGATTTCCTCTACATCACCAGGGGAAAGAAGTGAACTAGCCAAAATTGTTACAGGCTTGGCTTCCGACTTTGCTACAAAATCATCTTCAGGTGATTGACCATAATCATTCTTCACTATTGACTGTACCGCAGAGGTAAAGCCATCTTGTAGAGCCCCTTTATAATCAGGTGTTGACACAAAGATAATTGGTAAATAATCCAATTCAGGATGACGCTGACGAATAGATTTAAGAATACCGTGCATATCATCCCCTCTAGTTTCTGTTAATCCTGTGGTTAACAATCCGATTAACTCAGGTTGGGCGTTTTTTACTAAAGTTAAAATAGCCTGTTCAATGTTTTCTTCACCACCTAAAATTGTAGAAACTTCAGTCATGGCTGTAGTTGCCACAGGAATAGCTTCCCGAAAATGTCTTACTAATAAGACTTTAGCGAAAGCAGTACAACCCTGAGAGCCATGAAATAAAGGTACAATTCCCTTTAATCCCAAGAAAGCTAAAGCAGCACCCAAAGGTGGACTTTGTTTCAAAGGATTGACAGCTACAGATTTTTTATTTTTTGTAATAGTAGTAGTCATAATTTGTTAAAGGATAAGTAGGAAAAAAACGAATAAGGAAAACAAAGAAATAAGGATGAGAATTAAATAAAATATCGAAAGTTTAAAGTTTAATTCTTTATGGTATTAACTTTTGGTTGAGTTATGCTTACTAAACCTCTGATATGAATTAAAAAATTACCTTTATTATGTAATGGTTTTTTACAATTCCTAAAAACTACTAAATTTAAAATTTATAAGTAATTATAAGCTTTTCGTGCATTTAATTCATATAAAATGTTTACACCCGGCATTAGTTTTTAATTCCTAAACATTTGTCATTTAATTACTTAGGGCTTTTTCCCAAGGTGCACTTTGGCGAACTTGTTGCCAAATAGGACTGTGTAGTACACGGTCAAATTCTTTTGCCATTTCAATAAGTCCAACATAACCAGCATAAGGCTTATGTCGTTCTTGGTTAATATCTAGGAAAGGAATACGAGCTTTAAGAGCTGTATATTGATTTCTTCCCCCAGCTACCAGCATATCTGCATTAGTTTTTTCAATAACTCGCAATAACTCTTGAGCGTTACCTTTAGCCAGAGCAATGCCATTTTTGCCTAGTAGCTTTTTAATCTTGGCTTTATCCTCTTCCGTACTTTTCTTGGTACTAGTTGCTGTAACTTCCATGCCTAAATCTTGAGCAGCTGACATAACAGACCAACTTTTCACCCCTCCTGTATATAGCACCATTTTCTTACCTTTAAGTTTGGTACGATAGGGTACAAGAGCAGAGTCAAGTTTGGCAGTTTCTTCAGCAATTAGGTTTTCAACTCGTTGTTTTAAAGCTTCATCACCCAATTTTTCGGCAATATTGCGTAAACAACGGTTCATATCAGCAATACCATAAAAAGATTCTTCTATATAAGGAATCCCATAACGTTCCTCCATTTTACGCCCCATATTAATTAGAGCTTTGGAACAAATCATGACATTAAGTTTGGCACGATGGGCATAGCGAATTTCCTCAAAAGTTGCATCCCCTGTAATTTTAGCCAAGACACGAATTCCAACTTTTTCAAACAAAGGTAAGACTCCCCAAAGTTCTCCTGCTATGTTATATTCTCCAATGAGATTAATATCATAAGGAGTAGTATATTCAGGTTCAGCAGTTCCAACAACATAATCTAATAAAGATTCTCCAGCTAATCTATTACCTAAATTCTTACTACCGGCAAAACCAGGTGAGTGGACAGGAATAATTGGAGTATCATATTTATTTGTAGCAGATTGGCAAACAGCATCTAAGTCATCCCCAATAAGTGCTGTTACACAAGTTGAGTAAACAAAGATAGCAGGGGGTTTATACTCTTTAACGATTTCCCCAATGGCTTTATAGAGTCTTTTTTCACCACCAAATATAATGTCATTTTCACCAATATCTGTGGTAAAACCGATTTTATAAGTGGTTGCATCGGAGGACAGACTTCCACGACTGCCCCAAGAATTACCCGCACAAGCGATTGGACCATGTACTAAATGTGCTGCATCGGTAATGGGTACAAGGGCAATTGAAGCTCCATCAAAAGCACATCCCCCTTGAGCCGCTCCTGGTTTAGCTTGTTGAGTACAAGCTTTATTCTTATCTTTACCTTTTTTGTGATTATGTTCACAACCTGGTTCATTAAGAAGATCTGCAATTTTTGGTTTACTCATTTGCCTTTATTCTTGGTTAATTATAATAACTAATTGATTTTTGAAAAAAAAAGGGATATAGAATGATTTTGCTTGATTTTTAGTTAAGTTAAAGATATTTTCTTAACTTTCTGCCACTAACTCTAATTCTTTCCCTAGGCAACCTACAATATTTCCATTTTCCAGAAAATGAACCGAATAAATATATGCGGTTTGTAAGTATGTACCAATAGAAATGATGTATCCTTCATCTCCTTTATTGGCTAGAGTTTCACCAATTTGCCTTCCCGGAAAAGTACCATCATTACGAATTTTTTTACGAACTCTAACTTTAGTCTCAAGCTGAAAAGTTGGTTCTTGATCTAGTTCTACTTCACCTAATTTCATTGTTCTTCTCCTGTATGAAAATGATATTGTTATACGGTTAATTTGAGGGAAAAAGTTCTACAAAATCTACCCTTATAACCAAAAAAAAATTGAATATAAGGTGAGCCAATAGCCCACCCTATATCTATTTACTTACACATAAAGTGTGATTGATTAACGGATTAAATCGAAAGAAATATCAGTTTTAGCAGGAATAATAGTCTGACGATCTAATTCATCAAGAATGGTGTTTACAATCCAGTTATGAAGATTTAAAGCACCACGATAACCCAATGTTTCATAACGGTGCATGTGATGGCGGTCAAAAATAGGATAGCCAATGCGTACGATAGGAGTATGGGTATCACGCCATAAGTACTTACCGTAGGAATTACCGATTAAAAGATCTACAGGCTCAGTGAACATTAAACTACGTAAATGCCAAAGATCTTTTTTACCCCAGATAGTAGCTTCTTTTCCATAAGGACTAGCATCTAATACAGCTTGTAATTCTTCTTCAAACTCTGGATTGCTGTTAGTAACAACAATATGTACTGGTTCTGCACCTAATTCTAATAAGAAGTTAACTAAACCAAACACATGATCTGGATCTCCATAAAGAGCCATGCGTTTGCCGTGAAGCCAAGCTTGGGAATCAGTAATAGCATCAACAGCACGTCCTCTTTCTTCGACTAATTCTTGAGGAACAGCTTTACCGGTAACTTCAGATAATTTGGAGATAAACTCATCAGTACCACGAACACCAAAAGGACGGAAATTATATGTTTTTTGACCCCATTCTTTCTCCATATAAGCCTGAGTTTTAGGAGTGGTATATTTCTGGAAGAAGAAAGTACCTTCACCATTTATAGAATCACCAGCTTCTTCAAGAGTGGTTAAACCATTGTACATTTTGAACTCACCAGTGTTAGGAGAATCAAAAGCATCAGAGTTATCAGAAAGAATGGTATAATCAATACCGAATAATCCAAGAATGCGTTTTAATTCACGACTGTTCCCAATATAAGGGTCAAAACCTAAGTTAAAGTTATATTTACCGTTAGTGGTTTCTGCTTTCTTACCTTCAGTTAAGCACTCTAAAATACCTTTTAGCATATTGTCGTAACCAGTAATGTGAGAGCCAACAAAGCTAGGGGTATGAGCATAAGGTACGGGAAAGTCTTGAGGAATTGAACCTTCATTTTTTGAAGTTTGAATAAATGCACCCAAGTCATCACCAATTACTTCAGCCATACAAGTAGTACAGAGAGCAATCATTTTAGGCTTATAAAGGGTGTAAGAGTTTGCTAACCCATCAATCATATTTTTAAGTCCACCAAATACCGCAGCATCTTCAGTCATAGAAGAAGAAACAGCTTGGAAAGGCTCTTTATAATTACGAGTTAAGTGAGTACGGAAATAAGCAACACAACCTTGAGAACCATGAGAGTAAGGTAGAGTGCCTTCAAAACCTGCTGCAACAAATAAAGAACCTAAAGGCTGACAAGCTTTTGCAGGGTTAACAGTAAGGGCTTCACGAGCAAAGTTTTTCTCACGATAATCCCAAGTTTTTGTCCATTCTGCAACTTCTGCAACTTTTTCTTTACTGTGTGCACCTTCAAACTGACGTTTGTATTCAAATAAGTCTGTATAAGTCTCAGTAGTAAATAAATCAAAGTGATCGTCGATTACACCGGGTTTTAGCTCGGTTGCAGTTGCATTATTTTCTGTATTTTGAGTCATTATGCTCTTCCTTTATGTGATATAGTTTTTAGTTATGACTAATTTGTTTTTTCTTGATCCTTCGTCCTTAATTATTAATTTTTTGTTTTAGCTCTTAATCAATATGAGTAATCACAAATACGTGATAATAAATGACGAAGGAAAAGATTTACAGACGTTACGCATTTAGTTCATAAACACACCATTGATAGGAGTTTCGTTTCTAAACCTTACCCTAGATATACGGTAGGTGCGTAAGGAATGAAGGAATGAGAAATTAATTATGAGCGTAAACTTTAATTGATAAAAGTTGATGCCATAAAAATTAAGCTTTAAACTTTCTTATTTCATTTAATTCTCATTCCTAATGAGAGTTGATTTTCCAACTAACTATATATTAGTTGTTTTCCCAAGGATTTTTCACTAAATCCCAAGTTGGGTTATTGATAGCTAAATCCATGTCACGAGCGAATACAGCAAAACCTTCATAACCGTGGTAAGGACCTGAGTAATCCCAAGAGTGCATTTGACGGAAAGGTAAAGCCATTTTCTGGAAGACATATTTTTCTTTAATTCCAGCAGCAATTAAATCTGGATTTAGTTTTTTGGCGAATTCCTCGAATTCATGTCCACTAACATCATCATAGATAACAGTACCATCTTCGGTATATTCGGTAGTTCTTTTGTAGTCATCACCATGACCGAACTCATAACCAGTACCGATTACGTCCATACCTAAGTCTTTGAAAGCAGGAATAACGTGACGAGGACGTAGTCCACCAACCATCATCATTACTTTTTTATCTTTAAGACGAGGACCAAATTTCTCAATAATGGCATTCATTTGAGCTTCATTTTCTTTAATTACTTGCTCTGCTTTTTCTTGAATAGTTTCATCAAACTGAGCAGCAATTTTACGTAAAGATTTCGCAATTTGGGTAGGTCCAAAGAAGTTATACTCTAACCAAGGAATACCGTATTTTTCTTCCATGTGACGGCAGATGTAGTTCATGGAACGATAGCAGTGGATTAAGTTTAACTTAGCTAAAGGAGTCATCACAACTTCATTAAAAGTACCATCTCCAGAGAATTGAGAAATTACTCTTAAACCGATTGCTTCAAGAAGTCTTCTGCTAGGCCAAGCATCCCCACCAATGTTATAATCACCAATGATGTTTACATCATAAGGACCTGGTTCATAACCTTCTTCAGTTTTACGATATTCATCTGCTTTAGGTAATACCCAGTCACGAACTGTATCATTAGCAATATGGTGTCCTAAAGATTGAGATACACCACGGAAACCTTCACAACGTACTGGAACTACGGGCTTGTTGGTTTCCTTTGCTTTTTTACGAGCTACAGCTTCAATGTCATCTCCAATTAAACCGATAGGACATTCAGATTCAATTGTTGTACCTTGACTTAAAGGAAAGAGAATTTCTAATTCATCAATTAGTTTAGCTAGTTTTTTGTCACCGCCAAAAACAATATCTCTTTCTTGGAAATCAGAGGTAAACTGCATAGTACCAAAAGTATCAACTCCAGTTGTACCAACATAATAGTTACGACGACCAGACCAAGAATAGTAACCGCAACCTACAGGACCATGACTTAAGTGAATCATGTCTTTAACAGGTCCCCAAACTACCCCTTTTGCACCCGCATAAGCACAACCACGGGTTGTCATAACTCCAGGTACTGATTTTTTATTGGATTTTACACCACAATCAGATTTACCTTCTTCATAAACACCAAGGTGTTTTGAGCGTTTTTTAGCAGCCTTATCTGGATAGGCTTCTAATACCTCTTTAATTAGTTCTTTATTTTGTTCTACAGTTGTTACCATGATCTTTTTTTGTTGTATAAATTATTCTCTAATCGATTATTCGTAACCAATTATTTTATTCACCTTCATTTTTTCGATAAAAATTTAACAATCTCTAGTTAAACTGTCAGAGATTGAGGCATCGGTGACTCCTCATCTTTTTAATCTTAATTATTGTTACTAACTCGCGAAGTACAAATAACAAAAGCTAAATTTGAAAAAACTTAAACATTGCAGCAGCCCCATAAAATTGTGGTAAACACCGAGTTACATCGTTTGATATATGGTATTTTTTACCACAATCTATTTAGGATTGCTATGTTAACTAAGAAAACTTCTAAAAGAATGTATCCAAATTACCTTGATAATCTATTTAAAATTTCATGATTCTTAGGCAATAAGTCGGAACATTTTTTCAGTTAAACTCATAAGTTAAACTGCAACGGCTTCTTTTTTCTTGTCTTCTTCTAGTGCTTTTTGGTATGCATCATCAGAATCCATAAATCCGTATTGAACTAATAATTCTTCAAGTTCATCCATGCTGATAGGAGTAGGAATTACTAAGTTTTTGTTGTCACGGATTTTCTCAGCTAAAGTACGATATTCACCTGCTTGAGGATGATCTGGTTCATACTCAATAACAGTCATACGGCGTAACTCTGCACGTTGAACAACATTATCACGAGGTACAAAGTGAATCATTTGAGTTCCAAGTTTTTCTGCTAATGCTTCAATTAACTCAACTTCACGGTCAACTTTACGGCTGTTACAGATTAAACCACCTAAACGAACACCACCAGAGTGAGCATATTTAAGAATACCACGAGCGATATTGTTAGCAGCATACATTGCCATCATTTCACCAGAAGTAACAATATAGATTTCTTGAGCTTTACCTTCACGAATAGGCATTGCGAAACCACCGCAAACAACGTCTCCTAATACGTCATAGGATACTAAATCTAGATCTTCATAAGCACCTTCTTCTTCTAAGAAGTTAATAGCTGTGATAATACCACGACCTGCACAACCTACACCAGGTTCAGGACCACCAGATTCAACACAACGTACGTTATTGTATCCAGTTAATAATACTTCGTCTAATTCTAAATCTTCTACTGAACCTCTTTCTGCAGCTAATGATAAAATAGTAGTTTGGGCTTTACAGTGAAGCATTAAGCGAGTAGAATCAGCTTTAGGGTCACAACCAACGATCATAACTCGTAAATCTTCTGAAAGTGCAGCGATGGTATTTTGAGAAGTAGTGGATTTACCAATCCCGCCTTTTCCGTAAAATGCAATTTGTCTCATGTTAATTTTTTGTTAATTTTTTAAATTAATAAATACGTACGTGAATAAAAGTAAAATACTTTAAGCAAGAAAAATCTAAATTTAAGAATATTGATGGTAGAGATTTTTGTTATCTCTAAACTCTTATTTCTTACTTGTTAGGATTCTGGAAATTTTTGAAAACTATTAGGTTTTATCCGCCAATTGTGGTAAAAACTATATAGTTTAAGTTAATAAATATTAGTGTTACTGATTGGAGTTATAAGTTTTAGATGAGCAAATTTTCCTAAGTTACCAATATTAAGATTAAATTTTGCACATACTATCTTTTTTACTCGATTCAGCAATGCCAAACGCTTAAGTTTAAGGGAAGGATTTTGGCTTACAATTAGAGATAGTTAATAGTTGACTAGTCCAAATGTGGACAATTCCATTCTTTGTCAAAATTTTAATCTCTTTTTATATTGTTAGAATCCTTTCTATTACTTAAGTTCTGGTGGAGATCTCTCTCCGCAAACATTATTGTTATTTAAAGACATTTTTAGAAATTAGTAGTTGTTTTAAAGTTAATAGTTGTTTAGAAATTAGTAATTGTTCAGAAATTTCTAACTCTTTAGAAATTAGTGATAGTTTTAAACTTAGTAGTTGTTCAGAAATTAGTAATTGTTTAGAAATTAGTAGTTGTTTAAATTAATAGTTGTGATTTTAAAACTTGACGTTTTACCTGATACTTATCATCATTATAAGTTTTACAAAATATACAACAGTATAGTTTTATACAGATTCAACAATAAGTGTTGGTAAAACACGGTCTTTTAGAGTAGCCTCGATCGCCACTTTCAATGTTTCCGTAGAAGAAACACAACCATTACAAGCACCTTTTAGGACAACTTTTACTACATCTCCTTCAACATCAAACAATTCCATATCACCGCCATCTTGAGCTAAAACTGGTCGGATTTCTTGATCTATTACCTGTTGAATTAGATTAATTTTTTGTAGATTAGTTAAAAGTTTTGGGGCTTGAGTAGTGGGTGATGATCGTTGTGGGTTAGAATGACTGTTTTCCAAAACCTCTCTTGCCACCTCCAAGCTTTTTTCTTTCTCTGTAGCAACTTCTGCAAGCAAATCGTCGATATCTGGTAAACAAGTACTGCATCCGCCACCTGCTTTAACATAGTTAGTAACTTGTTCTGCCGTTGTAAGATCATTCTCACGAATAATTCTTTTAATTTTGACATCACTGATACCAAAACATTTACAGATAAGATTTCCTTCGTCTTCTTCATGACTATCAATTTCAATTCCTTTATATTTATAAATAGCAGCTTCTAAAGCTTCTTGCCCCATTACTGAACAGTGCATTTTCTCTTCAGGTAATCCACCAAGTGATTCAGCAATCTCTTTATTTGTTAGTTGCAAAGCATCTTCTACTTTTCTGCCTTTAAGTAATTCAGTAAGAGCAGAAGAAGAGGCGATCGCACTTGCACAACCAAAAGTTTGAAATCTAGCATCTTTTATAGTTTGAGATGCTTCATCAATTTTTAGGTGAAGTTTTAGGGCATCTCCACAGGCAATACTGCCCACTTCTCCAGTAACAACTTCTTCACCTTGAGACATTTCCGTAATCTTGCCTTGATTGCGAGGATTATGGAAATGTTCCATTACTTTATCTGTATAGTCCCACATTTTCTTTTTTTGATAATAGTTAATAGTTAGTTAATAATTAATAGTTATAAATTGACTAATAGCCATGACTATCTAGCTAGTACAGCTTCTTCTTGTTCTTTTAGCCAATCTGCATCATCGCTACTAAAAGGAGAAAGTTCTCGTAAGCGATCTATAATTCCGGGTAAAACCTCAAGAACACGATCTATTTCTGCTTCCGTAGTAAAGCGTGATAGGCTAAAACGAATAGAACCGTGCAGTACGCTATAGGGTAATCCTAAAGCTCTTAGTACATGAGAAGGTTCTAAAGAACCAGAGGTACAAGCAGAACCAGAGGAAGCACAAATATCAAACTGATCCAAAGACAGTAAGATAGCCTCTCCTTCAATATATTTAAACCCAATGTTAGTAGTATTAGGCAATCTGTTATTGACATCACCATTAACTACTGTATTAGGAATATTAGAGAGAATAGCTTTCTCAAGCTTATCCCTGAGTCGTTTTTCCTCATAAATACCTTTTAAATGTGTTTGTGCTAGTTCGGCGGCTTTACCTAATGCCACTATACCAGCAACATTTTCTGTACCGCCTCTGCGTCCTCTTTCTTGGTGTCCACCAATTACGAATGGGCGAAATCTTACACCTTTTCGTACATATAAAGCACCAATACCTTTGGGTGCATGAATTTTATGACCAGATAAAGTTAACAAATCAATAGTACTGTTGGTCATATCTAAAGGAATTTTCCCTACCGCTTGTACTGCATCAACATGGAATAGTGCGTCATATTCTTTCACCATTTGCCCTATTTGTTCTATAGGGAATATCACTCCAGTTTCATTATTGGCATACATAACCGAAACTACCGCAGTATTGCCAGTAAGGGAAGCTTGTAGCTCATCTAGATCAATTTGTCCTTTACCATTAACGGAAAGATATGTAACAATATAACCTTCCCTTTCTAGTTTTCTGCACAGATTTAAAATAGCAGGATGCTCAACTTCAGTAGTGATGATATGTTTTTTGGTTGGTTGAGCCTTCAGTGCGGCAAGAATAGCAGCATTATCTCCTTCTGTGCCACAACTGGTAAAGACAATCTCAGAATCCAACGCTCCTAACAAAGACGCTACTTGTGTTCTGGCGTGGCGAATAGCGCGTCCTACTTGACCACCAAAAGTGTGCATACTGGAAGGATTACCATAATAGGTACTTAGATAAGGTAGCATTGTTGCTAAAACATCCTCATCTATTTTTGTTGTGGCATTATTATCGAGATAAATACAGTTATTCATTGCTTTGTTCTAAATTAAATATTCTGTGACTTTTTTAATTAATAAGGTTTTATTGAGTATGTAGTAATAGTTCTAATTTTTGGGAATAAGAATTAAACCAATTTTGCCAATACTGAGTTTCTTCTTTATTTCTAAACTTAGAGGTAAGACGCTCATACGTTGCAAACCAGTTATCCCAATAATTTCTCGTAGTTTTTTGAGTTGATTGAATTAAACTAGCTATTGAGGGAGTGCAACCGTCATAAGTTGGACAACCAGCCATACATTGAGCAACTCCATAAGAACCTACGCAATCATTACAAAGATTAGGATTTATAGAAAACTTGCCGTTATTATTTTTGCTAATTGCTTCGGTTGGACAGTAAGGGTTACAATTCTCACAAGCTATACATTGGTCGCTAATGTTATAAGTCATAGTTTTACTCCTAGTTAATTGTAATTTAGACATTTAAAGCATAGTAAATTTATCTACTTATCTGGCGTAGCCTCAGTAAATCAAATTACTTCGATTAATTTCGAATTACTCCGTTTTACCGACTACCCCTCATAATTTAAACAACTAATATAAAAGTTATGAGTGAGACAAAAGTTACTATATTTCTTTATTTATAAAGGATTAATTTTTTTATAAGTTTAGACATTAGTAACTTTCACCTGCTCTAACCCAATTATTGTTGTGGCTTAAAACTTTCATAAAACTTCAAAGCCAAGGTATCAATGGTGTCATAACCTTGAACTGGTTCTACACCCGCATCACGTAGCATTGCTTGAGGACAATCCCCAATCTTAGAAGCAAGTACAGCTTTGCAATCTTTTATTGCAGCAATTATATTGCTCAAAGTTGCATCTTCTCCGTAACCGCCTTGACAATAATGGTCAACCTTGCGGTGTCCAACAAATTTAGCTTCAACTCCATCAACTTCAAAGATTTGAAATTCTTTAGCGTGACCAAAGTGTTGATTAACTACGCCACCACCTTTAGTTGCTACTGCAACCAAGATTTTCTCTCCTCTTAGTTGTTTCTCAGCTAGTTTTTTGGCTTTAGCCGCTTTCATGGCATCTTTTATTTGTTTGATACCTGCATGAACTTCCTGACGTTTTTGTAAATCATATTCAGGAGACATTTCTAAGAATTTCTCTTTAGTGAATTCCTGAGAACGATCTTCTCCTAATAAACCTACTGCATCAGCGCGACATTGACGACAGTGCCTCATCATTTTCATATTGCCAGAACACTTATCCTGTAAAGCTTTTAGTTCTTTTGGTGTCGGGCCACGTTGTCCTGTTAAACCAAAATAAGTACCATGTTCTGGAGCAGAAATAAGAGGCATAATATTATGTAAAAATGCACCTTTAGAACGAATTACCTCATCAACTTCAGCTAAATGCTCATCATTTATACCTGGAATCATTACCGAGTTAACTTTACAAAGGATATCAGCTTCCTGTAGTGCTTGTAAACCTTCCATCTGACGCTCATGTAGAATCTGAGCAGCTTCTTCTCCTTTCCAACGTTTGCGTTGATAACGTACCCAAGGATAAATTTTCGTGCCAACTTTAGGATCTACCATATTAATAGTGATAGTAACATGATCTACATTCAAATCTTTTATTTTTTGAACATGATCTGGTAACATTAACCCATTAGTTGATAAACACAATTTGATATCAGGTGCTTTATCTGCCACTAATTCAAAAGTACGGAAGGTTTGCTTTGGATTCGCTAATGGATCTCCAGGTCCTGCAATACCTAACACAGTCATTTGAGGTATTTTACCCGCAATTACCAATGCTTTATGTGCCGCTTCCTCTGGAGTTAATAATTCACTAACTACACCAGGACGACTTTCATTGGCACAATCATATTTTCTGTTACAAAAATTGCACTGAATATTGCAAGCTGGAGCAACGGCTACGTGCATCCGTGCATAATGATGATGTGCATCTTCACTGTAACAAGGATGTTTTTCTATTCTTTCTTGAATTTTAGGACTGACTTGTTGCGGTGTAGGAGAACTACAACCACAACCTTTAGAGGATTTTTTTTCTATAGTCTTAGATTCTGGAGCTAAGGTAGTTAATGACATTGAATTGAATTTCCCAAATACGCTATATGGATTGAAGACAGAAACTGAAATTTAATAAAATATCGAACTTTATTTTTACATTCTTTAATATTAGTTTTATATAAATGGTTCTTCTGAAGAACTCTCACAAATCGCTAAAAACAATTTTTATTTTCTAGGCGACTATCTTTTCTTAATATTAAAAGTCAATAGATAAAAATTTATTTTTAATAAACTTTTTTTATTGTTCGAAATTGTTATTTAAGTTATATCACCTTCATTTTGACTGAAAAAAAAACCTGTACTCAGTTAGCCTTATTGAACTCATTAAATTTGTACTCAATTACCTAAACCCTTTACTAACGGAATTTATACTGAAGAAAAAAAAATTTAGGGTTATAGATACTAGTATTTTTATGATGGGTGACTAGTATTTTCTTTCTAAGGTTCTAGTATTTATATTATTCTAGATAAATCTCATTCACAGCAACGGTTTTACCCAATTATAATGGTTAATTTTTACTAAAAGTTATTTGCACTCAATTAATATTTTTCCAACTGTTATAATTATAACAAAAAAACAAAATTTTGTATCCAATTTAACTTTTTTTTAACAATTCTTTCTTACACCAAAAAAATCAGAAATAAAAGATTTAACGAAATGTCGCCGAAGATTTCCTAAAATTTAGAGTCTTCCTGTTACATCTATAATCACCTCTTTAACCTTTGGAAAATGCTCGACAAACTCATCAATACTTTTTATTTTTCTCATAGGTAATACCTTTTTTTCTCCTAATACCATCTCTAATATTCCTTGTAAACGATGTACCCAACGATTGGCTTGTGAGCGATCAAAATCAAAAAACACTGCCGCTAAATCAAATGTCGGATAGCATTCGAAATAAAACAGAATATAAAACAATTTTTCTTTCAGGGTTTTCAATTTACTTTTGCGACCACCTCCAATCTTTCTGATTCGAGTCTTCGACCCTGATTCATTTTGCTCTTCATACAATTGTGTAAAGTCGATCAATAAACTCTCAAAAGCTTTTCTGTTCAGCCCTGTGGTTGCTCTCAATAATCTATCGTCCTTCAGTATTCTTTTGATATTTAACATTAAGACCGGATATTTTTTAGATTAGACATTTTGGCGAACGCAAAGTTTCAAGCTGCGATTACTTCGTTTGACGTGCGAGAACACGGGAGTGCGCACGCTGCTGCAAGCAGATCGCCTTATTTAATCATAACTTGATCATCTATTATTTCGCAACAAGTCTAATCATAACTTGATCATCTATTATTTCGCAACAAGTCTATTATTAAATAAATTGGGTAAAGAATTAAAAATTGTTAATAAAGCCAATAATGAAAAAGATGAACTAATGGAAGATTTAATCTCAATTATTTATTCTTTTAGTGCGAGGATGTATGGATTACGTCGAGCCAAAAGAAAAACCGAGAAAATAACACAGGAGTTGCAGAATGAAACTAATTGAATGTGAATTTATGTTCTGATTATCTTTTTACAAAAAAAAGGTGGAGTAGGTTGTTTAACCTCTCCAGATTTGTCTTACAATTCAATTTTCTGTAGCGAAATTAAGTTTCTGTCTCAAAATCTGTATCCAATTTAACATTATTATTATTTGAGTATAAATTGGAATAAGTTGACAAATTTTACAAACTGTAACAACGGCTACAAATCATATTGTATATTATTTTAGTTCTCATGAATTGAAATTAATATTTGAGAACTAAATATTTTAGTTCAAAATTCAGCTTTATCCTGCAGTTTTGCTACATTTAACTCAAAAAAAACTTGAGTACAAAATACTAGTATCTTTACTAAACAACACTAAGGGACAGTACTAAAAATACTAGTATCTTTACCCAAAAAAAAGTTATTAATTCCCAAAATTATTCTTCTATATAACTTTTTAATTTAAGAGTACAAACTAATAAATATAATTAGCTTAACCGTTTGTGTTCCGTCAAACAAATTTGAGCTTATTGGTATAAACGTTACATATCAATTATTACTATTTTCCATTCTCAAATTTTTTCATTATATTCATAAATTATTAAGAATATACTGTTATTGATTTTTAAAGGGAAAACTTTATATAGATGATCTAAAATCATTATTTCCCTAGCTAGGAAAAATGTTCTAACTAAAACAAACACTTATTCATTCGCCAAATTTCTCTCATCGGAACAATGCAACAACCATTAACTATGAACATAAAACTAGAGGGGAAGTATAACAAGGAAAATAATTTATTAGCAAATATTCCTTGGCTGAAAACTCTCTGGACAGACTTTAACATTATTTTCGACCGTGATCCTGCAGCCAATAATTGGCTAGAGGTATTAATCTGCTATCCTGGCATTCATGCTCTTATATTACATCGATTAGCTAACTGGTTATGGAAAAAACGAATTCCCTTATTCCCTCGTTTTTTATCTCACTTGGCAAGATTTATTACGGGCGTTGAAATTCATCCAGGTGCAACCATTGGTCAAGGAGTATTTGTAGATCATGGAATGGGAATAGTAATTGGTGAAACTGCCATAATTGGAGATTACTGTTTAATCTACCAAAATGTTACTTTAGGTGGAACTGGAAAACAAACCGGAAAACGTCATCCAACTTTAGGTAAAAATGTAGTAATTGGTGCCGGAGCAAAAGTTTTAGGAAATATTCAGATTGGTAATAATGTACGCATTGGTGCCGGTTCAATTGTGCTTCGAGATGTACCCAGTGATTGTACAGTAGTCGGAGTTCCAGGTAGAATAGTATCTCAAACAGGACATGGTTGTCCACTAGAACATGGAAAACTACCAGATCCTGAAGCTAACACAATTCGTTCTTTACTTGAACGAATCGAAAATCTAGAACAACATATACAAAAACTATCTTCTTCTCAACCACAAAAAAATGTATTGTAAAATAAAAATATTCACATATTTTGAATAATTTTTGAAATTATAATTTTTTTAGAAGGTTAATCACATATTCCCCCGATTTTGTTGTGGGAATATATAAAAAAAAAAATTAATCTTATTCGTCATATTTAGCGGTTCAATAGATTTTAATCTGTTCCGTTTAGGAGCGAAAAATCTATCAATATCTGCTAATATATGAAAAAACAGCAGATGAAAAATTAATTTAGTGGATAGAAACTGATAAAAATGCTAAAATGATGATGGCATCATTAAAAGGGAAAAAAATGAAACGCAAAAAATCTCTCTACCAAAAATTAACAAGGATTAGTCGCTCAAAAAAAAAGAGTGAGAAAGATGTGTATCAAATGTTTAGAGGGATAGAAGCGAAAATAGATTATCACCCATTTTTAGATGATTGGGGAAAACTTTATCAATCAATTTTAAGAAGTGCATTAAACGATATTCAAAAGGGACGCACAGAATCGATTATCGAAAAAACATACCAAAAAAAGTTTGATATACAATGGGCGTGGGCAGATAGTATAGCTACCAGTGCCTCGGGTATTTATGAACAATTAACCACAGCCAAGGAGAACAAAGTTGAGGAACTACAAATTGATATAAGTAGCGGTTGGGAAAAAGTGGGGGAAATAATAGAAGAACTAGAATACGCTTTTAATATAGGCATACCTGAGTCTGGGAAAGATTTTGAAAAAGAGTTATTAAAATTAGACTCCAAAATAAAACGATTAAATCGCAAAGAAAAACAATTAGAAAGATTATTAAAGGCTACTAGATTACACATTTGTTTTGGCAAGAAAAAATTATTCAAGGCACAATATCATCTTACGGAAAATGGCTATAATTCACACGAAGAATGGTTAAAGGATTGGCGAGCACGCAGAGGAGGCAACTTTACCAGTATAGGAAAGGGTGGTGTAGATGGAAATAACCCCATGACACCAATACATTATCTGGGAGATGATAAATTTAGTGTGACAATAAAAGTACCCCGTTGCTATCAATCAATTTATGGGGGAAAAATAACCCTGCCCTTTGAGTTAAATGGTCAACGCAAACATGATTTGCTTTATGCTTTATCTGCCAACAAACCAGTGACAGTACAGATATTTAGACGAGAAGATAAAGATGACCAATGGTATATTCATGTGAGTACTTATGTTCAGGCTGTACCGATTATATCAAGTAAGACAAATGGATGTTTAGGAATAGATCTTAATGCTAATTCTATTGATTTAGTTTATGTGAAACCTGATGGGAATTTACATTCAGAGGAAGGAAAATTTACCATGGCATCATGGGCAATTCCAACCGGGAGTAAAGGGCAAGTAAATGCTAAATTACGAGACATAATTGTCGAAATAGTCAGAATGGCTGAGAAATATCAGTGTCTGATCGCTATAGAAGATTTAGATTTTTCAAAAAAGAAAGCAACAATGAGACATCAATCAAAACGCTACAATAGGATGTTATCAGGGTTTATTTATGATAAGTTTCGAGCCTGTTTAATGGCAAGAGCACAAAAGTATGGTATTCGAGTAATATTTAAGAATCCCTTTGCCACATCAGTGATAGGGATTCTTAAATATATGCCCCGTTATGGGTTAAATTCAGCCACTGCAGCAGCTATGGTGATAGCTAGACGGGCATTAGGATTTACTGAAAGGATACCAAAATCTTTTTTGCCTTTAATTGGGGTAAAAAAATCGGGGGGAGGATTACCAGAGGATAATTCTCCCTCTCACTGGCGGTTGTGGGGGAAGATATGTAAGCTATGTCGCAAACATAAAATCACACGACACCAACTGTTTAATTTGACGAAAGTCTGCGAGGCATTGCAAGTGGCAATTTCCCAATCCCAAGCTTCTAAAAAGAAACGAAAGCGACGGAAAGTATCATCTGCTTCTACATGAGTAGCGAGTTAAATAGTAATTTCATTATAAGGAGTCACCGATGCCTAAAACCTGATCATTTAACTAGATATTGTTAGATTTTGATAGGAAAAAAAAAGGTGATAGCCAAGCAATATAAATACCTTTACCTAGGAGTAAAAACCAATGAAAGTAATGCTCAATAAAAATGAAGATGGACAATTATCAATATATGTGCCTAAGAAGGATTTAGAGGAACCAGTAGTAAAACAAACGAAGACTTCAGAAGGACAAGTATTAACCTTAGCAAATGGTTGGGAGTTAGCTTTCACAAATCTAACAGATGATATGAAACTTCCACAGACTTTAAATGCAAAGAAATTGTAAATCAAAGTTTCAATCAACGAGAACATTTACTAAAAAATACAGTAAATACAGTAAATGCTTAATTACTTAATTACTTAATTACTTAATTACTTAATTAATGCAGTAAATATAAAAAAATAACATATATAAAATGATGGAGATTGTAAAATCATGTTAAAAGCATCGGATATAATGACTGAAGACGTAGCTACTATTAGTGGTTCAGCAACAGTAGCAGAAGCAGTCAAGTTAATGAAATTTAAAAGCTTACGTGCTTTAATTGTCGATATACGCAGTAGCGGAGATGCCTATGGAATTGTTACCCAGACAGATATTGTTTATAAGGTAGTAGCTTACGGGAAAGATCCTGAAAAGATACGTGTCTATGAAATTATGACAAAACCTTGTATTGTCGTTAATCCTGATTTAGGTGTTGAATATGTAGCTCGATTATTTGCGTCTACTGGAATACGTATAGCACCTATAATTAAAGGGGAATTGTTGGGTATTATATCTGTTACAGATATTCTTAATAAAGGTGATTTTGTCGAAAATCCTAAAGTTAAAATATTACAAAGTGAATTTGAAAAAGCGATAGCAGAAGCAAAATCTATTTGTGACAGTAAAGGTATTGAGTCTAAAGAATGTAGAGATGCTTGGGAATTGGTTGAAGATTTGGAAGCAGAAGCAACCTATCTAGAAGATGCAAAAGCACCAGATACTACTGCATTTCAACAATTTTGCTTAGATAATCCGAAATTTCTCGATTCACACAATAAAAACGCATAGCAAGTGAAATACCTCACCGTGGCTTTTTACCTGAAGGTGGGGCTTCAAGCTTCCCTAAGAGTTACTACTTTCAATCGGCGATTGCCTCAAGACAGAGATACGTCCGCCTTTTGGTCTAGCTACTAAGTAGCAAAATAAAGTAGTAATTGGTAGCAATTAGGAACAAAATGGCTTTCGTTTCAAACCATAGGCATGATAGCGGGATTATCTTTTAAGTTTTATATATCCTTCGCCTTTTTCCCGCTATATCTATATTAATTTTGATATTTACTTTAACTGGGGGAAATGTGGACGTATAATTTCAATCCAATTGGCAATACGGTCTTCAGTTTTATCATCTTCATTTACTTCATCAATAGGTAAACCGACAAATTTACCATCTCGTATAGCAAAAGATTCTTCATAAGTATAACCATCCGTAGAAACCGCTCCCACAATGGTTGCACCTGTTTTTTCAAAATGATCATATAAAATACCTAAACCACTAACAAAATTCTTACCATGATCTACATGATCTCCAGCACCAAAAAGGGCTATAGTTTTACCGGAAAAATCAGGTTTTTCTATATCCATGTCATCAAGTGGTTCTCGCCAATAATTTTGTATTTCGCCTGCACCCCAAGTAGAAGACCCAAGTAGTAAATAATCATGTTCTTTTAACGGCTCTTTTAACAGCTCATACTCATCATAATCTTCCATATTATAGAGTTCACATGATTCTTCATCAAAGTATTCAGCAATTTTCTCAGCAATTTCTTCAGTTACACCTGCTGTACTCCCATAAATAATCCCAATTTTTTCCATAATTATAACTCCTGTTACTTTTTGTATTTTTAATAGATGAATTATCTACTCACAATTCTTAATTAATTTTAGGTGAAAAAAATTTTTTTATAACAATTTTATTGACTTTGCATCATTGCGGAATTATTTCAAAAATTTTACTCATTTTTAAAAAGTTACAACCGCTATTTTTTTTTTCAATTATTTTTATAATTTGACAGCAAGACAACTTAAAAAGAAGATGTCTAACTATTAGTAGTTGTGTTCAAGTTTGAGTAAGTTTATAACCGCGGAGGTTGTGTTGAGATAGATTTAAGTAAAAAAATCTATAGAACCCATTTGGTATCTCTAAAAACTTAGGCGATCGCCGATCACGGGAGTGGCGGCTTCGCCGATCGCCAATCTTTTGACCATGCTAGGACAAAACAAAGATTAAGTTTTGTCCTAGCATGGTCAAGGGTTCTCTCAAAATTTTTTACCAAACTTTTACATCTTTCCATCCAAGAATTACTTCTTTCAATTACCCATCAGGACTTACGCAAACAAGAAAAGAAAAAATAGTGAAAAACCTTAGACACAGGTCATTAGGAAATATTCAAGAATCTATTACCAACAAAAAAATCAACTAATGATAAAA